>Ga0137419_10000889_pt1 | contig 11969 bp, 10 predicted proteins | sample CZODoug3_1_2_16f_FD_108279 | JGI IMG/M metagenome (GOLD analysis project Ga0137419, IMG submission 108279) | Vadose zone soil fungal communities from Angelo Coast Range Reserve, California, USA - CZODoug3_1_2_16fungal (Illumina Assembly) | ecosystem: Environmental > Terrestrial > Soil > Vadose... | reverse complement strand
GTTGGGCATACTGACCCGCCACTTTGAACCCGCTCACAGATCGTCCAAGCTCAATTTCACGTCCGCGTGTTTCCATGCCTCTCGGAAATCGGCTTCCGCCCGCTTCGCCTCAGTTTTATTTCCATCTGCTTTAAGGGACTGCCAGAGCCCGAATAATGAGCGCCCGCTCGCCGGGTGGCGTTCCAGGTCTTCCCGAAACACTTTCTCAGCATCCTGGTAATTGCCCGTTACCATCAGCGCATGCCCCAGCGCTTCGCGCGCCGGAATGAACCAGTCCGGAGGCTCATCGTAAAGCAGCTTATCTTCAATTTCCGCGGCCTGGCGAAAATGTTCCACTGCCGCCTGCGTGCTTACGCGCGCCAGCGCGATACGGCCTTCGAGCAGATGGCCGGCCAGGCTGAGCAGATCCCTTGAGTGGTTAAAACCGAGCATCGTGTCCGCCGGAACCTCCGCCGCGGCCTTCGTCAGCGCGTCGCGTTCGGCTTCCGCATCGTCGAGTTTGTGCGTGCCAACGCAAGCCATTCCCCGGCTGAAGTGCCACAGCGCATGCGTGGACAATTCCGCTTTGTCCGGTTCCGGCAGCTTGAAAATGTCGTCCCAACGCCTAAATCGGACCAAAAGCAACTCCTGCGTAGGAAGGAAAGACGCCATCATCGGAATCTCCTTCACCAGCGGCGAAGCATTCTTGATGAGCTCCGCGGCAGCTTTGGTGGCATCCGCATAACGGCCCCCGATTCCGGCGGCAATGGCCAGGAAGTGGATGTTGTGGTTGTAGTACATCGCCGGATACATGCCGGTCACGTTGAATCTTTCGATGTAATTGCGATCCACCTCCGCGGCTTTTTCGTTGCTGCGCATGGCGCCGTCATAGTTGCCCGTACGCATGTAGATGTGAGCCGGCATGTGAACCAGGTGGCCGGCGGCGGGTGCGAGCTGTGCCAAACGGTCCGCGCTCGCGAGCGCCTGTCCGGGATTGGGCGAGGCTTCCACGGCATGGATGTAGAAATGATTCGCGCCGGTGTGGTGCGGATCGCGCTTCAAAACCGACTGGAGCGTGGCCACAATCTCTTCGGTTCCTTCAGCCGGTTTGCCATCGGCGCTCCAGAGCTGCCAGGGATGAAGGTCCATGGCGCTTTCGGCGTAGAGAGTAGCGGCATCGAGATCGTCGGGATAGCGCTTCGCCAGCTCGCTCATGGCGTTCTTATAATTCACGGCGAGCTTCCGCAGGTCCGGTTTCGGCTCGTCCGAATAACGTTTCTCGAGTGCGTCGATATAAGCGCGCTCGGGTTCCGTCGCTTGCGCCCCGAGCGAATGGGCTTTGTGAATGGCATCCCAGGCGGTCTTTTCACGCTTGAGATCAGGCTCGGCATCGTTGTAATTCGGCCCGGCGGCGAGAGCAATCCCCCAGTAAGCCATAGCACACTCGGGATCCAAATCCGCGGCGCGCTGGAATGACCGCAGAGCTTCTTCGTGATTAAAGCCATAGATCAGGGCCAAGCCTTGATCGAAGAAGCGCTGGGCTTCCGGATTTTTCGTCGATACCGCGTGGTGAACCTCGCCCAAGCCGAACATCAGAGTGGCCTGGCGCGCGGATTCAGCCGAGTGGGCGTGCTGTTGGCCAAAAGCCGCCGGAAGAGCCAGCAGCGCCACCGAGATAAGCACCCGAAAGTTCATCTCAAGATTCTACCCGGACGCCGGCCCAAACGGCGCTTTCTGCTGCAGGCCGGAAAGGCTGCGCCGGCACACGGCAAGGTCTCGACGAAGCCAGGCGCGCTCGTACGCTACGACTCTTTCCTTTTTGCGCGCAGGATCTCGTCCAGCCGCTCGGTGATGCGTTTCTCCAAACCGCGGTCCGTGGGAAAGTAATAGCGCTTTCCTGCGAGCGAAGGCGGCAGGCATTCCATATCGGGGATAGCATTCTCGAACCGATGCGCGTGCTGGTAGCCTTGGGCGTAGCCAAACTGTTTCATCAACGGCGTGGGCGCGTTGCGTAAATGCAGGGGAACAGGCTCGGCGATCGTTTGCTGCACGTCTTGATGCACCAGGTCGAGCGCGCGGTAGGCAGCGTCCGATTTCGGGGCCATGGCGAGATAGATGGCCGCCTGCGCCAGCGCCAGATCACCCTCCGGGGTACCGAGAAAATGCACAGCCTGCATAGCTGCGATCGATTGCTCGAGCGCGCGCGGATCGGCCAGGCCGATGTCCTCGATGGCCATGCGCACCAGGCGCCGCGCAACATACAAACGATCCTCGCCGGCTTCGAGCATGCGCGCCAGCCAGTAGAGCGCCGCGTCCGCATCGCTCGAACGCACGGATTTGTGCAGCGCCGAGATCAGGTTAAAGTGCTCTTCTCCGGACTTGTCGTACAGCAGCACCTTGCGCTGCATGGCGTCTTCGACCGCTTGGCGCGAGAGCTGTTTTGCGGGCGATGCGGCCACCGCGGCTTCGAGTGTGTTGTACGCGGACCGCGCGTCTCCGCTGGCCATCACCGCAATCTGTTCGAGCAAATCATCCGGCGCTTCGATTTCGAGATCGCCCAATCCGTGCTCTTTATCTGCCAGCGCCCGGCGCAGCAATTCCTTGATCTCGTCCACGGTGAGCGGCCGCAGCGCGTACACCTTCGACCGCGAGAGCAGCGCCGAGATCACTTCGAAAGATGGGTTCTCGGTCGTGGCGCCGATCAGGATGATGTCGCCATGTTCGACATAGGGTAGAAACGCGTCCTGCTGCGCCTTATTGAAGCGGTGGATCTCATCGATGAACACGATGGTGCGGCGTCCGGTGGAGCGCAGCCGCTCGGCGTCCACCATCACGGCCTTGATTTCCTTAATGCCGCTGAGCACGGCGCTGTAGGAAACGAATTCGCAATCCGCCAGGTGCGCAATCAACCGGGCCAGAGTGGTCTTTCCTACCCCGGGCGGACCCCATAGGATGAGCGAGCTTAATTGGTCGCGTTCAATCTGCACGCGCAAGGGCTTGCCCGGCCCGAGAATATGCTCCTGGCCGACGTATTGTTCGAGCGTGTCCGGACGCATGCGGTCAGCCAGCGGACGGCGCTTGTCAGTACGGCTTCTATCGGGCGGCGAGATGTCAAACAGGCTCACGATTGGGCCGACCTTTGGCGCTGCGCTTCGTAGAGAATGATCGAGGCTGCCATGGCTGCGTTCAGCGAATCGACACCGTGAGTGGAAATGCTGAGAGAAATCGCGCCCGAGAATGACGCTTCGCTAACACCGTGTCCTTCACTCCCGATAATCACGGCAAATGGATGCGTCAGGTCCGCATCGCCGAGCGCCTTTACGTGGTTTGCCGATCTCCGGGGCAAGCTCGCATAGAGGGCCAGTTCCGGCCGCGTAAGGATCTCGCGGGTCTGCCGGGAATCGATGCCATATACGAATGGCACGCGAAACAGCGATCCCGCCGATGCGCGTAGGGCTTTCGGGTTAAAAGGATTGACCGTGCCTTTCAGAAACAACACGCCCGTCGCGCCGAAGGCTTCAGCCGCGCGTACGATTGCGCCGGCATTGCCCGGATCCTGCACACCGTCCAAAACAACCACCAGGCTGCGGCCTTCGAAGAGGTCGTCGACCTTCCAGGAAGGCGGCGTAACCAGCGCCATGACGCCCTGTGTGGATTCGGTTGCGGCCAGCCCCTCGAACAGCTTGTCGGGAAGCACCACCAGGCGTGTGTCCACAGAATGCCCGATGCGGGCTTCCACTTCGGACTGAGCCGATTGTGCCGCGATGACGATTTTTACCACACACCGGCTGCGCAGGGCCTCGTCCAGCAAGTGAAAGGCTTCCGCGACACACAGGCCATCCGCCGTCAAGCCGCCCACCATCACGGCTTTACGTACCGCTTTGAGTAATGGATTCGCGGGGCTGGAAACAGTTTCGACCTTCGGCATAGCGACGGTTGCGCGCCCGTCCTTTACAATGTTCAGTTCAGAATAGCGCAGATCCCTTAAGGCTTCGAATCCGGCGAAAATACAGTAATAGAGTGATGAAACGCGCAATCGGCACAGTGGCGGTGATGGCGGTAGTCGCTTTCGCGATCGCGGTGGTCTACGTCTCGGCCGAGGTTGCGCGCCAGGCTAAAGTGGACGAAGCTCGCTCCGCCGATGTCATCCTCGTGCTGGGCGCCGCGGAGTATCGCGGCCGGCCGTCGCCGGTATTGCGCGCACGGCTGGACCACGCTCTGGAACTGTATCAGCGAGGCTTGGCGCCGCACATTCTCACCACGGGAGGCGCTGGCGGCGACCCGGTCTACACCGAAGGTGGCGTAGGCCAATTGTATCTGGTAACGCGCGGCGTACCGTCGGAAGCCATCATCGTGGAGCGTGAAGGCGAAAGCACCGTGTACTCAATCGCGGCGGCGGCCGAAATCATGCGCCGGATGGGGCTGAAGTCCTGCATCGTCGTCAGCGACGGCTACCATATTTTCCGTGTGAAGAAGATGCTCGAGTCACGCGGTATCACGGCTTACGGCTCGCCCTGGTCGACACATTCCGCGGATCACTGGCGCGAACGATGGCTCTATGTGCGCCAAGCGATCGGTTATTTGCTCTGGCGTGTGGGCGTACCGGTATAGCTTCACTGGGCGAACGCGCTGTCCGCGGCGCCCGCGCGGCGCCCTACCCCGCTAGTTCGACGCCAAATCCATGCTGGCGGCGATGGTGCGGGCTGTCGAATGCCTTGCTGCTCTTGAAGAGTTCGTAGCGCCCATCGGTGGCTACGTCTTTGGTCTGGGACAGCAGCGCGTTTTTCTCCTCGGCGCTCATGGGTTTGAAATTGCGCGCCAACGCTACGTTTTGCTTGAGTTGATCGAGCGATCTGATGCCCATCACCTGTGCCGTAACCGGCTGGCTCAGGCAGTAACGGTAGCAATCCTCAACCCGGAGTCCGGCTTTGCCGGGCAGCGTGCCCTGCGGATCTCCTCCAGCCAAGCCTTTCATGCCGATGACACCGGCATTCTTCTGCAGGCACACGGGAATCACCTCGTGCTGAAAACTGCGATACTGCGCGTCCATGATGTTAATGGGCATCTGCGCGGTGTCCCAGTCGTGCGGTTTGGAAAGCATCTTGAGGTGAATCCGAGGATCTTTGTGGCCGGTGAATCCAATGAAACGCACCTTTCCGGCTTTTTGCGCCTCGAGCGCGGCCTTGATACCACCCTTCTCGAAGATCCAATCCGGGTCGTTATCATAGACAAGTTCGTGAAATTGCCATAGGTCCAGATGATCTGTGCGCATCCGCCGCAGGCTATCTTCCAGACATTTTTTCGAGCCGGCGTAATCGCGCTCGCAATTCTTGGTCATTAGGAATACTTTGTTGCGGCGGTTATCCATAGCCAGCGCTTTGCCCATGACCTCTTCGGCGTGGCCGTCATGATGATCCCCGGCGTTGTCGAAAAAATTGATGCCTTCGTCGATGGCAGCATGCATAATGCGAACGGCTTCGTCTTCGTCCTTGAGCACGCCGATATGCCAGCCGCCTAAAGCCACGATCGAGACACGCTGGCTCGTGCGGCCCAGTACACGGGTGGGCATCCCGGTAGCCGATGCACTTGAGGTCTGCGCAATAATCTGGTCGGCTAAAGCGGCCACCGAAGCCGCAACTGTTGCTTCTTTAACAAAGTCTCGGCGTGAACTGGGATTTTGCATAGGCTCTAAACTCCTCTCGGATTTGTCTTACTCTAAACTCGAACCCCAGGTACCGTCAATTGGCCGGATCCTGCTCACTTGGGGTCAGAGGGAGGGGGCCGCATGGGAGTGGTATCAAGGAGCCGTCGCTTCCACCGGGGCTGATTTCGCGCTTTCGTTCGCGTTCTTATCGAATGCCGATACGGCGTATCGATACTTCTTTCCAGGTTCGATCTTCCGGTCGCTATAGCTCGGAGCCTGCTGTGTATCTGCCAGGTGCTGGAACGAGGCGGATCCTTCGGCCCTGTAGACGCGATAGCCGGCGAGGTCCGCTTCTGTATTGCGATCCCAGGCCAGTTCGATCGAACCCGTGGACGTTACCACGGTCAAACCCGCAGGCGACGCGGGCGCAAAAGTGTCCTTCGGCGTGACCTCGATTTCAAAGGATCTCTGGCTCTCAGCCCGAACGTCACCACTAATTCGGATTCCCTGCACGGAGTAACGATAGGTCTTGCCGTATTCGGTATGAGGGTCCAGATGCTCAGAGCGCTCGGTTTCGGCAATCTGACTGGCTTCTTCCTGGCCCTCGACGCGCCGGTAGACGCGATAGCGCGGCGCCGATCCGTTCCAGGTCAATCGGACGCCTTGAGCAACGGGGGCGGCAGCCAGCGCGGTGGGTTGCTCAAGGGGCGGCCCTACTGTGAGAGTCACCAGATTCGACCAGTCCGACGCTCGTCCCTTAGCCCCGGCCACTCTGACTCCAATCACCACATCACGTCCTATCCACTCCGCAGCGGGGAAGGCGTATTCGACCGCAGATTGATCAGCGGGCACACCGGAAATGACTTTGGCGCCCGCAATCCAGTTGGCGAGACTGAACGGAGCCTGTTGGGCGGGCCCTACACGCAATTCGATTTCGCCAAATTCTTTAATGGGCAGTCCGTCGGTGGTTTGAGCGGGAAGCGTGAAACGAACGAGAATTTCCGGTCCGCGTTCGATCGCGGAAAGGTCCCTGACACCCACAGGAATATTGAGCGCAGGCGGCAGCGGTTCGCCGATGTAGCCGCAGCCATAGCAGACAAGAACTAGCGAAGCGGCGAGAACTCGCAGCATCGGTCAGAAGGCAATCCGCTCGCGAAAAAATGAAGGCGGCGCCGGCACGTCCCCTAGGCTAGCACGTCACTTGAATTGCTGTGGCGCGGATTACGGATTTCGCGGGACACATTAACGGGAAACGACGGCGTCATGGTGAGCGAACGCTTCGACGCGATTTCGTCCATTGTGTTTGGCGTGATAGAGCGCTTCGTCCGCTTCGCGAATCACGCAGTCCGCTTCGATACCGCCTGGCCCTGTGGACGCCACACCCAGACTACAGGTGACATTGATTGAGCCCTCCCGGAGCGGAAACGGCTCTGCTGCCATGGCGAGTCGGATGGTTTCGGCTCGCGCCACTGCGCCATTGAGGTCGCAGCCCGGCAGCACAATCAGGAATTCTTCTCCCCCGTAGCGGCAAGCGGAGTCATAAGGACGGATCGAGGAGACCATTCGGCGCCCGGCTTCACGTAGCACTGAATCACCGGCCGCATGACCCAGAGTGTCATTGACTTGCTTGAAATGATCCAGGTCGGCCATGATGACGGAAAGCGTGGTGGATTCGCGCTTGGACCGCTTGATCTCACGCGTCAGGATCTCAAACATCGCGCTGCGGTTCCACATCTCCGTCAACGCATCTCGCGTGGCCTGCAGGCGTAATGCTTCGCGGGCCCGGATGAGTTCCTCTTGCAGATCGAGAATGCGGTGTCCAGCGCGGAGACGGACCCGCAGTTCCTGACCCTTCACGGGTTTGATGAGGTAGTCGTCGGCGCCCGCTTCCATGCCTTCCACCAGTTCCTCTTCGGAATCCTTAGCCGTGAGCAGCAGGATGTAAATGTAAGGCTCCTTGGCTTGAGCCCGAATTTGGCGGCAAATTTCGACCCCATCCATCCCTGGCATCATCCAGTCCAGCAGGGCCAGCCGGGGAGGGTCGTCACCATTCAGAATCTCCCAGGCGTGATTTCCGTCGGCCGCCAACTCCACTTCGTATTTCCACTTGACCAGCATTCGTTCCAGCACCTGACGGAAGCTCGCATTGTCTTCAGCTATCAGGGCTCTCAAGCGCGGCGACTCCTCTGTAGAGAACCTCAGGGGTTCTCCTGAGTCTTATATCGGCAGGAGCGCGAGGAAACTTGAGGGGATAATCGACGACGAGCGCATGCTGGACTTACGAATCATTTCCGGGCAGTGAACGCCAGGGCGCCCAATGTGAGCGAAAGGTCTGCCTCTGTAATACTCACCATTACTGAAAGTAGACCACTTGGGGCCGGATGTGATTATCAGCCCACTCGCACGGTCCACATTCAACTTTGTACGAAGGAGCGATCGAAAGTACGAGCCTCGGGATCGCTACTGCGTCATCGGGAAGATGTTCAGTCGCAATCGACAAGCGGGGGTGATACTTTTGAATCGTGCCTCGCCCGCCCGCCAAAGCTTGTTTCTCAGCGCCCTCGATGTCCATCTTGATGAAATCCACACGTGGCAAATGCAGCTCAGCGACCAAAGTATCGATCATCGTAAGAGGCACTACGACGCCCGCTTCTTGTCTCTTTTCCACTAAGCTGTCGTCATACAGTTTGAGGGATTCTTCTTTGTTCCATACACCTTTGGGATAGACTATGACACGGCCAGCCTTGATCTCGCTGTCGAAGTTACGGCGAAGACATGGTTCTTTTTGTGGATCAGGCTCTATAGCGACGACCATCGAAGCACCGCGGTCAAGTGCAGTCCGGGTGAACTCGCCCATTGCCGCGCCACAATCGAGCACGATATCACCCTTGCGCACTTCCCACTGTCCTTTCCCGTATATTCTTTCTTCTTGTTCAGCCAGGACGAGAGGCATCCACTTCACGCTGCTGGACGGAATCCACATGCGGCCGCGCGGCGTATTCCATAGCTGAAGGGCACCGTCAGTCTGGATCAGCCGCATAGAGCTGTTGATACGCTTTTTGGTCGCGACGATAGATTCCACGCTGTCCATGCTCGTCATGGTCTGCGCAAAAGGGCATTGGGAACGTCCTCGCACGACCATACCGAGCAGACGGAAGGTCTGTGAGCGGACAAACTCAACAGAGCCCAGGACGATTGCGCAAACAACAATGATCTTGACAGCTCGATCAAATTTCACATTAGATCCTTTCGACGCTCGTGCATGCTGTCCTTTAAGATATAGTGTCGAAGGTTGTAAAACAAGATAACTATCCATAGGCGACCTGCGAAAAGTTAACAAGAAAAGCCGGATTGATTATTAGCGTCTTACCAGGTGGTTGGCCTGGATCACTCAGCGGGCCATTTGCCGCGCGGCTCCTTCGGCAGCATCAAGGATTTGATCGAAAGATCGACTCGTTTGTCCAGTACTACAGCCGCCACCATCGACCCTTCGTCTGGAGCGCTACGGCCCGATTCCATCCTGGAAAAGATCACGCGCTTTTGTTCATTTATTTCTGGGACGCGACGCTAGCGTTTTGGGTCCAGTTCGGCTTTGAGCTGCCGGTACGCCATCTCTTCGAAATTGAGCTTCAGCCGCTCCCGGCCTTCGCTTTTCGGGTCACCCACGCGCCGGCCGTCGCTTTTGAGGCAACGCCCCAGGAACAGTACGGCTTCGCTATCTTCCGGATTCCGGTCGAGTACCGCCCGGAAGCTCTCCGCTGCCCGCGTGTAATCTCCCAGTTTCCAGAGGGCATATCCGAGGTTGAAATGGTAGTCGGGGTCAGTGGCGTCGCCCTCGAGAGCCTTGCGAAAGTTCTCAAGAGCGCTGGGTGAACGCAGGCGTGACTCCGCGGCGCCCAGATTATTAAGCACTTCGTTCAACGGAGCCGTGATGGCTACGATCTGAAAGGCCTTTTCGGCGCCTCCGAAATCGCCGGTATTGTAACGGCATAGTCCCAGCAGGAACATGGCCTCATGAAAATGGGAGTCGGTGCGGATGACCTTTTGCAGCCAATCCTGTGCCACGCGGTAGTCTTTCTTGTTCCAAGCCATCTTGCCGAGCTGGAAGTTCGGCTCGGAAAAGCGAGGGTCGAGCCGGGCCGCCTGAGTGAACAGGCGATGCTTCTGCTCATCTGAGGAAGCCAGCAGACCGCGAATGTAGTTTTCGACGGCGTCCAGCCGGAAAGCAGGACGGTCGCGCCGGAATTCCTGTTCCGAAGGAGCGGTCTTGGGCTCGAGCGATTCAAGACACTGCCACGCCAGGTGCGTCTCGAGCGACGCCAGGTCTTCGAGTGCGCCGAGTTCTTTGGATTCCGGGCCGAGGTGACTCCTCTTGAGGTCCAGGATGCGCGCACTGATGCCCAGCGAGTCGCGTGGCGACACGGAAGACTCCGCCGCTCCGGACGCGGCCTGCGCCTGTTCGCGCGAGCCCGTTTCTGGTTTGCGGGCCGCAGTCAGACCGTAGGTCCCATAAATCACCTGATCCGCATCCAATGCCTCGCCCAGCTTGATGATGGTGGCATGGGTCAGTACGGCGTTCTGGCGAATGGATAACCGGCGATATCCCTCCACCCGGTCGTCCCGTGAAAGCACCAGGACGCCGCGTGACGTCAGAGATTCCCGGATGGTCTCGGCGATACTTTCACCGATCCAATCGATATTTCGCGAATCCGATTGATTGAAAAACGGCAGCACCAAAACGGTGTCCGCGCGAACAAGGCCGGTGAAGGCGAAAAAAATCAGAGGAAAAAACGGGAGCCGCGGCACTCTTTTTAGTGTACCAGCGGCTCCCCAGGGGCAAAGACTGTGTAATTACTCGGCAACCACCAGTTTGAGATCGGTTCCGCCGAGATGGATCTCCTGGATGTGATATTTGCCGTCACCGTTGGTGTAGCGCACGGTGGTGGAGCCGTACTTATTGTCGGCGTGCTCGATCTTCACCGGTGCCTCTCCCGTGTGCTTGCCTTGGCGGATCACGACTTTTTGATCTTTGACTTCGAGGCTATAATTGCCGGGCTTCAACTCGGCGCCTCCGATCAGCGATGGCTCGAACAGCGTAATGGAATAAGTCTTGGCGCTGCCGATCGCAGCCATTCCCAGCGTGGCCAGCGTAAGTAGAATCTTCTTCGTCATGAGTGAACCAACCTCCCTTTTCCTCCCACAAGTTATGCGGGCGTCACGGCACACCTCCGCCGCCCGCGGTAAAACGCAACATGCGCAAATTGATTTGCGCACAATCTTTCATTCCCCGAAGCCCGTCGGCCGTTGCTTGTACTGTAACTACGAGTGAAGATCGAAAACGTTCCGCCCACGACGCAGAATACTTGTAAAAATCTCTTTTATTTGCATGGGCTTACATGTCCGGAAACGGGCAGTGTTCAGTTGTGGGAAGTGGGAGAATCGGACCGGCAATTTTCCAGAAATTTGCGCACGCACTCCATCACCGAACTGCGAGTTGCTTTATGGTCTCCGAAGCCGGAAAACCACTCGACGCCGTGCTCCTGCCGAAACCAGGTCATCTGGCGCTTAGCGTACTGCCGCGTGTTGCGCTGAGCATAGAAAATGGCTTCTTCTAATGTCAGCTCGCCATTCAGCACCTGGAGTGCCTGATGATAGCCGTGTGACTCGAAGGGCTTTTCCGTGGGAGCGAAACCGCGAGCCAGTATGGATTTGACTTCATCCACCAGGCCCGCCTCGAACATCTCAGTGGTCCTGCGGTCCAAGCGTTTATACAGAGCTTCGCGATCGGGCGAGAGGCCGATTCTAAGCGCGCGAAAGCCTTCGAGTGCGCTTCTGCCCTGCTGGAACAGTTCGGTCATGGGCCGGCGTGTCGCGAGACACACCTCGAGCGCACGCATTGTCTTGGGAATATCGTTGGGATGGATACGCCGCGCAGCGCCGGGATCCAGGCGCTGGAGCAGACGATGACCCGAGCCCGGCTTTTTTTGTTCCCGCGTACTCAAGCGATCGCGCAATTCCTGGTCCCGGCCCGGACCGGGGAACAGTCCCTCAATGAGCGCGCGCAAGTAAAAACCCGTGCCTCCCGCCAGAACAGGCACGCGGCCCCGCTCGACAATTTCGGCCAGCACCTGGCGCGCCCGCCGGCTATATTCGCCGGCGGTAAACACTTCATTCGGGTCCAGAATGTCAATCAAGTGGTGGGGAACGCCGCGCCGGTCCTCGGCTGAAAGCTTGGCCGTGCCGATATTGAAGTAACGGTAAACTTGCAGCGAATCGCAATTAACCACCTCGCCGTGAAACTCCGCAGCTACTTGAAGCGCCAGGGCGCTTTTACCCGACCCGGTGG
>Ga0137419_10000886_pt1 | contig 11975 bp, 9 predicted proteins | sample CZODoug3_1_2_16f_FD_108279 | JGI IMG/M metagenome (GOLD analysis project Ga0137419, IMG submission 108279) | Vadose zone soil fungal communities from Angelo Coast Range Reserve, California, USA - CZODoug3_1_2_16fungal (Illumina Assembly) | ecosystem: Environmental > Terrestrial > Soil > Vadose... | reverse complement strand
GCGGGCGAATTCCCTTCCCCGGAAGTATTGTATCTTCGCTGCCACCCGTCCCAATACGATGTCTATAGCCAGTAAGATGCGAGCATACGGAGCCCGGCCGCTGCTCCTCGGCGGTGCGCTACTCGGCATTGTGGTCGTCTCAGCTCTCGCTGTGCTGGAATCCATGCACAACGCCCGGGACCGCAAGGCAGCTGCGGAGCGCACGGTCAGGGACTACGCGATGTTTGCGAGCTACCTCTATACGACTCGCGCCTATCTCGCCGCCCGCGATCGCACGCTCTTCCAGGCATATGCCGCGCTCCATCCGAGCGAGCCGTGGGTACGCAGCGCACTACCTCCGCCGACCGCCATCCCGGCGATTCCCGACACGACCGAGCGTTGCGGTCCTCCGGCCAAGTGGCCGATCTACAGGTTTCGGCTGGACATGCCATCGCGCTTGGTGAGTTATGTCGGCGGACATCCGGCACCATCGATCGACGCCATCATCCGCGATTCCATTCCGAAACTGGCCGAAGCGCGATGGGTCAGGGGCGCGCGCTTCGGGTATCTCTTCGTCGACGCGCCTGGCGGCAGAGAGACTGTCGCATACGCACCGGCGTACGATTCGTCTTCCAGGCTCCTCGCCGTTTACGGTTATCGGTCGTGCTACGGCGTCCGCGATACCATGGATTACAACGGGATCTATAAAGTTGTGAAGGTCATGCCGCCGATGGTGCCGGGGTTCATCGCAGATAGCTCCAGGTCCAGTCAGGATACCGCTCATCGCGCGGTCGACCCGACATCGGAGCAAATGATGGGAGCCAAGTGGCGCGCCGGAATGCCGGCCGAGTCGCTGTTGACGCTCACCATCAGTGACGCCGCGCACAGAACCATCTATGAGAACCCAAAGGGCGGGCTCAAGTCCAACTATTACGGGGTGGCGCCTCTGGGTTTTATAGGCGGCACGTCATTCTGGGTTTCGCTTCGACCGGACGTGGCGCGATTTCTCGTTGCCGGAGGAATTCCTGAATCGCGGGTTCCAGCGTCGCTGCTGCTGCTCGCGGGAAGCATCATCCTCGCAATCGCCGGCTTTGCATCCCTTCGCAGCGAGATCCGCCTCGTAAACTCGCGCCAGCGATTCCTCGCAAACGTCTCGCACGAGCTTCGAACGCCGCTGCAACAGATCCTGATGTTCGTGCAGCTGCTTCGACTTGGGCGCACGCGCTCTGAATCCGAGCGCGAACGCTCCCTGGAGATAATCGAGAGAGAAACGCACCGTCTGATCGCGCTGTCCAATTCCGTCATGACTGCGGCGAGGAACGAGGTCCAGCTCCAATCGGCTCCCGTCGATGTAAGCGCCGTGGCGCAAACCGCGGCCGACTTTTTTGCGCCCCTTGCCGAGGCTCGCAAGATGCAGATCGAGGTCGACGTTGTCGCGCCAGCGATTGCGCACGGCGACCCGGGCGCCATTCGACAAATCCTGATCAATGTTCTCGACAATGCGGCGAAGTACGGGCCGGTGGGACAGACAATCACGATCGGTGTGCGCAATGACGGAAATGTCGTTCGCCTCTGGGTCGACGACTGCGGGCAGGGAATTCCGACATCCGAGCGAGTCAACGTCTGGAAGCCATTCTTTCGAGTGGGCGGTACACTCGACGACAGTACCGGCGGTGCGGGGCTGGGTCTTTCCATCGTGCGCGATCTTGCAACGGCGATGGATGCACAAGCCGAGCTTACCGAAGCCCCCGGCGGAGGGACGCGCTTTACGCTCGCCCTTCGCAGTGATCGGAACGGTACGGGGTCATGACGCACGCCTGGCAGCCGCCCGGCAGCAATGACGCCACGGTGGATCAATCAATTCTGATCATCGAGGACAACGAGACGCTTGCCCTCGGCCTCCGCACCAGTCTCGAGGTCGAGGGCTACAAAGTCGAGTCCGTCGCCGACGGAAAGGAGGGCCTCGCCTGGCTTGAGCAGCACAGTCCCGATCTGATCATTCTCGATCTGATGCTGCCGGGCTTGAACGGTTTTGAGGTACTCCGACGCTATCGCGGTTGTGGCGGCGCTGCCGCGGTGCTCATCCTGTCAGCGCGCGATCAGGAAGTCGACAAAGTGCAGGGATTTCGCATCGGTGCCGATGATTACGTTGTAAAACCCGTTGGAGTGCTCGAGTTGCTTGCTCGTGTGGAAGCGATCATACGTCGGTCAGCGCCTGCGCGAAGAGGAATGGCCGGCACGGGCGACCCCGCCGCGCGAAATTCGCAACACCGTTTCTCCGACGTAGTGGTCGATCTCCGAACGCGGACGGTTCTGCGCCGGGGAGAGCCCGTCGATCTGAGTCCGATGGAGTTCGATTTCCTCGCGTTCCTTATCGATTCCAACGGCGACATCGTTTCCCGTGATACGCTCATGCGGCAGGTGTGGAACTATAGTCTTGGCGTCACCTCACGTACCGTCGACCAACATGTGGCCAGGTTGCGGAACAAGCTGGAGCCAAATCCGGCGCAGCCGCGTCACCTCATCACCGTGCGCAAGGCGGGATACCGTTTCCAGAGTTGATGATTACCCGCGCATGACGCGTGCGCGGCCGTGCTAACCGATTTACGCTCGGGTTGATTGGGTGACTCGTAGACATCGGCATCAGTTAGCACGGCTCACTACGCGTTGAGAGGTCATATCCGCGGAAAATAGGGTTGTACTACAGGCAGGTTGACAGCTCCACGCCACGCAATCCACAAATCACGCAGAAATGTCTTTTCCATCCTGCGGAGAGCAGAGAGGTGGCAGCGCTTCGGAGTCCATCCGGGTCGCGAAGCCGCGAGTTTGGCGCGGGCTGAATCGTAGAACTCCCGATATTCGCTTCCGCAGCGCAGCATTGACAAGCCGATCAGATAGCACGAGATGCGTGCCCGCGCATCGTAACTGGCGCGTCCTCCCAGGATGCTGCGACGAGGGGCAACGCGTGTCGCCTGATTGCCCGCAAAAGGTTGAAACTCGCCCGGGCACTTCCGCCTGCCACCCTGAGTCAAATGCGTCCCGGGAGCCTGATAACCTACGGGATACGCAACCGCGAGCCCGCATTGCGAGCAACGATAACCGATTCCCGGAATCGTCCCGAGACCGCAATACGCCCAAAAGGCGGACGGCGTTTTCGCGCGTGTCACGTCGAGCCGCGATAGCAACCGTGCTGCAAGGAGATGACCCACGCCCTTGGTGTTCGCAAGCCATGGCCATGCCGGATGCTGTTCGATCGCCTGACGCAATGCTGCCGTAGCGCATGCCTCATCGTCCACCGCCCGCGAGTAGGCGCGTTCCAGGATTCTCGGTGCTCCCGCCGTCTGACCGTGCGCAATTGTCTTCAGAAGTGGATCCGCGTCCCCAACGCTGGCGGCCAGATGCGAAAACGACCGCCCCTGGAGGATGGCACGAAGACGCTCGCCGTGCGCAATTCGAGATCCCTGCGCTTCCTCGAACAGCTGGTACAGCAGCCGGAGCTCCGAGACATCGTATGTCTTGCCAGCCGGTTTGTGGATTTCGTCGAGTGAGATCGCCATGCGGATACGGTTTAGCGTCGGTTGAAGCTTCCGAACGCTACAATCGTGCAACGGTGCACATTGTCTACGTCACGTAAAGCTTGCCCCGCCTACGCGCAGCTGCGCGCGATGCGTTTTGCCTGTGGCGAATGCGGGAAGAGTGAAACAGCCTGGCGCGCGTAAACTCGCGCGGTCGAGCAATGTCCGCGGCGCGAGTAAAGTTCTGCCACTCGAAGATTGATGCGGTAGCTGCCGGGATCCCACAGCGCGCCGGTCACCCAGCCCGCGGTGAACGCCCCGCGACCAACGTATGTCATTGCCATGGTCTGCGTCACGCTCCGGACGGCGGAAACAAGCGAAAGCAGAACGAGCATCACGGACGCCACTCCGAGTGCCCTCGAGGAGATTGTCACACCACGGGTATTTCGACGAATTCCGCTGCTGGCGCCGAGGATGCTCCACACGAGAAATGCCGGCGCCGCGAGAACGAGCACCACGTCGAAGGCGCTGACGATCATTGTCGCTACGACGGTCCCTGCCAGCACGCATTGCGCAAGAACCGCATCCGTGTTCTCCAGCTCACCCCATCGCCGTAGCGCGCTGAAGAAGAGAATGAGAAACGCGCCCATCAACGCAATGGTGGGAACGAACCCGCGCTCCGAGACGAACGCCACCCAGTCGCTGCTCGGCCAGGGATTCGCCGTCATGCCGTCGTCGGCGAGCGACCGATCATTCGATGGAGCGAAGCGAACGTATTCGACCGGCCAGTTCCCGGGACCGACACCAAATACCGGGTTCGAGATTGCCATCGACACCGAATTCCTGTACTGGTCCACCCGCCCGCGCCCGCTTCCCTTTTTGTAGTCCACCATGCCGCGCGCGGAATCCAGATATGGAGACTCGCTGTTCCAGTTGAGAGTGTTCGGCAACGCAATCGCCACCATTCCGCCGATCGCCGCGGCAAGCGAGAGTCGCGCAAACCGACCCCCGACCCTGCCGTCACGCCAGTATTTCCTGGACGCGATCATCGGCACGAGCAACACTATCGCACAAGCGGCAACGGCGAGCCACGCAGCTCTGGAACGTGACAGCACCAGTGCCGCGCCCAGCACCGCACCACCCAGGGAGCCTAGCAGCGCTCCAAATGGGCGCCGCGCGGTGACGGTGCACCAAACGAGCGACGGCAACCCGATCACCGCCATATGCGCCACGAAATTCCGGTTTCCGAAAGTGCCGCCCGGGGCTCGATTCGCACTGAAGTATTCCGACTCGAGGCCATATGCCTGCGCGAGCGACAACGCAGCTGCGCACACGGCCGCTATGGCGGCGGCGACGATGATCGGCCGGTAGGAGCCGCGTTCGGCTACCGAGCGGGCTCCCCAGAAAATGATCGCGCCGGAGATGCTGATGGCTACGGAGCGCTGCGCCGCCCAGTGGTTGGTGGCGAAGATCGCCGATGCGACACTCCAGAGCAGAAAAAACGCGATCAGACCGTCGACAAGATCGAAGGAAAGCGACCGTCGCCGAGCCAGGAGAATCAACGCGATTATGAGAGCGGCAACGTGCAGCACGAGCTCCTTCGGCACGAAGTACCGATCCAGCTCGAATACCTTGTAGGGAAGGGCGACGATTACTGCGAGAATCACCCCTACCCGTATCACCAGCCCGATCACGCGATCCGCCATCAGGGAAATATGCTTCGCGAAGCGGCGCATGAAAAAAGCCCCACTCGGTTCGAGCGGGGCTTTTTTGAGCTTGGTCAGTGCTTCATCAGGTGCAGACGATCACACCGGTCGAGTTATCGCAGACCTTGGCTGACTGCGAGTGGGTTGCACTTGCGGTCCAACCCTGGGGCGGGCCGGCGACGAGCACCGCGGTGATGGTCACGTTCTGTGAAGGCGTAAAGCCCTGCATCGGCGTAGCCATCGTCGCGGTTCCCGCGAAGTAGGAGCCGTTCTGGTCGGCCGCATACTGCTCTTCGTAGGTCGCAAGGTTGCGCAGGTCAGACTTCATCGCTGCGACATAAGCCTTGTCCTTTGTATTCGCAAACTTCGGAATCGCGATCGCGGCAAGAATGCCGATGATGACCACGACGATCAGAAGCTCGATGAGGGTAAAACCCTTGTTGTTCTTCATTTTGGAGGTCCCGTGATTTGGTTAATCGATGCGCACGGCCGATAGTTGCGTAACACTGGAGTCCCTACCGGGTGGCCTGGGTGCTCGAGGTCATTTCTGCACATCTCGCTGCGTCCAACCCCGTTTACTTCGAGCACACGCTTCAATCAAAAGACGCCGAAATCGTGGGGTCAGCAACACTATTTCAATGCGGGGCGATACAATTTCGCGCCAAGAATTATGCCCTGAACTCGAAGCCGATCACGATGGTCCGAAGCTTGAAAATGAGCAGGCCATAGGGGCCCGGGTAAATACCGAACCTTCACGCGCCGGGGGCCTTTACAGGGGCATAAATACGGGAGAAAAAGCCCGCTCCTTTGCCGCGTTACAGTTCTGTGAATCTTGCATGACGATCTCGTCAAACCGTTTTGCCGGACTCAACGAATCGTTGCTCCCGTTGAGAATTATTTGAGAGTCGTCGGTCGATCCATCAACCGCGCCGGAAGAGCGAGCCGAGCACGCCTCCCGATACACCGCGCGCACGGTTGACGCGCCGCAACTGGTCGAGCTCACCCTTGTCGAGCCAGATCCCGCCGCACTCTGGGCACTCGTCGATTCTCACGTGCTCCGCGTGCTGTTCCTTCAGGTCGGCCCCGCAGCGAGGACATTTGTTGTGGTGGGCCTTTCGCTCGGCCTTCCTCCGCTCGGCGTCCAGCTTCACCCGCATCTCGTGGATGATCTCGAGGTTTTGCTTGGCGAAATACTCGTCCTCATTCTTGCTCGGTTTTTCATCCGTCGGCATCGTCGCTCCGGGTCTCCTGACGAAAAAATATATCTGACGATTCCCTGAGGGGCCGTACAGATCCCATTAAGAAAATCGCGGGGCCGACTATGGGAACAAGTTGTAACGGAGGATGTGAAAAAGAGCAGCCATTCCGTCGCGCCACGTAATCTTTTTCCCTTCCAGGTACGTTCTGCCCGAGTAGGCAACTGGGACTTCGTATATCCGCGCATTTGCGTGCGCGAGCTTCGCCGTTATCTCGGGCTCAAAGCCGAAACGTTCGGACTTGAGCGTCAACGACCTGGCCAGCTCTCCTCGAACGGCTTTGTAACAGCACTCCATGTCAGTGAGGTTCAAATTGCTGAACATGTTGCTGAGCGTAGTAAGGAGCCCGTTTCCCACGGAGTGCCAGTAGTAGAGGACCCGGTGCGTGCCTCCGAGAAAGCGCGATCCGAACACCGCATCGGCCCGTCCTTGAACCAGTGGCTCGAAGAGCGTAGGCCAATCGGCCGGACTGTACTCGAGATCGGCATCCTGAACGATCACGATGTCCCCGTGACTCGCGGCGATGGCCGTTCGGACGGCCGCGCCCTTCCCGCGATTTTCCTTTTGAAAGATGGCTTGTTGAATCATTCCGTCGGCGAGGAGCCGCGCCAGGACATCACGCGTTCCGTCGGCCGAGCAATCGTCAACGCAGATGATTTCCGTCGTGTAAGGAGTAGCCCTGACGCGCTCCACTATCTCTGCGACGGTGTCGACCTCGTTATAAACGGGAATGAGCACGGAGACGAGCATCCGCGCTTTCTTGAGAGGAGTTACGGGAGTTAGCAAAGGATTTGGTTCCCAGTCAGGAATATGGAGGAGCAGCTGACACAGTCCTCCCTAAGACAAGTTCCTACGCCAAGTAGCAACGGTCGGGCGTTTAAGCTCCGCTCGGAGTCTCCATCACTTCGTGTCCTTCGCTTGTACAGTCTGGAGCGCGTCAGGTCCGCGCTTGCCTTCGGAGAGAAGCTTGGTCGTGAATCTCTGTCCCTCGGAGATGCGCTCGACTTCAATGGCTACTGCTTCGATGGCCTGCTCCATTCGCTCGAGACGACTCGCGACCTCCGAGGGGATGCGCGGATTCTTGGCCTCTGCGTCGATCTTTCGCGAGTACGCTTTCGCCAGCGGAATTCCAATTGCGAAGATGGTGGCGGTGACGAATGCGCCCAGCATAACAACAACTTGGGGTTCCATGTCAGCTTTCCTCTCGGCGTTGACGCCGTTGACAGATATACTCAGTTGAATCTGCGTTCCATTCCCCAACGTGCTAGTCGCGTTAACGGTTCCATCGTGCGCCCACACAGGCTGCCGCGCGATCGCCCGCCGGCTCCGGCGAAAAAGCCTCCGCAATGGATAACCATTGCAGAGGCTTTCATCAGTCGGGGCGACTGGATTTGAACCAGCGACCTCCTGCTCCCGAAGCAGGCGCGCTACCGGGCTACGCTACGCCCCGAAAAACGAATTATCTCCCTCGATTGGAGGGAGACTGACACATCATAACACGCACAGTGACCCGACGGGAGCCCGGGCTTTAGCACGTGTTGCAGTGTGCAACGGCTCTTGCAAATCGCGAACAACAGGGCAAAAAGCGTATATTTGTGACATATCTAAGTATAGAAACGACAAGCACTTAGTATGAGCATTCGGCTTCCAATTTGTCTCGTTTTTTCGCGTTGCGACCGCGTGGGGGATCGCGTCTTATCGGTAGAAAGAGACAGTCGGGAATTCCAACCGAGAGCTGTCGAAAACCCCGTGAACTTTGGAGCAAATTCGATGAAGGCGACCCGTTTTCTTCTGGCCGCAATGGTGCTTGGATCAGCCATCAGCGTTAGCCAGGCAAGTGCGCAGTGCAGTGGCAACGCTGGTGGATGTCTCACCGTGAACACCGCGTCTGCGACTGTCAATGCGCTGGTCAAGCTCGGCATGAGCGCGACCACCACCACGTTGAGCTCCCCAACAGCTGACCAGGTCGAAGTCGGCGCGTTACTAGCCGATGTAGGCCCGACGTTCACGGTTAAGGCCAATCGCAGCTGGACGCTGAACGTTCGCACGTCGAACCCAGCGAACTGGACCTATGTCGGAACGCTTGGCGGTACGAAGCCAATCAGCGATCTGACCTGGTCGAACGCGTCAGCTGGAACCTACGTCGGCATGAGCACCACCGATGCGCTCTTCCTTTCCGGTGCAGCTGCCACCAACGGCACCGCTGCGGCGGCGTTCTTCAAGACCGTGTGGGCGGCGGGATTCACCCAGCCCAGCAACGCGCCAGGTGTTTATAGCATGGCGCTAGTGTTCTCACTTTCGGCCCCGTAATCCCCAATTCCGCTTCCCAATCCAACCGCTTTTCTCTCGAGGATTATCACACCATGCGTAACAGAAAGGGTTTTACACTCATTGAGCTTCTGATCGTCGTCGTCATCATCGGCATTCTTGCCGCGATCGCGATTCCGAAGTTTGCAAATACGAAGGACAAGGCGTACGTCGCCGCGATGAAGTCCGACCTGCGCAACCTTGCGACCTACGAAGAGCAGTACGCTGCTGACCAGAACGGTGCCTACTTCGCAGGAACCGCGACGATGGCTTCGCCCCTTCAGGGCTTCACGCCTTCGCAGAACGTAACGATCGTAGCAACGATCGTCGCTGGCCCGCCACAGAGCTGGAGCGCAACCGCGACCCACTCGCAGTCGGCTAAGACCTGCGCGAACTCGACCGGTGTGATCGTCTGCACCTGATAAGGGTTATCGCCTGAACAAGAAAGAGGGTGCGTCGAAAGACGCCCCCTCTTTTCTTTGCATGCCATCGAGACCGGCAAGCGAACTTATCGCTTCGCCCTCGATTACTCCGCCGCCCGCGTCATTTCTTGGGATCGAGAATGTCTCCGATCTCATGGTCCGCCGCTTCGAGGTGGAGGCGCGTCTCCCGATCTGAAGCCTTCGGTACCGTCCGCCGGATGTCGGCGCGCAACGAGACAAGCTCCCCTCTCAACTGGCTCTTCGCGTCCTCGAGAAGTGGTGCCGGGGGAATGAACCCGGGGAACTGCGGAACGGGTGTCGCGCTCACAGGCGGCGGGTTTAGCTTGGCGTTCACCTGCGCCAGAAACTGATTCTGGAGCGTCCGTCGATACGGATCGATCGAGACGCGCGATTGCGCCAGTTCGGTCCAGACGCCCCGCCGCAAATCGTCCAACATTGACGCCAGCGAGTAGGCGTCTCCCTTGTTAGTTGCGAGCGCTTCGTTTTCGATCAGCCTGTTCAGCCTGCCGTCGTTGAGAAGGCTCGTGACCACTCGAGCCTGCGCGTTCGTGATACGCGTGATCATTCCTCCTGCTTCAATGCGGCGAGCGATCGAGGGCTGAATCAGATACGACGGAGTCTGAAAGACGTTGTCATTGATGAAGCGCATGGCCTCCTGCTGCCTCGCCCTGGACAGTGGGGTGTAAACGGCGCCTGGCTGGCTCCCCGACTTATACTGGACGGCTTCACCGCCGACGACTGTCGCGACGTGACCAGCCTCAGTGGCCCACTGGCCGACCGTCCGGTCATAGAGCTCTTTCAGGTCGTCGTTGTCCTCGCCAGCTCTGGTCGCCGCGGACGATAAGTAGGTCACCACCCGACGGAGATTCCTGAATCCGAGTCCCGTCGACTTCACTGGGTCTGCATCGCCGACAGCTTCGTTGAGGGTGCCATAGCCGCCTTCATTGTTTTCGGAGAATCGGTACCACGGAATGGTGTCCTGCGTCCGCGCCCACTGGTCGAGTGTCGGACGCTCGTCGTCGGAGGATCGGGCTGCCGGAATCGGCGCGTACCCCCACATGATCGCGAACTTGTCGTACGGGCCAATGCCCGGGACGATGTCCGCGAGCGCAATGTTGTCTTCAGGTTGCGCGACGTAGTTGAAGCGCGAGTAGTCCATGATCGAAGGCGCGTGTCCCATCCTGTGGACCCAGCTTGCGCTGCGGACGCTGTCCGCCGGATACGTGGAGCTTCCGATCTGATCGTGACGAAGGCCGAGCGTGTGTCCGATTTCGTGTGCGACGACAAACTCGAGCAGCCTCCCCATCAGCGAATCAGGGAACGGCAGTGTGCGTGCGCGCGGGTCGAGCGGGGACGCCTGGGTGAAGTACCAGTCGCGCTGGAGATTGAGAACATTGTGGAACATGCGGACCGATCCATTCAGGATCTCGCCCGTTCTCGGGTCGCTCACGTGCGGCCCCTGCGCGTTCTCGATTGTCGATGGGAGCCAGCGGATGACCGTGTGTCGGACATCTTCCGGGGACCAGTCGGGATCGTTCGCTGGCGGATCCATCGCGATTATCGCGTTCCTGAATCCGGCCGCCTCAAACGCCGGCTGCCAGTCGAGGATCGCCTTTCTTACCCACGGTTTCCACTGTTCCGGAGTCGCCGGATCGACGTAGTAGACAATTGGCCTGACCGGCTCTGACAGCGCGGCGTTCGGATCTTTTTTCTCCAGACGCCAGCGAGATATGTAGGACCGGTCGGCCGAACGTTGTTCCGAAGTCCCGAAATCCACCTGCGCGATCGAGAAGTATCCGAGGCGCTCGTCCCACCGTCTCGGCATCATCGGCTTCTCGGGAAGGCGGACCAGGCTCCAGTGCGCGAGCACGCTCTGGGCTGGCTGAGGACCCTGGCCCTGACCAGCACCGCCGCCTCCTCCGCCACCGCCCGGTGTCGGACTGACTGTGCCTGTTTGCGTCGCTTCGATCTCGACATTGTCGGGGAAGGCGAGTGCATTCTCGACGAACGAGCGACGGTCATCGAGACTTCCGCGAATGGCCGCGAACTCCGGGATGCTGGTGGTATAGAGTCGAGTCACGTCGATGACGGCGGCGCTGTCCGGTCCGTAGGATTCGACGTTGAAGACCGCGATCACGGGGGGATAGTTGGCCGCCTGGACGGCGCGATAGACCGGATTGCTGCTGTCGGCCACGATTGCGAAGGATGGAGAGCGGAGGATGATTCGGTTTCCGCTTCGATCCCATCTCAGCGTCCGTTCTGTGAACTGGTCACCGCCGTAATTGCCGAACTGGCCGCCGGGCTGGCGCGGGTTCGCGGCAGCGGCCCTCGTGAAGCGTCCGACGAGGAGCATGTCCTTGTTCAGCTCGTTCTTCGGGATCTCGAAGTACAGCTTGTCGTTCACTCTGTGGACGGCGAACATGCCGCGGCGCGTTTTTGCGTCGCGCGTAATCACGCGGTTGTAGGGGCGTGGCTGTGCGGGAGCATTTCCGCCCCCGCGAGCGGAGTCACCGCCCGCTCTGGTGCTGTCACCTGACGGTCCTTGTCCGTTTCGCTGGGGACTGGGGGCGGTTTTGGGCTCAGGCGCGGTCGAGCACGCGCCAACGAGGAGCGCGGAGAGAACGACGAGTCTGTTCAGCATTGTTCGCCAGTGAGGGCTGGATGTGTGATGGAGGGCAGGCAACTGAATCGCTGTCCTAGTGAAGCCGACTGATCGTCTTTCGCGCTGCCCGGTCCAAATGTTGGCGGCGACCAATATGACGGTGATGC
>Ga0137419_10000882_pt1 | contig 11988 bp, 9 predicted proteins | sample CZODoug3_1_2_16f_FD_108279 | JGI IMG/M metagenome (GOLD analysis project Ga0137419, IMG submission 108279) | Vadose zone soil fungal communities from Angelo Coast Range Reserve, California, USA - CZODoug3_1_2_16fungal (Illumina Assembly) | ecosystem: Environmental > Terrestrial > Soil > Vadose... | reverse complement strand
CTCCACGATAGCGCTGTTCCTCGGTTTGCTCGTCGGCAACCTTGTGCATCCCGGCAACGGCTTCAACGTCAACACGGCCAGCCTCGACACCAAGGCGGTCGCGGAGTACGCGGGGCAAGCCAAGGCGCAGAACATTGCCGACTTTTTCCTTCACATCATCCCCACCACCATCGTCGACGCCTTTGCCAAGGGCGACGTCCTGCAGGTTCTCCTGGTCGCGATACTGTTTGGCATCGCCCTCTCTTCCGTTGGCCCGCGCTCTAAGCCCGTTGTCGATCTGTTCGACGCCTTGACGCACGCGGTGTTTGGCGTGGTCAGCATCCTCATGCGCTTTGCCCCCATCGGCGCCTTTGGAGCGATGGCCTTCACGGTAGGCAAGTATGGCTTGGCCTCCCTTGGGCCCCTGCTCAAGCTTATCGCGACGTTCTACGTGACGTGCTTTTTGTTCGTGCTGATTGTGATGGGCGGAATAGCCTGGGCGGCGGGCTTTAGCATCGTGAAGTTCCTGACTTATATCAAAGAGGAGATGCTGCTCGTGCTGGCAACCAGCTCGTCGGAGACAGCTCTGCCGACACTGATGGAAAAGCTGCAGAAGCTGGGCTGCTCGAAGTCGCTAGTTGGCCTGGTGGTGCCCACGGGCTACACATTTAACACCGATGGCAGCAGCATCTACATGACGCTGGCTGCGTTGTTCGTCGCGCAGGCGACCAACACACCGCTGACGTTCACGCAGCAAGTGACGCTGATGGCCGTGGCTGTTCTAACTTCGAAGGGTGCGAGCGGAGTGCAAGGGGCTGCGTTCATCGCCTTGGTGGGCACGCTCATGGTGATCCCGACGATTCCCGTGGCCGGGATGGCGTTGATCCTGGGCATCGACCGCTTCATGAGCATGTTCCGCGCCATGGTCAACATGATCGGCAACGGCGTGGCCACCTTGGTGGTAGCGCGGTGGGAAGGCGAGCTCGACCGCGAGCAGCTGCAGCACAATCTCGGTTAGCCCTTCGGATCGCCACAGCTTCGGAAGCTCATAGCCCTCTTGCAGCTCCAACGACCGCGCGGACGGGGGCGTCCGCGCCGCACGAGGTTCAATCCGTCTCGAAGCGATCAGCTTTTTCCGGTCGGGCGGGGTGAATTCCGGATTCCCCGCCGCCGTCGGCGTGCAGCTTTTCCCAGTCCCCGGTGGTCAGCACCTTGATGGGCCCGAGTTTCTTCTTGGCCAAGGCTGCGTTCAAGCTGGGGAGTTGGTTGTCGGCCAGCTTCTGGAATGCCGAAAGAACGTCTTCAAGTTCGTGAGCAAGGGCGCCGGTGCGGTCGACCTGGTCCTTGGTAGGGCGGCCGTCATAGCTGATGACATTGCCGTAGACGTTCCCGAGAAGCTCACGGATCCGCTCCTCGCCGGTAATGGCGCCTCCTTCCTTCGTGGCCACGATCTTGCTGCGGAGCTGGTCCATGTCGTCATGCAGACTCTCCAGGCGGGTGCGCAGCGCATCTTTTTCAGGAAGCTTCGCGGCAAGGGCGCTAGCCGCATCGCGCACCCCGGTGATGGAATCGGTCGTATACGTCATGTGACCGAGCAGGTCGCGGAGCTTGATGGCCAGATCGAACTGCGCCTTGCGATCCTCGAGGTTGTAAGTGGCCCGCGGATCGATCGCGATCTCGAGGGGCGCGGTGTAGACCTGATCGCCCCTGGTCAGCTTTACGGTGTAGGTGCCGGGAAGAACGCGAGGGCCGGTGGCGGCTTGAAAGAGCGCTTGCGCCGCGGGAGGAACGACCGGGGCTTTGAGTTGCATGGACCAGGTGGCGCGGTTCAGTCCGCGGTGCTTGCTGCCGGCGATGGTATCGAGCAGCTTGCCATCCTGATCAAAGATTTCGATCTTAAGATCGCCGAAGATGTGGCGGCTCTTCTGGTAGTAGGTGATGAAGGCGTCGATGGGACGGCTGGGACCGGTGAAGGCTTCGTCGCCCTCGGCCCAGCCGCCGTTGGTGTTCATGTATTGGATCGCAGGCTTGCTGGTGAGCAGGACCGCGTCTTTCTGCATGAGTTCTGGCGTGAGGGCACGGAGCGGCGAGATGTCATCGACAATCCAGATACCGCGGCCGTGCGTGGCAAGAATGAGGTCGTTTTCGCGCGGGTGAACCACGATATCGCGCACCGCGACCGAGGGAAAATTGCCTCCCTTGTATTCAGCCCACCGCTGACCGCCATCGATGGAGATCCAGAGGCCGAACTCCGTGCCCAGCAACAGCAGCGAGGGGCTCACCGTGTCTTGTTTGATGACATGAGCATAGCCGCGCACGCCGCTCGGTCCGAGGTTGAGCATGGTCCAGCTTTTGCCATAGTCGGTAGTCTTGGCAGCGTAGGGCTTGATGTCGCCGAAGGTGTGTCGGTCGAAGGTGGCGTAGGCCGTGCCTTCATCAAAGCGGCTCGCTTCGACGGTGGAGACCCAGGAGTTTTTGCCCAGGCCGGGCACGTTGCCGACTACGTTGGTCCAAGTCTTGCCGCCGTCACGGGTGATTTGCAGGTTTCCGTCGTCGGTTCCGACCCAGATAATCTGGCCGTTCCTGGGTGATTCGCAAATGGAATAGATGGAAGTGTGCATCTCGGCGGCGGAGTTGTCGATGGTTACACCGCCGGATTCTTCCTGCTTCTGCTTTTCGGGATCATTCGTTGTCAGATCCGGAGAAATGCGGTCCCACGATTCGCCGTGGTCGCGCGAGCGGAAGAGAAATTGCGCACCAATGTAGATCGTCCCCTTTTCATTGGGGCTCATGTGAATGGGCGTATTCCAGTTGAAGTGCAGCTTCTTCTCACCGTAAAGCGGCTGCGGCTTGACGTTGCGTGTCTCCAGAGTGTGGCGGTTGACCCGGCCGATCTCCCCGCCTTGCGCTTCCGCGTAGATGTAGTCGGGATCCGAAGTATCTTCAAAAATCCAGAAGCCGTCGCCACCGTACATGTTTTCCCAACGCGAATTGGTGACGCCGCCAGGATAGGAAGAGTCTCCCACCCACGAACTGTTATCCTGCAGGCCGCCGTAAACGTGGTAAGGGTTCGATTGGTCGATGCTGACGTGGTAGAACTGCGAAACCGGCAGGTTCACCTGATGCTTCCAAAGGGTGCCGCCGTCTTCGCTGCGCCACAAGCCGCCATCGTCCGTGGCGTAGGCGATGTTGCTGTTGGAAGGGTCGATCCATACATCGTGGAAATCACCGTGAGCCCCGCCCGAAGCGCGGCTGAAGCTGCGGCCGCCATTGGTGCTGTAGATGAGGCCAAGATCGACTTTGAAAAGCTTGTGTTCGTCCTTGGGATCGACGATCAGATTCGCGAAATAGAACGGGCGCCAGACCATGAAGCGGCTCTTGTCCAGCTTGGTCCAAGTCTGGCCGCCGTCGTCGGAACGGAAAAGCGCGCTGTCCTTGGACTCGATCATGGCGTAAACGACTTTGGGATTCGAGGGTGCGACCGCCAGGGCGGTGCGTCCCCAGGGCTTTTCCGGAAGGCCTTGCGGGTTAGCCGCGGAAAGGTCGGTCCAATGCTCGCCCCCATCGGTGGACTTGTAGAGTCCGCTCCCAGGTCCGCCTGAGCGGAAAGTCCAGCCCTCGCGGCGCACATCCCAGGTGGAGGCGAAAATGGTTTTGGCATCTTGCGGGCTCATGGAAATCATGCCGCATCCGGTGGATGCGTTGGCGCCAGCCAGAACCTTCTTCCAGGTCGTACCGCCGTCTGTGGTCTTATAAACGCCGCGCTCGTCGTTGTCATTCCAGAGGTGGCCAACGGCGCAGGCGTAGACGGTGTTGCCGTCTTTGGGGTCAACAAGGATCTTGGCGATGTGCTCGGAATCCTTGAGGCCGACGTTGCTCCAATTTTCGCCGCCGTCGGTGGATTTGTAGATGCCATCGCCGACGGAAACGCTGTTGCGAGCCCAGGACTCCCCCGACCCTGCCCACACGATCTTGGGATTCGACCGGTCGATGGCAACGGCGCCGATGGATTGCACGGCCTGCTTGTCGAACACCGGCTTGAAGGTGAGGCCGCCGTTCACCGATTTCCAAACGCCGCCACTGGCGGAGCCCACGAAGACGGTTAGGCGCCCATCTTGGGTGATGGCATCGATGGCGGCGACGCGGCCGCTCATCATGGCGGAACCGATATTGCGCACCGGCAGGCCGGAGATGGTGGCGGAATCAAACTTTACGGGCTGCTGAGCGATGGACGCGGAATGGAACAGGATAGCGGCGAAGGTGAGTAAAAGCGCGTTGGCGGAAGCTTTCATGGGAGAGTTGTCCTTTATGCGATGGTGAACAAGGTCGATACAAGAGCCGTCGCGAGTCTGGGAGCGTCACTTCTTGGGTTCGCCGCTCGGGGGCAAGTTTGGCTTCGCTGCGACAGCCTTCAATGTGGCAGGCACGGCGAATTTCGTGTCCTCGAGGGGCAGGTTCACTTCAATCTTGTCGAACGTGGTGTTCGGCAGGGGGTCGGCGCCTTTCGGTCCGCTGGCACTCCAGAACGGAAACATGACGCCGTTGACCGGCTTATAGGAACCGAGGTTGACGACGAACTCCTGCACGGACCCGCGCAGAAACAGTTGGCCTTCCTTGCGAATCTCGAGGAAGGTGTCCGGATCGAGGTAGTAATAGAGGATGTCGCCGTTGTTGAGCGTCACCTTAAGTTTGTAGGCGTCATCGCCATCGACAATGTCGTGGCCGAGAGATTCGATCTTGTTGCCCTTCTGCTTGTAATCGACAAGGGGGCCGTCGAAGTCGGCGTCCAACAGCAAGCTGCGCAGATCCTCTTCTCCCATGAGTTCGGGATCCTTGCGGCCTCCGAACGGGCGGACTTGCCACCCGGAGGCACCGTCGTATGCCTGAATCGAGGTCATACCCTGCAGGGCGAAGGTTTCCCGCACCCGATTCGGGCGCTTGTTTTCCTGAACGACGGCCGCCTTGAAGCCGTCGTTGTCCTGCGTGCCGGACATGCGGACGGACTGGATCGCTTTAAGCTTTTCGAGACCGCCCTTGGCTTGGATATTCTTGGCAACCAGCTCTTCAGCGGTCTCGGCGAAAGCGCTGGAACTCAAAACCACGCCCAGTAGCACAACACTCATCCGCACTAACGCACTCATTTTGCAGCCCTCCTTAGGGAACTCAACAATTTACATGACTTGGACGTGTCTGTCAGACTTTGGAAAGCGCGGTGTGCGTACCCGGCCACCAGCCAGAGCCGAAAACGAGGCCTAGGGAGACGAGGCCGAAAGACTGACGAGGCCTAAAGACTTAAAGACACGAGGCCGAAAGCGACGAGACCCAGGAAAGGATCGCGCTTCCAGGCCGGGAAGTTTCTACCTTGGCCTTTGGGCGGGATGAAAACGTTTACAGGCCGCCTCCCTACATGCTACTATCGCGGACTCGCGCTCCCAATTTCGGTGCGACGGACCCATGGCCCAATACCTTCTCGGCATCGATGTCGGCACCGGCGGCACCCGGGCTCTCGTCGTCGGCCACGACGGCCGCATCGTCGCCTCCGCCACCGCGGAACACCAGGCCTTCGCTTCGCCCCAGATCGGATGGGCAGAACAGCGCCCCGAGGACTGGTGGCACGCTACGGGCCTCGCGGTTCGCAAAGCCCTCGCCGCGGCCAACCTCGGTTCCGAACTCATTGCCTGCGTCGGATTTTCCGGCCAGATGCACGGCGCTGTCCTGCTCGATGCCGCGGGCGAGGTTGTGCGTCCGGCTCTTATTTGGTGCGACGTTCGCACCGAGAAGCAGTGTTCGGATTTGAAGCAGCAGATCGGCCCCGAGCGCATCATTCAGCTCACGTGCAATCCCGCCCTCCCCAACTTCACCCTCACCAAGCTCCTTTGGGTGCGTGAGCAGGAGCCGGACAACTGGGCTCGCGTCAGGTCGGTGATGCTGCCCAAGGATTACGTTCGCTTCCGCCTCACCGGCGAGCGCGCCACCGACGTTGCCGACGCTTCCGGCACCCTCATGCTCGATGTAGCACGCCGCCGCTGGTCGAGCGAGATTCTCAGCGCGACCGGAATTGACCCGGCCTTGCTTCCCTCCCTGCACGAGTCGCCCGATGTCTGCGCCAAGATCTCGGCGGCGGGCGCTGACGCAACGGGCCTGGCGGCAGGCACCCCGGTCGTCGCCGGAGCCGGAGATCAGGCGGCGGGCGCGACCGGCATGGGCATCGTTCAGCCCGGCTCGGTCAGTGCCACAATTGGAACCTCGGGAGTGGTCTTCGCGGCCACCGACCGTCCCGCGCTCGATCCCAAAGGCCGTCTGCATACCTTCTGCCACGCCGTCCCCGGACGCTGGCATGTGATGGGGGTAACTCAGGCTGCGGGACTTTCGCTGCGCTGGTTGCGCGACCAGTGGCTGCCTGCGAGCGCCCAGAACGGGGCCGACCCTTATGACCTGCTCACCGCTGAAGCGGCAACGGTACCTGCCGGTTCTGACGGCCTTCTCTGGACGCCCTACCTGATGGGCGAACGGACTCCGCACCTCGATGGCAGCGCTCGCGCCGCCCTGATCGGCCTCACCGCATCCCACACCCGCGCCCACATCGTCCGCGCCCTTCTCGAGGGTGTGGCTTTTAGCCTGAAAGACACCTTTTCGATTTTCGAAGACATGAACGTCCCCGTGAAGAACATTCGCCTCGGCGGCGGCGGGGCGCGCTCCCCCTTGTGGCGCCAGATTCAAGCCGATGTCTACGGACATGACGTTGAAATCGTCGAAGCCGAGGAAGGGGCCGCTTACGGAGCCGCAATCCTCGCCGGCGTCGGCGCTGGAGTCTGGCCTTCCGTCGATAGCGCCTGCCAGTCGGTGGTGCGGGTTCGCGAGCGCGTTCCGTTAAACGAACGAAACGCAGCAACCATGTCCCGAGCCTACGATTCGTACAAAAGGGTCTACGCCGCAACCAAGTCGATCTACGCCTGAAGGGCCTGCTCGCTGACCCTCGAACGCCGCGCAACGTCTTTTCCCGTCAGCGCGCAGAGTTTGCCTCGCGGCCTGCCTTTTGAGAATCTTCTCCGTCGCGACGCTGCCGCATGGCTCGTTCTCATCTTCTGAGGGCTGTCGCCGTGCTCGCGGGAACTTTCAAAACGCCACAGCCACTCGCTCTCTCCCTTGCTCGTGGAACTGCCTGCTCGTGGAACAACCGGCCGCGCTCGGCCTTGGAACCGTTGCGGCCCTCCCAACGTACTATGTTTAGAGTCGTTGGGAGCTACCGATGAGCGCACTCCAACTTTGTAACTACCTGTGGCTTGCCTTGCTGGTTGTGTGGGCCGTCTCGGCACTCGCAACCAGGCAGACGCAAACACGGGAAAGCCTTGCCTCACGGCTGTCCTATAGCGTCGCGACGGTTGGCGGGTTTTACCTCACGCTCAGCAGCGATGTCCCGGTGACCTGGCTGCGCAGCCGCCTGTTCGCCGTGCATCCGACGGTGGAGTTCCTTGGCATGGCCCTCACTGCCGTCGGCGTCGGCTTCTCTATCTGGGCCCGTGTCTATCTCGGAAGCAATTGGAGCGGCTCGGTCACCGTCAAAGTGGGCCATCAACTGGTCCGCACGGGACCTTACCGCTGGGTCCGCCATCCGATCTATACCGGATTCCTTCTGGGCCTGCTGGGAACGGCCCTGGTGCGGGGACAGGTGCGAGGGTTTGTGGGGTTGGTCGTGCTGTACGTCGGCCTGAAGATCAAGAGCAAAATCGAAGAACGGACGATGGCAGGCGTGTTCGGGCGGCACTATGAAGACTACAGCCGCACCACCGGCGCTATCGTTCCGCGTCTGATCTAGCGGCGCTTGTCGAGCGGCGCTTGTCTAGCGGCGCTTCGACCACCGCTCCATCCACCTACTGCCTGCGTGTATACTTACGCGGCTTCACGTACCACAAAATCCGACTGTAAAAGAATGGTGGACACACGAATGACAGAGGCTCAGGCTCCCCCTCATGCAGCGGTATTGGAACTCTTGGGTGGGGCGTATATCGCGGGCGCGGTCGCCGCCCTGGCAGAACTCGGAGTTCCAGATCTGCTGGAAGGCGGGCCGAAATCGGCGAAGGAATTGGCCGCCGAGATCGGCGCTAAGGCCGACCCCCTCTATCGCCTGATGCGCGCCACGACTTCCGTGGGAGTACTGATAGAGGGCCCGGACGGGAAGTTTTCTCAGACGCCCATGTCGGCGGTCCTATGCAAGACGGCACGCCCCAGCCTGCGCGGTTACGCCAGAATGGCCGGTCGCGACTGGCACCATCGCGGCTGGGCGCAGCTTGCGGATTGCGTCAGAACCGGCGGGCAGGCTCTCGAAGCAATTTACGGCGTGCACATCTTCGAATACTTCCAGCAAAATCGCGCGGAAGCGGAGATTTTCGACGACTCCATGACTGGGCTCTCGTCCATCGATGGCCCTGCGGTGGCAGACGCCTACAACTTCGAAGGCATTCATTCCATCGTGGATGTAGGTGGCGGGCACGGCTCGTTGCTGGCGACAATCCTCGAGCGCAATCCGCAGATGAAAGGCACGCTCTACGACGTGGCCTATGTGGTGGAGGGCGCTCGGAACCGTGCGCTCAAGAACTTCACGGATCGTTGCGAGTTCGCGTCCGGCGACATGTTTGCCTCGGTGCCCACCGGCACCGACGCCTACATCATGAAGCACATCATCCACGACTGGCCCGACGAGCTGTGCGTGAAGATTCTGAAAGTCTGCCGCGCAGGCGTGAATCCCGGCGGAAAGCTGCTGGTGGTGGATTGCGTAATCCCGCCCGGCAATGATTTTTCTCCTATCAAGTTCCTTGACCTGCAGATGCTGATTTTCCCCAGCGGCCGCGAACGGACCGAAGCGGAGTTTCGGGATGTGCTGGCGGCGGGCGGATGGAAGCTGACCCGGATCGTCCCGACGGCGGCTATGGATTCAGTCGTTGAGGCGTTGCCCGCCTAGCTTGGGCTCAGGCCAGGGCCTTGAATAACGCCAGAGGGCCAACGATGTCAATGGCAATTCCGTACCCTAGGTCCGCCCAAATGACGCGCGCGAAATTCAGCACGTATAACAGCGCGACGAGGCGATAGCTGGCAAGGGCAAGCAAATTTCCTTTTCTGGATTCCGCAGGCGCGAGCCTCCAGATGTGCGTGAGGTCGACGGTCGAGGGAAAGGCGTGCATCCCAATGGAAAGTTCCAGCCCGTAAAAGAAGTAGGCTAGCGGGTCTTCCACCTTCAGCTCCCATACCGGAACAAAGCCGCGGAGCAGAACAAAACGCACAGAATGGAATTCACCAAGAACGGGCCCATGCTGCCCAGGACCATGCCGCCCCCGGAACGGTCAATTCAGCAATATTTATCGGGATTTACCGGCGGCCCGCTCCCGGACGACGCGACCAAAACGCGGCGTCCGGAAGGGTTGTTGGGGGGGCGAGCGGTTCTCCCTTCATTTTCAATCGCAACAAAGGCGGCTACTTCAAGCTCAGCTCATACCGCTTACCCACTTCCTCCCAATTGACAACGTTCCACCAAGCGCCCAGATATTCCACGCGGCGGTTTTGGTATTTCAGGTAATAGGCATGCTCCCAAACATCATTGCCCAAAACCGGGTAAACGCCCTGGGTGAGCGGGTTGTCCTGATTCGGAGTGCTGACAATGCTCAGCGCACCTTTATTCGACGCCAGCCAAGCCCAGCCGCTGCCGAATTGCTTCACGCCGGCATCGTTGAATTTTTCCTGGAAAGTCTTGAGATCGCCAAAAGTGCTGTTGATAGCGTTCGCCAGCGTGCCGGTCGGAGCGCCACCGCCTTGCGGCTTCATGATGGTCCAGAACATGGCGTGGTTCACATGCCCGCCGCCATTGTTGCGGACGGCCCCGCGGATGTCTTCCGGGACGGTGCTAAGGTTGCGCACCAGATCTTCGGCGGACTTGCCGGCCAGCTCGGGGTGCTTTTCCAGGGCTGCGTTCAGATTTTTAACGTACGCGCCGTGGTGCAGGTCGTGGTGAATCTTCATGGTTTGTGCATCGATAACCGGCTCGAGCGCCGCATAGTCATAAGGGAGAGGGGGTAGTTCGTGAGCCATTGTGGTCTAGTGCCTCCGAAGTCTTGGATGATAAGAACGAAGAAGCGAAGCAACAGAATCTCGCTTTCCGCGCATTTGGACTTGGATTCCATTATCGCAGAACTGGGATGAGCAGCTGTTCTGGCCTTCGCCTAAGGCTTTTGAGGTGGGTTTTGACCATTCTCCACCCAGGCCTCGGCCAGCAATTGGTCGAGCCTCGCACGATGCAAAACCTCACCGCCGAAAACTGCCTCTCTTGGGCCAACTTCTGTGCCGATCTGTCCCAGATTCCTTCTCGTCAACAGGTTCCCAGGCCACGTCTACAACATCCTCACCGCGCTGTGCGAAAGAGGGCAGATCGAGCGTGCAATGAAATTAACCTGGACCTACTCTGGCTTCCGGCTCTTGGTCAACTTTACTGCCGCCAGCAACAGCCAGATGAACCCCACGTAGCGGGTGATTGGGATCAGGAAGTTCGCCGGATATACGACCAGGCTGAGGGAAGAGAACTCTCCCGCAACTGCGACAAGCATTCCTACGGCAATCAACCAGCGTGGAAGGAGACGGGAAAAGTAGCTCGTGACGCACACGCCTGCGGCCAGCAAGCCGAAGCCGACCGCGTAGGCGGCTCCGCCGAACAGAAAGCTGAGGAAGTAAATGGCGCGAACCAGCGACGCAGAAGCGGCAACGTCCGGCAAAGACAGCACCCAGCCGAACAGGCCGGAAAGGATCAATGCGTTGGAGGCCATCAATCCGCCGAGGAGCGCGATGTTCGTACCGGCAGCTCGAACCCCCAAAAACCGCAACCGGCTGACCATGGTGACGGCAAAGATCCCGAGAGGCACAGCGGAGGCGAATATGAGGAAGCTGCTTGCGCGGACCGCGCTGGGGCTTTGTTCAAAGAAGACGCGGACAGCCTCAGCCGCCGCAAAGGGGTTGACATAGGGCGCCCCGTGACGGAGCGCTGCTGCTGCTACGAGATTCGCCACAAAAAGCAGGATGTGTACCGTCCCGAGCAGAATCAAAGATGGGCCGCGAAATCGTGAATATAGTTGTGTCATGTAATGATTTATATAGTAAATCAATAATACATGCAATAATATTCTTACGGCATGGACAGCAACGAAAGAGGACAACCGGCATTTCTGCTCTCGCAGTTGGGGGCGCATGCCGCGAATCAATTTACCGAGCGATTAGGGGTGCTGCAGTTGACTCCTGCGGACGCGGGAATCCTGCGGCTTCTGCGCATCGCGGCGGGGATCAGCCAGCAGGAACTCTCGGAGAGGCTGCGCATTCATCCCAGCCGCCTAGTGGCCATCTTGGATAATCTGGAGCGGCGGCAACTTGTCGAGCGGAAGCCAAACCCCGAGGACCGGCGGCTGTATTCGCTCCATCTGACGAAGGATGGGGGTGAAATCCTGGAGAGAATCGGTAAGGTGGCGAGGGAGCATCAGGATGTGCTTCTCTCCGCACTCAGCGGCGACGATCGCAAGAGGTTGACGGAGTTGCTCCACCGAGTTGCCGACCAGCAGGGGCTCACGCGCGGCGTTCACCCTGGGTATCAGCGCCTCGGGAAAACGAAACCTGCCGCCCTCAAGCAGTCTTAACAATGGCGTGCCAACGGCTCGGATTGTTCGGTTGCACCAATACAAGTCGTAAACCACCCGCAGAGCGGAATCGGACAGACTTCGGCAAAGCACCGCATTCGGCCAACGTTCCACTCCTGGCAACTGCCACCGCCCACCCTTTCCGGATGTGCCGAGTGCCGCCCACTTCCGGTCACCGTGGCGTCACAAGCCCAAGAAAGGGCCTTAGCCCCTCATCAGATTTAGCCCCTCAGTATTAGGACTATACTTGGCACGTTCCCGGGACCGGAGTTCCAACTCGGAGAAGCCTTGATGTCAGCCAAACGTCTCCTCCTCGTGTCCTTCCTCTTCGTAAGCGCGGTTT
>Ga0137419_10000881_pt1 | contig 11988 bp, 4 predicted proteins | sample CZODoug3_1_2_16f_FD_108279 | JGI IMG/M metagenome (GOLD analysis project Ga0137419, IMG submission 108279) | Vadose zone soil fungal communities from Angelo Coast Range Reserve, California, USA - CZODoug3_1_2_16fungal (Illumina Assembly) | ecosystem: Environmental > Terrestrial > Soil > Vadose... | reverse complement strand
GTGTGGCATCCGGTCGCTACCGCTCGCGGTTCTGCAATGCTGAGTCTGTGTAATCTGCGTAATCTGTGGAAACTATCGTGGTGTCAAAAGAAATCTGGTTAGGCCCTCTCCTCGGCAGCAATCGCTCGCGTCTCATCAAGCGGTGCGCGGAGCTTGTCGCGCAGGGCAAGTCTGAAACTCTTCTCTACCTCGCTGCTTCTCATCCGCTGCTCGAACTGGTCACTGAACAAATTCTCGATGGCGCGGAAAATGTCGGACTGTGGGGCGAACTCCCGGTCTACCTTTTTCGCGGGTTTGTCAGAAAAATTGTCTCGACTGCTGTTGAAAAACAAACCGGCGCGCGCCTGGGGACGCGAGTGCCGATTGATCGCGAAGAGTTTCCGCTAAAGCGCAGTCTGGTTTCGCAAATCCTGAAACGACTGGCGCAGGAAGGCAAACTGAAAGCACTCGATCGCTTGGCCGCGCGTGAAGGTTGTGTGAATTCAATTGCCACGCTCATTGGCGAAATTCAGCGTGCCGGCAAGAGGCCGCAAGAGTTTGCCAAGATCGTGGCGCTCAGAGCTGTCGATCTTGATAGGGACAACCAACAAGCGCCGTCACATCGTTTTGCTTCCCAAGCGATTCCGCGCCAGATGGATTTTGATAGCGACGTGGCGCAAGTTTATTCGCTCTACTGCAACCTGCTCGATCGGCATCAACTGACCGACGCCGATGCCGATCAATTGCGCGCGCTGGCAATTCTCGACGGTGAGCTTGATGGAATACCAGTGGGAAATTCCTGGCTGCCAAACGTCAAGTTGCTTGTGCTTGATGGTTTTTTTGATTTCACGCCCGTGCAAGGCGAAATTCTGAGGCGGTTGATTCCGCGAGTTTCCGAGGTCGTCGTCAACCTGAATCACGACCAGCGGAATCCGGAGATCTTTCTTCCCTTTCAACAAACCATCGAGCAACTAAAAGCGATTGCGCCTTTTGCGATAAGACATAGTGTCGAGAGTCCGGTCGTGGTGGGTGGCGCGCTCGCGGGTCTGCGCGAAAATCTCTTTAATCCTGCCAAAGAAATCGCAGCCCCGGCCGACGACGAAACGGCTGCCGCGGCCGAAGCAGCCACGGAGATCAAGTACCTGGAGTGTGGCGATCGCGACACTGAAGTTCGCACCATCGCCAAACAGATCAAACAATTAATTTTGCTTGACGGGTTCAAGCTGTCCGATATTGCTCTGGTTGTTCGCCAGCGTGCCGCGTACGCGGAAACCATTGCCCGCGTCATGCGCGAAGAGTCGCTGCCCTGCAATTTGGAACTTCGCGTTGAGGCGGGCGACATTCCCGCTAATCGCGCTGCGCTCAAATTGTTTGCGATTGTCGAAGAACTTTCGCGCGAGGAAGAAGCAGGGCCACGAACTTCAGATCTCGCAGATCTGATCAAGTCGGAATACTTTCGACTGACTGATGAAGAGGTTGAAAAGCTGGCGGCGACATTCGCTGCTGAACACTCAGGTTTGTTTGCAGAAAATGGACTGGCGCCGGATGAAAAACGAATCGAGCGCCTAAAGAACCGTTACCGCATTGGCGTCTGGGACGCTGATGCCCTTGAGAATGCCTTCGCCTACGTCGGCGGCGATTTGCGCGTAAACGATTGGCTGGCGCGCGCGCGTAAGTTGATCAAGGAACTGCCAACGGCAGCGGCCACGCGCGAACTGCTGAACATTGATAACGCCGAAACTGCACGCGAGCCGGATGAAGCCGACCAGATTGAGAATGCGGAAACGGCAAAAGTTGAAGACAAGGATGTCGAAAAGAAAAGACGTCCGTCGCACGATGTGCACCCGGCTGCTCTCGCCTGGACCGCGCTGGTAGTTCAGGCATTTGCGGCGCACGTTCAAGCGCTGCAGCGGACAGGTAAGCCGGCCGAATTGCGCCGCGCGCTGATGAATCTGTTCGAGCAATTCAGTTTTCGGAAGCAAATCGCCCGGCGCGTAAAGAACCTGGTCGAAGATGAAGAGCTGCCGCATGCGATGCTGAACTTCAACAGCCTCGAAGCGCTGCGCCGCGCTTTTGCTGCAGCCATCAAAAGCATCGAGATTGGCGCCGGCGGCGAGGAACATTCGACGACCAGAATGTCGACCTTCATTGAAGAAGCGCGTCGCTGTTTGAATTCGCAGTCACAGGTGTTTGGCGTCGCGGATCGCAGCGGCCTGGCAGTGCTCGAAGCTACCGACGTGCGCGGTCTTCGTTTCCGCGCCATCTTCGTAGCGGGTTTGATCGAAGGCGGTTTCCCCTTGCGTGCCTCGCGCGATTGGATCTACCCACACGAAGAACGCGAGCGCTTACAGCGCTATGGCATCACGCTGGAAGACATTTCCCCGGCCACGCTGCTGAAAGAGGAACACTATTTTTATCAGGCGGCCTGCCGCGCCACCGAGCGTTTATATCTAACGCGGCCGCTGTTATTGGAAGACGACGCGGAAACGGTTGCTTCTTATTACGTCGATGAACTGCGGCGGGCGGTGTCGCCCCTGGCGATCAACGCGGAAACAGTTCGCCGCGACTATGAAGGCAAGGAATGGCAGCACGCTTCAACTACCGGCGAGGTGGGTGTAGCGCTCGTGCGCCAGCAGGAACGTCACCTGCATCGCGGGGATAAGCAGCAGCTGATGCCGGAGACGCGCATTAGTAAAATGTTGGATCTGGCCCACCGCGAAAGCGTGTTAACTGAATCCGCGTTCCGCCGTATCGAGATTGAGCACGAACGCGCGCGTACGACGTTTGGCCCATACGACGGCGAGATTACCGATCCACATTTGATCGCGTTACTGCAACAGCGGTTTGGCGCCGACTATGTGCTAAGCGCCAGCGGGCTCGGCGTCTATGGCAACTGCGCCTATCGTTTTTTTGGCCAGCGCGTTTTGAAGCTGGAGCCGCGTGGCGAAGCGGCGTTGGATCTGCAGGCCATCGATGCCGGCAAACTGTTGCACGACATTCTGCGCCGGTTTTTCGAGCGCCATCGTGGCGAGCGTCTGACGGAAGTTGATCGCGAGGCACTCCGGCAGGAACTTGCAAAGGTCGCTGATGACGTTTTCAACGAGCATGAGCGCGTAGTGCCGCCGCTCAATAAACAGATCTGGAAAATCGATCGAGAGATTCGCAAGATCCTGCTGGATCAAGTGCTGTTGTATGAACTGGAAATCCAGGAAGAATCTGCGGCAGCCGGTGTTGTACCGAAATATTTTGAACTTGCCTTTGGTGGACCAAGGTCGTCGGCGCGCGATCCGAATTCGAAACCGGAACCGCTGGAGTTAACCAGAACAACTTCTGCTGGTAAGGAAACGCTTAAAATCAGCGGGCAAATCGATCGCGTTGATGTGGCCCGGGACAAGACGTTGATTGCTTATGATTACAAACTGTCCTCGGGCGCAAGTCTTGAAGACATCAAGTCAGGCCGCAGCCTGCAGTTGCCGATCTATCTCGAGGCGCTGGAAAAGTTGCTGCTTACCGATCACCAGATTGCCGGCGGTGGCTACTACGTTATTCGCGGCGGCAGCGAGCGGCGCAACCGTGGCCTGCACCGCGCGGCGGCGTTGAATTATTCGGGCATCGGCGCGCGCACCAGCGGCGTAATGTCAGACGCTGAATGGCAACAAATTCGCGCTAATGCCATTGCAAAGATTTGGGATTTTCTCGATCACATGCGTGCCGGGCAGTTTTACGTCAATCCTTCAGAGAAGAAAAAGACGTGCCGGTTTTGTGATTTCTCCGCAGTATGTCGTTACGAGCGATACCGGATCGACAGGAAGAAATGAATCCCCAGATTACGCCGATTACACAGATTCTCAAGAAAAGCCATTGAGACATGCGCCAAGCTTTTTGAGTCTGTGTAATCTGCGTAATCTGCGGATGGTCTTTCGCTAATGGAACCCGAGCGACAGTTACAACCGGAACAGGCGACGGCCGCGTACGAGCTTGGCCGGCACATCTCGGTCATTGCCGGTCCAGGCTCGGGCAAGACGATGGTCCTCGTCGAGCGTTACCTGCACATTCTGCGTTCGCAAAAGCTTTCGATTGATCAAATTGTCGCCATTACTTTCACGAATCGCGCCGCGAACGAAATGCGCGAGCGTTTGCGATCACGCCTCAACCACATTCTGCAAATCGTGTCAGGCGAAGAACGAAAGCGCTGGTTGAATTACAAGCGCACGCTTGACGGCGCGGTAATCACGACCATTCACGGTTTTTGCGCACGCCTGTTGCGCGAGTTTCCGGTTGAAGCGGGGGTCGATCCCCAATTCATTCTGCTGGATGAGCATCGCGCGCAGATGCTGCTCGAGGTGACGGTCGAGCAGGTGTTAACTGAATTTTTGAGCGCAAACCACGCGGAAATCTCCCGGCTGACGCTGGGAGTGGGACGAGGAAGATTAGCGGATGGGCTGGCGCATATTTACCGCGAAGTGCGCGGCCAGGGTCTGTCGTTTGCAGATCTGAAATCGAAGACTGAGCAAAGCCATTCAACAGAAGCAGAATATGGTGCGGCTGTAAGAATTCTTCACGATCGTGTTGGGCAATATCTCAGTTGGCCGAAGCTCTCAATGAAGGCAGATGCGAAACGGCGTAGCGCTGCCGAAGCTTGGCCATCATTGCGCGCGACACTCAGCCAGATTCCCGAACACTCGGCGCTAAGTGATTACTGTTCGGCGATCGAGCGTTTTCGCTCCCGCCGGCCAGACAAAACTGCTGTTGGAGAATTAGCGCCGCAACTTGATGAAGTCTTGTGGGGAAACGTGAGCAAGCGCGCGAACGACTATTCGGGGTTGGTGCCACAGCTTTGCTTCGATCTCTTTGCGAGAGATTTCGCATTCGAGTTGATCAATTTACTGGAACGCATTGACCAACGGCTACGCGAAGAGAAACAAAAACTGTCGGCGCTGGATTTCGACGACCTTGAGCTGCGGACGCTGGAATTGTTGGCCAAGCAGGAAGTCATCGCGCGCACGTCTGAACGCTACAAATTTTTCCTTGTCGATGAATTTCAGGACACGAACAACGTACAACGACAGTTGCTCGAGCGGCTGGCTCTGCGGCCGGCGCGGCGCGATAGTGCGAACCTCTTCATCGTGGGCGATCGCAAACAATCAATTTATGGCTTTCGCGGCGCCGACGTCGATGTGTTTCGCGAGATGACCGCTACACTGGTGGCGGCAGGCGGTGAAGAGAAATCGCTGCAGCTCAACTTTCGCAGCCAGCCGCCGCTGATCAACTTCTTCAATCATCTTTTTGCGCGGCTTTTCGAACCAAAGGAAGAAGTGTCGGCTGCCGAGCGCGCGCAGCTTGGCTATGTCGAGCATGAGCCGAGCGAAGCAAAGCGCGAGCTGCGCGATAGTGGACCGCTGGTAGATTTGCTGATCACTACCGAGAGCTCAGGCGACGACGATCCGAAGTTGGAACAAACCTCGCGCGACCTGGACGCCGAGCAACTGGCACGACGAATCGTTGAACTTACTGAGACCGCGAATACTGGAACCGCTATTACTGGGACCGCGGATACTGGGACCGCGGATACTGGGACCGCGGGCGTCTCGCCCGCATCCGGCGACGCGTTCACTCAAATCACGGCTGAATCCGATAGCCCAAACAACTCGGCATTCAGCGCCAGCGGGCGAGACGCCCGCGGTCCCAGTAATCGCGATCCCGCTTCCGGCGATCCGAATGCCCGGGCTACCAGTGTCAAATACAGCGACATTGCGCTGTTATTTCGTGCGATGACGAACGTGCAAACCTATGAGTCAGTTTTTCGCCGCGCCAACATTCCCTATCAAACTGTGCTCGGTCGCGGTTTTTATGATCGCGAGGAGATTACTGATCTGATCCAGTTGCTGCGCTTTCTGGATAACAAGACTGACGAGCTGGCGCTGGCGGCCGTGTTGCGTTCGCCGCTCAGCGGTATTTCCGATAATGCGTTGCTGGCTTTGCGCTGCGCGCCGTGGCTCGACGAATTGGACACGACTGATCCGCTGCTGCACTTCAGCCAGACGCGTAATCTTTTTCATGCTCTCAAGCGGCACGCAAACATAGCCTTTATTTCTGACGAGGAACATGCCCTGCTGGAACGCGCCTTCGGTTTAGTCAACGGCTTGATTGCGCGCCGCCACAATTATGGCATCGGTAACTTGTTGCGATATGCCGTCGAGCAATCTGAATTCATGACGGTCATCGCTGCGAATTTCGATGGCGCGCAGCGACTGGCAAATGTCCAGCGCCTGTTTACGCTCGCCGAGCGCTTTGAAAGATCGGGCGCGCATCTGATTCGCGATTTCGTGCGCTACGTTGAAGAGTTTGAAGCCATCGGCAGCCGCGAGAGCGAGGGCCAGATTGATGAAGCAACCAATGCGGTGCGCCTGATGACCATTCACCAGGCAAAAGGTCTGGAGTTTCCCGTCGTCATCATCCCCGAGCTGCAACGCTATTCGCGAGTTCCCGATAACTGGTTCCTGCTTGATCGACATCGTGGTCTGACTTTGAAAGTGCCTGACGGCCGCGGCAAGCTGGTTGCTGGTTGTACTTTCAAAACTTTTGAACAACGGCAGGCGTTGCGGGAGCAGTTTGAAAGCATGCGCCTCTTGTACGTTGCGGCAACGCGCGCTAAGGACCGGCTGATTTTTTCGGGAACGACGAAAGATTTTGAGAGTCTTGGCGGCAAGGGCGACACCTGGCTGAAATGGATTTGGCAGTCACTTGAATTGCCGGCGCAACCGCTCAGCGGCGTGGTTGATCTGGCGCCGAACGTGCAAATCGAGATAAGTCCCAACCTGATTGACCGGCCAAAACAGGCAAAACTCGCCACGGTGACTGCGCCCAGGACAGTCCACGGAGATGTCGCTTCGCTTTCGGAAGAGTTTCCCTTACTGCGGAAGATTGAGCCGCAACTCGACGCATCGGTCCATCGCTTCAGCGTGACTCAGTTGATCAATTATCAGCGTTGCCCGCGGCAGTATTATTTCGATCGCGTGCTGCATTTGCCGTCTCCCGATCAAATGGCGGTGTGGAACGATGCCGAGGCGCCGGAGCCACCGGCGAATTTGACGGCGACGCTGAAGGGCGCTGTCATCCACCGCTTCTGCGAGACGTATGAGAAAAAACACGACACGCGGGAACTGCTGCAACGGAGTTTTGCAGACACCCTGCGCTTGCGACAGGCAGAGCTTGGCGATCGCATGATGGAGATCGACACCGAAGCAGCTATCGCCGAGCTATTGCCACTGGCCGAAAATTATTTGTCCAGCGGCGTGTTCGAGCGCGTCGAGCAAGCGCGCGAAATGTCTGCCGGCGAGCAGCTCGCGCAACCTGGAGGCAAAGTTGGCCTGTGGAGCGAGATGCCATTTCGCTTGCGACGGCCGCTGGGTATTTTGACCGGCGCGATTGATAAGTTGCTGGTGCTGCCGGCCGCCCAGGGAAAAGGTTTCGATATTGAGATTATCGATTTCAAAACTAATCGAATGAGACCGCGAATGACTGAGGGTCTAGCGTCAAGCTCTTCACTGGGACCGCGGGCGTCCCGTCCGCAAGGCGTTGTGGCAAACCGTCAGTTGAATGTAGCGAGAGAACGGCGGGCGGGACGCCCGCGGTCCCGGTATGGAGTTGATCAGTTTGCTTTTGACTTCGATCCAACGCCGGTTGAGGCCGAGGTAGTCGCAGCTCCAACGTCTTTGGACGATCAGGTACGCAGTGCAGCGTCGGATTATCAATTGCAAATGCAGGCCTACGCGCTGGCAGTTAACGATCTGCTGCCTTCGTTGGCCGCAAAAGGCGGACTATTAAAAGTGACCCTGCACTTTTTGGATCCGAATGTTGAGTTTCATTTGCCGTCCGAGTTGCTTTCTCGTGACGCCTGCGCGCGTGCAATTGACGCGGCAATGATGGATATTGTTGCGTCGCACGAGCCTGCTGAATTTCCGCTGCGACCAGCGTTACATTGCCGCCTGTGCAGCTTCCTGAGCATTTGTCGTGGCGGTCGCCAGTGGCTGCGCGCCAGAACGAAGGGTGGACGAGCCTTAGCTGCGGATTCACGCAGATAAGAACTTTAGCGGCGGATGAACGCGGCTAAATATTTCCCAGGTTTGAAGAGCATATGAGCAAAACAACCAGCCCCATGGTCGGTGACGCCGCGCCCGACTTTACGCTTAACGACGGCGACAGTGAGAGTTGGCGTCTGGCCGATCAGCGCGGCACAGTTGTGGTGCTGCTGTTCTATCCCGGTGATGAGACGCCAATTTGTACGCGGCAGATGTGTTCCGTGCGAGATCGCTGGGAAGATTACGCCGCAACTGGCGCGGAAGTGGTTGGCATATCTACTGACTCAGTAGAGTCGCACCAGAAATTCGCAGAGCATCATGAGTTACCTTTGCGTCTGCTCTCGGATGCGAATGGTGAGGTAGCGAAGCTGTACGGCGCGCAGTCGTTAATTCCCGGCAAGGTGGCGCGCTCCGTTTTCGTGATTGATGCGCAAGGCAAAATTACTTATCGCGATGTGCGGCCACTTGGTTTATTCAAACCGAAGGACGACGCTACCATTGCTGCGATTCGTGACGCGCAACAAACCAAATAATTAGCCGCGGATAAACGTCAGCCGTCAGTTGTCAGTTGTAGTAGAAAGCAGTATTTCGATGATGAGAGCGGGCAAACCCGGCACACTACGAACAACTGACCACTGACTACTGACGACTGACGTTTATCCGCGGCTGATTATTGTTCGTGGCCAATCTATTGACCCGGCGCTGTTGTCGAACCTTTCCTAACCGGGCTCCCGAGTTTCACGATCCAAATGCCGCTGTTTACGTCGTTAAAATAGACCAGTCCATTGTGGGGTTGCGCGCCCCAGGTGAATGGCAAGTTAGGACGAAACGCATCCGGGTCGCCGGCCCACAAGCGGCCAATCTCCCGACCCTGGCGATATAGGTCACCCCTCAACTCACCCGAAACATCCAGCACGCGCCCGCCCCCACTGTAATATCCCATGTAAAGAATGTCGTTCTCGACCCACATGTTGTGCGAGCCCGCTTCCGGTACTGCATACTCAGCCACTTTGCGCGGATGATTAATGTCGGAAACATCCACGACGTGCACGACGCCGCGCGCCGGGATGCGGTTGTGACTGAAAATGTCAAACCCCTGGGGCAACACTTCATCGCCGACAAACAAATAATTCTTGTAACGGAAGACCGCGTGCGTGCCCGCGAGCCAGCCGTTGCCATACAACTCAAAATGATTAAAGCGTAACTGGCTGACAAACTGCGGGTGTTCCGGACTGCCTCCCTTGATTCCGTTACCGACATCAAGAATAACCACGCCATCGCGCCAGTAAGCCAGGTACGCGAGCCCATCCTTGACCTGCACGTCATGCAGATAACGGCCGGCAATCTCCTCACCTTCGCCTGAATGAATCATCGTCGCCAACGAACTGGCTACTTCCCAGCGTGCCACTTCTTTCGGGTTCTTCACGTCAGCAAAATCAATTAGGCGCATCGATCCCGTAGCATCGTCGGTCAGGTAAACGTAGTGGCTGTCAACGAAAGCGCTGTGCACGCCGCCGGTCACCGTTTCCGTGTACTCGGAAATCAGTTTCGGATGTGCCGGGTCAGACGTGTCGTAAAACGCAATGCCGTTCTTCCGGTTTGATGCGCCTTCACGCGAGATCACCAGAATGCGGCCATCGGCGGTGGTGCTGACGTCATCAATCAGTCGCGCGTCAACCTTGATCGTGTCGGTCAACTTTGGATGCGCGGGATCGGAAACGTCGAAAACGAGCAGCTTATCGGAGATTGTTGAGAGATAAGCATAGTTGCCGGTGATCCATTCTTCAGCGCCTTGAAACTCTTTAAGCGGCGCGCGACCTATCAGCTCGAGACTTCTCTCCGCGTTGCGTGGCGTAATCAGAATTGACGCGACCGCCTGCTCGTTGCCGCTTGCTGCTGTGATCACATAAGAGCCTGGCTGTTCAGCGACAAAGCCACCATCCGGATCGATCGTCGCCACTGGTCCATTAACCGTCCAGCGCACGGCGAAATTATCGGCTAGCCCGCTACGGGCGCGGACACTGTAATGCACGACATCACCCGTGCGTGCGGCAGTTGATCTGGGCACAATGGAAAGGCCACTCAGATTACTTTTAACAACCGCAACGTCCACAGTGCCGCTGCCACTGCCGGCCGTCGCGGTGATCTTTGCCTGCCCCGGTGCGATGGCCGTCACGACGCCCGCGGCATCAACACTCGCCACGTCCGGGTTGCTCGAGGCCCAGTTCAATGAAACATCACTGCGCGGAGTTCCTTCGGCGCTGCGGGCCACGGCGGCGAGCTTCGCGGTCGTCCCCACCGTCAATGCATTCTTTAGTGGCTCAATATCAATTCGCGCAACTGGCGCGGGTTTGACTACGACCCTTACAAACGTCGACCGGCCAGCCACAATCGCGCCGACAACCACTTCGCCCGGATTGAAGAACGAAACGGTGCCCGATTGGTCCACGCCGGCCAGATCAAACGGCGCTGCAAACCAGGCGGAGGCGGCGGCGGGTGTTGTCCTTCCTGATGGGTCCTTCGTTACAGCCCTGAACTTTATCTTTTGGCCGACAGTGATGTCTGAAGTCTCGGGCGTCAGCTCTACAGTTCTGGTTGCAGATGCTGAACTGCCGTTCGGGTGCTGGGCAAATAGGGTTGGCCCAGTAGGAACAAGAACGATGAAGCAGCAAACAGCGACAAGCAGACTCTTATTAGTGCGCATTCAATTCTCCCGGAATAAAGGCATATGTAGGAAACTAATTAGATCTTAGTCAGTGATGGTGACGAGGCGCAAGCGCCACGACTATGAACATTAGCTGCATTCTGTTTAGTCGTTAGCTTTGCACAAAAGATGTGTTGGCCTACTCAAGAGCGGGGGCAAGCCCGCCTTCCCGACCTAGAGACTCTTTGACTTGCGCAATCGTTTTCACGTTGAAAGCCTTTCCAGGCGCCAATCACAACTCAACTCTGATCAGCTCGAGGTGGGGAAGGCGGGCTTGCCCCCGCTCTTTTCTCGCGGTGTTTCGGAATGATTAGGATCGCGCCAGGTTGAGCTTAGCATCCGGTCGCTACCGCTCGCGGTTCCGCATAGCCATTAGCTCCCCACTTGAATCGGCGCACTTGCTCGTACATTATCTATCTCAAAAGGTTTTCCCTAATGGCAAACGTTCACCAGCGGCTCCCGGAAAATGTTCCTGGCGATTTTTATGTCGATGCAACCTGCATCGATTGCGATACCTGTAGCCAATTGGCGCCAACCGTTTTTCGCGATCACGGCGAGCAGTGCAGCGTCTTTCATCAGCCGCAGACAGAAGCAGAAACGCGCCTGTCGCTGATGGCGCTGGTGGCTTGTCCGACCGGCTCAATCGGCACGACGGAAAAGCATGACGCGCATATTGGCATCGATGCCTTTCCTTCTTTGATTGCCGACAACGTCTATTTTTGCGGCTTTACGTCCGAAGCCAGCTTTGGCGGCTGGAGTTATTTAATCGTGCGGCCCGCAGAAGAAGGTGGGAATGTCTTGATTGATTCGCCGCGCTTTGCCACGCAGCTCGTGAAGCGCATCGAGAAAATGGGTGGCGTCAGTCAGATGCTATTAACGCATCGCGATGATGTTGCTGACCATGCGCTGTTTCGCAAAAGGTTTAACTGTGAACGCGTGATGCATGCCGACGACGGCGCGCGCCGGCTTGGTGTCGAGAAGGCGCTAGAAGGCGAAGCGGAAATTCCAATCGATCGCGATATCGTCGCCATCCCAACCCCGGGTCACACGCGCGGCCACGTGGTTTTTCTTTACAAACAGAAATTCCTGTTCACCGGGGATCACCTCGCGTGGTCGCCAAAGCGCCAAACGTTGACAGCGTTTCCGAGTGTTGCCTGGTATTCATGGAGCGAACAGACGCGTTCGATGGCGAAGCTGGCAAATTATGATTTTGAGTGGGTCTTG
>Ga0137419_10000879_pt1 | contig 12002 bp, 9 predicted proteins | sample CZODoug3_1_2_16f_FD_108279 | JGI IMG/M metagenome (GOLD analysis project Ga0137419, IMG submission 108279) | Vadose zone soil fungal communities from Angelo Coast Range Reserve, California, USA - CZODoug3_1_2_16fungal (Illumina Assembly) | ecosystem: Environmental > Terrestrial > Soil > Vadose... | reverse complement strand
GTCCACGACGCGCACGCCGCGCATGCGCTGCGCGCTGACCGGCTCGTTGATGCCTTGCACGCCGCAGTCGACGCGCCCGTTCTGCGACTCACCGGAGAGAAACAGCAGATTGCGATACACGGACACGTCGTTCTGTTGTTCGGGACACAGCTCGACATGGGCGAGACGGGGATGCGCGGGATCGGCCACGTCCCACACCTGGTACCCGTGGAAGTTGCCCTGGAAGACGTACGATCCCCGGAACGCGATGTCCGAGTTCATGTAGTCGAAGTCCCCCGGCTCGGCGGGGATGAAGTCTTTGGTCGGGGCCGCCGTCGAGACGAGGCGCAGGTTCCAGGACGCCTGGGCGGCATCCCACCAGCCGGCCCGCAGTCCGACGCGCTTGTCTGGGATGCGATTCTGTGCCGAGAGCAGTGGCGTGACGAGGAACGAGAGCGCGAGCAAGACTGACGGCAGACGGCGCGTGACCACGAAGGTTTCTCCGGTAGAGCGGGGGGGCCAACGTACGGCGCAGGTGACGCATCGTCAAATGCAGGTGCGGCAATCGGCCGCGGTCTCCCGAGACGGTGGTCTCGGGAAACCGTGTCCGGTTGGGCTTACCAAGCCACCATGTAATCCCAGCCAATGCAGTAGTCGAAGAAACTCGCGAGGAGATGGGCGAGAAGGGTTGCCATTGAGTGTCACCCCCTTTCGGGGCGTTGGAGGAGTTGTCCGAGGCGGGTTACCTTCCGAGAGGGAACGTCACCGTGCCTCCTCATCCAAGTCTCAACACATTGTGACTGCTCAGTTTCGGCTCAGCGTTTTCGGTGCCCCCGAGCTCCTGAAGGGCGGCGGCCCCGCCGTCCGCTTCAGGACCAGGAAGCACCTGGCCGTTCTCGTCTACCTGCACTTTGAGGGACGCGCGCGGCCCGTTTCCCGCGCGCGCCTGATCGACCTCCTCTGGCCTGACGTCCCGCCCGCGAAGGGGCGGCACTCTCTCTCACAGGCGTTGTTGGCGATTCGGTCGCACCTCGGCCGCGATGCGGTCACGGGTGGGGAAGAGGCCGTCCAACTCCGGGCGGAATTGCCCCTCGACCTGTCCACCCTCCACCGCAGCGACCAACCGCTGCGAGATCTCGAGGACTCGGGCGGTGCCGATTTCTCACATTGGGTGGACGGCGTGCGCGCCAAGCTCAGAGTCCAGGCGCGCGACGACCTGCGCGCCGACCTCCAGGCGGCGCGTACGCAAGGCAACGCGACAGAAACGCATCGACTGGCGGGTGCGCTGTACGACATCGACCCACTCTGCGCCGAAGCCGTGTACGCGCTCGCGGAGCGGGCCCTGCTCGAGCGCGACACCGTGACCGCAGTGCGCTTGCTCAAGGAGCACGTCGAGCGCGCTCGGGCCGAGCTGGGCGCCAACCCGAATCCGGAAATCGCCGGCCTGCTCCGCCGGCTGGAGCGCGGCGAGCGACCCGCGGTGGCGACGCCTCCGCGGATCGCGCTCGGCGACGAGGGCACCCGGCCTCGGCCATTCGTCGGTCGCGAAGAAGAGCTGGGACGCCTGGCCGCGATCGCGAATCGCGTCGTCGATGGCGCACCGGCGGCGACGGAGTATGACACGTGCTTGATCACCGGCCCACCGGGAATCGGAAAGAGCTCCCTGATCCGGCGCTTCGCGACGTCGCTGCAGGCGCGCGCGTGGCCCGTGTTCATCGTGTCGTGCCAGGAGATCGGGCAGGGGATTGCGTACGCGGCCGTCGCGGAGCTGATCACTCTGCTGGCGCGCGATCCGGGGGCGAGCGGCACCGATCCGCTCTGGCTCGCCGAGGCGAGCCGCGTGTGCCCGGGTCTGCGGGCGGTGTATCCAGGCGTGCCCGACGCGCCCGACGCGCCCACCGACTCGATTCGCCTACGCGTGGCGGAGGCGGTGTTGCGCATGCTCGAAACCGTGGCGGACGCCGGGCAGCTGCTGCTGGTCTTCGACGACCTCCAGTTCATCGATTCCGCGAGTCAGGACGTGCTGTTCCTGGTTACGCGAGGGTTGAAACGAGCGCGCCTATCCGCGTTCCTGTTGGCTGGAGCCCGCAGCGGCGAACGCGGGAGCAGCCTGGCGTGGGCGACGACGATCGAGCTGCAACCGCTCGACCGATCGCAGTCGCTGACCTTGATCGGCGATCTGTCGGTAGACGCCACGCTTCGCGAGACGATCGTTCGGCTCTCCCAGGGAAACCCGTATCACATCGAGATGCTCGTGGCGGATTGGCGCGCTCACCAGTCGAGCTCGCTCGTCGCCGCCGCAAGCGCCGGGGACGAGGCCGTTTCGTGGACGCCGCCTGAGGACCTGGGCGCCGTCTTCGCGCGGCAGTACGGCGCTGTGTCGAGCGATGCGCAGCACGTGCTGCAGGTGCTCGCGGTTGCGGGGAAGGGGATGGCGCCCGCTGAAGTCTCGGGGCTCCTAGGACTCGACGCCGGCGTCACGGAGCGCGTCGCGCTCGAGATGCTCGATCGGGGCGTCGGCCGTGTGGAAGAGGGGCGCCTCGCGTTCAAGAACGAGCTGCATCGCGCCTACGTGTACCACGCGATGGGAGACGACCGGCGCACCTACCACCACGCGCAGTTCGCCCAGCGATTGGCGCACTCACCCGACCGGGACGCCGTGCAGGTGATGCTGGAGTTGGTGCATCACTCCATCGGCGCGGGGTTGGAGGCGCAAGCGATGGAAACCGCGCTGCACGCCGCGGATGCCGCCATCGCGCGCGGGGCACCCTGGGAGGCCGAGCGCGTGGCGACGCGCCTGCTGCGCACCTACCGCGTCTCGCCCGACTCGAGGCTGCGGCTGCTTCTCGCGCAGTCGTTGATGGCGACGGGCCAGTATCAGCGTGTGCTCGACACGTTGGCGGAATGGCAGCCTGACGCTGCATCGGCCGCCGATCGCGCCCTCGCGGCGTTGTTGCGGGCCAACTCGCTGCAGCGCCCGCGGATCGGCGGCGACACCGTGATCGCCGAGGCCGTCCAGTCTGCCGTAGCGTTAGCCGCTGAGGCGCAGGCCGTGTCGCTGCTGGTCCGCGCGAACCACGTGCGCCTGGAGATGAGCATGGATCGGGGCGACGTCGCCACGGGGGCTGAAGCGGAGGCGCTGGCAGAAACAATCGCGGCTTCGGATGCGCCCCCCGAGTGCATCGCCCTCGCCAACCTCGCGGTCGGCGTCAGCGCACTGTGGCGCAGCGAATTCGCCCGCGGCGTGGAACGGGTCAGCGCCGCAGCTCCGATACTCGAATCCCTCAAGCTCGTTGCGGAGCTGCGTCAGGCGCAGTTCACCCTGGGGCTTTGCTACAAGGGCCTCGGGAGATTCGCGGACGCGATTGACGCGCTGCAGGGCAGCGTGCGCGTCGCCGAACGGACGGGACACCCCGGGGCGCTCGGGCAGAGCTACGTGCTCCTGGCCACCCTGTATCACGATCTCGCCTATTTCGGTGCCGCCGCCGAGTCCTTTCGCGCGGCCGTCGCGCCGCTCCAGGCGCTCGACGCGCCACGCGGATTCGCGGAGTCGTATGCGCACATGACTCGGCTGGCGCTGGTGCTGGGGAACATGGCCGAGGCGGAAATCGCGGTGTCCCGCTGCGATGAAGGGGCGCGTCGCTCAGGACTCTGGCGCCATCGGGTCACCGCCCTGATGGCTCGAGCACAGGTCCACTTGTCGAGCGGCCAGGCCGAGTCGGCCTGGCTCCTGATGGAGGAAGCGGCGCGATTGACAGGCGATCGCTCCAGCCTCCTGCCGGACTGCGCCTTGTATGAACGACTGCAGCGCCACTGTTGCTGGGCGACGCGCGGGTACGACGCCTTGAAATCGCTGGGCCGAGGGATTCCGGCTGACCTGTATGACTCGCGAGTCGATGGGCTTGAGATTCGCCTGCTCGACGAAGCGGTCGCGTGCCTCGCCGGTGATCGCGCGGTGCCGGGGACGCCCGTGCTGGACAACGCCGTCGCCACCGGCTTACTCGGGCCCCTCGCCCGTCTCCTCGCGGGGGGCGTACACCATCCGGGCGTTCCGCCGCGCAAGAAGGGGGAATCGGCCGCGCAGCTCGTGGCGCGTGCCTATCCGGACCCGCAGCGCGCCGCGGTTCCGGCATCGATTGGACTTTAGATTTGGATCACTGAGGCGACAATCGACAACCACGGGGAGCTCATGAAATTCGCCGTTCTGATCTATACCGACGCCACTCTGCTGAATGGTCTTCCGGCAGGCCAGTACGACGTGAAGATGCGCTATTGCCTCGAGCACGCCGCCGAGCTGCGCCAACAGGGATCCTTGCTGGATTCTCAGATGCTCGAGGCGGCGCCGACCGCCAAGTCGATCCGGGTCCGCAGTGGCCGGCGGACCGTCGTCGACGGCCCCTTCACGGAAACCAAGGAGCTACTCGCCGGCTTCAACGTGATCGAGGCCGAGGATATGGACGAGGCCGTCAGGATCGCCGCGGAGTTCCCCTGGGTCGAGACCGGATGTGTCGAGGTGCGCGCGGTGCGGGACTTCCCCGTCTACTAGGCCTCGATTTTGGAGAACCGCCACGCGCCGAAGAACACGAACACGACCGCCACACCAAAGAGGACGGCGAGATCGAGGGGGATGCCGAAGTGTGTCCGCCCGATCAGGAGCCCGCGCATGCCGTCGATACCGTAGGTGAGTGGATCGATGCGGGTGAGCACCGCGAGGGCCTTGGGGAGTCCGTCGAGGGGGTAGATCGCGCCGGACAGAAAGAAGATCGGCATCACGAGGAAGTTCATCACCATCTGGAAGCCCTGCATCTCCTTGAGGCCCGAGCCGATCGCCGTCGCCAGCGCCGCGAACACCACGGCGATGAGCGCGATCACGAGGAACGCGAGGGGCACCACGAGGAGACTCGTGGGGCGGAAGCCCGCGATCAGCGCGATCACGAAGATCAGCGCGCCCTGCAGCACGGCCACCGTCGCGCCGCCCAACGTCCGGCCGATCATGATCGAGAGGCGCGGCACCGGCGCGACGAGTGTCTCCTTCAGGAACCCGAACTGCCGGTCCCAGAGCATCGCGATCCCCGAGAACATGGCGGTGAACAGGACCGCCATGCCGATCACGCCCGGCGCCATGAACTGGATGTAGCTGCCCTCGCCGGCGCGCTGAAACACGGGGCCGAGGCCGAACCCCAGGACGCCCAGGTACATGAGCGGGCCGCCGAGCGACGCGATGATTTGCACGCGCGACCGCAGGTATTTCTTCACCTCGCGCAACCACAAGATGTAGACGACGGTCATCGGCTGGGCCTCCAGGCCCGCGCAAATGCGCGCACGCCATCGGCAGCCGTGGCGCTCTCGTCGCGCATGGTGGTGCCGGTGAGCTTGAGGAATGCCGCCTCGAGCGAATCGGTCCCGGTCTGCTGCTTCAGCTCCGCGGACGACCCCATGGCGACGATGCGCCCATGGTCGATCACCGCGATGCGGCCCGCCACGCGGTCGGCCTCGTCCATATAGTGCGTCGTGAGAAAGACCGTCACGCCCTCGGCTTTGTTGAGGCTCTGCACGTGCGTCCACATCTGGTTGCGGCTCTGGGGATCGAGGCCGAGCGTCGGCTCATCGAGAAACAACACCTTCGGCGTGTGCAGCAATCCCCGGGCGATCTCGAGGCGACGCCGCATCCCGCCCGAGAAGGTCTTCACGAGATCGGTGCGCCGCTCCCACAGCTCGAACATCTTGAGCAGGATCTCGGCCCGTTCCCGGCGCACCTGACGCGGCACGTGATACAGCACGCCGTGGATGTCCATGTTCTCCCACGCCGTCAGCTCGCTGTCGAGGCTCGGGTCCTGGAACACGACGCCGAAGCGGCGCCGCACCTCCGTCTGATGCGTGGCGGGATCGAGCCCGTCGAGCTCGAGGGAGCCGCTCGTGGGATGCAGCAGCGTCGTGAGCATCTTGATGGTCGTCGTCTTCCCGGCGCCGTTGGGGCCGAGGAAGGCGAAGATCTCGCCGGCGCGCACGTCGAAGGAGACGTCGTTGACCGCGGTGACGGTCCCGAACGACTTGACGACGTGCTGGACGCGAATAATCGGTTGGTTGCTCATATGTCCTGGAATCTCACGCGCGCGCGACCCTCGCAACAGTGTCCCAAGTGCGAGTCGTCACGTCCTTGCCAAACGCCTTGTCGAGCAGGGTCATGAAGACCGGACCCTTGGGCGTCGGCAGATAGGCGCTGAACACGTCGCGTCCCTTTGAGGAGGAGGATGCGCGCGTCGTCCTGCTCGATCGGCAGGTTGGGCTTCGACGTGGGTGCGTCACGCAGGAACGTCACGATGCGCTTCGCGTCGGGACTCACGCGAAACGGCCGATAGGGGTCTGATTCGAGCATCTTCTCCGGGCCGTCGATGGGACGGATGATGGTGAAGAACGCGTGCCCGAGGCGTTCCAGCATCGCGGCTTCCGCTTTGCGCTCGAGCGACGGCTCCTCGGGTCACCGCGGTGATCGGCGAGACCGGAAGATATTGCCCGATCTTCGGGTTCCATTCGCAGGGGTTGGTGGAAATCCCGCAAACGCGCCCCATCGTGCCGCAAAACAGCCCTAGTTACTCGTGAAGGTGCGGCCGACGTTGTGACCACTGACGGCAGCGTCTCCTCATCGTGAAATGTGTACCCGGAGGCCACCATGCCCAATGTTACTGCTAGTGCGCCGGGCGGCGCGGTCAATACAATCCCGAAGTTTACCACGACTCCCACGGGCTACGTGATTGGCAATTCGGCGATTACTGAGGTGGGCGGCAGAGTCGGCATCGGGACAACGACCCCCGGTCAGGCATTGGACGTTGTAGGAACGGTGCAGGCGACCGGGATCAAGCTGGCCCCCGGAGCCGCAAATGGCTTTGTCCTCACCTCCGACGCGAGTGGGATAGGAACCTGGAAACCTGGCGGGGTCGGAGGCGGCGGCACGGCCAATGCCGTTCCGAAGTTTACAGCTGCGGCGACCCTCGGCAATTCGGCGATCTATGAATCTGGAGGCAATGTCGGCATCGGAACGTCCACTCCAGCCTCAGGTCAAAAACTGGACGTTGTCGGGAACATCCAAGCCAGTGGCAACATCCAAACCAGCAACGCGCTGATCTCCCAAAGCGTGACCAGCAGGAGCTCGGATCCCACGGTCACGGCGGGCGTGCTCGACTGCGCAACCGGTGGAAAAATCCTCAGCGGCCGGGCCGCCGGCGTCGAGAAGTTCAGCGTCGATGCCCGCGGAAATGTGCTCGTGGGTGTTGGGGGCAGTGTGGGAATTGGGATGACGACCGTGGCGACGGAAGCCCTGGATGTAGCGGGAACCGTGCAGATGAGCGGCCTCAAGTTGCCGAGCGGCGCAGTTAACGGGTACGTGCTCACCTCCGACGCCAGTGGAGTGGCAGCCTGGCAACCCCTCCCCGGCGGGACAGGTTCACCGAACACGCTCGCCGCCGCAGGAGGCACGCCGGCAGAGGCGGTATACGTGGACGGCAACGGGAGAGTTGGGATCGGGATCGAGCCGACAACGTCAGGCAGGATGCCACAGGAAACGTTGACGCTGGCGCCGGGCGCCAATTCAGTGATCGAGATGCGCACGCCGGACGGGGTGGGTGTGGTCTTCATCGGTGGAGGCCTCACGCCGGGCGACTACTACTTCAGAGTCACCGCGACGGACGGAGTTGGTTGGACGAAAGCCTCGCAAGAACAGTATGTCCCGCTTCCGGCCGGCCAGCACGGCTTCAGGATTAGCTGGAATCCAGTGCTGGGCGCGACGAGGTACAGAGTGTATCGCTTCCTACCTTCGACGGGGCAATACCAGTATGATGAGACGCCTATTGCCGCCTACGATTACGTCAGCGATTCACAGTTCGCCAACACAGGTCCCCCACCTGAACAGACAACCGCGTACATGAGCAGGCTTGCTGCGGCGGGCGCGAACTGGATCAACGGCGGCAACGTCGGCATCGGAACGACGAATCCGGCGGTCGCGCTACACGTTCGCGGCGGATCGGGCGAGGGTCTCCGCCTGCACAGCACGGGCGCGAGCGGCGAGGGGATGGATCTGGCATGGTTCTCGGATTACGGCGGCGCCAAAGTCACCGCCGTTCTCGACTCGGACGCGTCTGGCACGCAAGGCGGGAATCTCACTTTCAGGGTGCGCGATCAGGCTTCCAACACCCTTGTTGATCGGATGGCGATTGATAACGCCGGCCAGCTCCACGTTACTGGGAACGGCGCCTTGAGCATCGAAGGAACTCCCGGCGCCGGGGCGCGCGTCTACCATTACAACAACGGTTCGCCCGAGTGGGCTCAAGGCACACAGAACGGCGCGCCCAGCCAGGATTTCAACCTGTTCAACTACGGTCTCTATGGCGTTGCGTTGAGCGTGAGCCGTGAAACCAACCGTCTGACTGCGTATGCCGGTGTCACGGCGCCCGCCTTCACTACGTCCAGCTCCAGGCGGTGGAAAAGGAACATTCAGACGATCGAGGGTGCCTTGAGTCTGATCAAGCGACTACGCGGAATCTCGTATGATCAAAAGGAAGACGACAAACACACCATCGGTCTTATTGCGGAGGAAGTTGGCGAGGTGATTCCAGCGATTGTCACGTATGAGGAAAACGGCCAGGACGCGCGAGGATTGGATTACAGTCGATTGGTCGCCGTACTCATTGAAGCGGTAAAGGAGCAACAGGGGCAAATCGAAGGATTACAGGCTACCGTTCGATCGTTGTCGCTGCATGAAGGGAGGGCAGCTCTGTGATTCAGATTCGCGCGTCTGGCGCGGACGGTTTCGCGGCGTAAATGAATTCGTAGTAGTCGCGCATCGTCAGGCCGGTGGCCGCCGCGTCGTCGACGATGACGGTCGCCTCACGATGCATCTGGATCGCACTCGCCGTCACCATGCTCGTCACCGGTCCCTCGACGGCCTGCGAGATCGCCTTGGATTTGCCCTTGCCGCTCGCCACGAGGATCAAGCTCCGCGCATCGAGGATCGTGCCGACCCCCATCGTGATTGCATACACCGGCACATCTTCTCGGCGCTCAAAGAAGCGGGCGTTGTCATCGATCGTCTGTTTGGAGAGCGTCTTGAGCCGCGTGCGCGAGCTGAGCGAGCTTCCCGGCTCGTTGAACGCAATGTGGCCGTCCGAACCGATGCCCAGGATCTGCAGATCGATGCCGCCGCACTCCGCGATGCGCCCCTCGTACCACTGGCAGAAGGCGGGATAGTTGCTCGTCGTGCCCGACGGGATGTTGATGTTGTGCCGCGGGATGTTCACGTGCTGAAAGAAGTGCTCGTGCATGAAGAAGTGGTAGCTCTGTGGGTGGTTCGCGTTGAGGCCGACGTATTCATCGAGATTGAACGTCGTCACGCGCGAGAAGTCGACCTGACCGGCCTTGAAGAGCCGGACCAGCTCCTGGTAGAGGCCGAGCGGCGTGGACCCGGTCGCCATGCCGAGCACGGCGTTGGGCTTGGTGTTGAGCACGTCGACGACGAGCTGCGCCGCCGCCTTGCTCATCTCGTCATAGGTCCGCCTGATGACGACTTCCACTCAGCCTCCTCGTGCCCGGTCGAGCGCCTTGCGCCAGCCCTGCTCGAGCTGTTTACGCTGCGCGGCTTTCATCGCGGGCGTGAAACGGCGGTCCACCTGCCATTGTGCCGCGATCTGCTTCTGATCCTTCCAGTAGCCGACGGCGAGCCCCGCGAGATACGCGGCGCCCAGGGCCGTCGTTTCGGTCACCTTGGGCCGCACGACGGGAACGCCGAGCAGGCTCGACTGGAACTGCATCAGGAGGTTGTTCGCCGATGCGCCGCCGTCCACGCGCAGCTCTTTCAACTTGATGTGCGCGTCGGCTTCCATCGCGCGCAGGACGTCGGCGACCTGGAACGCGATGCCTTCGAGCGCCGCACGCGCGATGTGCGCCGCCGTGGTGCCACGGGTCACTCCCGCAATCAGGCCGCGCGCGTACTGATCCCAATGCGGCGCGCCTAGTCCGGCGAAGGCCGGCACCAGATACACCCCCTGCGGATCGGTCACCTGCGCGGCGAGTGCCTCGACTTCGGACGAGGACTTGATGATGCCGAGGCCGTCGCGCAGCCATTGCACCACCGCGCCCGCGATGAAGATGCTGCCCTCGAGCGCGTACTCCGTACGATTGCCGATGCGCCAGGCGACGGTCGTCAACAGGTTGTTCTTCGAGGCGATCGGTTTCGTGCCCGTGTTCATCAGCATGAAGCAGCCGGTGCCATAGGTATTCTTCACCATGCCGGGCTGCGTGCACGCCTGCCCGAAGAGCGCGGCCTGTTGGTCTCCCGCGATCCCGGCGATTGGCACTCGGCCGCCGAAGAGGGTCGTCTCGCCGTACACCTCACTCGACGATGCCACGGTCGGCAGCACCGAGCGCGGCACGCTGAACAGCTTGAGCAGATCCTCGTCCCACTCGCCGCTGCGTACGTTGAAGAGCATCGTGCGCGACGCGTTGCTCGGATCGGTGACGTGCACTCGGCCACCGGTCAGGTTCCAGACGAGCCATGAATCGATCGTGCCGAACGCCAGCTTGCCGGCCTTGGCCTTCGCGCGCGCGCCGGGGACGTTCTTCAGGATCCACTCGAGCTTGGTACCGGAAAAGTAGGCGTCGACCACGAGCCCGGTCTTGCGCTTGATCACGGAGGTGAGCCCGCGGGCCTTGAGCTGATCGCAGCGGCCCGCCGTCCGGCGATCCTGCCAGACGATCGCGTTGTGGATGGGGACACCGGTATCGCGATCCCAGACCAGCGTCGTTTCGCGCTGATTGGTGATGCCGATCGCGGCGATGTCACCAGCCGCCAGCCCGGCCTTGGCGATCGCGTCCTTGGCGGTGTGCACCTGCGTGGCCCAGATCTCATTCGCGTCGTGCTCCACCCAACCCGGTTTCGGGAATACTTGGCGAAACTCCTTCTGCGCCGACGCGACGGCGCTCCCCGCATGATCGAACACGATCGTGCGCGAGCTGGTGGTGCCTTGATCGAGCGCGAGGATGTGCTTCATGCCGGCCACGCCACCTTGTACAAGACTGCGGCGATCACGCCACCGATGATCGGTCCGGCCACGGGAATCCAGGCGTAACCCCAGTCCGAGCCGCCCTTCCCCGAGATCGGCAGGACGGCGTGCGCGATGCGCGGGCCGAAATCGCGGGCCGGATTGATGGCGTACCCGGTCGGACCACCGAGCGACAGGCCGATCGCCCACACGATGACGCCGACGAGGGCGGGACCGAATCCCACGTTCCACCCGTGCTCGGGATTCAGGTTCTTGGGCGTGAGAATAGTCAGGACCCCCAGCACCAGCACGGCCGTGCCGATGATCTCCGTGAGCAGATTCGCGTAGGTGTTGCGGATCGCGGGCCCGGTGCAGAACACGGCCAGCTTCGCGCCTTGATCGGGCGTGACGGCCCAGTGGGGCAGGTAGGCGAGCCACACGATCGTGGCGCCCAGGAACGCGCCGAGCAGCTGCGCGGCAATGTAGATCGGCACTTGGGCCCAGGCGAACTTCCCGATCGCCGCGAGGCCGATCGTCACCGCGGGGTTCAGGTGTGCGCCACTGAAGGTGCCCACGGCATAGACGGCGAAGGTCACCGCGAACGCCCAGCCGGCGGTGATCACGATCCAGCCGGCGTTCTGGCCCTTGGTCTTGTTGAGCACGACGTTTGCGACCACGCCGTCGCCCAGGATGATGAGCAGCATGGTGCCGAGCAGTTCAGCGAGAAACGGTGACATGGAGCGGCGAAGCTACCAGTCGTGGCGCGCCTTGTCTACCGGTTCACGAGCGACGACAATACGTGCACTCCCTCGAGGACATTGCGCCATGCGGTTCGCCCAAGTCTCACTCGTGCTGCTCGCGACCGGCGTCGTCGCCGCGCCGACGCCCGTCGCTCCCGACCTGTTGACCGGCCTCCATTGGCGCAACCTCGGCCCCTTCCGCGCCGGCCGCGTCGCCGCCGTCTCGGGCGTCATCGGGCAGACCGGCACGTTC
>Ga0137419_10000876_pt1 | contig 12009 bp, 6 predicted proteins | sample CZODoug3_1_2_16f_FD_108279 | JGI IMG/M metagenome (GOLD analysis project Ga0137419, IMG submission 108279) | Vadose zone soil fungal communities from Angelo Coast Range Reserve, California, USA - CZODoug3_1_2_16fungal (Illumina Assembly) | ecosystem: Environmental > Terrestrial > Soil > Vadose... | reverse complement strand
GGCCGGCATCAACTACGTCGGCGTCCGACCCGCGGCGATCACGCAGAATATCTTCACCGTCTTGAAACTCGCCGCCCTGGCCGCGCTTATCGGCGCCGGGATCTTCTTGGCCGCACCCCCCCCGCCTTTATCCGCCCCATCTCCGCCTTTGATTTCCGGTTTCGGTGCTGCCCTGTTTCCGATCCTCTTCACCTACGGTGGCTGGCAGCAAACGAACTTCATCGCCGAGGAGATCATCGAGCCGGAGAAGAACCTGCCCCGTGCCCTGGTGCTCGGCGTGGTGATCGTGGTCGCCGTCTATCTCCTCGCGAACCTCGCGTACTTGCGAGTGCTCGGTGCCCAGGGCCTCGCTGCAAGCACGGCGCCGGCCGCGGACGTGATGGTAGTGGTGCTCGGTCCCGCGGGCGGCAAGCTGATCGCAGCGGGAATCGCGGTCTCGACGTTCGGATTCTTGAACCTGGTGATCCTCGTGACGCCGCGTGTGCTGCAGGCGATGGCCGCCGACGGCGTGTTCTTCCAGCGCCTCGCGGCCCTTCATCCAGTCCATCGCACACCGGCCGCCGCGATTGTCGCGTTAGCTGCATGCGCCGCCCTGCTCACGCTGTCCAAGAGGTTCGGGGAGCTCGTGGATTATGTGACGTTCGGGGATTGGATCTTCTTTGGGTTGACGGTGGCGGGACTCTTCATCTATCGGGCGCGTGAACCGAACGCGGCATTTCGGGTGCCTGGCTATCCGTGGACGCCAGCGTTGTTCGTGCTGGCGGCGGGGTATGTGGTGGTGAGTGTGATCGTGGCGAATCCAAAGAATGCGGGGCTTGGAGCTGCGTTGATTGCGAGCGGCGTGCCGGCGTTCCTGTACTGGCGCCGTTTGAGACGCCGAGACGTCGAGGGAGACGCCGAGATGCCGAGACGCTGAGTGGACGTCGAGTCGCGAGGGATGAGGGTTCTCCTTGACGTCTCACCGTCTAGCCCAAGTATTCCTCCCGGTACATCCTGATGAGCTCGAAGAAATAGGAGAGGGCCAAGGGCCCAATCAGCAGCCCCAGAATCCCAAAGTACGGCACTCCCGCCACTGCTCCCACCAGCGTCACAATCGGGTGGATCTGTGCCCAGCGCTTGAACACCATCGGCCGGATCACATAGTCCACTCCTCCGACGGCGATCACTCCCCACACCGCGAGCGCGATGGCCGCGCCGATGCGACTGTCGAGCACCAGGGCCAGCACGCCCGGTCCCCATACCATCCCCGCGCCGACCACCGGCAGAATCGCGACGACGACTGTGAACACGCCCCAAAACACGGCGTTGGGGAGTCCTGCGATCGCGAAGCCAATCGCGACGAGGAGCCCCTGGACCCCGGCGGTCACGCCGGTGCCGATCAAGGTCGAGATGGTGACGTCGTTGAAGCGCTGCTGGAGTTTGTCGGCGTTCAGGGCCGAGAAGGGGATGTAGGGACGCACGGCATCCCACGTATGGCCGGGTCGCAGCAGCAGGTAATAGAGACCGAAGAATGCGATCGAGAGGTTCAGCGCCAACCGCGTCGCCGTGCCGACAAGGGTGAAGGCGCCGGTGCCGAGCCATCCCACGATGCTGCGGCCCAGGTTCGCGAGCTCGGGGCCCAACTGCGTGCCGCCGATGCGCAGCGCCGCCACGCGCGCGAGGATCGGGCTCTTCACGACGCCGGCGGCGATCTGCTGCGCCTCGCTCACGATCACTCCCGCGAACGAGGCGCCCGGGACGACAATCAAGAAGATGCCGAGCAACACCACGAGCGTCGCCGCAATCGACGGCTTCAGTCGTCGCGCCAGCCAGCGGTGCGCCGGCGCGAAAATAACGTACAGCACGGGGATCCCGATCAGGCCCGTCGCGTAGGGCGCGAGCGCCCACGCGAGGGCAAACCCCAGGAGCAGAACCACCAGCGCGGCGCGCTGGTGGTTCGTGTCCAGAAAGGCCATCAGCTACGGGTCATTCGGGTCATCATCGTCGAACACGAAGGTCGAACCACTACCTGATCCACTCACCCGTTCGACCCGCAACACGCGCGAGAGAGTCTTGTCGCCAACCGTGATGCTCACGAGATAGTCACCGCTCGCGATCGCGTTCGCGCCGCCACCTCCGAAGCCTCCGCCACCCCCGCCAACAGGCGCGCGCCCGAACGCCTGCGCGATGAAGCCGAGGGCGCCGAACCCGCCGCCGCCGCCTCCACCACCGCCCTGGCCGGGACGCCGCAGCAGCGTGCCGAGCTGACCGAGGAGCCCAGGATCGGGCGCGGCCTCACCGCCTTCACTGCTGGCTTCCGCAGGAGCGCCAGCCGCGCCCGCGGCGCTGACCGCGCGCGGCGTGGTCTCGCCCGGGCGTTCGACAAAGCGAGCGCCCGCCGCGGCGGCTGCGCCACCGCCACCACCGCCGCCGCCTCCACCACCCCCGCCTCCAAATCCGAACCTCTGCGCCAGTCCCTGCACGTCACCGGCCAGCAGGGCCGTCTTGATCGGATCGAGGACCTGGGCGTTGCCGCCCGCCTTGGCCAACGAGTCGAACACGACGTTGATGCGCGCCACGAGCCAGGCGCTGTCGCGTTTCTGCGAGGGCGACAGCGGGGTGGGCGGGGGAGTCTTGCCCGCGTAGTTCCAGACGACACGGTGCAGGCCCGGACCGGCGGGGCCCTGAATGGTGCGCACGGTGTCGCCTAAGACGTCTCGAATCACGACGCGGGTGCGCGCGCGGCGGTCGCTGTTCGCCGCCGTGAGGCGATACACGATCTCGGCACCGTACTGCGGGCTCTGCGCGCGGAACGCCTTGTGCCCCGAGTTCCCGCCGCCCAGCGGCGACTGCCCGTACTGATACGCCGTCTTCGGCTGGAACAGATACGCCGTCGCGGCGATCACGCTGTCCGACAGCTGCTCGAGGGGCGCGATGTCCACGATCCACAGGGCGCGGCCATGCGTGGCCGCGATCAGCTCCCGCTCGCGCGGGTGGATCTTCAGGTCGTGCACCGGGACCGTGGGCAGCCCGCTCATGAACTTCTGCCACGACGCGCCACGGTCGAACGACACATAGGCACCGACGTCGGTGCCCACGAACAGCAGGTTCTTGTTGGCGAGATCTTCGCGGATCACGTGGACGTAGTCGGGCCCGCCCGTCGGCAGGTTGTTGGCGATCGAGCGGAACGTCTTGCCGAAGTCCGTCGTCACGTACACGTACGGCTTGAAGTCGTTGTTGCGGTGATTGTCGAACGTGATGTAGAACGTCGCGGAATCGAAGCGCGACGGCTCGATCCGGCTCACGTAAGTGCCCAGAGGAACGCCGGTGAACCGGCCGGTCAGGTTCTCCCAGCTGCCGCCGTCGTTCTTGGTCAGCCACACGTTGCCGTCGTCGGTGCCGGCGTAGAGCACGCCGGGCCGGAGCGTCGACTCCGAGAGTGACACGATCGTGCAGAAGGTCTCCGCGCCCGTGACGTCGGGCGTCACGCCGCCGGTCGTGCGCGTCGAGACGCGGATCTTCATCGTGTCGCGGGTCGACAGGTCGGGCGATATCGGATACAGATCTTCGCCCCGGCGCGTCGACTTCATCACCTTGCTCGCGCCGGCGTAGAAGATCTCCGGATTGTGTGCCGAAATCAGGAACGGCGTGTTCCAGTTCCAGCGCACATCGATGTCGTTCGAGTCGGCCTTTTGGCGGGCGCGAAAATCCGCCAGACGGCGCGCCTGCACTCCCGTCGCCGGCTTGGTGGTGTCGGGTCGTTCGATGACGATGGAATCCTCGAACATCTGGTAGCGCGGACGCCAATTGGGCTTCTGGAGATTGGTGCGCTCGCCGGTCGCGAAGTTGAGGCGCGACATGTTGCCGCCCTGCGACTCGACGTAGATGATGTTCGGGTCGGTCGGGTCCTGAGCCGTGTAGAAGCCGTCGCCGCCGCCCACCGTCGTCCAGTCGGCGTTGGTGATGTCGCCCTGACGGCGCCGCGAGTAGCCGCACCAGGAGCCGTTGTCCTGGAGGCCGCCGCAGACGCGGTAGGGGAAGCCCATGTCGTACGAGACGATGTAGAACTGGCCGATGGCGAACGAGTTCAGGAAGTCGTAGTTGCCGCCGCGGTCCCAGGTCTGGGCCACGCCGCCGTCGTCCCCGACGATCATGTGGTTAGGATCGACAGGATCGATCCACATCGCGTGGTGATCGACGTGAATCCCCTGAGTCGCGTTGCCGACCGTCTTGCCGCCGTCGTTGGAGAAGTTGACGGGCGTGGACGACCAGTACACGCGGTTCGGATCCTTGGGGTCAACGCGCACCTGTGAGTAGTAGAAGGGGCGCACGTTGTTGCTGTTCGTCTTTTCCCAGGTGGCTCCGCCATCAGCGGATCGATACAGCCCCGAGGGCCGAGTCTGTGGCGCCTTGGTCTTGTCGGGGTGGGGGTTGGCCGTCGTGTCGGCCTCGAGCATCAGATAGATCACCTTGGGGTCCGACGCGGCGATCGCGATGCCGATGCGGCCCTTCGTGGTCGTCGGCAGCCCACCGCCGGTGACCGCGGTCCACGTCTTGCCGCCGTCGGTCGTCTTCCAGAGTCCGCTGCCGGGCCCGCCCGAGTTCAAGAAGTAGGGCCCGCGCTGCCGCTCCCAGCTCGCCGCGAACAGCACCTCAGGATTCGAGGGGTCCATCGCGACGTCGACAAAGCCGGCGCGATCGGAGATGAACTTGATGAGGCTCCAGGTCGCCCCGCCGTCGGTCGTCTTGTAGAGGCCGCGCTCGGCATTGGGCGCCCACGGTTGGCCCAGGACCGCGACGTACACGATGTTCGGGTTTGTCGGGTGCACCACGATGCGACCGATGGCGCCGCTCTTTTCCAACCCCGAAGGCTTCCACGTCAGCCCGCCGTCGGTCGACTTATAGATGCCACACCCCGGCGAGATCGTGTTACGGGAATCTTCTTCGCCGGTCCCCGCCCACACCTGATTCGTGTCCGAGGGGGCGATCGCCAGCTCGCCCATCGAGATGCAGCGCTCGTTGTCGAACACGGGCCGGAACGTGGTCCCGTTGTTGGTCGTCTTCCAGATGCCGCCTGCCGCAGCCGCGACGAAGAAGGTCTTGGAGGGGCTGGGGATGCCGACCACGCTCGAGACTCGGCCCATCATGTTGGCGGGCCCGAGGTTGCGCCAGCGGAAGCCGGCGAGGAGCGTCGAGTCCAGCGTGATCTTGCTCTGCGCGGCGACTGGGGAGCCGACCACCGCGAGGACGGCCAGCGCCGTCCACAAGCGACGAGTCATGACGGCCTCATAAAGAAGAAGTGGGTGTGGGGAAACGGTGCAGCTAAAGAAGTACGGCCGCTAGGGGCGGGGTGTTGAGCCCCCCCCCGCCCCTAGGGTCATAAGCCTTGTTACCGGCGGGTCCTCGTCCTCGTGGTGCGTCGCGCCGGCGCCGCAGGCGGCGCGGCGGGCGTCGGCAGAGCCACGTCGCTGTTCCAGATGTCCTGCGCGATGAGCCAGCGGCCGTTCTCGTTCACCCAGCGAACGACGTACTTGCCGGAGTCGGCCCCGGGCATTCCGGCGGGCGGTGTTCCGGCCCACTTCCACCACCAGCGTCCCTGTTCCACGGCTGCCGCGCCGTTCGCCCACACCGAGTCGGCCCGCAGGCTGAGCGTGGGCTTCACGGGGTTCAGCGTTGCGAAGAAGGCGCGGATCCCTGCCTTGCCGCGCGTCGGCGCCATGTTCGGTGGCATGATCACCGCGTTTTGGGCGTAGAACTCTGCGAGCGAGTCGGCGTGGCCAGAGGACGTGAGCCGCGCCCAGTTGGCGTTGGCAGCATCGATCGCCTTTTTCGCGGTTGCCGTGTCGCCTGTCGCGGGCGGCATGCAGCCGACCGCGGCGACGAGTGCGAGGGTGATGAGTTTGGTCATGGCGTGCGCGGACGAGCGGTGGGGGGCAGGACGCCGTTCAGGCGCAGATAGTTGGCTTCCTGGCTGTAGTGATCGGCCCAGTCACCCACGGTGATCATCATCGCGGACGCCATGGAGAACGGATTGGGGCCAAACAGCTGGATCGGCGCGCTGAGGTTCGAGTCGTCGAGCTTGGCGAACGCTTGCTCGCAGAACGCGAAACTCTCCTTGAGCCGGGCGACGAGAGCGTCTTTGCCGGCCGTTGTATCGATCGCCGTACGCGTGGGGGGCGCCATGCCGGCGACCTTGCCGCACAGCAGATCGTTGCCTTCCTTGATGAGGTGGACCTGGATCTCCGCGAAGCTCATCTGCGCCGGGGTCGGGCGGTAGGTGTACTTCTCCGCGGGCATGGCCTCGGCGGCGCCGACGAGGATGCGGGCGTAGCGCGTTTCCATCTGGCGCAGCGCGTCGGCGACGGGACTCTTCGAGGCCGCGGCCGGCTGGGCCATCGTCGCGGCCTGGAGAAGCAGCAGGGATGCGATCAGCATTGCAGTGCCTTGGTTCGAGAAGGATGGAAGTCTGTAGCGTGAAGCGGTGCGCGTCCAGAGCCTTGACGTCGGCTTGACGTCCGGCGCCGAGGTTGCGCTTGCGTTTCAGACTTCATCGCCACCCCAGGAGGCTCTCATGCGTTGCCGATTGCTCTTCACCCTTGCCGTGCTCGTGCTGACCGCGGCGTGCAAGAACCCGTTTGGAGTCCGCGCAGGCTCGGGGAATTGGCTCACAGAACAGCGCGTGGGAGCCGACGCGTCCGAGCTCACCGTGATGACGCAGAATCTCTACGTCGGCGCCGACGTCGACGCGGTGATCGTCGCCCTCGGCACCCCCGACCCGAACGATGATCTCCCGGCCCTCCTCTTTGCGATCCAGACCGTGGGCAAGACCGACTTCCCGGCGCGTGCCAGCGCGATCGCCGACGAGATCGCCGCGCAGCGACCCCACGTCGTGGGCCTGCAGGAGGCGTCGCAGCTCGACATCGACCTCACCGCCTTGGGACTGCCGGTCGTCGTCCACCAGGATTTCGTGGCGATCCTCGCGGCCAAGTTGGCGGAACGTGGTTTGCACTACGGCGTGGCCGCCCAGGTGCAGAACATCGTCGCGGCCCCGCTCCCGGGGATCAGCCTGGTGGATCACGACGTCATGCTCGTGGATCTGGATCGCGTGACCATCACGGCGTCGGGAGGCCAGAACTTCACCTACAACGTCGGCGTCGTGGCGCCGGGCATCGAGCTGAAGCGTGGCTGGGTGTGGGCCGATGTCACCATCGATGGCCTCCCCTACCGCTTCGTGAGTACCCATCCCGAGGCCGACCTGGCGGGCAACACCTTCGACGCGCTGCGCGCCGCGCAGGTGGGTGAGATCGTCGCGACGCAGCCGGCTGATCGGCCGGTGGTGATCATGGGCGACTTGAACGACGTGCCCGGCTCGTCGATGTATCACCTGCTCGCGGGCGCCGGTTTCACCGACACCTGGCGGGCGCTGCGGCCGGGCGTGATCGGATTCACCTGCTGCGAGGTGCCCGATCTGTCGAATCGCCTTCCGGCGCTGGGCCAGCGCATCGACTACGTGTTCACGCGCGGCTTCGGGGCCGGCGCGGCCGGATTGCAGGGCCAGATCGATCGCTTCGGCGACGTGCCGGCCGATCGCGTGGCGGGCGCGGCCTTTCCCGTGTGGCCGTCCGACCACGCGGGGCTGATCGCGACGCTGCGCTAGTCAGCGTCGAGGATGCGCTGGACCTGACCGGGCGGTATCATGTCGCGTTTCACGACGTCGCGCACGATGCGGGCGCGGAAGCTGTAACCGCGCCGCTCGGTCACCAACCAGCGCCGCCATTCCAGGTCGTCGAGCGCCGCGTCGAGTGCGGCGCCCGCGAGCGGGGTGGCGGCGCCGACGCGTTTGGCGGTTACGCGCTCCCCGAGGACGGCGACGGCGGCCAGCGCGGCGCGTGCGTCGGCGTTGAGACAGTTGAAGCCCACGCGGATCGCGGCGACGATCGTGTCGGGCAGGTCCCCCGGCATCGTGTCATCGAGCGTGCCGAGGGGCCGTGGCCAGGCGCCGCTCGTCACGCGGAGATCGAGCCCCTGGGCGAGCGCGTAGCAGATCTCGACCACGAGCAGCGGGTTTCCCGCCGAGTCAGCCATCAGCCGACGGCTCAGGCGCTCGGCTTGCTCGGGCGTGTACGTGGGCAGGGCCCAGCGCACCAGGGATTCGATGGCCTGTACGTCGAAGGCCTCGAGCTGCACCGAGACGCCCCGCAGGTCGCGGCCCAGACGCGACCGCAGCTCGGCAAGCGTGGGCGGTTCGGGCTCCGTGGTGGCGGCGACGAGAAGCAGGAGCGGCGCCCGGGCGAGGTTGCGGAGCAGGGTCTCGAAGGCCGCGAGCGACGCAGGGTCGAGCCACTGCGCGTCGTCGAACACCAGCAGGAGCGCCTGCTCGGCGCTGGCGGCGCGCAGGATCTCGCTCAGGGCAGCGACGAGGTCCGACTGGGGCGGGGCGGTGCGCGCTGCGGGAAACCGTTCTTGCCACTCGCTCGATTCGCGTCCCAGGGCGGCGAGGGCGGCGGGGAGAGCCGCCGCGACTCCCGGCGCGTCTACCAACCCGCCGCGCGCCAGGCCCACCACGGCGGCCAGCGCCTGACCCTGATCGGCCGGGACGGCGCGCGTCGCGACGGCGACTCCGCCGTCGAGCACCACGCGCGCCATGATTTCCTCGACGAGCCTGGTTTTGCCGGAGCCCGCGGGTGCCTCGACGATCGCGAGGGCGGCGTGGCCCGATCGCGCGTCGCGCCAGCACGCGAGGATCTCCGCCAGCTCGCGTTCGCGGGCGACGAGCGGCGCGCGACGCCACTCTACGCTTCCCTCGGGTGCCGTTGCCACCTGTGGGACCTTGGGTTGGCGACCGCTCCTGATCCGCTCGGCGAGCGCTTCGGTCTCTGGGTCTGGCCGCCCGACGCCCTCCTGCTTCGCCCGTGCCAAGAACGCGTCGTAGAATGCGAGCGCGCCTGCGTGGTCGCCCGCGATTGCCAGGCGCCGCATCACGGTCCGCAGCGCGCGCTGCGACAGCGGGTCGAGCTGGAGTCCGCGGCGCGCCGGCTCGTCGGCGCCGAGCAGGTCTCCAGCGTCGAGCCGGGCGTCGGCGTGTGTGAGCAGCGCTTCCATTGAGCGCCGTGCCCAGTGCCCCTGCTCGACCATCAACCAGTCCTCGAACGCGGACGCATTCGGCACGGCGAAGCCGTCCGCGAACTTGCCGCGGACGAGCGCCGCGGCGCCGCCCCAGTCACCGGCGGCCACTCGCGCGTCGAACCGATCGGTGTCGATCTCGAATCCGTCAGCCGCGAGCTCCAGCTGGCCGCCGGAGGTCCGCAGCATGTCGCCCAGCGCGCCGCGGAGAGTGCTGAGGGCCTGACGGAGTGATTGACGGGCGGCGCCCTGAGCCTTGTCGGGCCAGAAGAGGCCGATGGCGCGTTCGCGCGTGCAGCGGCGCGCCGGCGCGCGCGCGAGGTAGAGGAGGAGTCCGATATTCCGGCTCCACAGCAGGTCGCTCGGCGCCGGAACACCGTCGATCGTGACCTGGATGGGGCCGAGCGCCTGGCAGTAGATCACGTGCCCTGCGCGCAGCCGAGCTGCTGGATGCGAGCGCCCGCGCTGTCGGCTCGGGCTCGATAGGGCGCTTCTCCAGCGGACCAGAGGCGGACGACGTCTCGATACGCCGCGCAGACCGGGGCTTTTTTACCCCAGCCATCGAGCAGCCGAGCGAGTCGCCAGCGCGCGACGGTGCCAAACGCCCAATCGATCTCCGCCATTTGTGGCGCATCGGTCGGCAACGAGGCCAGGTCGGTGTTCTCGTGCCACAAGAGCGCGCGGCGGGCGTCTTGGAACCTACGGCGCGCGGCGGCCCGCTCCGCGAGGGAGAGTTGCGCAATCGTGCGGTAGAAGGGGTCCGTTTGGGTCGACGTGGCTTCGACGGCGACGCTGTCGGGGGCTGCCGAGTCGATGTGCGCCCAGACGTCGGGAAGCACGCCGGTTTCGGTGAACGCGATCGCGGCGTCGAGCTCGGCGGCGAAGCGCGCCGTTTCTCTGTCGGGAGCGATGGACGTGAGGACTCGCGTGAACTCACGGGCGCGCGCCGGTCGCCCCAGCGCGACGGAGCCCAGGGCCGCGGCGATCAGGCCGGAGCGGCGCAGGTCGCGCGAGTTGCTCTGCGCGAGTATCTGACCGAGGGCTACTTGTCCCGCGGGGACGTCGAAGGAGCCGAGCAGCCGGGGGCCGGCGCCCAAGTCGGGAAAAGCGCTGGCGGCCGGGCTGACGACTCCTTCCTTAGTGATGGCCAGGGCGACGGGCTCGGGGGAGAAGCGCCACGCAAATGCGACCTTCAGCAACAAGCGCAGGCCCGCGGCATAGCGGTCCTGACTACTGCCGCGGGCATCGAGCGCCGCGAGGGCTTCGGCGGCCCCGGCCGAGTCGCCTTCGGCGATGCGGGCCCATGCCAGGTGCTCCCACGCGGGACCGAAATCGTGGCGGCGGCTCGCCGCCCGCTCGAGCGGCGCGAGCGCTTCGGCGCGCGCGTGTCCCGCGAGGGGCCCGCGGTGAAACATCTCGTCGCCCAGCTGGAACCAGCCGAGGAAGACCTCCCCCCACTGGTGTGTCACGCCTTGGAGCGTGTCGAGGCGTTGCGTAAGGGGCAGCTGGGGCGCGCGCAGCAGTGTCGCGTACAGGGGGCCGAACGAGTCGGCGTGAGCGAGGTAGCGCCGCACGCGCGCCGGATCGTGCTCGCGGCCGAGCCAGCGCTCCACCTCGCTCAGGCGCCAGTCGCACAGCCAGCAGGTGGAGTCGACCGACTCGGCGACGAGATACGCCTCGTACGCGTTCTGCCATTGCGCCGCCGCGATGAACTGCTCGGCTTCGAAGAAGCGCGCGAGACCCGCCGCAGTGTGGGGCAACGAGTGCACTGGGAGCGAGGCTGCGAGCGGGCTCTGCGCATCCCACACGGCGAGCAGCAGGCGATAACTGATGGAGTCTCGCAGCGTCGGCCACTGGCGGAGCGGCGCACTGAGCGTGCTCGTCATGTTGCCCAGGTCGACGGACACGGTCGAATCGTGCACGGTGAGCGTGCCGGAGAAGCGGAGGCCGCCGGCGCTGTGGGACGGCGCGCGCCGCGAGTCGGTGAGGCAGAAGTCGGGGTGACCGCTCAAGTGGGCACGCACCAGGCGCGGGAGCGAATCGGCGACGGCGCGGTACGTGGGGGGGCCCGCGTACGCGAACGTGGGAAGCGCGACGGTGACGGTGCTGCCGCAGCGCGGGGGCTGGAGCGCAGAAACCGTGATTATGATGCCCAGTCCCACGCCGGCGGCGGCGACGAGCATGGCAATCGGTATGTACGCCGGGAGAGAGGCACGCCGGAGCGCGCGCCGGAACGTTCGCGCATCGGGCCAGCGATCGTCTGGCGCCGGACGCAGAGCACGACGCAGCACGCGCGCGATGCGATAGGGCACGTCTTTCCAGGACGGCAGTTCGCCGAGCGGCGGATAGCGGCGTCCCGTGATCCCCTCGTAGATGACGGCGCCGGCGGAATAGAGGTCGGTGCGCGGTGTAATCGGGCTGCCGTCGATCTGTTCGGGCGCCTGATAACCGGGCGTGCCTTCGGCCGCGTGCGCGGGGCGGTTCTGCGTCGTGCGGGGCTGCCCCGAGGGCGGGCGCGAGATCCCGAAGTCGGCGAGCAGGGCGCGCTTCGGGAGGACGAAGATGTTGCTCGGCTTGACGTCGCGATGTACCACGCCGGCGTGGTGGATGGCCTCGAGGCCCGAGAGCAGGTCTTGGCCCACGTGCACGGCGTGCTCGAGCGGGAGCTTGGCACCGTCCTCCAGGCGCCGGGCTAAGGTCGGCCCGCCGACCAGCTCCATGATGTACCAGTGGAGCCCTTGGCCTTGGCCGCTGCGATAGATCGGGACGATGTTGGCGTGCGGGACATTGGCGAGGATCTGGGCTTCGCGATGGAACGCTGCGACGGCGTGCGCGGTGTCGAGGCCCGGACGGATGATCTTGACTGCGACGGAGCGATTGAGCGCAACCTCGTGGGCGACGTACACG
>Ga0137419_10000870_pt1 | contig 12046 bp, 8 predicted proteins | sample CZODoug3_1_2_16f_FD_108279 | JGI IMG/M metagenome (GOLD analysis project Ga0137419, IMG submission 108279) | Vadose zone soil fungal communities from Angelo Coast Range Reserve, California, USA - CZODoug3_1_2_16fungal (Illumina Assembly) | ecosystem: Environmental > Terrestrial > Soil > Vadose... | reverse complement strand
GACTCGGTGGCGCACAACGGCATCGGATTTGTTCTCCAAACTGAACAACTGGGCACGGGCCACGCCCTGATGATGTGCCGCGAAGCGCTGGCCGGGTACGACCACGTGCTTGTGCTCTCGGGGGATGCGCCTCTGATTCGGGCAGCAACCGTTGCTCAGCTTCGCGATTACCATCTGCAGCAAAACGCCGCCATGACCCTGCTCAGCGCGTTGCCGCCCGACCCGTTCGGCTATGGCCGTGTGTTGAGGAAGAACAAGACCAGTGCACTGGTGACTGAGATCGTGGAAGAAAAATCACTCACTCCCAGGCAGCGTCAGAGCCATCTGAGGGAGATCAACGCTGGCTTTTATGCCTTTGCCGTGAAGCCTCTGTACTCTCACATTGACCGCCTGACGACGGAGAACGCCCACAGCGAGTTCTATCTCACCGACATGGCGGCGATCCTCTCGAAATCGAAGTCCAAAGTCGTTGCCACCCCGGTTGCCGATGACACGGAGGTGGCGGGCATCAACACGCGCGTTGAACTCGCCCGCCTCGACGCCATGCTGCGCGACCGTAAGTGCCGCGAACTCATGCTCTCCGGCGTGAGCATCTTCCGCCCGGAAACTTGCGTCATTGACGCGGACGTCGAAGTCGCACCCGACACCGTAATCGAGCCTTCCGTGCAACTGCTGGGCGCAACGAAAATCGGAACAAACTGCCAGATCCGGTCATTTAGTGTCATCCAGAATTCCGTCCTGGGCGATAACGTGCTCGTCCGGCCCGGATGTATTCTCGACGAATCCCACGTCGCGAACGGTGCGTTGCTCGGCCCCTACAGCCATCTGCGCCCGGGCAGCGAGATCGGCGAAGGGGCACACGTGGGAAATTTCGTGGAGACGAAAAAGATCAGGCTGGGCAAAGGGTCGAAGGCCAATCACTTGACCTACCTTGGCGACGCAGAAATTGGGGCTGGCGTGAACATTGGCGCCGGCACCATTACCTGCAACTACGACGGCGTCAACAAGCACAAAACCATCATCGGTGACGGCGTCTTTGTGGGCAGCGATACAACGCTGGTAGCGCCAATCCGCCTGGGAGCCGGCGCCTACGTGGGCGCAGCATCTTGCTTAACCGAAGACGTGCCGGAGGACGCCCTGGCGGTGGCGCGAGCGCATCAAATGAACAAAGAAGGCTGGGCGAAGGCAAAGCGCAAGCAAATGGAAGCTGCGAAGAAGAAGTGAAGCAGCGGATCGCCACCCCACCGAGTTCCCTACCGCGCCACCGAGGCAAACAATTCCGATTCCACCAGCGACTCGAATTTCTTCTCATCCGTCTTGAACTTCAAGGTCAGGTTCGAGCTTTCGGAGGTAACCTTTACACTCTCGAGCGCCGATTTCTCAATCGCAGTCGCAGTCATCTTCTTGTAGGTCACGCCTGCGTTCATGAGCGCCGAAAGGGTTGCCGCCGTGATTGAGTCGGAAGTGACCACGTCCATATTGAAATCCACGCCGCTGCCAAACTCCATGCCGTAGCGCGAACCCAGCAAACGTTTCTTCACCGTCTCAAAATCGGCCAGCTTGGCCGCATCGCCCAGGGTCGAACGCATCATATTCTGCGTCCCTTCCTGATCCAGAACACTCCAGATGGGGCTCGAATCGACCGACGACATCAGATCCGAAACCTGGGGATTGGAATCCAGCCGTTGCGAGAGGCCGTCGCGGGCATCCAGCGCTCCGTGCATGGCCGAGTTATCGCCAAACAAGATGGTGCTGTCGTCGAGGAACGTCATCTGCATCCCGCCCATGGGATAGAGCAGCGCCTCACGTAGCTTCATGGGCCGCACTTTATCTTTCACCATCTTCTTGAGAAAGGTCTTCATCGGGAACGGCCCCTGACCGACGCCGACAATCTTCACGCCTTGCTTCGGAATGCGGAACGATACGAACGTCAACTGGTCAAGATCGCGATCCGGATCAATTCCGGCGCCCTTCAAAGCTGCCTCAAAGGTCTTGAGGTTCTCGGGCAGCAACTTGTTGCGCAACGCCATCGCCGGCGGCGAGTTATGCACCGCCCGGTAATCCACCGAAATAATCTGCTGCACATCCATCGGCACTACCGACCGTGCCGCCGTACCCATCGGCAACGACCAGCCCGAAGAGGCCAAGCAGCAGACCAGAGAAACCACCAGCAAAGAACGAACAAAATCCCGCATGTCTAACCTCGCAAATCAACCTTCTAGCTTGGACTCAGGAACCTAAGCTTGGACTCAGGAACTTGGATGCGCTGGGAAACCTAACCGTCACCTGTTCTTGGTCAATTGTACGTCGGAAGACAGGTGCACCGAGTAGCACCGAAGGACACGGTTGGACGTGTCCTCTGGACGGGGAATCCGAGGGGCAAATTTTCGACTAGCGGACGGCCCGATCCCCGCCCGTAATTTCCGCTTCCCGGCTCTTCAGTAAGGCGTTTTCCCGTATCGGACCCGCTGAAGTCCGGTTGGTATCGATCGCCAAGCTTACCGGGCCTCCTTTTCCATCGGATACCTGTTCAGCGACTGCGTCCGCTGGAATCTGCGACTTGGACGGAGTCCTTACCGTCATTCCGACGTCGATCACGCAATCCCGCTCCCCCGCCGTCACGGTTCGAACTACCCCTACCGTAGCACCGGCTACGCGAACTCCAGCACCGGGTTTCAACCCGACGGCGCTGTGAAAACAAGTGTGGACACTCGTCCTCTGATACCCCAGTCGAGGCCCCACGACAACCAGCACCAGAACACAGACGCAAATCAGGGAAACCAGGGGAACGAGTCTCGGCGCAGGCATCTCCGGTGGGTTTCCGCTCGTCTTGGTCACCGAACTCATCGTCGCTACGATCTATCCCTTCACCAAAGCTATCCTATTCCTCACCCCTTGGGCAAAATCCTGATCCTTCACGAGTTCCAGATTGATCTCCACATTTGCCAATGCACCGTCGACCGCAGCTTGCGCCAGCGCTTTGGCTGTTGTCAAATCTGACAGCATGTTGGGGTTCGAAATCGCTCCGAGTGACGCCGCAATCCGCCGCACTTCCGCAGCCCGCTCCGCCACCGCAAGCGGCACGCTGGTCGCCTGCTTCAGCGCCGCCGCGATGGGCCCGGCCCCGCCCTCGGCATTCTCCCGCGCCGCTTTATAGGCCTTCATCACCAGGTTGTAGGCCTCAGCATCGGCGTCAATCGCCGCCTTCAGATCCTCGCGCAACGGCCCCAGGCGAGCAATCGCCTCGCTCAACTGCGCTTCGTATTGCAAATAAGCCTTCTTCCCCCGCGACATCCCGGCTACCATCTGTGCCAAGCCTGCCGCCATCGCCCCCGCCGCCGCAGATGCGCTTCCGCCTCCCGGAGTCGCGGCCGGAGCCGCGAGTTGTTCCACAAACGGCTCCACGCCGGCCCGCAGACCGCCCACCGCCATCTTTCCGCCCATCACCGCCGCCAGCCGGTTTTCCAGAATCAGCGACGAATTGAAATTCTCCACCTGCAAAAACCACTCCGCGGCGTCTTCCAGCGCCTGCTTGGGAATCAACCCCACAATCTCACTCGACAACGGCGAAACTCCGTACCGCAACGCCTCCCGCTTCACGAACTCAAACACGCGATGCACCGGCGTCTGCTCAAAGTCGGTTAAATTCATTGACACCTGCGCCAACCCGCGCACCAAGAACCCCGCACCTTTCACAAACCGAAACCCACCGGATGACTGCCGTACCGCCTTGGCAATTTTCTTTGCAATGGAGACGTCCGTGGTATTGAGAAACACGTTGTACGCCACCAGGGCCTTCCGCGCGCCCACAACCGTGGCCCCCGCCGTGGCGTGCAGCGCTGCCTCTCCAAAATCTGGCCTCCGCGCTGGATTCACCTTCACCTCGTCGCGCAAGCCCTCAAACTGCCCCCGCCGCACATTCTCCAAACCCTGCCGGTCCGGCGTTGCCGCTGCCGCTTCGTACAAATACACAGGAACTTGATAGCGCTTCCAAATCTCAGCGCCCACATGCTTGGCCATGGCCACGCAGTCTTCCAGGGTCACGCCATCGACAGGAATGAAAGGCACAACATCCGCCGCGCCCATTCTCGGGTGCGCCCCCTGATGCTGCGTCAAATCAATCAGCTCCGCCGCCTTGCCCACGCCGAGGATCGCCGCCTCCTGAATCGCCTCCCGTTCGCCCGCCAGCGTAATTACACAACGGTTGTGGTCAGAATCCATCTCGCGATCGAGCAAGTACACACCGTCGCGCTTCATGGCATGCACGATGGCGTCGACTTTGGCCGTGTCCCGGCCCTCAGAAAAATTAGGAACACATTCGACGAGAGTTGACATGGTGATGAGGATATCCGGCGCAGGAGGAAGGCCGCAACCTTCAGGTTCCCGGCAGGTTCCCGGAACAGCCGCCAACGAGCTGGCCACGTTACAGCAGCAAAGATCCGCGCGGCTGATCCAGATTGAAATCAGAAGGAAGACGACGGGTAGGGCAACAGTGTATGACTCCGGTGCGGGTGCCTGTTCCCTGCAAGGGCTGTGGCCGCGCCATTGATTTTTGATCTTTCGATCTTTAGATCTTTGGATCTTTCGATCTTTCGATCTTTGATCTTTAGATCTCTAGGTCTTGAGGTATTTAGCCTGGCCCGCGGATTGCGGAGAGGCCGGGACAATGGACACTTTTTGCCGGCATAGCTCAGAATACTATTGCACCCACCCTACGCCAGCGTGTAGACCTTGGCTTCCCAGGAAAAGATTGGCTCACGCCCAACCCGTCCCGCCGGCACATCCCGCCGCTGGGTCACTTCGCGCCAATGCCGGCCACCCGGAGTAGGCGGCCAGTTGGGAACGACATATTCGGCATTCGCATCAATAAGAGCGTTCGGCGTCTCGTAGTCGGAGAAATTGGCGACCACAGTTACAGGATCCTGCCCGGCCGTGCCGCGGCTCCACACAACCACGCGCTTATTGTCGTTGAAGTCCACATGCAGGAAGTCCGTATCGTTGACCCCGAGCGCGGGATGGCTGGTTCGAAGGTGGACGAGGCGCGCAACGTAGTCGAAGATCCCGTGCCGCAGAGGTTCTTGCAAGCGCGAAAAGTCGACAGGATCAACTTCCTTCCCTCCTGGATCGCTCACGTTCCCGTTCGCATCGAACAAATCGTTCTGGTCGGCAAACTCTTCTCCAGCAAGAAACATCGGTATACCGTTCGCGGTCAGCAGGCAGACAAACGCCAACTGCACACGCTTCTGCAAGTCCAACCCGCTGAATCCCGACTTTTGCAGCATGGTGAAGAGACGTTCCTTACGGAAACCCTCAACATCGTGCGAGGTAACGTAATTCACAGCCTGCGCCAGATCGCCAAAGCCGAGATTGCGGCAGTCGATGGCATTGCGAACCGTAGACTCGAAGCTCTCTCCGTCGTTACTCTCGCCAAGAATCGCAGCCCGAACGCGGGCCCGAAATCCATCGTTCCAGAGCGCGTCCAAACGGCTTTGCGTGAGCAGACCTGGAGGATGTGACAACTCTTCTCCCACCACAAGAAAGCGCTCGTCGACACCCGCGTCGCCCAGACCCGCAGCCCGCCATCGTTGTTTCCAAAGATCACGCGCATGATCCTTGAACGCCCCCACGAAGTCCCAGTTGGCAACATTTTCCACACTGTCCATCCGCACGCCATCCACGCGAAAATCCTGCATCCAGCGCGTAAGGTAGGTGTACATCAGGGCGCGAGCGGGTGGGTCGCTGGTAGCACTCCCAGAGGTGGGGTCATAGAAAGCCTGCGGAGTGGGACGCGTGTAGCGAAACAAAGTGCTGCCAAACCCATCGCGAAACGTCTGGCTTCCGTCGCCTCGCCGAGAGGTCAGCGCGTCAGGATCGGCCGGATCGCTCCCAGGGTCGGCGATGCAAAAGTCGTCAAAATCGATCCACTGGTACGCCTCATTGCGGGCAAACGCCATCACCGTGTCGATGAAAAAACGAATCCCCCGACGATGACAGGCCTGCACCAACGCCGCCAGGTCTGCGTTCGAAGTCGAGGCCACCTGCCCGTCCGGAAAGCCCAATTCCCAATCCGGCGCCAAAAAGTGCGAGGTGTCGTATCCCCAACTGCGCTTGAAGAAACTGTCGGCAGCCGGCAAAAGCTCGAGCGCGTTCACGCCCAGTTCGTTCAGATAAGAGCGCCCCGGGCTCAGTACCTCGAGTCCTTCAAAGTTGGCGCCGCTCGCCGCTTCGTCGACCAGAGCCAGCGCGTCCTGGAAGGTCCCCACGCCGCGTTCACTCGCGCCAGAACCTTGCGTGCGGGTCCACGCGGTCGGCAGCTCGTAAATGACCAGATGATGGTTCGCGGGCAGGGTATCCGGCCCAGGGTCGTCTGGGAACGACGCCGATTCACCGCCCGGATCCACCGCCGAAAGCTCCCCGTTCTGCAGACGAATCACGGAGGCAGGCTGGCGATCGGTATCGTCATGAAAGCCCGCAGGCAAGGGAGGAGAGAGCAACCGCCAATCGACCGTGGTAGCCAACGGATCGGTGCACAAAATCGAAACCGCTGGACGGCCTGGATTCGTGTTCTCAACCCGAAACCAGTAGTGATAGATGCCGTCGGCCAGCCCGGTCTCCCTGGCCGCGATCATCCATAAGCCAGGCGCGTCCGCAGTCGCAAGCAGCGGAATCTCCGTGCCATCCGCCAGAAAGTTGGGATTGCCCGCGACGAAGCGTCCAATCACCAAAACCGCCGCGTTCCCGCCAAGGTGGGGACGCCACAACGTAAAGTGTGTCTGCCTGCGAAGGAGGAGATCAGAAGGCAACATAACGGACTCCCCGGAACGATGATTGCGAACACGCTAGCCCACAGCCTGCGGAGAAGCAAATGAATTTTCCGTGACGTTTTCGGGCCAGCCCAACCGTCCTCCCCACTCCGCAACTCCGGCTCGACAGCCGTTGGGCCCACCGTCTTGACAAGCACCCCACCGCCCTCCAAACTATCCCGGTATGTCCCGCAACATCCTTCTCGCGCTTGTTCCCGGCTTCACCTGAGCCTACCCCCTAAAACGCCGGTCGGTCGTTTCCGTTCCAATCTCGCCCAACCGAACCCAGTTCTAGCCGAAAGGATATTTCCATGGTTTCCCGCTGCCTTGCTGCATGCCTCGTCGTGTTCACAGCGCTCGCTGCCGACGCCCAAAGCCAACGCCATTTCCAATTCCACTACTCGTTCACCGTCAAGAGTGTCCCCGCCGGAGAACCGCTGAGAGTCTGGATTCCGCTCGCCCATTCCGACGCATTCCAGGACGTTCGCCTCGTCTCGAAGCAGGGAGACCTGCCTCTCCGCTCGACGCGCGAACCCGAGTACGGCAATTCCCTTCTCTACGCGGAAACTCCGCACGCCAAGCAGGACACCTATAAATTCACGCTGGAATATGATGTGGTCCGCCATGAAACGCGAGTCCTAGCCGCTGGCAAGCCCGGCCCCGACGCCAGGAAGGAGCCTGTTCAGAAAGCTCTTCTCACGCGCTTCCTCGGACCAGACCGCCTGGTCCCCATCACCGGTGTGCCCGCCCAGATCGCCATGGAGCAAAGCAAAGGCGCGGAAACTCCCGTCGCCCGCGCAAGCGCGATGTACGACTACGTCTTCAAAACCCTTCGCTATGACAAAACCGGAACGGGCTGGGGCAACGGCGACGCCATCTGGGCTTGCGACGCCAAGCGCGGCAACTGTACCGACTTCCACTCCCTGTTCATCGCGATGGCGAGGTCGGAGAAGATTCCGTCGCGCTTCGAAATCGGCTTTTCCATTCCCAACGACAAACCGAGCGGAGAAATCGCTGGATACCACTGCTGGGCAGATTTTTACACGCCGGACCTAGGCTGGGTCCCGGTCGACATCTCCGAAGCCTGGAAACATCAGGAAAAGCACGACTATTTCTTCGGCTCCCGCGACGCCGACCGCGTGCAGTTCACCGTAGGCCGCGACCTGCGCCTGAACCCGCCACAAGCCGGCCCGCCGCTGAACTACCTGATTTATCCCTACGTAGAGGTGGCGGGAAAACCGTTCATGACGCTCGAGAAGAATTTCGGCTACGCCGAGGAGACCGTAAAACCATCCGCGGCGGGCACAAACTAGGTTTCGGAGACGCTCGGGTCGCGGCAGGCCGAAACGCCTTTAGGCTTTTGTCGCGATCCGCAACGCACAGCACGGCTGGACGGAGACGCAGCGGCAGGCCGCCCACGTTGGCACTCAACCGGAAGCCTCTGAGAAAATCCATGGGCACCAAGAGCGTGATCACAGCAATCACGAGCCCGACAATCCCGGTTGCGATCAAGACTTTCGTGCTCGTAGAAGCTCCCTGCGATGGTGCTTCCGACTACTTCCTAAATCGTCCCAACCCCACCCGAACCTGCACCGTGTTGATCCCCGGATTCGGCGTCGTCAAGCCAGCATTGGAGATGTGCAGATAGCGCACCTCCGCGCTCCAATTCCAGTTTCCCCGTAGAAAGTGCGCGCCCAGCCCAGCGCCGGGCGTGAAGTTAATCTTCGACGTCCCCGGCGGCGTCTCCTGGTTCGTGAACAAAACTCCGCCGCTGAGCTCCAGATAGGGCACCACGCGCCGGAAGCTCGAAAAATTCCACTTCAAATTCAGCGGATTAATTCCGGCCCCGTAGACGGTATTCCTGGGCTGAAAAATCACAAACGCCGGAACCGCATCCACCGCGTATTCAAACCGCCCCTTCAGCGGCCCCGGTAGAAACGGATTGGTCAGCACCCAGCCGTAACGCAGCCCCAGATTCCACGCCGATGTATCCCGTGTGCCCCCCGCCACGCTGGGACCGCCGCCGGTCCACGCCTGGACCTCATGCCCGCCTGCTCGCGGGCCATCGTCGGGCTCAACGCCCTGCGCCCAAGCACCGGTCACCACGCAACTCGCTAGAACAGCCATGAGCAAAAGAGTCTTCATCAAAGCTCCGGGGTCCTCGTTATTACTGAATCATTCCTGAATCCGCCAGGTGCTCGGATGGGCGGTCGCCACCCTAGCTATTCCTTCGTCTTCAGTCATTCAAAGTGATCTTGTTGTACCCGTGGCCGACAGAGAACTTGACCTGTTGATCCCTGGGACCGCAGGCTTTTTTGCTCCAGTTCCTGCGCCGTCAGCTCCGCGGAATCGCCCTTCTGTTTTCGCCTGAGCGATGGCGGAGACGGGCAGCACGCTCAGAACAAAAAATGGCAACCATGAGAACACGCGATGATCACTTCATGAAATCTTCCCCTGGCACTGGCTGTTTCGAATGACCGTTGACACTATCATGAGATGATCGGTGCACTTTCGTAAAACAAAGGGCCGTCGAAAGACGGCCCTCGCGATGCAGACGATCTCGCCGACCTACCCCGCCACTTCCTCCAACAACTTCTGATCGATGTCAAAGTTCGAGTGCACATTTTGCACGTCGTCGTGATCTTCCATGGCTTCCATCAGCCGGATCATCGCCGCCGCGTGCGCGCCCTCCAGCTTGACAAACAGATCCGGAATCATCGTCACGCTCGCCGACACGGGCTCGATCCCAGCTTTCTTCACCGCTTCCAATACTTTTTCATATGCCGAGGGTGCGGTCAGCACCTCCCAATTCTCCCCATCGTCGACCAAATCATCCGCGCCCGCATCAAGCACCAGCCCCATCAAATCGTCTTCCTTCGCCGCAGATTTCGCGATCAGGATATCGCCCTTCTTCTTGAACATGTACGACACCGCCCCTGCGTCTGCCATGTTGCCGCCGTTCTTGCCAAACACGTGCCGGATTTCGCTGACGGTACGGTTGCGGTTGTCGGAACTGATTTCGACCAGCACTGCGACGCCACCAGGACCGTAGCCCTCCAGCGTAAATTCTTCGTAGTTCACACCCGGCAGTTCGCCGGTGCCGCGCTGGGTAGCGCGCTTGATGTTATCGGCCGGCATATTCTCGGCCTTGGCTGCCGCGATAGCGGTGCGCAGACGCGGATTTCCATCCGGATCGCCGCCGCCCGCCTTAGCCGACATGGTAATTTCTTTGATCAGACGCGTGAAAATCTTGCCGCGCTTGGCATCCAGCGCGCCCTTTTTGTGCTTAATTGTGGCCCACTTCGAATGGCCGGACATGACAGTACCTCTTGCTCTCGGAATTTGCGCTTCGCCGCTGGAATCGTCACACGACAGTCCCGCGGAAATAGAGACAAACAGTCTGATTGCAGCTATTTAGGCCTCGAAAAGTATACCACGCAGCCGCCCTGCCGAATCGTGTTCCCTCGCGGCCCTTTCGGCCCAGGCAAGCTCTCGCCTCGGTGTACGATCTTGTCACCCGCACCGGTGCTTCCACCTGAGTTAGGAGTCTCAGTCCGATGTCTTCGATTCGCGTCGACACACCCCGCTTCGCCTCCGGCGTCATTCTACTGTTCGCAGCCCTCACGCTCGCTGGTTGCGGCAGTTCCAGCTCGGGAGGCGGCACACCGCCCCCTCCTCCGCCACCGCCTCCGGCGTCGAACACGCCCTTCTGGTCGCAATGGGGATTTTCTCCTCAGCACGGTGGCGAGGTTCCGGTCGCCGCGCAAGCGCTGAACACGCAGCTGGCCGACATTGTCTACGACCCCTTCGCAGTTAAGGAACAAGCCGAGTTCGGCGGCGACCTCGTCGCCCACTATCCTTCGACACTGATCGATGGCAATGACTTCTACATCGAGATGAAAACCGGGACCTACGTCTCGTGCAGTCCGCCGGGACAATGGGGCAATGGGGCCGCCTGCGGCCCGAACACCTGGAACCAAATGATCTGGAACGTTGCGCGCTACAACTGGCAGAGTGGCAAACCAGTCCAGATCTGGCAATTTCCATCCGACTGGAAACCGGAGCCGAACGGGCAGGGTCTCGGGGGATGGGAACCTGTTTTTCATCCGGTGCTCGCCAACCATGCGATTTACGCTCCGGGCGCGGGCGGGACGCTGTGGAAGATCGACAAGACGACGGGAAAGTCTTTGGCGCAGATTAACCCGTTCAGCGCTCTCGTCGTTGACTCCAAGAACACATTTGTAGCCAGCCCGCTTACCGCCGACGCCGACGGAAATATCTTCTACAACGTGATCGCGCTGGTCGATCCCGCCACAGCCGATCCATGGTTCGGCGCGGATGTTGCGGGCGCCTGGCTGGTCAAGGTAACTGCGTCCGGGACGGCCTCGGTGGTGACCTACGCATCGTTGGTACCCGGAGCGCCTACGGCCTCGGCAACCACGTGCCCCGGCCGCTTCTCCAGCGAGGCGCTGCCATGGCCGCCAACTCCGACCGCTGTTCCGACCACCCAGCTCTGCGGCTCGCAACGCCCCGGTGTGAACGTGGGCCCGGCTATTGCTGCAGACGGCACCATTTACACCGTCAGCCGTGCTCACTTGGACTCGCGCGCTGGGTACCTTGTCGCTGTCAATCCCGACCTCACCCCGAAATGGCAGGCCTCCTTGCAGCACCGCCTGAATGACGGCTGCGGCGTCCTTGTCCCCATCGCCACCAATACCACAACGCCCAACACCTGCCGTCCCGGAACCACACCCGGCGTCGATCCCACAACGAACGGCTTGGGTTCTGGAGCGGTGATCGACCAGGCGTCATCGTCACCAACCGTGTTACCCGACGGCAGCGTTCTATTCGGCGCTATCACCAGCTACAACGGCGCGCGCGGACATATGTTCAAGTTCGACTCGGCGGGCAATTTTCTAGGCGCCTTCGACTTTGGCTGGGATTCTACGCCTTCGGTGTATTCGCATGGAGGCACATATTCCATCATCATCAAAGACAACCACTACGATGCCGGCGGCCTTTACTGCAATCAGGGAGACCCGATCTGCCAAGCCCTGCCGCCCGGCCCCTACTACATCACGCAGCTGGATGCGAAGCTCAACGTGGAGTGGCAATTCCAGAACACGACCATCGATGCCGGCCACCCCGACGGCTACGAGTGGTGCATTAATGCCCCCGCCGTCGACTCCGCCGGAGTTGTATACGTCAACAGCGAAGACGGAAACATCTATTCGCTGGCACAG
>Ga0137419_10000867_pt1 | contig 12062 bp, 12 predicted proteins | sample CZODoug3_1_2_16f_FD_108279 | JGI IMG/M metagenome (GOLD analysis project Ga0137419, IMG submission 108279) | Vadose zone soil fungal communities from Angelo Coast Range Reserve, California, USA - CZODoug3_1_2_16fungal (Illumina Assembly) | ecosystem: Environmental > Terrestrial > Soil > Vadose... | reverse complement strand
GTTTCACCGCGGCAATCGCCGCCTCCGCCAGCACAGCCTGGCCGCTGACCAGGTTCACCGCCTGCACCGCTCCATCGCGCCCCATGCGCACATCCAATACCACCGACCCTTGCATCTGCCGCTGGCGGGCTTCCTCGGGATATTCCGGTTCGACACGATAAAGTAGGCTGCCTTCCGCCACCTCCGGCGACAGCTCAAGAACTCCCGCCGGCTCAAGCGAGGAAGCTCGCCGCACTTCGCTTCCGTTCAGTTCGCTTCCTTTTACGCCTGCCGGATTCGCAGCCGCCTCTCCCTCACCCGGCGTAGGAGGCATGCGGAAAACTTCCTTCCCATTTTCATAAACCAGCAAACTGCCTTCCGGGGGAAAAGAATGATTCGAATCGCTCTTCGCGCGCGTCCTCGACCGCGGAGTCACGTTTTGCGTATCGTCCACAGCCGTCGCCGAGTTCCCTGCCACGGACGAGGGAGGGGTCGGAGCCGTGTTCGTTCCGGCTTTCGCTTCCGTGGTTGCTCCCGTACCCCTCGCCGCACTCCCGCTCGCTGCCGAATTTCGCTTGGCCAGGTCGGCGCTGGTGGCTGATTTCGCCAACTCACCGCGACTCGCCCCGGCCCTGAAGGCGCCCAGTCGCCAACCAACCAGAGTCCCAAACAGCACCGTGCAAATCACGACGGCCACACCCAGAGCGAAGACTACGGCATCGCGTCCGACCCTCGGGCTTCGTCCATGAGTCTCCGGAGTCCACACCTTCTCTTTATCTTGATCTTCTTTCAGTGTTGTCTCTGATCTCAGCGTTCTCTCTGATTTCAGCATTGTTTCTGACCCAGTCCGCGAATCCACCGATGCAGTTCCTGGAATCGGGGGAGTGCGCTGCGCAGGCGAATTCTGCGGCGCGGCAAGGCTCGATGGATCGGCGGCTCGCTCAACATTTTTCAGTACCCGCTTCGCCAGCGCCTCAAGAGTACGCTCGTCTCGCTCTCCAAACGCTGCGGGACGAGAAGAAAAGACTTCCAACACGCCCGCTATGCTTCCGTTTCGCAGCAATGGAAACACCATCACCGACCGTGTTCCCAGCTGATGCGAAGCCTCGACATTGGCCCGGGGGTCGGCTTGCGCATCATCGCAATGCTGAACTTGGTGCGTTCTCATGCATTCCACCGTCAGACCCGACTCGCCATCCAGCCGTGCACCCAACTCCGGAGCATTCGTCCCGGAGGTGGCGCGACACTCCATTTCTCCGTTCCGCTCGAAAAGAACCGCCGCCCCGGTCGCACCCGTGGCCAGGCACGCTTGCTCCGCAATTTCGTTGAGCACCACTTGCAACGCTAGTTCCGCAGAGATCTCCGCCGACACTCTGCCGCCCCCGTGTGCGGCAAATCTAGCAGCCAGTTCGGCAACATCGGATTCCAGACGTGGCGCCGCCTCGGAGCCAGGGACGTCTCCCACGCACGGCACCGGCGCTCTCCCAGGGGGCGACTCAGACGTCCACGGCTCCGGCTCCGGCATGGGGTGATGCGCCATGTGAACAGATACAGATTAAGAAGCTCAGCTTGAAGCAGTTCAGCTTCGAGATCAGCGTCTGTAGCGGAGTTTCGCCCCAAACTACCCAGTTGTCAATATGTAAACAAGGTGATGTAAACCAGGTGATGTAAACCAGATGAATGGCGGACACTCTTTTCCGCCGCCTTTGACGTTGATCCTTCTCAAGAAAACTGGTGCAGTTTCCGTCCGTAAGCCTAAGGCAGAAGTCGGACCCGTCCGAAATCAATGATTGTGAGATCTTGCCGGCGAGAATCCGCCCTCGCGCGGCGTGAGATCTTTCCGGTTGCGTGCGGATGCAAAGTCCCCACCCGTCCGGCTCCGCTCAGGGCAGCCTTTTTCGCCAAAAACCGCGACAAATCGACACCCGCGTCTCCTAAGGAGATATAGTGCGCGACGGAAGCGGGCCACCCGGCCACGCTTATCGGGGAACATTTTCCCCGCAATCGTCGTACGCTTACGTAAAGGGAGGCACAATATGTACTGCAACGCTTGCGGCAAGGCCATGGCTGAGGACGACCGCGTTTGCTCCCGCTGCGGCAACATGGTGGGGATTCCGCCCGCAGCGAAGAAACTGATGCGCTCCCGCTCCGAGAGAAAGATCGCGGGCGTTTGTGCCGGGCTAGCTCAGTATTTCGGTGCAGACGTGTTGCTCGTGCGTATCCTCTGCTTGTTCATCACTCTTGCCTCGGGAGTCTGTCCGGGCGTCGTCACCTACCTGCTGGCATGGATCATCGTCCCCTCGGAGCCGGAACTGCAACCGATGGTGGCGGCACAACAGCCGGTGACGAGTTAGGGATTTGACGCGGGTTTACAGATCCTTGGAGTGCTGGGGCGAACACTCCTGTCTGCCGCCTTTGACGTTGACCCTTCCTTCGAAGACTGGGGGCGGTTTCCGTTGTTATGTGCGTCGAGAACTCGGACCGGTCCGAATCAATGATTGTGAGATCTTGCCGATGAGAATCCGCCCTCGCGCGGCTTTCCTGCGGATGCAAAGGCCCCCACCCGTTAGGTTCCGCTCAGGGCAGGCTTTCTCGCCAAAAACCGCCAGAAATGCGCCACCCTGCGTTTGGCAACGATCTATTCGCCGCCCGAGAAGTGGGACACCGCCCGGAAGCGGGTGTCACCGAAAAATCACAAAGGGCGGGCCCCACCACACACCTGGCCCAGTGAGAACCTAGTTTGCGCCAACTGGATAAAACACGAAACGGCAGCCCATGGCGGAACGGGAAGAAATGATGAGCTTAACTCCCATTTTCTCTAGATTTTGCAGGAGAATTCCCGCTAACATGATGATTCCAGTGATTCAGGGGAGAGGGGTCCTCGCTTTCCTGCTCGTAAGAACCAAAATGAAACTCGCAAAACGCAATGTAATGCGTCCAATCTGCGATTTTTCTATGACGATATTCACCGCCCTCGTGTGGCACCTGTGTGGCGTCAATGTTCCTCGCATGAGACTTTTATCCTCTCCCAATTCCGCTGATGAACTGTTAGAATCACCCAATCTTGGGGCGGCTGAATTATTCCCCGAGCTGATTTTTGGATTCCTCCCCTCGGTTACCCGTAGAATCGTCAAACAAAGAAAATTAAAGTTATTCCACGACCTTTCATCCAGGGAGTTTCGAGCATGCGGATCGCTGTCGTAGGTTCCGGATACGTAGGATTGGTCGCGGGCGCCTGCTTCGCCGACCTCGGCCATGACGTCATGGTTGTCGACAATGATGAGCAAAAATTGGCCGCTCTCAAAGCTGGGCAGGTGCCCATCCACGAAAAATTTCTGCCGGAATTGCTTAACCGGCATCGCGGCCACCGTTTGCAGTTCTCCGACAATTTGCATGAAGCGGTGGGTTCGAGCGCCGCCATCTTCATCGCCGTGGGCACGCCCACGACTGATCGCGGCGAAGCTGACTTGTCTTTTGTCGAGTCAGTCGCCAGAGAGATTTCCGGCGCCATCAACGACTACAAAGTTGTGATCGAGAAGAGTACGGTCCCGGTATACACCAGCGACTGGGTGCGCAAGATCATCCTGCGCAATGGCACCGACCCGGATTCTTTTGATGTGGCATCGAACCCTGAATTCTTGCGCGAGGGTACCGCGGTTACAGATTTTCTTTTCCCCGACCGCATCGTCATCGGCTGCGACAACGATCGCTGCGCCGAGGTGCTGCGCGAAATCTACGCGCCGCTCACCGGCGGCAGCTATTACGAGCGCAGTGACGCCATCCCGCGCCCCGACCGCGCAAATATTCCTCCGCCTATGATCGTGACCAGCACCAAGAGCGCGGAGCTGATTAAACACGCCTCGAACGCTTTCCTTGCCTTGAAGATCTCATTCATCAACGCGGTAGCGTCGATCTGTGAGTCGGTGGGAGCCAATGTAAATCAGGTATGCCACGGCGTGGGCACCGATTCGCGCATTGGTCCACGATTTCTAAATCCGGGGATCGGCTACGGCGGTTCTTGTTTCCCAAAAGACGTGCTGGCATTTCGCGCAGTCGCGCGCGAGTGCGGCTACGACTTCCGCCTTCTGGATGAGGTAATGCGCATCAACGAAGATCAGCGCCAGCGCTTCCTCCGCAAAGTACGCAGCGCTCTTTGGACTCTTCGCGGCAAACGCCTGGGCGTGCTCGGCCTGGCTTTCAAGGGCGGCACCGACGACATTCGCGAATCGCCTGCGATCTTTCTGGTGCAGGCGTTGTTGCAGGAAGGCTGCAAGATTACTGCCTATGATCCCGCAGCCATGGAGCGCACGAAAGAAGTGATGATCTCCAATCTCAAGTTCGCCAACTCAGCCTACGAAGCTGCAAGTGGCGCCGATGCACTGCTGATTCTCACCGAGTGGGAAGAGTTCGCCAATCTTGATCTCGACCGACTCAACCGGGAACTCAAGTATCCCATCGTGATTGACGGGCGAAACCTGTATGATCCGGAGGTCATGGCGGCGAATGGCTTCACCTACTACAGCGTGGGTCGTGCAGCCTCCCATCCTGACGGGGTGCCCGCCGGCAGCATTTTGAAAAACGGCGCGAAGAAAGCATGAGCCAGCAGCGCGCGCTCGTCACCGGTGGCGCCGGTTTCCTGGGATCTCACCTTTGTGACGCCTTGCTCGGCGAAGGCTGGCGCGTGGTTGTTGTCGACAACCTGCTGACTGGCCGCCGCCCAAACCTGGCGCATCTTCGCGATGACTCTCGATTCGAGTTTGTGGAGAAAGATATCTGTGAGCCGTTCGATGTAGGCCACGTCGATTACGTCTTTCACTTCGCCAGCCCTGCAAGCCCGGTGGATTACACCGTCCACGGCATTCCAACTCTCAAAGTCGGGTCGCTGGGAACATTTCAGGCGCTCGATGTCGCCCACAAGTACGGGGCGAAGTATCTCGTGTCATCCACTTCAGAATGCTATGGCGACCCACTCGAGCATCCGCAGAAAGAAACGTATTGGGGCAACGTAAACTCCATTGGCCCGCGTTCCGTCTACGACGAAGCGAAGCGCTTCACCGAGGCGGTAACCATGGCCTACCACCGCTACCACAAAGTGGACACGCGCATCGTGCGCATCTTCAATACCTACGGCCCCCGCATGCAACTGAACGACGGGCGTGTCGTTCCCAACTTCATGAAGCAAGCCCTGCGTGGCGAGAATCTCACCGTCTACGGCGACGGCAGCCAAACTCGCAGCTTCTGTTACGTCAGCGACGAAATTGACGGCTTCGTGCGTCTGGCGAAATCATCAGAACACCTGCCAGTCAACATCGGCAATCCCAACGAGTTCACGATTCTCGAATGCGCCGAACACGTATTAAAGGTGACAGGATCGAAAAGCAAGATCAGCTACGAACCGCTGCCACAGGATGATCCCAAGCAGCGGCGCCCCGACATCACAAAAGCGCGGCGGTTGCTGGGATGGGAACCGAAAATTGATTTGGAAACTGGCTTGCGAATGTCGCTGGATTATTTCCGCACCGCGCTAGCCGAAGAGGCGGCGGTAAAGCGGTAAAAAAGTCGATTTACATCTTCTCGGCGGTGGCCGCAACAAAATCGATCAACTGCTGCACTCCCTGGCGTTCCTCTTCAGTCTTCAGCGTAAAAGCCACGCCCATCCCATAGCCGGGGTGCGCGGACTGCGCCTTTCCCACCAACTTTAGTTTCTGTTCGGGAGTACGCACCACAATTTCGACTGACGCCCCGCTATGAAACGGAGATGCCATCTCCAAATAGCAGCCACCCGAACTCAAGTCGGTAAGGTTGCAGCGGTGGGGGACGGTGGTTCCCACCCGATACACTTCCGCGCCTATGCGGCAGACATAGCGGGTTTGCCCGCGCCGGTTGCCGGGTTCGGAGCGCAGTCGCGCCCAGTTCTCTTGCGCAGCGCCGCCACGTTCCACAGCACTCACACGGGCTGTGGGTAGAACCCGATTCGGTGCAGAGAGTTCCGGCAATGGAGTGTCTTGCAGTTCGACGGTTACGGTAGAAAGAGAAGGTGCCTCCTCGGAGTCATCCGCCACGTTAAGCCGCAGCCACGTGCGCAAGGCTCGAAGGGAAGCCTGGGGCACGTCCACGAATTGGATTCCCGCGCGCCCATTCCACTCCTGCCATACCACCTGGCCTGAGAGGCGTATGCTGACGCCTTGCCCGGGCAATGCAAACTGGAAATAGAGCTTGCAGGTCGGCGGCAGCCTCTTGCCAAAATTAACCGCCATACCCTTTTCCGTCAGGTCGACGAGGGTGGCTTTCTCGCGTTCGCCGCCGGCATAGTCGATCATAGCCTGAGTGTGTACCGAAGCGCGGGGCGTGCGGCGACGCTCTTTGCGCATCAGGCTGCGCGCGGCACGCAAACTACTGAAGGCTCGCTCGTAGGATAGCGGCTTGTAGAGCACCAAATTAATCCCCAGCGAGAACATCTCGCGAACGTTCTGCTGGCCCTCGACCACGGCTACGGCCAAGATTGAATCATTCAGCCGCGAGGCCCGGGTTTCGTGCAGAAGTGCGTTGACGTCTTTCTGGACGCGGCAGTCTAGGATCACTGCGTCAAAGCGCTCTTGTGCGAGCCGGAAGGCAGCGCGCCCGGTGTCGGCACAGGACTCCACTCGAATGCTGAGTTCTTCAAGGACCCGCCGCAACATCTGCGCCGACGGTACGTCCGCGCACACCATCAGTGACGACAAACTCATAGCTGAGCGACATCGTAGTAGCCGTCCGCGCGTCAGACAAGTTACCGCAGTCATAATTCTTTCGGGGAGAATTCCCTCAGGCCGCTCTAAGTGAAGCGTTCTCAACGGGTGACGATCGTAACCAGCAGAATTACGAAAGACCAGTGTACCCGTATTGGACTCCGGTGCTTTGACCCATCTCAAGCCCTCCCCCTACGATGACTTTTGCACAGTGTCTTCCCCCTGAACCGATATAGGGATATTCGAGCCTCAATATGCTGGATCTCGCCACAGAAAAGACCGAAAAAGCAAACCAGGGCTTCTCCCTGGTTGAAGTGATGATCGTCGTTGCCGTGATGATGATCTTGGGGGCGATCACTGCTCCTGGCTTGTTTAACACGATCAGCGACATCAGTCTTCGATATTCTACGGCGAACTTCGCCGGTCTTTTGCAGTCAGCTCGCATCCAGGCAGTCCGAAAGAACACTTTCTATTCGGTAGACCAGGTTACATTGGCTTCGGGTGACCAGGGATATTATGTCGACGTTCCCAAGAGCGGGGTGTTCGCCGCCGGCGACCCGGTCATGCCCCTGGGCACCCAGCTAACCGTCCACCCTGGAATCGGCAGCGGTGCCCCTAACGAGACCGCCTTCATCACCAGCCTGAATTTCACCGTTAACCCTGGTGGATCTGCTCCGAACTTCAACGCGCGCGGACTTCCTTGTGTTGCGGCCGGGAACGCCTGCCCGCAAACTCCGGGTCAGGGCTTCGTCGTGTTTCTGTCGAGATCGGCTGTCCTGGGAAATCTCCGTTGGGGTGCGGTCGTGATCAACCCTAGCGGACGCGTGCAGATTTGGACCTCCGACAACAATGGCAATTGGATACAACGAAACTGAGGGAACCAAGAATGTCTGAATCGCCAAAAATTCGATCGGGGCGCGCTCGGTGTCGGGCGAGACTCGGTGAGCGTGGAATGTCGCTTATCGAACTTCTGCTCGCCATGAGCGTGCTCACAGTTGGAATGTTGGGATCGATGATCTTGATCATGGTGGGCATTCAATCGAACACGCGGAACAAAACCGATAGCACCGCGATAGTTCTGGATCAGGAGATCCTGGAGATGTTTGCCACGTTAAACAACTATCCCAAGACGGGAGCCGTCACGATCTTCGACTGCGGCCTCACCGCCGGCGCGGCGAATCAACACAACGCCGCGCTGGTGTGGGGGGCAGCCCCCGCCGGAAACGGCGCGACGCTATATACAGCGGCAACCGCGCCCCTGCCGTCCCAGGTGGGAGAAATTGACTGGACGCAACCGACTCCTACCCTGGCAACTTCCGCGGTTAACGGTTATGCCATGCGTTACCAGGCGTGCAATGGAGACACCTATGAAGTCCGCTGGAACGTCATGCAAATAAACCCGAACAGCCGAAACAGCCTGCTGACAGTCTCATCGCGGCAGCTTGCGGCACAGGGCTCCTCCAGGGCCATGCTTTTTGCAACCCCCACGACACTACGCACGCTTATCGAAGACTGAGCACATTGATATACCCATGAAGATACCCGGACAAACATCGCTTCCATCGCAAAAGGGCTTCTCGCTGATCGAACTGGTCATTGTGTGCGGAATCCTGACGATCGTGCTGTGGGCCGTTTTCGATGGAGTCAGCGTCGCCACCCAGCGCAGTCAGGCAGAGATCACCAAGGTTGACCTGACCCAGGAAGGACGCGAGTTCATTGATGAGTTTGAGCGCGACCTGCATCAGGCGGGGTATCCCAACTGCCGCATCGTCAGCACCGCGGGAGTCGCTAACAACTGTCCGGCAGACTATAGCAGCCCGAACGTAGCTCAGAACTCGGCCGTGGCTGTCGGACTGGCTTCGGTTTCTAACACCCAGATCATTTTTGAAGGGGACGTCGAGGGTGACGGCGTCGTGGACACGGTGCGGTACCGGCTCGTGGATTCCGCGGGCAATTACCCGCCCACCGGAACCTGTCCCTGCACGATTCAGCGCAGCGAGATGCCGAAAGTGAATGGAACCTTACCCCTCGCCCAGCCCTCTACCTTCAGTCAGGAATTGCAGAACGTGGCGAATAGCGGAGTGCCTGCGGCCGGCGCCCCCTATGGCGGCGGCTTACTGATCGCAGGAAATACGTACTGGGGAGCTACCAATACTGCCTACTACGCCGCCATCACCAGCTTCAAAGATTATCCGGTCTTCCAGGCCTATGACCAGAATGGCAACATTGTCGCACTGCCCCAGGACATTACCACCGCAAATGGCACGCAAATACTGACGTGCAGCGTCAGTTCCGTAAATTGTGTGAAGTCGATCCGCATCACCATCAATCTTCTGGCAAATGCAACGACCGGGGTCGATTCGAAGACCAACACCCGGCCGGTGACGACCTTGGTGGGGGACGCTCGCCTGGTGAACAACTAAGGAGGACTTTTCAAATATGCGCAAGCACAACATGGGTGACAAAGAACGCGGAGTGGCTCTTCTGATTGCGCTCTTGGCGCTTCTTCTCATTTCCGCGGTCGGCTTGGGCATGATTTACATGTCGAACAGCGAAACCTCGATCAATGCCAACTACAAGGATACGCAGTCGGCTTTCTTCTCGATGCGGGGTGGACTGGAAGAAATGCGCGACCGGATGCGGAGCAATAGCGGAGCTCCGATTACGCTCCCGACTGTCATGCCCGGCACGGCCAATTCCATTCTCTACATCACCAATCCCTCTGGCGGGGGCGACGTGGTGGATCCTAAAACATTCACTAACACGTACTTCGACGACGAGTTCTGCCACGAGGCGTTCGCCGGCTCGGGCGTAACCTACGTCGCGCCAGGCACACCATGTGCTGCTGTGGGGGCGCCACCGGCATCCAGCGTGCCAGCGTACATCGCCAGCACGTCGCCCTACACCAACACGACTTCCTCTCTGAAATACAAGTGGGTTCGGGTCACATTGAAGCAGAATGGGACCTTCCCGACTGCCGTGGTGGATGGATCGCAGGCTGCCAGCTCGCAGGTGTGCTGGAACGCAAGCACCCTCCAGGAGGTTGCGGTCACTGCGCTCGGTCAACCCACCTGCGCTGCCGCCGCCAATGCCGGCCTCTATGTTGAGCCGGTATACCTTGTCACCTCCCTGGCCATCACTCCGCAGGGCAGCCGACGTGTCGGCCAGTACGAGGCCGCCGCCTTGAACATCACGCCGCCGCCGGGAGGCTTGGTGTTGGACGGAAACAACCCCAGCTTTAGCACTCCCCATTCGAACAATGCCGGCATCAACGGAACCGATGGCAGCGGCAGTCCGCCAGCTGTACCGGGCTGCAGCACCACCGGCGCGGTACTACCGGCCATCGGCACCGGCAGCGCCGCTGATGCGGCCAGCGTCGGACCCCAAATCTTCAGACCCGCTAACTTCGTTGGGTCGGGCGGAAGCCCCTCGGTTGTCAACGCTGCGGCATCCCTGACTCAGTGGTCGACTCCGGCACAGCTAAACGCCTTGGTATCGGAGTTGGCGAATGCAGCCGACTATAGCTACAGTTGCGGCATAGGAGGGGCGGGATGTAGCGGATCTTACGGCACGACCGCCAGCCCGCAAATCACTTTCATAAACGGCGACGTCAGCCTCGGGGGCGGTGCGGGGGTGCTGGTTGTAACCGGGACGCTCACCATCAGCGGCAATATGCAATTCAACGGCCTGGTCTTGGTCATTGGCCAGGGAAACATTGTGATCAACGGCGGCGGCCATGGATCATTCTATGGGGAAATGCTGGCGGCTCAGACCAACAGTTCCGTTTCCCCGTATGCCCAGCTTGCTTCTTTCCCCAGTGGTTCTCCCTCCTTTACCTGGAACGGCGGCGGCAGGAGCGATATGTACTACAACAGCTGCTGGGCCAACATCGGGAACAACCTGCATTACATGGTGGTCGCTTCCCGCGAAGAAATGTACTAAACCGCCTGGGCACAACCAAGCGCTTTCCCAGACCCCGATCCCATCGATCGGGGTCACTTTTTTATCCCGTCTTTTCTGTCCGCTTTCAGTCGGCACCTCATTTTCTCTCGCGATCAGGTTAGAATCGCATCAGCCTCAGACCATCCATGAGTGTATCTTTGTCCTCGTCACCGCAGCTGCAGAGCCAGCGCAGGAGCTCACCCTGGCTGTGGACAGCGTTCTCCCTCTGCGCCCTCACCGCCATTACCCTGTTCTTTATCCCTGCCTTCATCATTCGTCCCTTCCGTCATCAGTCGCCGCACGCACTGTTCCTGGCCGTGGCCCTGCGCCAGCAAGCTCCGCTGGACACGGTGCTCGCAGCCGTTGCCGCCTTCATCCTGGGCTTCGTGCTGTGGAGAACTGCTACGCGCTGGCGCAAAGCTCTCCTCGCATTGACTCTGCTGCTGGTCACCATCTCCGCGGTCATGGCGCGCATGAATTATTTCGAGTGGATATTCCATCCCATTGCCGGGCCAGGATTCGAAACCGAGGCCCAGAGCAAACTCGATGCCGGCGAGATGATCATGGCGGTGCGCCTAGGCAGCGACGCGCGGGCCTATCCGATCAGCGAAATGGCCTATCATCACATTCTCAACGACGTGGTGAATGGAGTGCCGATCGCTGTGACTTATTGAACTCTCTGTCACACCGGTCTGGTGTGGACGCGAACGTTGAACGGAGGAGTGCTGCACTTTTATCTGGCCGGCATCAACAACCAGAACTTCCTCATGCGCGACCGCGAAACCGGATCGTGGTGGCAGCAGATTACCGGCAAAGCCATTTATGGTCCGCTGCAAGGAGCCGGGCTCGAACTGGTTCCCAATGACGAATTGACTTTCGGGCAGTGGAAGCAGGAAACCTCAGGCGGGCAGGTGCTGTCTCCAGTCGCGCAAGACGCGAAAGAGTATGACAGCAAGTGGGAACCGAAAGTGGCCAAGCTTCCTGTCGTGATCAGCTTTCCGGGCACCGAATTGAAATCTCGAGACGTAGTGGTGGGCCTCGAGATTGGCGGCGCGGCGCGCGCTTATCCCTGGGAAACGGTGGTCAAGCAATCACCGATCATCGACCATGTTCAGGGCACGCCGGTGTTGCTGGTCGTGGGGCCGGATGGAAAATCATTTCGCACCTTCGTCAGCCGGGTGGAGGATAAAGACGCGGAATTCTTCTTGCAGGGTGATACCAAGGATTGGGCTCTGCTGGACTCCGCCACTGTCAGCCAGTGGAGCTTCCAAGGCTGCTCCACTTCGGGCGCTGCGCAAGGAAAATGCCTGGCGCGTATTCCCGCGCTGAAAGATTATTGGTTCGACTGGCGCAATTATCATCCGGACACGACGATTTACAGGCACTAGACAGCACGAATCACCACACAACGGC
>Ga0137419_10000859_pt1 | contig 12088 bp, 9 predicted proteins | sample CZODoug3_1_2_16f_FD_108279 | JGI IMG/M metagenome (GOLD analysis project Ga0137419, IMG submission 108279) | Vadose zone soil fungal communities from Angelo Coast Range Reserve, California, USA - CZODoug3_1_2_16fungal (Illumina Assembly) | ecosystem: Environmental > Terrestrial > Soil > Vadose... | reverse complement strand
GTAGCACCATCTTTGCTCTCGGTATCGGACAGCGGCGCCACCGAACCTACCGCTAAAGCCTGAATTCCCGCGTTGAGAATCACTTCTTCCCCATTTTTCAGCAGTGCCTTATCGAACTGCACAAACAGCGCCGAACCAGCGCGTCCCCGCCCACCCGAAGTCGCACGCACAATATGTCCGATAACCTTGGTTCCCTTGGGAAAAACCACCGATCGCTGGTAGGCTACGTCTTCCGCAATTTCCGCGGTTACCGTGTCTCCGGGTCGCGCTTTCCTCGTATCGAGATCATCAGTAAGAACCGCATTGAAAGCCGTTCCGACGCAAAGCGGCGCCATAACCGCCGCAGGAGGCGCTTGCTCCTTCGTCACCTTCTTCGCCACATCCAATTCAGGCCCCTGTGCCGCACCGGCTTTGGTAATCAGGAGCGCGCTCGCCGCCAACGCTATTGCCGCAAACTTCCTCATGACGCGCCGCTTTCTCGGTCTGTTCAGAAGAACAGACAGGACTGGTGCTGGAAGGGAATGCACGACGCCAGCCAAACCTAAGTTGAGGTTTTTCCAGTGCTTAGCCTAGAAGAGTCCGCGAAGCCACTATCCAAAAAGAGGTCATAGTACTTCAAATGTGCTAAGCCAAAACAACGCTGTTTGGCCGCCTAAAGGCCTGATTGTAGAGACCCTTAGGACCCCAGCCCTTAAACGACGCCAAGCTGCTTGCCCACTTCCGCAAGCGTATCCGCCGCCTTCAAGAGCTGCTCGCGTTTATGCGTAGCGCTCACGATCGCCCGCAGCCGCGCCTTGCCCTCCGCCACAGTAGGATACCCGACCGCCGGCGCGTACACGCCCGCCTCAAACAGCTTCCTCGAAAACTCAAACGCCTTCGCCGCATCCCCCACATGGATCGGAATAATTGGCGTCTCGCTCGCCTTGAACTGAAATCCCCGCTTCTTCAGCTCGCGCTTGAACACCTTCGTATTCGCCCACAATTTCTTCACCAGCCGCTCGCCCTCCGGCGAATCCAGCAGCGTAAACGCCGCCTGGCAAGCAGCCGCGGTGGCCGGCGGGTGCGAAGTCGAAAACAGGAACGGCCGCGCCCGCAAATACAAAAACTCGATCAGATCGCGCGACCCGCAAACATACCCGCCCATCGCGCCAATCGCCTTGCTGAGCGTGCCCACCTGGATATGCACGCGCCCATGACAATTTAAGTGGTCAACCGTGCCGCGCCCATTGCGCCCCAGTACTCCCGAAGAATGCGCATCGTCCACCATCATGATGCAGTTGTACTTTTCCGCCAGGTCGCACAACGCCGGCAGCGGCGCGATGTCGCCATCCATCGAGAAAACGCCGTCCGTAATAATCAGCTTGTGCCCGCTCCAATTCGCGTTTTCCTGCAGGATCCGCTCGCAATCCGCCACATCCTTGTGCTTGAAAACTTTTATCGTCGCTTTCGAAAGCCGCGCGCCATCGATAATCGACGCATGATTCAATTCATCCGAAATAATCAGGTCCTCTTTGCCCAACACCGCCGACACCGTTCCCGCGTTCGCCGTGAATCCCGACTGAAACACCACGCAGGCTTCCACATTTTTGAACCGCGCAATCTGCTCTTCCAATTCCATGTGGATTTTCATCGTCCCGGCAATCGTTCGCACCGCCCCCGCACCCGCGCCATACTTTCGCACCGCCTCAATCGACGCCTTGCGCAACCCCTTGTGCGTAGTCAGCCCCAGGTAGTTGTTCGAAGCCAGATTGATAACTTCGCGCCCATCGATAACGCAAACCGGCTTCTGCTCCCCCTCCACCACGCGCAACTTCGGCGCCGTCCCCTTCGCCCGCAGTTCCGCCAGCGTGTCGCTGACGTATTGCAATGGATCCTGCCCAACCCTCTGTGTCGCCGTCTCTGACATGATTTTCTTACCTCGCGGTTTCTAGCCCGTCCGGATACATCAAAATCTTCCCCGCCAAGCCGCCCTGCAACAGCGCAAACGCATTCTCAAACTTTTCCATCGGCGTGCGCTCTCCAAACAGCGGCTCCAGATTCAGCCGTCCCGCCTTCAACAGCGCCGTCATCTCCACCCAAGTCCCGTACATTCGCCGACCATAAATCCCCTGTACCGTCGCGCCCTTGAAAATCACGTCATTCACCAAATCCAGCGGCACCGATTCCGTGGGAATCCCCAGCAGCGACGCCCGCCCTCCCGCTCGCAGCGCGCGAAATCCCTGCTGAATCGCCGCTGGATTCCCAGACATTTCCAGCAGCACATCCACGCCCGTCTCACTAGTTTCCGCCTTGATCCGCGCTACCGAATCCTCAGTCGCCGGATTCACCACCACGTCCGCGCCCATTTTCTTCGCCATCGCACGCCGCTGCTCGTTCGTCTCCGTCGCAAACACCGTCGAGCTTCCGCAAGCCTTCGCCACCGCAATCGCCATCAACCCAATCGGCCCGCAGCCCGTCACCAAAACGGTCCGTCCCGCTATCTCCCCCGCTAGCACCGTGTGCACCGCGTTCCCCAGCGGGTCGAGTATCGCGCCGTAATGCTCCGGAATCGCCGGGTCCAGCTTCCAGATATTCGACGCCGGAATTTTGACGAACTCCGCGAACGCGCCATCCTGATCAATCCCGATAATCCGCAAATTCTGGCAGATGTGCGCTTCGCCCAGCCGGCATTGGTGACAGTGCCCGCAACTGACGTGCATCTCCGCGCTGACAAAATCTCCCGCCCTCACCGCGGCAACTTCGTCGCCAACCCGCTCCACCACGCCGCAAAACTCGTGCCCCAAAGTCACCGGCGGCTTGATGCGCCCCTGCGACCATCGATCCCACCCATAAATGTGCAGGTCCGTCCCGCAAATCGAAGCCGTGCGCACCCGCACCAACACATCCGCAGGTCCAATCGACGGCACCGGCGCATTTTCAAAGGAAAGGCCCCGCGCAGCCTGCATTTTGCGCAAAGCTTTCATCGTGGATTCCATCAAAAAGCAGCTCCTCGCAGCTCAATCGCGATGTTAGCACACGCCCCCAGTAGGGGCGCAGCCATCCTGCGGCAGGCAGGCATTGCTGCGCCCCATCTCGGTAAGACTGACCCGCCACCGACCCACCGCTTTTCGCTTTTCGCTTTTCGCTTTTCGCGATCTACCCCGACAACTCTTCCAGCGTCACGCGATTCGTCCGCGGCCCCAGCACCGCGATAATCGCCGCCACTCCCGTCATCGCCGCCGCCAAAAGCGCAAACACCGCCGGCACGCCATGCGCCAACACTGCTCCGATCAGCAAAGACGTAAACGCCGCGCTAAGCCGGCTCCAGCTATAAGTAAATCCCACACCGGTCGCACGAATCCGTGTGGGAAACAACTCCGCCTGAAACGCATGAAACGCCGCCGAGAACCAGTAATTGCAAAGCGTCAGCAGCGCTCCAAACGTAACCACCGCCGCCGGCGTGCTCGCGCTGCCAAATCCCAGCCCAAACACGGCAACAAGCAGTGCTAGTGTCACGATCGTCCACTTGCGCTCGATCCGGTCAGAAGTCCACGCCGCCAGTATTGGCCCCACCGGTGACACCAGCGCAATCAGCATCGTGTACTCGAGCGAATGCAGCAGCGAAAATCCGCGCTTCAGTAAAAATGTCGGTGCCCAGTTCGCGAATCCGTAGAAACCAATCGTCTGCAGCATCTGAAAGAGGATCAGCATCACTGTCCGCCGCAGGTATGGCGGCCGCCACAACTCTGCAAATGCCCCGCGCTGTTGGGAAGGCCGTGCTGATTCCTGTGGCGCGATCGACGCCTGAGGGGGAATTCCAGAAAGCGACTCCGCTTCCAGAGCGCGCATCACCTTATCCGCCTCCGCAGTTAGCCCCCGGCTCTCCAGCCAGCGCGGCGATTCCGGTAGCCGCCGCCGGAACCACCAGGTCAGCAACGCCCCGCTCGCTCCAATCACCATTACCCAGCGCCATCCCGCCATCAGAAAATGCGTCGGCACCAGCAATCGCGCCAGTATCGCCGTAACCGGTACGGCCATGAACCCCGCGACTTGCGTGATGGCCACGTACCTTCCTCGCGCACGGCTCGGCACCAGTTCCGTCACGTATGTGTCGACCACTACAATTTCCGCTCCGATGCCGACGCCCGCGAAAAATCTAGTCGCAATCAGCCAGCCCGCCGAAGGCGCAAACGCTCCCACCAGCGTGAATGCCGAATAAATCAGCAACAACGTAATGAACGAAACGCGCCGCCCCCATCGGTCGCTGCCCATCCCAAAGAAAATCGTGCCGAAAAACATTCCCAGAAATCCGGACGCTACAAACATGCTGAATTGCTTTAGGGAAAGAAACCCGGACTGCTGCAGTGCCGCCCCGATCGAGGCGACCAGAAAAATATCGTACAGATCGAAAAAATTCCCCAGCGACACCAGCGCAATAAACCGCCGGTGAAACTTCCCCAGCGGCAGCCGCTCAATCCGCGCCGCGATCGGCGAGCTGATCTCCCGTGTAATCGAAGCCATCACTAGTTCACGCGTGCCACGACGCCGATTTTCTCTAGCGCCTGCAGATACTCCAGCACCATCTCCACTGGTACCGGCCCATACTCCGCCGAAACCGCGTCGCGTATTTCCTGCGCATTCCTCCTCCCGCCCGCGGAATTTAGCACTTCATACGCATACTCTTCCCCACCGCCCCATCGTCCCTCATAATTCAGCAACTTCGGTATCGGAACGCTCGCTGTTTTCGCATGCTCTATGAAATAGTCATACCCAAATACCGCCAGCGGCCCTTTTACTGACGGACTTCTTTGAAATCGACTCAAGCCGTCACCTTTTGGAGGAGCTGTACCGGTCAAGAATCTTGCCTGAGTGCGGAGAAATTCGTCCTTGTTCGAAGCCCCGACAAAGTCTCTAGCTGAGAGTTCCTCTAATCCGCCTTGGAAAACAGCCCGTGTACGCAGGCTCTCAGCTTCTCGTTCGGCTAATGCCGTAGCCCGCCTTTCTAAGGCGTCCATCATATGGAAGTTCGTTATTTTAATTTGGCTTGAAACCTCATGGAGATCTGCGCGTGTCATCACAGCAAAAAAATACCCGCTCGCCGCGCCAATGAACGCCGCCCGCTTCAGTTTCGTAGTGTCGATATTCGCCGCCGAATCCAAATTCGTGTGAATGTACCGGTCCGGCCAATCGTTCAGATAAATAGCGGGGATCCCAAACGATGAATCCTGATACACATCGTGATCGCTGCCCATTGTGTATGCTGAATACTCTGCCCGCAACGGCTCTTTTCCTCCCTCCGGTGCGACCAGCGGATACTCTGCACTCCCCATCGCCGCAAATTTGTACGATTGCTCGTTCACAAACTCTGCAAACGCCCACGCCACGTCATGCACAAAGCTCGGCAAACTCATCGGCCCGCGCGTCACGTGAAATACCGCCTTCGTCGTCGGCCCGCCGCCCACCATATCCATGTGAATCACGGCCTTGGTCCGCTCGGCCAGTGCTGGACCCGTTTGCGTCAGCCAGCCTCCGCCCTTCTGCGGTAGCGCGACCGATCCGTCGTATTTCTTGGGAACTTCGAGCTTCATGGTAGACGTGCGCCAAGGTGAGGTAAGCAAAGCCAGCGTGCCTTCGATCTCCGAAGGCCAGTAGAACCGGATAGTGCGGGCTGGTCGGGTCAGCTTGCCCTCGCCAATCAATTTTTGAAGAGAGCGCGCGACTTCCAGAATCGTCACGCACCCGCTGGCATTGTCGTTCGCGCCAGGCCTCTGATGGTCCAGGTGACAACTAAACGCAATCTCCTCTTCCTTCAGTTTCGCGTCCGCACCCGGAATCATCGCCGTCACTACTTCATAGTTGCTCGCGTGCTGCCCCGCTTTCACCACCGCATGCAGTCGGATCGTTTTCCCGTGCGCCAAACCTTCGCGCAAACCATGCGCAGTTTTCAGCGACACCATGAACCCAAACGTCTTGGTCGGCGAAAACGTCTCCAAATGCCCCCACCGAATCAAATTCTCATCCTCGCCCCACCATGCCGTCTTCTGGTTCTGCGCATAACTCACAATCCCCACCGCGCCAAACTTCCCCACCGCCAAATCCTGCACGGCCCCAGGCTGCGCCCCAACTAAAACAATCTTCCCCTTCACGTTCTTGCCCGCGTAGTCCGCCTCTTTAGCCCCCTCACCAACGTCCACCAATTCCGCCGTAACATCGGCCGATTCGCTGTCCTCTGCCAAAACAATCGGCATCGCCTCATAACTCGCCAAGAGTCTGACTTCCTCGTTCACCATTGCATCGCAAGCCGAACTCGTCCCCGCGTGTGCCTTTTGCTGTTCCGCATCCGTTCCTCGCTTTTTCCCTGCAGCCTCATCGCAAGTGGTGATTTCTGACGCTATCTGCCATAGCTCTCCCTTTTCCGCGTCCCACCCCGGCCGCGATCTCTGCGTGCCATAAAAAATCTTCCCATCCGCCGGAAACTGCAAAATCGCCACATCGCTCAACCCATAAGCCCGCGCCCGCTCCGCAACAAGTTCCGCGGCCGCATGAAATCCGCTCGACCCACGCTGCCGGTGTAATCGCGCCAATCCCTCCAGATTCCGCTTAGCCATCTCCCCGCTAAGCTCGTTAGCCAGCCCCGCAACATCCTTCTCCGGCAGCAAAGGCGTCCGCTGCTGCGCCAAAGCAGGCCCCGCACCAACGACCAACGCCATCAATACAATCGCACCAACCCGCATCGACCCCTCCCTTTGGAGTGCGGCGGTCTTGCCGCCGCTTTCACACCGCAGCCCATCCCACCCAATTCCGCGAAACACTACCACGTTGCCCCCGCGTACCCCAGTGGAACAGGCTTCAGCCTGTTCGCCGCGCCAGCCAGCAAACGTTGAATACTTGCGCACAGTTTCGTGAAGGTTTAGTTGCGAAGAACACTTTCGGTACACGCTCACGGTTTCTTCGGCTCCCTATCTCTGTGGCTAATCCCTTCCTTCTTCGTTATCATCCCCGCGCATGCCTCTCTCCCAGCGCCTCCAGGAAATCCGCGATGGCTTCGAGCGCCCCTTCTGGGTGGCCAACATCAGCGAAATTTTCGAGCGCCTCTCCTACTACGGCGCCTTTTCCTCGCTCGCCCTGTATCTCCACGAAAAACTCAATTTCTCCACCGAGCAAACCGGTGCCCTCGCCGGGCTTTTTGGAGGAGCCGTCTGGTTCCTCGCCATCTTCGGCGGCACTGTCGCAGACTGGCTCGGATTTCGCCGCGCCCTTTCCCTCGCTTACCTCATCCTGAGCGGTGCGTACTTCCTCCTCGGTTCTATCGGCGCGCCGTGGCTGAGCCCGATACGCAACTCCATGCCTTTGACTTTATTCGTTGGCATCGTGCTCCTTCTGCCTGCGCTCGGAATCGCTCTAGTCAAACCCAGTGTGGTGGGCACCACCGCCCGCGCTTCCAAGGAAAACGTCCGCTCCATCGGATATTCCATTTACTACACCATGGTCAATATCGGTGGCACGCTCGGCCCAGTGATCGCCGATTGGGCGCACGCAAAATTTGGCGTGGAAAATGTCTTTCGCATCGCTGCCCTCAGCGTCTTTGCCATGGTTTTCTTCGTCCTGCTCTTTTTCCGGGAACCCAAGGCGCAAGCCGCGGCGCCGCCTCCTCCATCGCTCGCTGTCACCGCTAAGAACTTTCTCACCGTGCTTTCCAATCCCAGGTTCATGCTGTTTCTTTTGATCTTCACCGGCTACTGGATCGTTTTCTGGCAGCAGTTCACGTTGTTGCCCGGCTATATCCACAACTTCATCGATCCCAACGCTCGCGTGGAACGCGTCCTCAGCATCGACGCCGCCGTTGTTATTTGCTTCACCCTCGCATGGAATCACCTCATTCAAAAGATCCCGCCGTTTCGTGCCGTGATTCTCGGCACACTCGTTTCCGCCCTCTCCTGGCTGATTCTTGCTTTGTGGTCCAGTTACTGGGGAGCCGTGCTCTCCATTTTCATTCTCGCCCTCGGCGAAATCACCCAGGCACCGAAGTATTACGAATACATCTCCAAGCTCGCGCCCGCAGAGCAGCAAGGCACTTACATGGGATTTGCCTTTCTCCCCATCGGCATCGGCTCGATTGTCGGTGGATGGTTCGGCGGAAAAATGCTGCATCACTTCGGCGAACTGCAGCACCAGCCGCAGCGCACCTGGTACGCCATAACCGCCGTAGGCGTCCTCACCGCATTCTTGTTATGGATTTACGACCGCGTAGTAAAGCCCGAAGCACAAAGCCAGTAACGCCGCAATCTTGCGCGGGTCGAAACTCTCTTACCCTTGAACTCTTGAACTTTGAACTCTCGTGTCAATTCACCATCCGTCGCAGCGACTCCAGCGCCTGTCGCGCCTGCGAATACCGGGGCTCCACTTGCAGCGCTTCCTGGAAACAATGCATCGCGCGCGCGTACATCTCTTTTCCCAGATAAGCGCGGCCTAAATTGTAATGAGGAAAATGCCGAGGCTCGTAGCGCCGCGCTTCAATCGCGCGCTCCAGCCAGGGAATCGCTTCTTCGAATCGCCCCAGCTCAATCATGTACGCGCCAATATCGTTGTAAGGATTTCCGAATTCCGGGTCGAGTTCGATGGCGCGCTTGCATTCCGCGATCGCATCGTCGAGCTTGCCCTGAAAATGATAGGTCCAGCCCAAAAACGTATGCGCCTCCGCCGTGGGAAAAAGCTCGAGCGAAGACTGGTAAAGCTCCACCGCCCGGTCGTAATCGCCTTCCATCTGCGCTTGATACGCGTCCTGCAAAACTTCCCACGCACGTGTCAGGGTTTCCCGGCTCATGTCGCGATTTTTAGCACACGGGTCCGGGTGCGTCAAAAGTACGAGCGCCCCGCCCGTGCTAGATTGCAACCTGTCCTTTGTGCCGGGTCCGCAGTGGCATTTCCGCCTGCAAACATGGAAAATGGATTGTGTTGTAGCGCAGGGCGGAGTCTTCGCAGCCCTGCGGCTTTTCGGATCGTGGAAACCTCCAGCTCGACTTAGAAATACGTACGACGCACGAATACGCACGACCAGGGGGAATTGTGAATCGCAATTTTCTAATTCTTGGGACAGCGGCGCTGGCATTGGCCGCAACGGTTTTCGCGCAGGATGAGCCGCCCGCGAAGAAGCAAACCAAAAAGTCGGGAAACGGTGATGCCGCGGCGGCCGCGCGAGGCAAGGATACTTTCGAGAAAAAATGCGCCATCTGCCATTACGCCGATAACGACCAAAAAAAGATCGGCCCGGGACTGAAAGGAATTTCCAAGCGCGGAACTTTCACGGTGAACAACAACAAAGTCACCGACGAAACCCTGAAGACCTGGATCGAAAATGGCGATACGCTGATGCCGCCGTTCAAAGATGTCCTGGAACCGGCGCAAATCAAGGACGTCATCGCTTACGTTAAGACTCTCTAATCTGAGCGAGTCTCCTTCGCCAAATTTCTACTTCGCGAAATTTCTACTTCGTCGAAATTCCTGCTTCGCACAAATCTTGGATTGCTCTTCGCGCTGGTTCGGCGTTCGAATAAATGCGTGTCAAGCCAGTCGGCGCGCCTCTTCGTTTTTTTTCAGTGCTCTAAAATAGCTCTTGGTTGCGCGGGCCGGGAACCACCGCGCAACCAAGAGATAAACTCAACCGAGACACTTGCCCGCGACCTGGCGCCCTTGAATCCTCGCGCGTGACCCTTCCTGGGTCAGTGCTTGCGGCGCGATTCGATTCCGGCGCTGTTTTCGGGCTCTACAATTTTTCTTCCGCGAAAACTACTTCAAGATGGCGTCTTTGAACGCCTTCGCCGCGCGCAAACGAACTACCGTCTTGGCCTTGATCTTGATGGCCTCGCCGGTTTGCGGGTTGCGGCCCATGCGCGCCTTGCGGTGCGCTTTCACTGCGCGGCCGAGATTCGGAATCACAAACTTGCCGGCGGCGCCCTTGCATTCCTTCACCGCGAGCTTGAAGAGTTCTTCAAAAAACAGTGCCGCGGTCTTCTTGGGAATGTTGGTCTTTTCTGCGATATGCGACACAACCTTCGTCTTGCTCATTGGCTTGGCTGCCATCTAGTATTCTTATCCTCCTGATTTTTTTCGTGCCTCGAGGTGATCAAGGCAGCCGCGGACTCTCCCCTTGTTTCGCACCGAAAAATCCGGGCCGGAGGGGACTATAGCCAACGCTTTTTCAGAACGCAAGGAAAAAACCGCGAAAAACGCTGGAAAAATGCGTCTTTTTTGAGTCCGAGGGCAAAAAAGCCGTAAAAATGCGGGTTTTCCACATGCCAGAGGCGAGCGCGGGCGTGCCGGGGGTGAGTTGCTCGAGCTGTTTCCAGTTTGGCGTGTCGCTCACAGTGTGGCCAGATCCGAGTAGAAGTTGGCAATGGCTTTGATCCCGCCGAAATAATTCTCCAGGGCTATGTGCTCATCGGGCGCGTGGGCGTTCTCGTCAGGGAGACCGAAGCCGAGCAGCACGCAGGGAACTTTGAAAGTGTCGTACATCTGGGTGACGAAAGGAATGGAGCCGCCTTCGCGGATGAATACGGCTTTTTTGCCGAAGCCTTTTTGCAACGCAGCTTGCGCCTTGGCGAAGATGGGGTTGTGAAAGGGCGCGGCCCAGGGCTTGCCCATGCTGAGAACCTGGAATTTGCAGGTCACTGTGTTCGGGAGAAGTTTGCGAATATGCTTTTCGACCAGCTTGGCGATTTTGGGCGGATCCTGGTCGGGTACAAGCCGAGTGGAGAATTTGGCGTACGCTTTGGAGGGAATCACGGTTTTCGCGCCTTCGCCCGTATAGCCGCCCCAAATGCCGTTGAGCTCGAGCGTGGGGCGCGTCCAGAGCTGCTCGACGATGGTGAACCCCTTTTCGCCAACGTAGCCGGGAGCGCCGACAGCCTTCTCAAAATCTTTTTTCTTCCAGGGCAAGGAATTGAGAGCTTTACGCTCGGCGCCTCCGATTTTTGCCACGTCATCGTAGAAGCCGGGCACGGTGATGCGGAAATTTTTGTCGTGCAGCTTGGCGAATAGCTCGGTCAGGATGGTGAGCGGGTTTGGCACCGCGCCACCGTAAACGCCGGAATGCAAATCGCGGGCAGGTCCGGTCAGTTCAATTTGATAGTAGTTGAGTCCACGCAAACCGTAGGTGATGGATGGGACGCCCTTGCCGAGCATGGAAGTGTCAGAAACAACCAGCGCGTCCGCTTTCAGCTTTTCTTTATTTTTCTGCACGTAATCCCAGAGGCTGACGCTGCCGACTTCCTCTTCGCCCTCGATCAAAACTTTTACGTTGATAGGAAATTTGCCATTTACTTTCTGCAGGGACTCCAACGCTTTCATGTGAATGTGCACTTGGCCTTTGTCGTCGGCGGTGCCGCGGCCGAAAAGGTTGCCGCCGCGCACGGTCGGCTCAAAGGCCGGCGAGGTCCAGAGATCGAGGGGCTCGGCGGGCTGCACATCGTAGTGTCCACACACCCTGGGGTTTTGTATAAATGTGAATATAGAGGAGTTGCAGGAAAAGGGATTTGTAAGATTGTGAAAACAAAGGCTTACCAAATCGATCACGCGGAGCGAGGGATTTGTAAAACTATGAAAACAAAGGAGAGATAAAAAGAGGGCCCGTTGTTGGTCACTAGTAGTGAGTGTGGCAGGGAATCGGAATGCATCCCGGCGGGGACGGGCGAGGGGAGCGACGTTCGAGATTAGGTTGGGGTGAGAGAAAGGACGGAACGAACGGACGAGGCTGGTGAGGGACTATCACGACGTACTGTAGCGCGAAACATAGTTACTGTCAAGTAAAATCTGTAGGTCTTGCCAAATAAGTATTTTGCCGGGACTCCGACCGCAACGACCGTTCGGGAAGGTGATGCTTGAAGTAAGCTCTAAACCCGGTTCCTTTCCAAATTAAAGCGTCCAACCCGGCCATCCGCGACAAACTGCCAGAAAATGTCCCGTCTGTCCGTCCGACTGTCCGGTCCCCGATTGTCCGATTGTCGATTCACGGATTATTGTAACGGGCGAAAACACCGGCCCGAAACTGGTCGAAAAGACAAGAATGAAACACTGCCCTTCCCGAATAGTTAGCCTTTGAATCTTTGAAAGG
>Ga0137419_10000857_pt1 | contig 12098 bp, 7 predicted proteins | sample CZODoug3_1_2_16f_FD_108279 | JGI IMG/M metagenome (GOLD analysis project Ga0137419, IMG submission 108279) | Vadose zone soil fungal communities from Angelo Coast Range Reserve, California, USA - CZODoug3_1_2_16fungal (Illumina Assembly) | ecosystem: Environmental > Terrestrial > Soil > Vadose... | reverse complement strand
CCACGACACTCTGAACATGATCCGCAACCATTTGAGCACCGACATGGTCGTGCTCGGTTCCTATCTGGCTTTCGGGAAAGGTTCGGGAGGGAAAATCCGGATAGATCTGCAATTGCAGGACACTCGGGCGGGAGAAACCATTGCAGTGGTGTCGCAAGATGGCATGGAGTCGGACCTAGCGAATCTGGTTTCGCAGGGTGGCGCCAGTCTGCGGCAGAAGCTCGGAATCGGCGACGTTTCCGGCAGCGACGCGCGCCAAGTACTCGCCTCTGTCCCTGCGAATCCCGAAGCCGCTCGGCTCTATTCGGAGGGTCTGGCCAAGCTCCGGACTCTCGATGCCCTCGGCGCCCGCGACCTTTTGGAAAAGGCGATTGCCGCCGATCCGAATCACGCGCTCTCCCACTCGGAACTTGCCGAGAGTTGGTCCGCACTAGGCTACGATGCGAAAGCACAGGAAGAGGCCAAGAAGGCTCTAGATTTATCCGAAAGCCTTTCGCGCGCTGACCGTTTGTCCGTTGAGGGGCGTTACCGCGAGTTGACGCATGACTTTCCAGCGGCCATCGAAATCTATAGAACTCTGAGGAACTTCTTTCCCGACGATCTTGACTACGGGTTAAGGCTGGCCTATGCCCAGCTCGAAGCTGGCCGTGGCAAGGAAGCATCGGAGACCGTTGCCCGCATGCGCAACCTGCCTGATCCCGAAAACCAGGACCCGCGAGTTGATCTGATGGAAACGCACGTAGGGGAGGCGCTCGGCGACTTCAAGCGCACGCAGCAGGTCGCGGCGGCCGCTGCCGCAAAAGGTCAGATCCAGGGCAGCCGTTTGGTGGTAGCGCAGGCGAAGGAAAGAGAGGGCTGGGCGTGGGGCGAACTCGGCGACTCGGACAAGGCGGCGGCCATGTTATCCGAGGCCCGCAACCTTTTTAAGGAGAGTGGGAGTCCTCGTGATTGCGCTGTGGTTGTGCTCGATATCGCGAACGTTCTCTTCAACAAAGGCGATTTTACTGGCGCGCGCAAGTCCTACGAGGAAGCTTTGCGCCTATTTCGCCAGACCGGTGCGCAGCAGAAAACTGCTTTTACGCTCTCGCGCATGGGTAGTCTCTTCGCTAACCAGGGACTGTTGGAACCAGCTAAGCGATCTCAGGAAGAGGCGCTGCGCATAGACCGAGAGATTGGCAACGGGACCGCCAGAGACTTGGGTAACCTCGCAAGCGTACTCGCATCATTGGGCGATCTCGCGGGTGCCATCAAGATGAATCAAGAGTCTGCGCAAGGCTTCCACGAAGAGGGCGATGCCAGCAACGAAGCTGTGATTTTGAGTAATCTTGGGGACATGCTTCGGGTGCACGGAGAGCTCAGGTCCGCCCAGCAGTATATCGAGCAAGCGATCGCCATCGACCAGAAGACCGGCCATAAACGAGGGTTGGGATTTTCCTTGTTCTTTATGGCTGATATGCTGCGCGCGCAAGATAGACTCGCAGAGGCGCGCAATACAGCGGAACGGGACATCGCGCTCCGTAAAGAACTGGGAGATGAAGCCCTTCTCCCCGAAAGCCAGATGCAACTTTCAAGGATCGCTATCGAGCAGGGGAAGGCCCCCGAAGCTGAGTCACTGGCGCGGATCGCGGCCGCTAGCTTCGATCATCAGAACATTGCCGACCTGGGCGCGCAATCATATGCGGACTTGGCGCAAGCCCTGCTGGCACAGGGAAAAACCCAGGAAGCGCAGGTGTGCGCCGATCATGCGGCGGTTCTCTCACAGCAGGTCACTGACCTTCCAACCCACTTTGAGGCAGCACTTGCGGCGGCCGCCGTCAAAGCTGAATTGGGCAAGATAACTGAAGCGACCAAGATCCTGAACAAACTGCGTGATGAAGCCAATCGTCATGGCTATGTTATTTACGAAATGGAAGCACGGTTACGGCTTGGAGAACTCGAACTTGGCGCGGACAAAGCGGACGCCGCTCGCGCGCGGTTGAAGCAACTGGAAAAGGACGCGCGAAGCAAGGGCTATCTCCTGATTGCACGAAAGGCCGCTAGCGCTCTGGGTTCCTAATCTACTCACGGCGACTCGGCAACCCTGACAGTGGTTACCTTTCGCAGCCGCTTAGCCTGCCTTCTCGGGATTGTGCCCGGATCACGGGGAAACAAGAAGGAACCGAATACTTCTCGTTTGCCGACCGCCGTCCGGAATGGGAGCAACTGCTGGCACGGATGCACCGCGAAGACCTTCTGTCATATCTACGGCCCCACATGGAAAGGGCCTGTGACATCCCTGCAATGTCATGGATGGGGTTACCGTCGACGCGGAAAGCGTACAATCTCTCGTCGCTTTCAGAATCCAGAAAAAGAGCTTCTAAATCGGACTGACCGAGGTCCCGATGGGCAAATCCAACTCGCTTCCCTCCGCGAGTCACTACACCGCCAATTACGGGAATTTTCAAACGGACCTGTACGCGCAGATCCGTCGTGAAGCTTTTGGCGAGGATATTGGACAAAACAGTTGGCTCACCTCAGACGAGCAGGACAAGTTTCTGGAGTGGCTCGAGCTTTCTCCCGGGAAGTGCCTGCTGGATATCGCGTGTGGAGCTGGAGGCCCGGCACTGCGGATCGCCGCTGTCACCGGCTGTTCCATTGTCGGCATCGACGTTCATGAACAGGCAATTACGACCGCGAGTTCGCTTGCGGCCCAGCGCGGATTGGCCGAGCGCGCCGAGTTTCGGGCTACAGATGCTACCCAGCCGATGCCATTTTCCGATGCCAGCTTCGACGCCATCGCTTGCATTGATGCCATCAACCATTTCCCCGACCGGTCACAAATCATTGCGGAGTGGGCCCGGTTGCTGAAGATCGGCGGACGACTGCTGTTCACCGATCCCACCACCGTGACCGGAGCGCTGACGAATGCGGAAATCGCGGTACGTAGTTCGGCGGGTTTCTATTCGTTCGTTCCCTATGGCTATGACGAACGCGTTATTGGGCAGTGCGGATTGCGATTGTTGGCGTGTGAAGATGTAACTGCGAACATGGCCAAGGTTGCCGAAGCCAGGCTAGCGGCCCGTGCATCGAGGAGCACTCCGCTGCGTGAGATCGAAGGCAATCAGGCGTATGACGGCCAGCAGGAGTTTCTTGCTGTGGCTGCTCGTGTCGCCAGAGAGAGTCGTCTTTCCCGCTTCGTCTATGTCTCGAAGAAGGTAACCTGAGTATCAAAACTTGACGAAGAAGTCGGAGCGATTCCCGTGAACGCGCATGGAACTACAGCCGTGACGAAGGCCGAACCGATGGATGTCGGCCATCGAACGAGACGGCGAGTCGCTTACCGGCTGCTTCCCTTTGTCTTTCTCATCTACGTCGTTAACTACATCGACCGTGTCAACGTTTCCTTTGCGAACCTCAGAATGAGCACCGATCTGGGCTTCAGTGACCGCATTTACGGTCTAGGGGTTGGCATGTTCTACGTGACCTATGTACTGTTTGAGATACCCGGGGCCATCATCGTCGAACGCTGGAGCGCAAGGAAATGGATTGCACGAATCATGATCTCGTGGGGAGTGGTTACGATTCTGACTGGCTTTGTACACAGCGCCGGACAGTTCTATGCTGCCCGCTTCTTTCTGGGGATTGCCGAATCCAGCTTCTTCCCCGGAATGATCGTTTATCTGACACACTGGTTCCGCTTGCGCGAGCGCAGCCGGGCCATCGCGTGTTTGTACGCGGCTGTTCCCGCCGCCTCTTTGATCGGCTCGCCTGTGGCGGGCTGGTTGCTCGGAGTCCATTGGTGGTCCCTAGCCGGATGGCGCTGGCTCTTTATTCTGGAAGGAATTCCTGCCATCGCGCTTGGGATCATCACCGTCTTTTATCTGACGGACTGGCCTACGCAGGCGCGCTGGCTTCCTCTGGACGAACGCGACTGGCTCGTCAACGAATTGCAAGTGGAGCTGCAAGCGAAAAGGAAGATTCGAAACTACACAATCACGGAGGCGTTCTGCGATCGGCGAATTCTAAGGCTGATTCTCGCTTGGTTTCTCGCTCTCACAGGAGCTCTCGGCACCATCTATTGGATACCCACCTTCGTGAAGCGACTTTCGGGGTTCTCTAACCGAACAGTGACTTCATTGCTGCTGGTTCCAGCGCTGATTGGAATTGCCGGAATGCTCACCAATGGTTGGCACTCCGACAAGACAGGCGAGCGACATTGGCACACCGCAATTCCGCTGGCCGCTGCGGGAATGATGTTCGGGCTCTTGATCCTCACCCACGAAGTCCCGTTAGCGATTTCGTGTTTGCTTCTGGGCAGCGGGTTCTTGTATGCGTACTATCCCACTTTCTGGGCGATACCGACCATGATGCTGAGTGAATCCGCCGCCGCAGCCACCTTCGGATTGATCAATTCGATCGGGCAACTCGGCGGATTTGCTGGAAACTATGTAATCGGTTTTCTGAACGACCGAACGCACTCGCTTGCGGCCAGCTTCGCTTTCATAGCGCTCGTTTATGTTGCGGCGGGATGCCTGGTTCTTAGTCTGAGAATTCGCGATCCCCTCGGTGTTTTGCAGAGATCGAACTAGTAAGGCGTCCCGGCGATAATGAAAGCAGGACTCGCGTCGTCAGTGCCCCGCTCCAGCCAAGCCATTGCGCCGAAGTAGCGAGCAATTGGTAGTGGAACGTGCTTACGAAATGACCGGGACGCCTTACTAGTGCGAAAATCGTCCATCGCGATCGGCCAAATGTTGCGCTTTTCCGGAAGTTCCTGGTGGTCAACCGGAGACATGGATCGATCTGTCATTCCTTTGATTCTTTCCGAGAACGGCCCACCCGGAAGTCCTATCAAAGGGGATGTCAAGTGAAAAACACTTCTCCCTGACGGAACGCCGGAAATATTTTCCGGCATCCAGCCCCCGCCACATTGACGACACTGGCTCTTTAGATGCTTGAACGTTTAGCTCTATCGTGGAGCGGCCCTGTAAGCCGCGGAACGACGGGGCCTCCGTGTTTCCTCCTTCCTGTGGGGGTTTCATGTTCGTCATGACGGCGCCGTTGGGTTTTCTGAAACTCACAAGCTAACCCGGTTGCGGAGTTGCCAACCATGGTCCTATCGGAGGCTCGTGGCCTATAGCTTTCTTGGGTCATGCGAGGGTGCATAGGGTAATCCGAGGAACGATGTTTCCCACTCCGCGTGCATTCTGCCATCCTTTGTCCGAACACTGTATGAGTAGCCGGGAACAGAAAACAACTACACTCTTGGTCAGGATTTTGGGAAGAAAGGGCTCTCGGGGTAGATTCAAGGACTTAGCCACCGGCGTCACTTTGCAGCAATAGGCGGTATTCGCCAGTACCCATGGACGGGCGAGATGGAGATCCTGCGCCTTGCCTCGCAGAGCAGATGGGTGGCTTCTGTTGTGACAGCCTGGGCTGCCATCACCAAGCATGCTCTAAAGAGTTTAGCCAGCAGCCGACGCCGGATTCCGATTGAGCGAACGCGGATCGATTATGACCCAATGGTCCCTGCCGCTGCCAGAATTGGCATATACTACGCGACAATCAAGTCTTCAATGTGTTGACGCCTCGCGCAACGTGAACTGTCGCGAATGGAGGTCCCCATCAGCGAGTCGGCGATCTTCTGGGAAATTCTGATTCAGCTCATCGAGGAAGGGCAGGTCATCCCCGTCGTAGGCCGTGACCTGCTCACCGTGGGCGATGCGGGTGGCCCGAAGCTCCTCTATCCCTACCTCGCCGAGAAACTGGCTGCTTCGCTAGGAGTCTCTCCCGAGAACCTGCCGGACGGTGAGGAACTGAACGAAGTCGCCTGCCGCTACATCACCGAGGGCAACCGGGTCGAAGACATCTACCCGGCACTGAAAACTGTTGCGTCTCGCGTCGAGGCGGCGCTCCAGGTTCCCGACCCTCTGCTGAAGCTGGCCGCCATTCGTCCGTTGCGTCTCTTTGTGACCACGACCTTCGATTCGTTTCTGTCTCGCGCCTTGAATCAAGTCCGTTTCGGCGGAGATGCAATGACTCGAATCGTCGCGCATTCCCCTACCGAACTCCAGGACCTGCCAAGGGACCTGAAGAGCTCGCGCGATCTGACAGATGCCGATCCTCCCTTCGTATACCACCTCATGGGTAAGTTGTCGGCAACGCCCGCATACGCCGTAACTCAGGAAGACATGGTCGAGTTCTTCCATTCGCTGCAGTCGGAAACCCGCCGTCCGCCCCGCCTCTTCGATGAGCTCAATCACCAGAGCCTGCTGATTCTCGGCTGCCGCTTTGGAGGGTGGCTTACTCGCTTCCTGATGCGCATGTCCAAGGGACAACGGCTTTCCGCGGGGGGCAAGAACGATTACGTTGCCGACATCGGCGTGAGCAGCGATGACAACCTCGTGCTCTTTCTCCGTAACTTCAGCCGTGCCACCAAGGTCTATCGTAGCGGAGGCGTTCTCGACTTTGTTAACGAACTTCATCAACGATGGATGGAGTTGCATTCTGTCGTATCGCCAGTCGCGATCGCGCCGCCGATCCAGCCCCCTGGTCCAAAACAAGCGGAAGTCGGTGCTGTGTTCCTGAGCTACGCGAGCGAAGACAAGGTTTCGGCCGAAAAAATCAAGAACGCCCTCGAGGCGGCGGGCGTTGACGTCTTCTTCGACCGCGACGATCTCCAGTTGGGCAATGACTGGGAGGCGAAATTGCGCCGCAGCATTCGACAGTGCTCGTTGTTCGTGCCTGTCATCTCTCGCCGGACACTGGCTCCAGGGCGTCGCTTCTTTCGCGTCGAATGGAACCTCGCCATCGACGAAGCGCAGATGGCTTCTTTTTCCGACGAACAGGCCTTTCTTTTGCCGGTCGTGATCGATGACATGACAACCGACGAGGCTGATGTACCTCCGAAGTTCCGTTCGATCCAGTGGCAGCCGTTGCCCGCAGGGCAGCCCACGCCGGAGTTTGTGTCGCGCGTCCAGCAACTCTATCGCAGGTATCAGAAGTCACGAGCGCCGACCGCATGAGCGCCGGCAGCTACAAGTTCGGTGATCGCGCGCAGACAGCAGCGCCAGCGAATCGTGCCGAGCGCACGATTCCCACGCCGCATGCTGGGGCTGCTACCGTGAATGCCGACAATCCGTGGCCAGGCCTGCTGGCGTTTCGGGAAGCGGACCAGGATTACTTCGAAGGCCGGCGCACCGAGACCGAAGACCTTTTTCGTCTCGCGATGCGCGAGAGGTTGACCGTCTTCTTCGGTCTGTCGGGTTTGGGCAAGTCGTCGTTGTTGCAGGCCGGACTGTTTCCCCTCCTGCGCCGAGAGAGCATTCTTCCGGTTTACATCCGCCTCGACTTCTCCTCAGCGAACCTCGACTTGATCGCGCAGGTGAAGTCTGCAATTGCGAGGCAGGCGGAACTCGCGGACATCGAAGCTCCCGCGGTCGATCCTGACGAAACGCTGTGGGAATACTTCCACCGGCAGCAGAGCGAGTTCTGGACTCGCCGCAACCGGCCGGTGATGCCGCTGATCGCCTTCGACCAGTTCGAGGAGATCTTCACTCTGGGCAGGCTTGACACGCAGCGCGCACAAGCCACCGAGACTCTGCTCGGTCAATTGGCAGATCTCGCGGAAGGACGCGCTCCCGCAGCTCTGAAGGAGTGGCTCGACGAACATCCGGACAACGCCAGGAACTTCACTTTCGCTCGCCATCCGTACAAGGTGCTCTTCGGTATTCGCGAGGACTTTCTCCCCGAACTGGAAGTCCTACGCGAGCGAATGCCCAGCGTTGCCCTGAATCGCCTGCGTCTTCAGCGGATGAACGGAAGCGCCGCATTACGGGTAGTCGGCCACGCTGAGCGCCTGATCGACTTGCCGGTTGCAGAGAAGGTCGTGCGCTTTGTGGCCGCTGGCCGCAGCGGAGTTCCTCTCGAGAACCTTGAGGTCGAGCCTGCGCTGCTAAGCGTGGTCTGTCGCGAGCTGAATGGCAAGCGGCAAAACCTGCACGAACCTAAGATCACCGAGAGCCTGCTGGAGGGAAGTCACGACCAGGTTCTCAACGACTTTTACCAGCGTACAGTCAGTGATCTTCCCGTCGAGGTGCGAAGCTTCATCGAGGAACGTCTGCTTACGGTTTCCGGTTTTCGCGACAGCATCGCGCTGGAGAATGCTCTCAATCTTCCGGGAGTCACTGGCGACTCTATCAATCAACTGGTGGAACGCAGGCTGCTGCGCCGTGAAGATCGCGGTGGAGTGCAGCGCCTCGAGTTGACGCACGACTTGCTGACGGGAGTAGTTCGTGCGAGCCGCGATCATCGTCATCAGCAAGAGGCAGCCGAGAAGGCTCGACTTCGGTTGTTTGAGGAGCAGGAGCGCGAGCGGCAGTTGCTGAATCAGCAGCGCGAGGAGGAGCAGAAGGAAAGGGCCAAGCGCGAGCTGAGACGAACCCGCAGAGTGGCAGTGATTTTCGCCCTGTTGACTATCGCTGCAATCGCAGGATTGATTGGAGCGATTCATTCCCGCTCCGAGATGCAGAAAGCCGGCAGGGATGCGCAGAAAGCCCGGGAAGAAGCCGAACGACAGACGAACTACGCAAAATATCAGTACACGATCGCGCAAGAAGCGGTGAACAGGATTCAGCAGAGCCTGCTGATCCGGCAAGCCGCGCTGTCGGGAGACCAGGAGAAGTTGAACGGACTTCTCTCGAAGTTACGGCAGAACGACAACATTCAATTCGGCGCGGTCGCGAGTGACCTTCACTACAAATCCGGCGGTTACGACATTTACAAATTTGAACTGTTTCCTCGCCCAGAAACTCTGCCGTCAGGCAAAGACGCGATTGCGTTCATTACCTACCTGGCGGATCATCCTACTTTCCAAAATACCCTGCTCACTGCAGGTCAGAAGCGCGAATTCCGTGCCTCTTACACTGGGTGGGGATGCCTGCATCGCATCGTGGCGCTGACGGAATATGCCGATCCGATCAAGTCACCGACGGTGACCGTCTTTGACATGTGCAAGCTGCTGGGCGATGGGTGGTACCGAGGTCAATAGCGAGGCAGAGGGATGGCACAGAGATCGCCAGAGGGGCCATAAGTCGGCTTGGAGGAAACAAGGTGCTGTGGAACGCCGACTTGACCCGGAGTTCCGCGAAGAGCGTCTCGGTACAGGGCAGTTCGACGGTAAACCTTGACGACAAAGGGGACCGTCTGCGCGAAACGCGTTTCTGGTGCCGGCGAGGTCGGTGGCGGTAAGGGTTGTTCGCGACAGTTATTGGCGTACCAGAGCTCGCCGCGCTCATAGTCATGATCTCTCGCCCAAACGGTCGCGCCCGTGAGCCCATGCCTCGCTAGGCGGCTCGGCGCACGTCTCGCTCCAACGAATTCTCCGAACGCCTTGCCACCTCTAAAAGAAGAAATTCCTTGATCCTTGCTGAACTTGTCCTCTGGCTCTACTCTTTAGGTGGTAGAGGGAACTTAGTGAGTGTGGATTCCGATCGTACTAGCGGCCGCGCCGTTCCCATCCGAGCGGCGGGCGGCCTGCTTTGGCGAGAGACCGCGCGCGGATTGCGCCTCGCGATCGTGCACCGGTCACGCTATGACGATTGGGCACTCCCTAAGGGGAAGCTGAAGCCGGGCGAGTCGTGGCTGAAGGCGGCCGTGAGGGAAGTGCAGGAGGAAACCGGATGCGAACCCCAGGTACTTGGGTTCGCCGGAGCGGTCGCCTATAACACGACACGAGGGCCGAAGATCGTCAGATTCTGGAATATGAAGCCTCGCGGCCTGGTGCAGGCGGGCGTCGATCAAACCGAGATCGTTTCCGTGACATGGCTGTCGCCGACAAAGGCGATGCGGCAGCTGAGCCACCCCCTCGAAAAGCTCATTGTCGAGACATGGCACAAGCAGATCAGACCTTTCCGGCTTTGGCAAACTCCGGCTTGCTGGCATCTTAAGGTTATGGTCGTCCCTCCTGCAATGCGCCGAGGTGCTCGCCTAATTTTGCAGCGATAGGCGAAAAGTTTGTGCGATCTGCCAGCTCGAGATAAAGAACGCCTCCAAGATCGGTCGGTATTTTTGCGCTTCTCCCGAATGATCGTCGTGTAGTGTTCGCGCCAGCGAAGTATCCGGCCTCGTATACAACGTTGTCTCGAGGCGCGAGCTGCTTCTTCTTACCGCGACTCAGCTGGTCATCGGCCATAAACAAAAACACACCACAATCAGTCAGGCGTTCCCCTTTTTCAATGGAATCCCAGATCGTGCCAGAGGGTTGGAAGTCGCGCCAGTCAAACACTGTCAAATGTAGTTCGTCGACTATGAACTTCCTGATCCGGTCCGCCACTGTGCTGGCCTGCGATGAATATCCCAAAAACACATGCTTGTGACAGTTCACCAGCTTCAGCCATTTGTTGAACTCCTCGTTGAACTCCGTAGAAGTCAGCCATTCGCTATCGACCGCATTTGGCATCTGCACCACGGTGTGTACGTACGCTCTGCGCAATGTGCCGCGTTCGGCGACTGCCTTTTCCTTAAGCACCAATATGGGCCGCTTAGCGGCGACGGCCATCGCGGCGGCGATGTGCGTAAACTCGCTCGGGAAGAAGACCTTGAGCTCCTGCTTGCGATACAGCCTGCGACCGCACTCAGCAATCAGCGGAAGTGATATTGTAGTGCCTTTTGCGGACAATGTTCGAATGGGCGCAAAACCTTCAACGGAGGCGCCGCCGCAAAATTGACGTAGCCAAGTGGCAGAGGACCGTATCATTCGCCAAAACTGGGCCGCGTTGGTCTCGAGTCGTGTGAGGCTCGCACGATCAATCCTGTTTGCGGATCAGTCGTTCGTCACAGAGAAATCGATGAGCGTCGCCCCCGAACGTTTGTCGAAACAGCTCCGGCGGAAAAGGGGCACCGAGGGAGCGATTTCCGCGAAGCCCGTTTCTAGATCTCGGAGTTGTTCTGCTGACCCTCGATGTCGTGGCTCGAACGACTACGTCTTGTTTGCGACGATGCAGACTTTGGCGTGCTTGCGCCGGCAGGGGACAGAGGCTGGATCAGGAGCTGGCGATGGTGCGCAACCTAACCCCTTCTCAAGGTGAGCCTCGAACAAGGTAGAATCTCCCGCAAGGTGCCCTACGGAAACTCTATTTATCAGCTATCGCCGCGGTGACTCGGCCGCTTACGCCGGCCGTCTCTGCGATCGCCTCTCGTCGGTTCTAGGCGCACACCGGGTTTTCATGGACATGGAAGAAATCCAGCCCGGGGAAAATTTTGCGCAGGCGATCGAGCAAGTGCTGGCGCAGTGTTCGACAGTCCTGGTGGTGATCGGCCCGCGCTGGCGCGAACTGCTCGACCTCCGCGCGGCACACAACGAGCAAGACTACGTGGTTCACGAGATCGCTGCGGCACTCAGTACGAAAAAGACCGTTGTACCGGTGCTCGTCGGCGGCACGCCCGTCTCTTGCCTGGACACCCTGCCGACTGCGCTGGCAGACCTGTCATTCCATCAAGCGGTGGAACTGCACGATTCCAGCTTCAACGACGATTGCGACCGTTTATTGAAGAATCTCAAGCAATTCGGCGCCGTTCCACCCGCGCTCAAGAAACCGGCCCTTTGGATTGCAGCCGCGACGATCGCGGCGCTATCGGTACTCGTGACGGCCCGCCTGGGCTTGGGACCTTGGCGCGCGTCGCATGAACGTAAGCTGCACATCGAACAACTGCTTCATACCGCAGGAGCACAAGCGGAACAAACTGAGTACGAGTCGGCCTTTGAGTCCTATCAGCAGATTCTGCAACTCGATTCCGGCAACAAGGCCGCGCAAGATGGGCAAGTTAATGCCGCGATGCGCTGGCTGGAGGATTTCCACGTGCTGGCGCCCGAGGGACAGAAACCGGAAGATGTCGCCGCACTCGAGTTGGCGCAGCTCAAAGGCGTGCTCGAACCCGGCCTGGCGCGAACCACTGGTAAAGATGCGCGCGCGGCAGACATCCTGGCTCATCTCGGCTGGGCCCATTATATGAACGAAAAAATCGCATTCAAGGAGTTTGGAAACGCCGAACGCTACTTTCAGCAGGCCTTGGCCATCGCTCCGACAAACGTCTACGGCAGTGCGTTCCTAGGCAATTGGCTG
>Ga0137419_10000855_pt1 | contig 12115 bp, 11 predicted proteins | sample CZODoug3_1_2_16f_FD_108279 | JGI IMG/M metagenome (GOLD analysis project Ga0137419, IMG submission 108279) | Vadose zone soil fungal communities from Angelo Coast Range Reserve, California, USA - CZODoug3_1_2_16fungal (Illumina Assembly) | ecosystem: Environmental > Terrestrial > Soil > Vadose... | reverse complement strand
GGCGCGGCGGTAAGCCTTGCCATCCAACGAGCTGACCGCCTCGCGGAGACTTGCGATCGCCCGAGAGTCCGCGAAAGCCCGCATGGCGACCGCGAGACGCTCCTCGAGCTCGGCAAGCTTTTGGTTTGCTCCCATCCACCTCAGGTGCTCGCAGCGCGCCGCGAGGATGGGTGGAAGCGAGCCCCGCACAGCCATTCGCAATCTTGCTAACTCGGCATCGTCTCCAATAACCGCTGGCTGCTCCGACAGAAACTTGTCCCAAACAAATCCTGTCTCCCGCAGTTCCCTCTCCATTGGGCTCCAGATGTGTGCGTGCCATCCCAAACATTCCCGAAGCGGACCGCAAAACTGAATTGCACCTTTCTCGATCTCAGTTCCCATTTCAACGGACCTGCTCGCGCCCAATGGGACCATTTGCCGGTCCCAGCGCGTGGCGAGGTTTCTGCGAAGAAGCTTGACCCGTGAGAACCTACTGGCGGCGAAAAAATGATCGGGAAGTCTGGGCTCTCCGCCATCGACTCGGGTCGCCTGGATGAACTGTTTCCAGCGTCTGTGAGTCAGGAGGGTAAAAAAGCCCAAACTACCTCCGCTCCGCAGATGACCGTGGATCTCCGCCGCCGTCTGCTCGTATTGCTCAAGCAGTAGCTCGTCCGGGAGGGTGGTTGCATGCTGGAGGAAGATTTCTTGCGCAGCAGCCGCCTCAAGGTGGACTTGCTCGACAAGCGCGACCAGCTTCTCCCAGGACTCTTTGTGGGGACCGCCATTTTTTCCGGCATAGACGGCGGCCAGTTTCCATCTCTCACTGCCGGCAAGGACCCCAACTGCTAGCTTCAGCTTGATCGCAGTCTCATTCAGGGAACTCGCTGACACGGGCCTACTGCGGTTTTGCCAAAGATCGGAACGGAACTCGTGGTCCACCTGTTCGAGGCGTGTTCTTTCAAGGATCAGGTCCTGGAAATCTGAAGGAGATGGGAGTTCGGCGAGGTCTGGTAAAGGGCCCGATAGCTCGCTCTCGACATCCGGCGAAATGGAGCGATTGGTGGCATAGAGCTCAGCCAGTTCACCGCCGGAATACGGCAAGTCAAGACCGGCCTGGACTGGGCCCGGAATCCAGCCATTCAACTCTGACTCCCGTGCGATCTTCCGCGCCGCCTCCGAGGGCGACCATGCCTTATTCCCCACAACGACGTCGCGGTACTCATCGGCGCGCGCATCGGCAAGCCGTTGGCGCAACTCCGCCAGTCGGCCAAGCACTCCCGCTCTTTCTTGTGTGAGTCTGTCAGCTTCGAGTTCCAGTGACTTCGCATCCGTTTTGGACAGCCGGTCGGCAATGGTGCTAACCGCGCTCTCCAGTTGCATCCGGCTGTCGAGATCGTTTTCCAGCAGACTTACACTCAGCGAGCGCAGTTCTGGCACAATCTGGCTGCGTACCATGCGGAGTGCTTTCGTCGTGTGACTGGTGACAAGTACGCTTTTCCCTTGAGCGAGCAAGTGACCGATGAGATTTCCAATGGTGTAGGTTTTCCCTGTGCCGGGAGGTCCCTGGACCAAGACTCCGCCGGAGTGCTCGATGCGGCGAGCAATCCGAATCTGCTCTGGGTTTGCGGGCTTGGTAAGAAGGATGTCGTCGTCCTCTGGGGGCCGGCTGCGGTTGTCGACGTCGGCTTCTGGGACGGGGGGTTCGAGGCCTACGACATTGAGAAGCGACCAGGGCAAGTCGTTCCTGCTGCGAAGATCCTCCAAGACCGCTTCGATCGCGGCCGCAAAACCTAGGGTGCGAGGACGGAGGAACAGCACGGGTTGTCGGCCGACCCGAGGATCGTCTGTCTCGCCTTGCGGCGCGCCGGACGCAACAAACTCGCCGCGAGGAGAGAGCTGAACGACCAGACGTTCCAGGAACCCCGACGTGGGACCGTTGTCCAGCGGCGAGTACCCCTCTTTCTCGAGTTCGTCGCGGCAGCGTCCAATGACCCGTCCATCGACGTCCGGCATGGACTGGAACAGAACCGAATAGAGTTCCACTGGATGTTCTGTTTCCGTCAGCGTGAACTCGGGGACCGAGGGGCTGAAGCTGAGTTGAAGCCGCTGCAACAGGATAGGATGATGTACCGTTCCTTCCTGTCGACGCCAGCTGAGTATTCCGTCGCCCAGGACAATTTCCACGCGCTCCGCTTCACGTTCGACCCGGCCATAAAGCTCGTAAAAATCCTCGAATATCTTCATCGCGGCTCGGGCGGGCCGCTCGTCTTTCGCCCACTGGTCTCGTTCCGCCTTCCACTGGTCGAGTGCCACCACCCGTTTGGGATCGCTGCTGAACCGCACAGGCACAGCGCTACGCGGGGGCCCCTCATTTCTGGATCCTAGCGCCGACACCGCCTTGGACGGATTGTCCCAGCCGGCCTCAAGCCAGGGCTCGATCAATGCGGGAGGGGTGGGTGGATTGGCGAGTCTCGGCCGGGTAATTTTGAGAATAAAATCCGAATCCCGCTGCTCAGCGGGCAACCCCTCGTCGCTCGCCACCGAAGTTGGCGACGCAGCTGCTGCTGCAGGAGAAGACCCCCTCCTGATCGAGGGATGGTTGGGTAACTCTTTGAGCCACAGTGTCCACAACTGCTCGTCGATGTGCCGCTTGACGGGATTTCTGTGTTCATTGAGCGCTCCCAGGTAGCGGAAAACCCTTAAAAGCCGCTCCCGCCCAATGCGGATTGTTTCATTGTCCACGGGCCCTCCAACCTGAACGGGGCTGCTCCCTTTGCTTCCCGAATCCAGACGATTCCTGAGGAATTAAAGATAGCATCGCGGCCTCAGGAGTTGGACGCGTTAGGCGTCGCCGAACGCGACGGAATGGCAAAGACCGACTCAACTGGGATACATAAGTGCTTGCCTGGTTTCAACTTGGCGGTGACGCCTGGTACTGGGTCGGCCAAGAATCGGAGGTACATGATTCAGCGGGTCGGCGACAGCCGGGACCTCGCGATCGAGACCGACAGCACAACCAGGCCCCGCGGCTGCCAGTGTGCGTTCAGCGCAATCTGGCCACAAGCTCAAACGACTGCACCGGACGTCACGAACCGAATCTGGGGTTACCCCCTTTTCCGAGTTGCACCCAACGAGTTGCACCACACGAGTTGCCCCAGAGGAGTTGCACCAGGCGAGTTGCACCACGATGGACGGTTTGAATGTTGTCAGAATGGTTTCTCCACAGTAGGCCAGCCTCGCCGTCATCCCAGGATTTCCCGACGCGGTTCTCTCGCAGGAAAGGGCAGGATCGGCTATCCCGCGTTGCCTGGCAACAGCTTCAGCAGCACGTTCGCAATCGCTTGCGGCTGATGTTGATCAGCGCTTCCGAGTAACGCATACGACCGCTCAAATCCCTTCGGACCTTCGACCTTCATCTCCCAGTTGTCGTTTGCGCGGGAGCCCATGATCGAGACCCGCCAGGCTCCCGGCCTGTCGCTGAGGACGTGTTCAATCAGAGCGACAATCTCGCGGCTCGTCGGGACATCACCGATGTTGTGCATCTCAACTGTTACGGCCATGTCGCCTTGTGTTGCTCCAGGGGCTGCGCCCTTTCAAATCGACCCTTTTCTGAATTGCACCACTTTCTGAATTGCACCACCAGTGGACTGGTTAAATGTGGTCAGGATGGTCGTCTCTCCACGATCTTCCCATGCCCTGTTGGCCCCGCCTTCCGATTCGGCCGTGGTCCGTCCACCGTGACAGTAAGCTCCCAATGGAGCTTCCAACTTCCCAACGGCCGACTTCGGGCCAGCGCCACTGAGAGTCTGCCCCGGGGCATTCTCCCCGGGTTGCCGCCGCCGCGCCCGGATTCGTAGTCTACATTCCTCGCCGAAGATCGACCTAGGGACTTGCTGAAGATGGTCGGTAACCTCTACGCCTTGACGTCTTGCGTGATCACCTGGTCCAGCAACTGCCGGATTGCGCGATCGGCCTCGAGGATCGATGCGCGGTGGTCCATAATGCCGGCGAGATCGGTATTCGCAAACGCGATGCGTCCGAACGGCGCAGCCCGCAGTATGTCGCTCGGTGCTGGCTTGCCGTCTTTGCCGAAGAAAAATCCCGGCTGCGGATTCAGATATGCGTGTCCCCAGCGGTTAAGGATGATCCCGGCAATGTCACGCGTCGCATCGAAGCCGAAGCGCGAAAACATGTCACTGAATTGGTCGCGAATCTGCTGCTCGTAGTGTTTGAAAGATGTGCCAATCATCTCTGTGCGCCCGCGCATGCCTTGTTCCTGCGTTGGCAGCCCGGGATACGAGTAGAGAGTCTTCAGCGTCAGCACCGTGGGCGAGTCCGGTCCGATGGTAGGTGAAGGCGCGCCGAAGATGGGCAACTTGCGAACCTCAGTGTAGTTGCCAATGCCCTCGAACCACCGGCATCCGGTAATGCCCATCTGGTAAAGGAACCGCCAGTTCCGCACCGCAACATTCGCCATCATGCAGGGCGAGCGGTAGAACCGGTCGTAAGCCTCGCGATGTGGGCTGGGCAGATCTCGCACAATGTGCTTCGCCGTCCAGCATCCACCGGCGACAACTGCCGATCGCGCCCTCACCTGGAACAGCTCTCCATCTTTCGCATAGACAACGCGGACGAATCGCGACCTTGACGGCTCTCCCTCGTGCTGCACTGCGACTACGGTTGCGCTCAAACGAACTCGCGCTCTTTGCCCGTGACGATCGAATGCAGCAAAGTTAACCCGTCCGCTGTTGATGCCTTCGATCGTATTCGCCCCGGTAATCGAATCGGGGATGAGGGTCTTCACCATGTGACGCGCGATACCCGTGTTGCCGCCGGGAAACATCTGGTCGCCATCATCGTCGGGCAATGGGTGAAGCATATCGGCGGCGTAATCGGCGTAAGCCGAAAGTGCATCCGGCCCCAGGCCCGAGCCGCCGCCCTCAACCGGAGACAGGAATGTGCGGATCGTCTCGCGGCTGATGCCAAAGCGCTGCATCATGTGTTCCTCAAGCGTGATGCTGTCGAGCCGCCGGGAAACGGGATCACCATGATATCTGGGCCGTAAATCGGGAGCCCCACCACCCCGCCATTGCAGCAATTCAAGCTTTTGCTGAAATGTGATCGGCGCTCCGTTCAACTTCTTACCCCAGGGATCGACCAACCAGGCGCCCAACTTCTGTCCAAATTTCTGGCCGAAATAAAATCCGTAAGTCTTCGGCATCTCGCCCTGCATGTCGTACGGCGTTTTGCTGAGCGGCATCTCTGGCTCACGGCTTCCCCACTTCTGATAGTCAAACCGTGGTGCGTGGAGACCAATGGAATCGTAAAAGCGGCCAATGAAGCTGTAGGGATACGGAACCCAGAAGACAGCAGAACCTTGATGGGCCGAAAGTCGCTGGCCGCCGACATCGAATTCGTTCTGCTTCGCCTCGCCGCCAAAGACTGGATGATTTTCCAGCACTAAGCAACTCAGCTGGTTGGCGGTTCCACGCTGGAACAGGAGCGCTGCGGCTAGGCCACTGATGCCACCGCCAACCAGCACACAATCGAATATCTCTCCCGTGTCATTGACATTCCTCAGGCCCGCGAAAGTGCCATCTCGAATACCGTGGCCAACCTTGAGAATGGCTTCCGTGTTTCCGTTTGAATTCGCGTAGTCGCCGACGCCTCCATAGCCGGTGAAGTCGTCCGCTGCTTGGCCTGTATTCTGCGCCAGCAGCTGTGCGGGGGTGATCTGGTTCAGGAGTGCTGCGCCCGAGGCGAGCAACGTCGAGTTGAGAAAGTCGCGGCGGGTGATGGCATCGTCGCCGACGGTTGCCTGCACCGTTTTCTTGTCGCTCACCACAAGCCTCCAAGGTCTTCTGTTTTGAACTCAACCGCTCTAAGCGGAATGGCTGCGAGGGTACCACGATTGAACTTGCCGGAATCACGGTTCCGCGACGACACGGTTCCGCGACGAAACCATGCGCCGGCCTGACACGCCAATGACGTATCGTCCCGGCCTCGAATGGCTTGAGGCAGTCGAACAGATCATCTACTTTCTGGTTGGGCACATCAACGAAAATGTCCGGATCGGCCGAGTCGCGTCCTGCCGGATGACTGCCACATCCTCGCCCGGGGGCGACTTTATAGCGGCGCTCCCGTCAATGTCGTTCTCCAACTGTCGTTCTCCACATCGAAGTACCCCGCCAGGATCTCCTTCTTGCGGGCGAGGCGATAGCGGCTGCACATGAGTAAAGTATAAGACCCACGGCAAAAATTCGGGGCGCGCTCTAAGTCATTCAGGGCTTGACGCACTACTGTCCAGCGCATACTATCGGGCCGGAACTGCGGCAGCGCCAATCGTCCGCTCAGTCGTCCTTCGCGTTGCGGGTCTACTCTGTCCGCCACGCCGAACTTTCTCGCCGCGGCAGTGCCATGGAGCAAGACAGCCAACTCCGGCGTAACCCCTCTCGCGGCCACCCCTCTCAGTTGGGTTGGCGGATCAGTGCGACCCTTTTTTGCCTCGCTCTCGTCATTCTGGCCGCGACACTGCTGGCGACAAGACTCCACGCCATTGATCTCTCTTCAATGTTGTTGGGGATTGCCTTGGCGACGTTCTGCGTCGTGCTCTTTTTCTTCTCCAGATTTTTGTTGACGGCGCGGGAGCAGCACCGGCAGGCCACTAAGGCTCTCGATAGCACCGAGACATCCCTTTTGGAAAGTGAAGAACGGTTTCGGCAGATGGCCGACAACATTCAGGAGATCTTCTGGATGATCGATGCGGAAACCAGGAAAACGCTTTATGTGAATCCAGCCTACGAGACCATCACCGGACGCTCCCGCGAAGCACTCAAAGAAAACCCGCTCTCCTACGAAGAGATCATCCATCCTGACGACCGCGTGCAGGTGCTCTTCAAGCTTGACGAGGCGACTCGGACCGGAAACCTTGACGAACGTTTCAGGATCGTGTTGCCGAGCGGAGACCCGCGTTGGGTTTGGGTGCGCGGATTTCCTGTCTGGGACGGCAAAGGCAGAATCCGCCAGCTGGTCGGGACCGCGCTGGATATAACGACGCAGAAACACGCGGAAGAGGAAGTCACCAGAAACTTGTCCATGGCTCAATCCGCTTGGGCCGAAGCCGACGTGATGCGCAAGGCCACATTGGCGCTGACGCAAGACCTCCGGATGGATAACGTTCTGGACACGTTGCTTCAGTCACTCCTGGAACTAGTTCCGTACGAGTCCGCACAGATCCTGCTGCTTGAATCTGATTCTCGAATGTTTGTGGCACGGGAAGCGCCGCGCGCTGACACCGTAAAGCAGGCTGTGAAATACCCGCTGACTCTCGCGGCCGCCGACTTTCCGGTCCTACAGCGGGTCCTGGTAAGTCGAAACGGCCTCCTGATCCCTGATACCAAACAGGAACAGGAATGGCACGCTCTCAGGGGCTCCGGCCCATTGCGCTCCTGGCTTTGCGTTCCGTTACTGGCCTCCCGCCAGACGCTGGGGCTGCTTTCCTTGGGGCACCCCATTCCCGGCAGCTTTACTCAGGAACATCTACGATTGGCCAGATCGGTTGCAATTCCAGCCGCTGCGGCAATTCAGAACGCCCGTCTGTATGAGTGCGCGCAAATCTACGGCACGGAACTCGAGAAACGCACCGCCGATCTCGAGGAGGCGCAGACCGCACTCCAGCGCTTGCAGACCCGCCGTCCATCCTGAGCTGGAATTGCGACAAGTGGCACTGCGACCCAGTTCCGGGCGCTGGTCAAGAAAATGCCTTTGCTGACCTCGTTGACCTGATCTGAAAACCTGCAGCACACCCAGAAATGATTTCTAAGCGCTCGATAGGTCACCGTTTCCCAGTGACTCTCGGTTACGAAATGTTCAAGAAACCGTCGTCCCTTCAAACCTCCGCCTCCCTGCCTTCAACTTTCCGGTGTGCCGAAGGTCTTATTCCACTTCGCGCGAACGGTTCGCAGGAGTGACGGATAGACGACCAGCTTGCGGACCGGGTCGATCAGGGCCATGTAGATCGGCGTGAAGCGACTGACACTTCGCACGTAGACACCGAAATAGAACCGGTAGGCATTTGCCGTTTCAACAAGGGCGCTCAGCGCTGCGGCGTGGGCGGTACGGTTGGTCAGCTCAAGGAGTTGCTCGTTCTCGAAGCGGTATACGACGCGGAAAAGTCCCTCGCGCGTGCCCGCTGGCGCAAGGGACCTAGAACGATCGGCGAGGGTCATGGGCGTTGCGAAGGATTCCCATGCCGTTCCGGCCGGCTCGCGATCCCAGCCGAGCAGCCCGCCGACGAAGAGACGGATGTTCAGGAGCGCGCGCACGAGCGGCGAGGGTGTGCACGGACACGCGCTTGTCGGCCGCAAGAACTCATCCAGCGTGATGCCGGAGCGCGTCCGCGGCAGATCGACGGCCCACACATCATGAAGCGGCACGCCGGCAAGAAGCTCGTGAACCCGCAGTGGCAGCCGTTCGAACTCTTGTGTCGAGATCTGGGGCATGGGGCCTCCTTCGTCGCATCGCTCCTGCTGTTTTTTTTGACCTGTCCCGAATAACTCGTCCAGAATGCCGCTAGGTAGGCGCCTCAGGCTTGCATAGGATGGTTCTCAAGAACTCCTTTGCGCCGGCCGGGCCAATCACCCGGACGATCACTGGCCCTAGATTGGGGAGGGCAGCCACCTCAAATGCTAAGAAGGGGCAACATTCGCGCTCTGCCACAATCAATTCCGCCACAAGTCTAATCCACTTGCCACCGCCCGGAAGGCGACAGGCATAACCCTCTTGAAGTTCCTCAGTCTCAATGACTGCAGACCTGAATTGCGCAAGAAGCGTTGCTTCGCGATCGCGCCATTCTGCAGTCGTCAGAGAGCAAGCGATCGGTTTGCTATCGAAACAATCTTTCATGGCCGGCTGGCAGGGGGTACGACCCCGTTCATCCGGAGGTATTCGACAATCTGACCATAGTGGTCACAAGCATGCATCAATGACTCCACTACCAGGGCTGAGCGAGTCACTTCACCTTTTTTCAGGGGTGAGATCGGCGAGGGATTCACCGACGCGTTCGTCTGGCCGATGGATGCGATGGCTTTGGACAAATGCGCGAATGAGCCATTCAGGTAGTCGAGTATTTCGGCTTTGGTTCTTACGGCGTCCGGCCCGACTTCGTCGCCCGCATCTGCCGGCGGCTCCTCTCCCAAGGCTGCCGCGGCCAGGATGTGGTTGGTCGCGGACAGATGTTTCACCATTTGCCCAAACGTACGTACGCCCTTGAATTCCCCGTCCGTCGGCGCAAACCCGAACTTGTCGGCCGGCATGGCATCCACGGCAGGTATGATCACTTTCTCAGCGAGGTTCAACAGGGATTGCAGGGCGCGCTTTTCCTGCTGTGTGTCGAGGAGCGAGGCATCTTTTCTGTCAACGACCTGCTGGCCTGCCTGCGCTAAGAGGTTACCTGCAGCTAACCACACCACGAGGAGCGTTATCCATTTCATTTTCTGCACGAGTCACTTCTCCTTCCGGAGGCAAAATCTGAGGTACCCTGCCCCTCTTCATCACGCTACAACTTAAAGTGGACTTTAAGTCAAGAGGCACTGCGTAAAAACTTTGCCAGCAGTGGCGATGAATTGGTTGCATGTGTGAAAGCCTTGAGAGCGACGAGAGAGGTGACTTCGAGCACATTCACGAAGACGGAGCCGGCTCGCGATTCTTCGCTGGAAAGGTTACCGCAGTTGGCTTTGCATTGCTTCAAGCTCAGCACGGCAGATATCGCTGAACTCGCGCAAGGGGTCCTGGGGTTTGGCCGCCCTGGACTGCATTTGCTCGGGAGGAAGGTTGGGCTCTGAATACCTATCGACAATGTGCTGAATCAGGCGCTCAGCGCTGGCGAGCACATCGGTCGAGGAACTCAAACGCATGCGGCTCAGAAGTGCATACGTCGTGCTGAGGTTGTTCGCGTCTTCAAGGTGATGTTGAACGGCATCGGCAAAAGCATGCGCGCTTTCGCTGATAAAGTCGGAATATAACTGTTCACGGTAGAAGATTCGCTTCGCCAAAATATCCCGTCGGCCCTGGTGTTTTTGCGTGATCCAGGTGCTCACACTCGATGCCAACGCGCCGCTAAGCGAGCCCAAGATGGCCGCCAGCGCCGAAGTGGTTGCCGGGTCCCACGATCCCGCAATCAATGTCATTCAGGCCCTTCCACAAAACGCAAACTATCTCCAATACAGCAAGAGGAGGCCTCAGCAGCCCAACAATAGAATCAGTAAACTGACGCAGATCACCACACCGGAATCCTCACTCTCGTTGGTCCCCCTTCTTGAGCTCGGCTCTAGATAGCGAATCGCCTCATAGATCTCTGGCTCGGTTAAATCTTCGACGTTCCACTTCGATTCGTGTTTCTTCGCCATAACTTCCTCTTTCAATGCACTGAAACCTGGCCACCTGCTCCCGGTTCGTTCTTGGCGAGCAAAAAGGACAAGAAAAACATCAACACGGAGACAATTGCCAGAAGCCAGTACACCTCAACGTAGGAAATGGCTTGGGCCTGTCCCACTAGCAGGGCGTACATCCTGGCGAGCGCCTGCCGATGTGCAGAATGCGCGCTCAGCCCGACATGTGTAAGACGGTCCGCCAAGCCGGCGACCGCCGCATCAAAACGGGGAGACCGTGTGTATTCAGCCAGTACGGACTGATGGTATTGACTTCGGCGCGCGATCAATGTCGTCACCGCCGATGTGCCTACGCTCTGTCCCATGTTCCGCATGAAGTTCATCAGGCCCGCCGCAGCGTTGCTTTTTTCTTTCGGAAGGCCAACGTACCCGGCAGCCGTGAGCGGCACGAACAAAAATCCGACCGGCAGGTAGCCCACAATGCGAATCCACATAGCGGCCCGAAAACTTATAAGCAAATCAAGCCGCTTGCACGAGATATACATCCCGAGAGCCAATGTAATCCAACCAAACGCGAGCAGATAACGTGCCTGAAACCGCGCCAGGAGTCGGCCAACCAGCGGCAAAACGAATAAAAGGAGAATTGCTGCGGCAGACAGCACCATGCCGGCCGCTTCTGCCGAATATCCCAACAATGTTTGCAGGAATTGTGGGAGAAGCACGGTCGAGCTGAACAGGACCACGCCAACCACGAAGAACATCAAGTTGGTACTAGCAAAATTGAAACTCTTGAACAAACGGACGTCCACAATGGGGTCTTTGTGAAACCATTCCCAGATCACCAGCGAGACCAGACCGACCACGGCAATGACAATCAACGTTGTGATGAAATGCGATCCGAACCAATCATCTTCTTGTCCTTTATCGAGTACGACCTGGAGAGCCCCCACACCCAGGGCGAGCAGAGCAAAGCCAATGTAGTCGACTCTTCCCGCTCCCTTTTTCTCGCCGGAAAAATAAGGAGGATCTTGGAGCAGGTGATGGACCAGCAGCACAGCCAGAATTCCAACGGGAACATTGATGTAGAAAATCCAGCGCCAGGAATAGTTGTCTGTAATCCAGCCTCCGAAGGTGGGGCCAACGGCGGGCGCGCAGATAATAGTGATCCCATATAGAGCAAAGGCCAGGCCACGTTTCGCTGGAGGGAATGTGTCAGCGAGAATCGCCTGTGCCATCGGCTGCAGCCCACCACCGAAAGCGCCCTGCATTACACGAAATAAAAGCAGCAAGCCAAGGCTCGGGGCGATGCCGCATAAAAAGGAACTGGCCGTAAAGAGGACAATGCAGGTCAGAAAGAAACGCTTGCGACCCAGCCAGCCGACAAGGAAGCCGCTGATCGGAAGCACGATGGCGTTGGACACGAGATAAGTGGTCAGCACCCAAGTGCTCTCGTCATTGCTTGCTCCCAAGCTGCCTGCAATGTGGGGGAGGGCCACATTCGCGATGCTGGTATCGAGCACTTCCATGAAGGCAGCGAGCGAAACCGCCACGGCGATGATCCACGGGTTGACTTGCGGTTTCGAGACGGGCTGTTCGGCGGTGATGGCCTGCCCGTCGCTCATCTCACCCTCACGTCCGGCTCGGCCGACAACCCTGGCTTCAGCAGTCCCTCTGCGTTGAAGTCTTGGGTTTGAGAGCGGTCGAAATCGATTCGCACCGGCACCCGTTGCACGACCTTTACGTAGTTT
>Ga0137419_10000853_pt1 | contig 12117 bp, 13 predicted proteins | sample CZODoug3_1_2_16f_FD_108279 | JGI IMG/M metagenome (GOLD analysis project Ga0137419, IMG submission 108279) | Vadose zone soil fungal communities from Angelo Coast Range Reserve, California, USA - CZODoug3_1_2_16fungal (Illumina Assembly) | ecosystem: Environmental > Terrestrial > Soil > Vadose... | reverse complement strand
GTCCGAAACCGCCCCAGAAAGTGGCTTTTGGGTAATGCAACTGTCGCCCCGCGAAGAACCGCCCCACCACCGTCGCATGCGCGATTGCCCCGTATCTACCTGATCGAAACGGCGGTTGGATCAACCTGTCGAATTCGCGGAATTGGTCATTGTCGGTCAACGGTATCGGCATTTGCTCTACTACAAGTTCTTTCGGGCGATGTCGGTCGGGGGTCACTCCGCAACAGTACATAGTGCCGGATTTCGCCTTGCCGCCGTACTCAAGCCAAACGGAGGGCCAGGATGAACACGTGGGATCGAAGAGTGAGAAGTCTTCGAAAGCGTGCGACACAAAAGCCGTCACTTCAACCAGTTTGTGATTGTAGGCGGCGGGATCGCCCTTAAGCTGGCAAACGGTTACGCTCTCGGGCTGTTCTCCGCAAAAGCTTAGCGCAACAGCCCAGAGGACAAAAGCGAACATGCCGACCACAAACCCAGATCGTTTCATACACTCTAAGAGACCCAGATGGTCACCTTACGAAAGGAACGATGAGCGGTGCGGTTCTTGCGTGGTTTCGCCCGGTTGCGGCTCTGCTTTAGTATTTGCTCTAGCGGTGTGCTGGAGAAACCGATGAAACCAAGGCCGTCTCACATGCGCTGCCCACTGTTTGCAATGATTCTAGCTTGGGCAGTCTTTTCTCTGGGCCAAAACCAAACCCACTTTGTCACCATCGGCCAGACAGTTCAAATACACTCTGAGATTCTCAAGCCGTCAAGGTCGCTGACTGTTTCCAAACCCAACAGCTATGACAGCGGAACTGATCGTTACCCGGTGCTATACCTGTTGGACGGTGAGTCCAATTTCGAATACACAGCGGCCATCGTCCGGTTCCTGGCCGACAGCGAACGCATCCCTGAGATGATCGTGGTTGCCATCAACAGTGGAGATCGTCGCACACACGACCTCACGCCGCCGTCGGAGGTAGAGATCGAAAAATCGCTTCTCGCCTGGGAATGGCGGGGCGGACGCCTTCCTTGCATTCATCGGCGACGAACTTGTCCCCTATGTTGAGCGAAACTATCGGACGCGGCCCTATAGGATTCTGGTCGGGCATTCCTTTGGGGAGCTGTTCGCAATCCACACAATGGTTACAAAACCGAAGCTCTTCGACGCATACATTGCCATTGATCCAACTGTTTCGTGGAATGACGGAGCGGAAATTGTTCGAGCGCAGCAGTTCTTCTCGGAGGCGAGGGACCTTCAATCAGACCTGTATATCACTGCCGCGAATACCTTTGGCACGGCGACGCCTGGTATTCAAGAACTGGTCGGAGCACTGGGTAAAAACGCAGCGCGGGGCTTTCGCTGGAAGTTCGAATGGATGAAGGACGAAAGCCACCTCTCCATTCCGTTGCCCAGTATTTATTCCGGGCTGAGTACGATATTTGACGGTTGGTACCTCGCCGATCCATTACTGCTGTTCGACGAGGGCGGCCTCGAAGCAATCCGCAGACACTTCCGGGAAGGTGCCACTCGATACGGGTACGAGCGAACGACCCCACCGTTCGCAATATCATTGGTGGTCGCTGCGCTTATCGAAAAGCGCCGCCTAGAAGAGGCGTCAACGGTCCTCCTGCACGATCCGGAAGGAAATCCGCCTCCGTGGAATCAGCTTGATGCGCTCGCCAGGGGGTATGCTGAGCGTGGCAATGTCGAGCAGGCAATCCGCTTCTGCAGGCTTTCTCTACAGGAGAACCCACACAATGCCTGGGTGAGACAGAAGCTCACGGAGATGGGCGCGAACCCCAGCGCTTTGCCGAAGCACGAACTGCACTAGATCGCTGTCCACAGCACCACGCAATGCGTGAGCATAGCTGAATGCGGGCCTCGCCGGCGGCTGCAGCGACGCGGCCCGAACTAGATTAGACTCATTTCCGTGAACGCCTCCAACTTGCGGGACTACGTCACTGACGCCATCAAATTCTGGGAACGTTGGCGGCTCGTCTACAACCTGGCGCTCACAGCCATCGTTATCATCCACTTCGCAGCCGGATATCCCGCGTCCAGGGCAATACTCTCTCTTGATTTCGGGTTGGGCCTTTTCCTGTTGGCGGTCGTAGCGAACATCGCCTACTGTGCAGCCTATATCGTGGATATCTTCGCCCAAGCCTCCGGCTTCCGTGAACTCTGGCAGCGATACCGCTGGCTCCTGTTCGCCATCGGAACCACTTTCGCCGCCATCATCACCCACTTCGTCGCAATGGGCATGTTCCATCCCGGTAAGGAATCCTGATATGAATTGAAACGCCTGGCGTCTAGCGTGCCATAGCGCGGCATAACGGCAATGTATAAAAAAGTGGGGGAAATGAGGTTCGTTGACCGGATCGTGAGTGCTATCGCGCCTTGATTGCCACAGTCAACTTAGAATCTGCCGATGCCACGGGGTACGGTGTGGTGTTGAAACCATGAAAAGGACAACCAAAGTTGCGGGTGTTTTGATTGCTGCGTTCCTGCTATGGGCTGCCACAACGCGGCATTCGCGGTCAGTTCTGATACACCTCCCGTTCAGAACGAACCCAGTGATGGGTCGTTACAACTACGCGGTGTTCAACCCGTTCCGCGACCGCTCTGCCGAGCGTGCTGCCGCAGCGTACATCGAAGCGATGCGACGAGGCGATTGCTTGGAGGCAGCCAAACACGGCAGAAACGTCGTACTTCCAAACCAAATGAGTTGCCAGCAAATGCAGGCGGACTATCACGATTACCGGGCTGCGTTCGTGCAGAGGCTACGGGACCGCGCTGATGGTGAAAACGAAACTATTCTCTACTACTCAAACAACGGTTACGAAGGCAATCAGGTCACTGTGCAGCGCTTCGGTGATTCATGGAGCGTGGCGGAGTTCGACAACTTCTGGTAAGACTCTGGTGGCGGCTCAGGCAGAAGTCGATCGTTGGCGACAAACCGCCACTTCACCAGCAACCGGGGACTGAGGTAAATGGGCGGGATACGCCAAGTAACCCTGAAGTGCTGGAGGCCGCCTACCAATGGGGTTAGGTTCGGCCATGAGCCGAGCCACGAACGCGATACTCACTCCCCATGTTGGCCGAAGAGATTCCGACCCTGAGATTGATTCCGTCAACAAGTTCTTGCGGGAAACAGATGGCGGCGGTGGCAAATTCGTAGGAGCAACAGAACACGCAGGTGGGTCAAAGCAGATGGAATGCCGCGTGTACCTATCGGCGTTTAACCACGCTGATACCGCGGTCACTACCTGTAGTCGATCAAGCACCGTGGCAAGACAAAGAACGGGTCCAGGTCTTCGTTAAAGAACAAGATCAGGACGAGTTTCTGCTTCGCTGCGGTGGTCGCACACAGAAACCATCCGTGCTAGTTGAACTCGCAAAAGACGAGTTAGGAATTGTCAACAAACCCCTAATAAAGTGAGCAATGGCATTCAGCTTGACGGCGGTTTTGACATGCGCATGGTTATCGATTCTTGGGCGATATCAAGAGCGACGCGCTTCGGGTGCTCTCGGTGCACCGAGTTGCGGTCACCGTTGCTGCGTCCCAAATAGGTTGGAGAATTTTGAGCATGTGCGGGGTGTCAATCTCCCCCACGGGAAGATCACCCATCGTGGGATAGGCATAGAGTTCCAGCGTTCTCGTCCACTGCCATGTGTGTTTCTCGTTTTTCCAAGCTACCCGCTGGTGGAAAACTCTTTTGTAGGCATTATTTTGAGCGGTTCGCCGGGGAGGGAACAAGTTTTGGGGATGGGATCGCCGCTTCCGCGCTCAAGTCGTACAAATATGCTCTTGCTCCGGGGCTCCTTTTCTCATCCTGCCGGGTTCCCACCCGGTCGAGCTGGCTAAGTACGATCTGCTCCTCGTCGTTCTGCTCCCTGACTAGGATGTGCGAGAAAAGAACCCATACCCGGCGCGGTTTCTGAAGGCTATCTAAATCAGCCTTATAGCAGGACGGGTCTTCCGCACAATTGGCTCCAACGTGTACGTTGATGGTCAGGTGGCGGAGATCCGCATAATACCTAAATTGATATTGCGCCTGGGAGTAGACGTACCATGCGTCGCCTGCTTGCTGATGGGCCAGGATATAGTCGATAGCCGGCTTGATGTCGTCAGGGCGACGGGGGGAGATCAGACTGTGGGTCACCAGCCAGACGGGTTGTGCCAAGAGCAATACGACCAGCCCAAAGCGGGCGGCTGCAGACCGCAATATCGTATCGGCGAGCCAGGTGGCTCCTTCCGCCACGCCCAGCAGTGCAATTGGTACGGCAAACAGTAATAATCTTTCGGCAAGCGGGTATTTGTGCAGGTATGAGGCCAGCAGGGTCATAAAACACGCGCTGGAAATCAGCCCGACGAAATCACCTTTCATTTTTAAGATTAACGCCCCGCATCCCGCTACGAAAAGCGCCGCACTCAACACGGTTGCGAGGCCGCTTGGATCGCCTAGAACCGTTAGCCCTCTATCCGCAAGCCATTGCGCTGTTTCCAGCGACCAGAATATATGCGGAGGGAAGTAATTGTGCCAGAAATCGCCCAAAACTCGATCTTCGCCCAGCCCGCGCAGCGAGAAGAGGTACAGCAAGGCGAAACTTATGCTCCATAGGCCAAAAATCCAAACAATTCGAACCAGATACGCCGAACTTTTTCCCCAGACGGCGAGGAGAAGAACCACACTTGAACCCGCGAGGAGAAAACTGGCAGGGTGGGAAAACCAGAGGCCTGCCGCGCCGAGCAATCCCATTTCACAAAAAGAACGGACGCGCATTTCAGAATGCAGGAAACGCACGATAGCCCACAGCAGGAAGAGGGTGATCGCAACATCACACGAATACTGCTTAACTTCCGAGGAGTAATAAATCAGCGGTTCGTTGATGGCGAAAAGCAGTACCGCCAGGGGTGCGGCTCCTCTGGAGAGGCACGCCCTGGCCACCTGCGAGAACAGAAACGACGCACCAATGCCAAACAGCAGTGGCATGAATCTGAGGACAAACTCGCTTCCGCCGCCGATTGTCGTGGCGAGTTTTTCGAGTAGAAGGAACCCGATGGGAGCGCCCTGATGGTAATCCAGCGTATCGAACAATCCGGCGAATGGCCGGTGCAAGATATTGAGAGCAAGCAAAGCCTCGTCGTACCAAAGCGACCTGTTGCCCAAATACAGAGCAAGCCGCAGAAGCGCGCCCAACGCGATCGCAAGGCTTACCCATAGCCTCAGGGCGCGTTCTGGAATCTGTTGTTCATTGAGGGGCGGGTGGTCCAGTCTTTCAGTGATCTTACTTCCCATAACGGAACGATGGGTGCCCCACTCCTTCGGCTGCGCTCAGGGCAGCTCTTGCGTTTTTTGCAAGGGCGGGAACGATGCAGCCGATATCGTTCTAGCCATACCTCGTCTCGAACGCTTTTTACGCTGCCCAACACCTGCACTCTATCACGTGTTCCTGCTAGCGCCGCAAACCGCTCTTCCGGAGCGTCGACAAGCGCGACGTGTTTCTTAAAATCCTGGAACAAGTACGGAAGCTCTACGGGAACTTGGGGGCGCGGAGCCGATTTTGTTAGTATTCAATCATTGGTGCTCCAACCGTCTCAGTCTTGCTCAATCACGCCAGTTTGGGCGTAATGTAAACCTCCAATTGCAACCCTAGCCAGGGGGTCACGAAACCTCTTGCTTTCGTCGGAGAGTGCGATTCGAACCCAGACGTTCTAGCGAAATCAACAATTTAGAAGGCGCGAATGGCACATCAAAACCTCTAACACGCCAGAGAAGGGATCAACCCCACATTCTATTGGACGCTTACGGACGCTGATTGACTGGTGTCCAGGTCCTCCTCTTTAAACCTCGGGCGGACTCGTCAGTCCCATAGAACTGCAGTCATCTTTATCGACACCAGAACATTCGGAAGCTCAACGCCAAGTTTGGCGACGGCGCGCGTCGGGGGATCGGTCGGGAAGAACTTTGCGTATTCTTCGTTGAGGCCGGCGAAGTCGTTCGGCTTGGCTAGTAGCACGTGGACCTCGACGACATTCTCGAGCTTTGCGCCGGCGGCGCGCAGAATGTTCTCGCAGTTGACAAGCGCCTGCCGCGTTTGCTCCTGGATAGTCAACCCGGCCAGCAGATTCGTCCCCGGATCAATGCCGACGATACCCGACACATATATGGTCGAACCTACACAAGGAGGATAGTCGAATTTATTCGTCGGTCCGACAGGCTGCTAGAATAGTCGCGGTCGCGCAAGGAAGCACATGGCACTCAAGGCCACAATCTACAAAGCCGAGTTGCAGGTCAACGACATGGACCGCCAGTATTACGCGACCCATGCGCTAACGCTTGCGCAGCACCCATCCGAAACCGAAGAGCGCATGATGATGCGCCTGGTGGCGTTCGCGCTGCACGCCGATGAGCGGCTGGAATTCGGGCGCGGCCTGAGCACCGACGACGAGCCCGACTTGTGGCGCAAGTCGCTGACCGGCGAGATCGAGCAGTGGATCGAACTCGGCCAGCCCGACGAACAGCGTATCCGCAAGGCGTGCGGGCGCGCGCTCCAAGTCGTCGTGATCAGCTACAGCGGGCGCAGCGCCGATGTCTGGTGGGACAAGATCGCGGCCGGCCTTGCGCGCTCGAAAAATCTCACCGTGATCGACATTCCAGCAGCTACCGTGCAAGCGCTTGCGGGTCTGGCCGATCGCAACATGCAATTGCAGTGCCTGATCCAAGACGGCCAGGCCCAATTGATGAGCGCGAAAGCGAGCGTGTCAGTGGAACCAATGCTGCGCATGGTGCCGACGGCGCAGGTGTATTGACTGATCATGGGTGGCGACGCTAGCCAGGAGATCGCGGTGCACGGATCAGGCAAACTTCGGCGGCACCTTCGAGTTTGGCGATCTTGAGCACTTTGCGCTTCAGCATTCGTACGTCTACCGGATTAATCGAGGTTCGCCGAACGTCTCATTTTCCATGTACGAAGTCAGTGGGTTCTTTCAGAGTGATCTCAAGCTAGGATGCCCGCCAGATCGCAGCTTCGGGCAGATTCTCGTGGAAGATGCCGGCTCCAACGCGTAGGACTATCTTCTGGTCGCCCGGTGCGTAAGCGAACGCGATGCGCGGTGCGAAGCTATAGCGACGATCCAAGGCAGCGCTCCAATCTGAATCTCTCCGCCGGTCTCCGTTACGATTGGCAGTCTGCCGGTGAGCGAAAGCGATCTTTGCTACGCCGGGTACAGCCGCCTTCCCGGAATTCGGCGAGAGAGGTCACGATCCGATTCATCTGTTGCACGTCTCCGGTATTACATCGTCCCGGAAAGGAAACGACCATGTCGCAAACAAGAACCGTACTACGTCTCGAATTGCTGGCAATCGTTTTGATCGCCGCGACTCCACAGGCATATGGAGGGAAGTACGAGCCTTTGAAGCAGCGGCTTTTCGAGCGGTACGACCAAAAGCAAATGAGTGTAGTGCACGACAAGATCCTCGTTGCACTATTGAAGGAAGGCCCCGGTTTCAACGGCCGTGGCCGCAACATGCTCGAATACTCCGTTAACTACGACCACTTTGACCCAAACTTTCGGGAGTGGCCGAAGGAGTATCGCCGCCGCAATCTTTTAGACGGGGACACGACTGAGGAGGTGAAAGCAGGTGCGGAAATGATGGACACCCTCAGTCTGGGAGAAATGGCGCAGGTCCGGTTGTTCTACGTAGAGTTTTCAAAGGAAGACATGCTCCGCATCGATCTGTACCTCGTTCCCCTCGCAGGCAAGCGCAACGCTTCGAGTCAGAATATCTCGGACACCGGAGCCGGAGTTGCGTACAAAGTTGATTTCGGCTTCCATTTTCGGTTCCTCATTCCTCCCCGGTCAGCGGGGATCTCGGACGACACCTACCTTGCCTACATCACGGAACAGGTAGGCCACTATTTCGTACCAACGCAAGAATACCTGCAGGCGAACAAGGCGGCTGCAGAAGCCGAACAAGCGGCTAAGAAGGTACGTCTTGAGCCTGGCATGCTCGAGGACTCTGTGTTCGTAAAGTTAGGCGAGCCGCTCAAGCGCATTCAGTTCGGAAAGAAAACCATCCTCAAGTATCCAGACATCACCATTGAAATCGAAGATGACAAAGTGACCACAGTGAGGGCAGGCGGAGAAACGCACTAGGGGTGGTTCGCAGGCCGCTCTTAGAGATGCAGACTCAATCAAGGCCACGGTCCAAACCCGCGACAAGGATGAGTTTTAGTGACGAGGAATTTAGCGACGAAGAAATCAAGGCTGCTGGGGATGCCTGGATTCACAGCGAGATCGACATAAGTCGGGGTAGGTAGCTCGCTACAGCACGCCGTATTGGAGCGGTACGCCATCCAAATCCTGTTAAAACGGCACCTTCATTTATTCCGGCTGCTTTTCTGTTTCCTTCGAGTTCCAAGTATTTCTATGTGGTCGCAAGCGACTCGCGGCCTGGCCAGATTTGCGGGGATTGTCCATGGATCATGGTCTTGGGTGGACAAAGTGAACCAATTCGCTCGATACAAATAAAAGCCCGTCTCAGAGGGCGGGCTCACTTCAACCAAGTACTCCAACTATTCCGGCTTCGTTCCCATGTCCTCAATCATTTGTTTCTGTTCTGCGGTCCAGGTGCCGGTCATGTCTCCGTGCTGCACCAGCAGCTTCTTATTGGCGTACATCTGTTTCGTCGTATGGAATTCCTTCACATTCGCCTGGTGGCCTGAGAGGTCCCATTCGCCGACGCCTTTGTCGTGATATTTGAAAACGACGTTATCGACATAGGTGATCTGGTTGCCCCAAAGATCCATTGCAGGAACACGGTGTAGAGGCTTGCCCGCGCTGTCCCGTTTCATCACGCCCTTTTCCTCGAGGATATCGGGAATCGTAAGGGTGTAAGTGTTTTTATCGCGGGAGACCTTGAAGTCAATCGAGACAACTTTGGTGCCAACAATATGGGGCGGGTTCCATCCGAACATGAACGCGAGCATTTCATTGAATGCGTCCCGCTGGGCCGGGGTGGAACTCTTGTCGAAGTACACGGTGCCTTGGACCTTGCTGGCATCGTGATCGATCAGGTCGCCGATGACCACAGCCTTGAAGCCGCCCATATCAACTTTTCCATAGTGGCCGTGCTTGATATAGGTAAAGTCCGCGGCGTCGCAGCTGCCATGGTCGGGATGGCCATTCGAGCGGCACGGACAGGCGTAAGCAGTGCACTGGCATTCGGTCATGCTGATTCCGTGCACGTCAAATGCGGGGACATCTTTGGGTAGGCTCTTGGCTTCGTCGGCGGCGATGGCCAAGGTGGAAAGCACGAACGCGAAAACGAGAAGACCGGCAATACATAGCTTTCTCATACGTCCTCCTTCGGTACTTCGAAAACCGGAAGCATTGTACACCGGTTCTGACCTCCGGCACGTGGCTTGCAACGAGTTCCATCTGGATAGACTAGGGAGTTGAAGCAGAAGCGCCGTGATCCGTGGACAGCATAAGGGCACAGTCCCCACCCGCCCACGAGCCGCGATTGGAAGCTCGGACGGAATCGAGAGAATCGCTGGTTCAGGTCCACTGAGACTGAATGTCCGGCGCCCGCGCGTTCATTCTCGTCTTTCGTCGCCTCTGCACACAACGCAGTGTCTCCCCTACGTCCGATCACGCTGAGCTTGCTATATTCGCCGGGCTATCGTTTCGGGTCGCCTGGACGATGTAAAGACCGAATACTCGGAAGCGCCCTGCCGCTCGATCCAGCGCTGACGCTTGAACCATTCCGGCAGAGCCAGACGGCAAGCTTTATCGGCGGTCAACCCCAAAACCTAACGCCGCCGGCCCGTGGTGACCATGCAGCCTGGCCGATCCACACCCTAATCTGATAGTGTATAGCCTATTTAAAATATAGAACTTGATATGTTATAGCCTATCGACAATGAATGTAAAATAGTCTATAGTCTATTGAAATAGCAACTTTCGATAGGTCGTGACCTATGAAAAAAGCCAGACTTGCCGCCCATTCCCGCTCGCAGCTCGATGAACGCTTCAAGGAGCTTGGGCCTGCAAAACGCTATACCCCGCCCGTCCGCGGATGGATCAAGGCTCTCCAGGAGGCGCTCGGCATGTCAACAGCACAGCTCGCAAAGCGGCTGGGGATAAGTCAACCTTCCCTAGTGTTGCTCGAACAGTCCGAAGCAAAGGGCACTATCGAGCTCGCTACCCTTCGGCGCGCGGCCGAAGCGCTTGACTGCACGCTCGTCTATGCGGTCGTACCCAACAAACCGCTCGAAGCGACAATCCGTGACCGCGCGCGCGCGTTCCTGCACCACCACCGCGGACCGATCGAGCACTCGATGTTGCTGGAGGACCAGACGGTTACGGCCAAAGACGCCGAGGCGCGTCTCGATGAAATCGTTCGCGAGACGAATCCGCGGTTGTTCTGGGATTAGGGCATGAACGACCTTTTCGAGCAGCCGGATGATGCCAAACCGCTGACGCCGGAGGAAATGCGCGAGTTGATCCCCGCGCATATCTCCTATCGCCACGAACTAAACAAAGCCGAGCAGACGAACATCGAGAGCGCGCAGGATTGGGCTCTCAAACGCCGTCGTGATCCACTGAGCGAGAAATTCGTCAAGGAGTTGCACCGAAGGATGCTCAACGATGTATGGCGGTGGGCTGGCAAGTTCAGGACGAGCGAACGCAATATCGGAATTGCGTTCTATGAAATACCAGTGGCCCTGCGCCAATTGCTGGACGACACCAAGGCATGGATCGAGTATAAGACATATCCGTTCGACGAGATCGCGGTGCGCTTCCATCACAGGCTGGTGCAGATTCATCCCTTCCCCAACGGCAACGGCCGCCACGCTCGCCTCATGGCGGACCTTCTGGTGATTAGGCTCGGAGACGAGCGGTTTTCATGGGGAAGCACCAATCTGCAGGATGCCGGGGCGGTGCGCAAGCGCTATATCACCGCCCTGCGGGCCGCAGACGATCATGACATTGGTCCGCTCCTGGCATTCGCGCGCTCATAAATTCCGCTAACGATTCGCGATTCGCCATCATCAGCAGCAGCAAAATTTGTCGTCCGCCGCGATGATCATCATGAACGTGGTCATGTCGGTTCACGGCTCGTCGGGAGGCAGATAGGAGCGTCGGGCATCGCGCCAAAAGACCAGTACGACCACAACCGCGGTGACACCAGGAATAACTAGACCCAAAGCTGGTTACGGATGAGGCCGCCGTAGCTGCTGGGCGTGTGGCTTCTATGGCCATCAGCACACCCAACAGCGCACCGGGTGACTCAAGTCATTGAAAACATGGCGGAGAGAGTGGGATTGTGTTCCGCCCAATTTCAGAAATCGCAGCAACAATGGAAAAATCGTTCTATCCCTTTGTAATCGCAGATACTTTTGGATTGCTGCCAAGAAGTTCAACGACGGTTAACGAAGCCCACGATAGCCAAAACGCGCCGGATTATACCTGAAAAAAGTAACAAAATAGTAACAAGGATTTCAAAAACTCACCCGTTCGGCAGCAATCTACGGGCTCTTCTCTGACGAACCGCTGCGACGCGATGGAGCCAAGCGTTAAGCCCCAGAGCCGAGAGCAGCAGGGGCACAACCAGGCCCCCGGTAACCTGTTTTTCGCGAAACATCCTGGGCTAACGCGTCATGGCTGCAGTCTTACTTTTACGATCCGCAGGTGGTTGTCTTTTGCAAGGCCAATATAGGTAAGCAGACCATCTTTGTATTGAACGGGCCCGATTGCGTTATTTCGGACATCAACAGCGTATTCTGCAGTGCCTCGGATCTGCTCGGTAGCAAGGTTCATGATCCTGAGAGAGCATTTCCTCGGTTTCGCCTGATCTTTCTGCGTCACACGGTATTCACTCAGTACCGACCCCCGGTCAAGAAGAACGGAATACAAACGTGATTCTTCGGCTGGTGGTTTCAAAGCCATGCGCGTTACTTTTCCGCCAGGCGTAACAATAAATACTGGTCCTTTTGGGTCAGTTCTCGCCAGGTAAACGTTGCCATCGGAAGACCTCTGTGCCCAGCTCGCCTCAACCCTATCGCGAAACTCTACTTCTGATGTCGGTTGCCCTGATAGATCCTTCAGGCTGGGATGCCGT
>Ga0137419_10000850_pt1 | contig 12136 bp, 10 predicted proteins | sample CZODoug3_1_2_16f_FD_108279 | JGI IMG/M metagenome (GOLD analysis project Ga0137419, IMG submission 108279) | Vadose zone soil fungal communities from Angelo Coast Range Reserve, California, USA - CZODoug3_1_2_16fungal (Illumina Assembly) | ecosystem: Environmental > Terrestrial > Soil > Vadose... | reverse complement strand
GCGCGCGTGGCGAGCGGCGGATAGACGGCGCGAGCGACCTCGAGGCTTCCGCGGACGCTGTCGTCCAGCACCTCCCAGCGGTTCACGGTCTCGTCGGGGACGCGCGCGGGCCAGCCTCCGCCGATGAGATAGGCGCCGTCGGCGAGCTGCTTGAGGCTCAGCGGTCGGCCGAAGCAGCCCACGACCGGGATCAGGGTCGCGGGCGCGGCATCGGTCAGCAGCATCTGGAGCCCTCGGCCCCGAAGCGGAAGACGCACACCGATCCCGGCGAGCAGCGGCGCGCTCCACGCGCCGCCGGCCACGAGCGCGACGTCGCACGGCAGTCGGGCGCCGTCGCTTCGCAGGACCGCGACGACGCGCGTGCCCTCCACGACCAGCGCGGCGGCGCCGACACCTTCTTCGATCCGCGCGCCAAGACGTCGAGCCGCGGTCGCCCACGCCCGCACGGTGGCGACGGCATCCGCCTGGCCGTCGATCGGACAGTGGACACCGCCGCGGCAGTCGGCCGAGAGCCCGGGCGCCAGGCGCTGCGCGGCCGCGGCGTCGACCAGCTCCACGGGAACGTTGTCAGCGCGCTGCTCGCCGACCGTCGCGCGCGCCTCTGCCCAGCCCGCGTCGTCGAGCGCGATCCTCAGACCGCCGCCGCGTCGGTAGCCGGTCTTCGCGTCGAGCTCACGGTCGAGCTCGGGCCAGCGCCCGAGGCTCTCGAGCGCCATCGCCCGCTCGGCGGGGTCGCGGCCCATGACCCGAACGCCCGCCGCGCTCGCGCTGGACGCGGCGTCGCCGACCCGCGCGCGCTCGAGCACGGTCACGCGCGCCTGAGGATCGGTCCGGCGCAGGTGGAACGCCGCGCCGAGCCCCATCAGACCTCCGCCGATGACAACGATCGCGCGCGCCCCCAACGCCATGCGCGCGCGCTCAGAGCTGGCGGAGCTTCGGATCGAACGTGTCGCGCAGCCAGTCGCCGAGCAGGTTGAAGGCGAGCACGACGAGGAGGATCGCGAGCCCCGGAAAGAACGACACCCACCAGGCGCTCGTGACGAAGTCGCGCCCCTCGGAGATCATCGAGCCCCACGCCGGTGTGGGCGGCGGGATGCCGGCGCCCAGGAACGAGAGCGAGGCCTCCAGGATGATGACGTAGCCGACCTGGAGCGTGGTGAGGACGACGAGCGTGTTCAGCGTGTTCGGGAGCAGATGCCGGAGGATGATCCGTCGGGCCGAGGCGCCCGCGATGCGCGCCTGGGTGATGAAGTCGAGCTCCATCAGGGTCAGCACCTGGCCGCGGATCACGCGCGCGAAGCGCGCCCAGAGGATCACGGCGATCGCGATCACGACGTTGACGAAGCTCGGCCCGATCGTGACGGCGAGGATCAGCGCGAGCAGGATCACGGGAAAGGACATCGTCGCGTCGGTGGCGCGCATGAGCACGGCGTCGACGCGTCCGCCGTGGTAGCCGGCGACCAGGCCCACGCCGGCGCCGACCGCGCTGGCCAGCAGCACCGTGAGCACCCCGGCCGTCAGCGACACCCTCGAGCCCCAGATGATCCGGGAAAGCAGGTCGCGTCCGAGCCGGTCCGTGCCCAGCACATGCTTCCACGTGCCGCGCTCGTCCCACACCGGCGGCGTGAAGCGCTGCCGCAGCGCCTGCTCCTCGGGGTCGGCCGGACTCAAGACGTTCGCGAAGATCGCGGCGACGACAACCACGCCGATGATCGCCAGCGGCACCATCGGCAACCGTCGCCCCCGCAATCCCATCCACGGCCGCGCCGGTGCCGCCGCAATCGCCCCCGCCACTGCCCCGTGGCCAGACTCAACGGTCATTCAAGTCCTCTGTCCGAGCGCCGGCTTCGCCGGCGCCATCGAATCCTGGGGGAGGCTCGGAGGGGCCGCAGAGGCCCCCTTCGATTACCGGACATAGCGGATGCGCGGATCGATGAACGCGTAGACGCAGTCCACCGAGAGGTTGACCACGGCGACGATCGCCGCCGTCGTGAGCACCACGGCCTGGATCACCGGGAAGTCGCGCGACGAGATGGCCTCGTAGGCGAGTCGACCCAGACCCGGCCAGGCGAACACGGTCTCCACGACGATCGCGGTCGTGACCAGGATCGAGAAGTAGATCCCGGCGAAGGTGACGACCGGAATGAGCGCGTTCTTGAGCGCGTGGACCCAGACCACGCGCGACTCGACCACACCTTTCACGCGCGCCAGCTTCACGTACTCGGAGTCGAGCACCTCGAGCATGCCCGAGCGCAAGAGGCGCATCATCCCGGCCACGACGAACCAGCCGAGCGTGAAGCCGGGCAAGACGTAGCTCGTGAACCCGCCGACGCCGCCGGCGGGCAGCCACTGGAGGCGTCCGGCCACGACCTCGATCAGGACGATGGCCACCCAGAAGGTCGGCAACGACTGCCCGAGCACCGCGATCACCTGGGCGGCGCGATCGATGCCGGTCCCCTTCCACACCGCCGCCAGCACGCCCAGCGGAAACGCCAGGAGCAGGCTCACCGTCATCGCGAACGCCGCCAGGCGAAGCGAGTTGGGCAGCCGCTGCGCGATCAGCTCGCCGACGGGACGCCGCGCGCGCAGCGACGTCCCGAAATCACCGGTGAGCGCGCGGCCGACGAACGAGAAGTACTGCTCGACATACGGCCGGTCGAGGCCGAGATACATCCGGGCGTTGGCGAAGTCCTCCTCGCTCGCCGACATCGGGAGGATCAGGTGGAGCGGATCGCCGGTGGCCCTGGCCAGTACGAATACGACCACCGAGAGAATGGCCAGGGCCGCCAGCGACTGGACGAGGCGCGTGAGGACGAACCGCGCCACGCCCGCTCAGCGCTTCGACGAGGCGAGCTCGTCGAGGAAGAAGTCGTACATCACGGTGCCCGGGTTCCACTTGCCGAGCGTCTTCGACGCCGCGTAGGGCGAGTGCAAATACACCACCGGCACGCCGTAGTGCTCGCTCCGGAGCCGCGTGTAGACGTTGCGCAGCAAGGTGCCGATCTTCTCCTTGTCGGTCTGCCGCATGACCTGCTCGATCATGCCGTCGATCTCCGGATCGTTCACGGTGTCGCTCGCCTTCGACTTGCTGTACGCCTGCTTCTCGAGGAACGCGTAGGCGCCGATCCAGTCGCGGTTGGCGACGTTGTAGTAGCCGAACGCGCCGGGCGTGGCGCGATCGAACCAGTTCTTGCGAAACGCCGGATAGTCGACGGGCACCAGCTTCGGCTGGACGCCGACCTTCTGCCAGTAGCCGGCCATCGCCTCGGCAAACGCCTTCCCTTCGGGCAATCCGGGGAGCTGATACGCGTGCATCGTGAGCGGGAAGCCGCTCGCGAACCCGGCCTCGGCGAGCAGCTTCTTGGCGCGCGCCGGATCGTACGGATACTGCATGTCGGGCGTCGCCTTGAAGCCGATGTCGCGGTACGCCCACGAGAGGCCCAGGGGGACGTAGGCCGGTTCCGCGTAGCCGCCGAAGATCGACTGCGCGATCTCGTTGCGGTCGACGGCGAGGTTGAGCGCCTCGCGCACCCGCTTGTCCTTGGTCGGCTGACCGTCGCGCGGCAGGACCCACCACGTCGTCAGGATGGCTTCTTCCCGGCGGAAGTGAACGGGGAACGATTCGCGCTCGACCTCCTTCACCCGCTCGCGGCTCACGTCGGTGATGTCGACCTCGCCCCGGCGCAGGAGCGCGATCCGCGTCGTCTCTTCGGGAACGAGCTTGAAGGTGATGGTCTTGAAGCGCGGCACGCCGATGCGCCAGTGGCTGTCGACGGCCGCCAGCTTGATGTGCGAGCCGGTCACCTGCTCGACGAACTTGTAGGGCCCGCTACCCACCGGCTTCTGCGCGAACGCGTCGTCGCCGGTGGCCTCGATGTACTTCTTCGGCAGGATCATCCCCTCGGTCGAGAGCGAGCGCGACAGGTAGGTCGGGATGATCAGGGTCGGCTCTTTGGTGACGATGACGACGCGGTCGGGCGCCGGCGTCTCGATGTCGGCGATGAGCGTGCGCAGCGGCCCCGCGTAGCCGGTGGTCGAGCGCTTGCCGATCGCGCGTTGCAGGCTGAACTTGACGTCCTCGGACGTTGCTTCCTCGCCGGTGTGGAACTTGACGCCCTTCCGAAGGTAGAACGTCCAGCGCTTGTGGTCGGCGGAGGGCTCCCAGCGCGTCGCGAGTCCCGACTCTTTCGACAGCTGGCCGTCCGGCGTCACGCCGACCAGGTAGTCGAACATGAGCGACATATAATACTTCACCACGTGGCCGCCCAGGACGGGGTCGAGCACCTCGGTCGAGAAGCTGGAGAGCGCGACGGTGAGGTCCGGCTTGCTCTGCGCCGCGGCCGGGCCGGTCAGGAAGACGACCGACAGCAGTGCCGCCAGGAGTCCGATAGAGAGCCTCATGCTGAGCTCCTTTTTTATTCAGCGGGATCGAGCACTTGAGTCTTCGGCTCGGAGACGCCGCGATGGTAGCACGAGGCGGCGCGGGAGGAGCCCCGCGGCCCGGGCGTCCGGCTTACAATGCGGCGCATCTCATTTTCGAGTCGGAGGATCGCCACATGGCCGAGCTCGGCTTGCGAGACGCCACCACGATCGTCGAAGCGTCACTCAGGAAGGGGCGCGAAACCAGCTGCGCGCCACTGGCCGTGGCCGTCCTGGACGCGGGTGGACACCTGAAGGCGTTCGCGCGGGAAGACGGCGCGGGGATCATCCGTCCGCAAATCGCGATGGGCAAGGCCTGGGGCGCGCTCGGGATGGGAATCGGCTCACGGGCGCTCGCGCGGCGCGTGGCGGAGCAGCCTCAGCAGCAGGCGTTCTTCGCCGCGCTCAACGCGATGTCCGACGGCCGCGTCGTCCCGGCGCCGGGCGGGGTGCTGATCCGCGACGCGGGCGGAGCCGTGATCGGCGCCGTCGGAATCTCCGGCGACGTCTCGGACAAAGACGAAGCGTGCGCGCTGGCCGGGATCGCCGCCGCCCAGCTCGTCGGTGACACCGGCTAGCCGCGCGCCACGAGGCGCCGGCGAACTCCGGGGCTTACACCCAGTCGAGATCGGTGGCCACGAAACAAGGGAGCCGAGAATGACGCGATCTTTGCGCTGGCTCGCGCGGCTCGCGGTGGCGTCGGTATCGATCGCAACTCCGGCGCTCGCCGCCACTCCCGAAGGGCAGATGACGTGGGGGGTTCACGCCTCACTCGCTCCGGCGTGGTTCGACCCGGCGGAGACGACCGGCATCAGCACGCCCTTCATGGTCCTCTACGCGCTCCACGACGCGCTGATCAAGCCCATGCCCGGGCAGGCGATGGCGCCGAGCCTCGCCGAATCGTGGGCCGTCTCCAAGGACGGGCTGACGTACGAGTTCGTGCTCCGCAAGGGCGTGAAGTTCCACAACGGCGACCCGGTGAGCGCCGAGGACGTGAAGTTCTCCTTCGAGCGGTACAAGGGCGTCGCCGCCACGACCATGAAGGCCTACGTGGCGCTGGTCGAGGTGGTGGATCCGTACCGCGTGCGCTTTCGTCTGAAGAAGGCATGGGCCGATTTCATGACCTTCTACGCCACCCCCGCCACGGGCGCCGCGTGGATCGTGCCGAAGAAGTATGTCGAGCGGGTGGGCGACGACGGCTTCAAGAAGGCGCCCGTCGGCGCCGGTCCGTATCGCTTCGGTGCCTTCAATCCGGGCATCGAGCTCGTGCTCGAGGCCTACGAGGCGTACTGGCGCAAGACCCCGAGCGTGAAGCGTCTGGTGTTCAGATCCGTCCCCGACGAGTCCACGCGTCTGGCGATGCTCAAGCGCGGCGAGGCGGACGTCGTGTACTCGATCCGTGGTGCGCTCGCCGAAGAGCTCAGGCGGACATCGGGGCTCACCCTCAAGCCCACCCTCGGCATCTTCGTCGAGTGGCTCTCCATGCACGAGCAGTGGGATCCGAAGTCACCGTGGGCGGACCGGCGGGTCCGGCTGGCCGCGAACCTCGCGATCGATCGCAAGGCCATCAACGACGCCGAGTATCTCGGCTTCGGCAGGATCTCCTCCGGCATCATTCCTCAGGATTTCGACTTCGCCTGGGTGCCGCCGCCCTACCCCTACGATCCGACCCGTGCCAAGCAGCTCCTGGCGGAGGCCGGACATCCCAGGGGCTTCGACGCCGGCGAAATCTTCAGCGATATGGTGTACGTGCCGATCGTCGAGGCCGCCGCCAACTTCCTGCAGGCGGTCGGGATTCGAACGAAGGTTCGCGGCCTGGAGCGAGCGAGTTTCCAGAAGAGCGATCAGGACAAGAAGCTCAAGCTCGCGCGGGTCGGCAGCTCCGCCGCGGGCAACGCCGCCACCCGCATCGAAGCGTTCGTGGTCTCGACCGGAAGCAGGGCGTACGGCGGCTTCCAGGACATCGACGGTCTCTACCAGGAGCAGGCCGGTGAGCTCGATCCCAAGCGGCGCGCGGCGATCTTGACGAAGATCCAGCAGCACATGCACGAGCGCGTCGTGTTCGCCCCGCTCGTCGAGCCCGCGCTCCTCAACGGCTACGGCCCCCGCGTGGCGGAGTCGGGCTTGAGCCTCATCGCCGGCCACCTGTATTCGGCGCCGTACGAAGATCTGAAGCTGAAGGGGAAGTGAGGCTAGCCCTTGACCGAGCCGGCCGCGAGTCCCTGAACAACGAAGCGCTGGCCGAGGAAGTAGAGGATCGTGATGGGGACCGTCGCGAGGACGGCGCCGGCCATGAGCTGACCCCAGATGTACTGGTCGCCGACCACCATCATCGAGAGCTTGATCGGCACCGTCATCGTGGTCTGGTCCGAGGTGAAGACCAGCGCCAGGAGGAACTCGTTCCAGGCCAAGGTGAACGAGAAGATGGCGGACGCGACGATACCCGGGGCCGACAGCGGAAGGAGGATCCGGAACAGGGCCCCGATCTTGGTGCAGCCGTCCACCATCGCGTGCTCCTCCAGCTCGGCCGGAATACTCCTGAAGTACCCCATCAGCATCCAGGTGCAGAAGGGCACCGTGAACGAGAGATACGTGAGCATCAGCGACTTCAGCGTGTTGCCCAGGCCCAGCGCGACCACGATCGCGTAGAGCGACACGAACAGCATCGCGGTCGGCAGCACGTACTTGAACAGGATGAAGCGGCCGATCCACTCCCGCCCCCGGTACTTGTACCGGACGATGCTGAAGGCGGCGAACGCGCTCACCACCACCGTGACCGCGGTCGTCACCGAGGCCACCGCGAAGCTGTTCCAGATGTTGGTCAAGAGGCCGTCCCGCTCGATGACCCGGATGAAGTGTTGCAGGGTGGGGTGGCGCGGCAGGTAGGTGAAGTCCTCGTAGAGATCCTTGTTCGTCTTGAGCGCGGTCGTCACCATCCAGAAGAGCGGCACCGCCACCATGAAGACGAAGAGCGCCAGCAGCGCGTAGGTCGTGACCCGGATCGAGAGCGGTTCGCGCATGCTCCGGCCTCCCTCAGGCGTTGGCCTTGCGCTGCAGCAGGATCGTCACCGCCAGCACGAGGGCGATCAGCAGGGGCAGGAAGAGTGTGGAGACCGCCGCCGCCTCGCCCAGGCGAAGGTTCATCATCCCCATCACGTACACCAGCATCGTGTAGACCATCGTCGCGTCCGAGGGGCCGCCTCCCGTCAGCAGATAGACCGGCTCGAACGCGTTCGCGGTCCAGATCGTCGTCAGCAGGACCACCACGCCGATGATGTGGTAGAGCCCGGGCAGCGTGATGTGCCGGAACTGCTGCGCCCGGGAGGCGCCGTCGACCTGCGCGGCATCGTAGAGCTCCTGCGAGATCGTCTGCATCCCGGCGAGGAACGAGATCGCGTAGAACGGAAAGTTCCGCCAGACGTGGGCGACGATGACCGAGAGCATGGCCGTGCTGCGGTCGGAGAGGAAGGCGATCGGGGTCGCGATGAGCCCGAGGTCGATGAGGGCGTAGTTGATCAGGCCGCTCAGCGGATCGTAGAGCCAGCGCCACACCAGGTACACGACGAACGCCGGCATCGCCCAGGGCAGGAGCAGGAAGGCGCGGAAGAAGTTGCGGCCCCGGATCTGCTGGTTGAGCACGAGCGCCACGGCCATGCCGAGCACGAACTTCATGGCCACGGCGGACACCGTGAAGACGACCGTGTTCCAGACCGCGGTGGTGAACTGCGGCCAGGCGAGGACATAGGCGAAGTTCTTGAAGCCGACGAACTGGCCCGGGGACCCCACGGTCTTGTCGGTGAACGCCAACCAGATGGCGTAGAAGAACGGGTACAAGACGAGCCCGATCAGGATCAGCACGGTCGGCGCGAGGAGCCCGATGCCGCCGAGCGACTCACGCGTGCGCACGGACGGCCACCGCGCGGGCCTCGCCGGAGCGGGAAGCGTGACGGCGACGGATCGGTGCCGGATAGCCACGGTCGACGTTCTCAGGCGTACTTCGAGTAAATCTTGGTCAAGACGTCGACCGTCTCCGCGAATGCCTTGTCACGGGTCCAGTTGTCCACGACGATGCGCTGGAGCATCCGCGAGATGGTCGTGTTCGTGAACTGCTCGCGCCAGGCGTCGTTGAAGACATCGGGCCAGCCCTGCGGCTCGCCGCGCTGCGACATCTCGATGAGGCCCTTCATGAACGGCTTCTTCTTCCAGACCTCGAACTTGAGGTAGTCCTTCAGAACCGGGCCCCACTGGCTCACGCCCGATTCACGGTCCATCTTCCCGGGCTCCATCGAGTCCCACAGGAACTGCTTCGCCAGCTCGGCAACCTTCGTGTACTTCATGATCGACCGGGAGCCGAACGTGACCGGCTGGATCAGCCCCTTGGGTCCGCGGGGGTAGGTGTAGTGTCCGGTCTTGGCCAGGAGCTCGGGGTTGTTGGTCTCGAGCCAGAGCGAGATCGTGATCGGGTTCAGGACGAAGACGGCCTTGCCCGCCTGATAGGTCGAGTTGTTCATCGTGTTGTCCCAGGTCGTCACGCCAGGCGGCAACACGCCCGCCTTCCAGACCTCGGCGAAGAAGTCGAGGAACTCCCACACTTGAGGCTTGTGGTCCGCGAGGACCACGCGCTTGCCCTTGTCATCGGCCAGGCGCGCGCCGTAGCTCTTCATCATGTCTTCCCACACCTGGGCGTCGGTCTGGTTGCTCAGCGGGATGCCGAGCCCGAACGTCCGCGGCGGCTGCTGCGTCTTCTTCGCGTACACCAGGAGGTCCGCCCAGGTCGGCGGCGGCGGCTTCAGCCCGGCCTTGTCGAGCAGGTCGTCGCGGCTGATCAGCATGAACCCCTGGAAGCCGTACATGATGTGGTGAACCCGCCCGTCGGGCTCCAGCATGATCTTGGGCGCATTGCCGACCCATCCACCGTACGTCTTCTCCAGCTTCTTGTAGAGGTCGGTGACGTCGAGCAGCTGTCCTCGGGCCCGCAGCTCGACCGCGTTGGACTCGACGATGTCCGGCGTCGCCTTGGCCTCGATGGCGGCGGTGATCTTGGGCAGGAACTCCTTCAACGGCACCATCGTGATGTGTAGATCCACGTTGTTCTTCTGCGCCCACTCGCGAGCGAAATTCGCCCGCGCGTCGTCGCTTTCCTTCAGGAACTGATAGCACCAGTAGTTGAGCTTCGGCCGCTGGGCCACGGCCGGCGCCGCAAAGGACAGCGTCGATGCGGCGCCGGCGCCGACCGCGAGCGCGGCGGACTCTTTCAAAAAATCTCGACGGGTGTGCCGCTTCGCGGTGCGTGCCATCGTCTTCCTCCCTCGTCACGCGGACGCGTGACGCCCACCACCGTGGGAGCTCGACGGGTCGGAACCAGACAAGGCGCTACGTTGCCGAGACTATGCCCCGCCGGGTTGGCCCGGTCAAGGCCGGGAACTCCCCCGGACTCTGTCAGGTAGATCCCTCGCCGCTGACCTGTCCGTCGTCTGGTACTCGTCCTCCCGGCTACTGCCAGAACTCCCGTGTCGCCCGTCTCGCGCCCTCGGCCATGCTGGCCAGCTTCGCCCACGCAATGTCCGGATCGACCGCGGCCTGACCGACCCAGGTGCCGAATCCACAGTCCGTCCCCGCGATGACGTTCTCGCGGCCGACCAGTCGCGCGTAGCGTCCGATGCGCTCGGCGACGAGGTCCGGGTGCTCGATGAAGTTCGTCGTGGAATCGAGGACGCCGGGGATGAGCACCTTGCCCGCCGGCAGCTTCACGCGCTCGAACAGCCGCCATTCGTGCGCGTGACGCGGGTTCGAGGCCTCGAAGGAGAGGCCGGCGGGCCGGGCGTGGAAGACGATGTCGATGATGTCGGCCAGGGCGACGTCGTGATGATGCGGGCCCTCGTAGTTGCCCCAGCACACGTGCAGCCTCGACCGCTCCGGGGCAACGTTCGCGAGGGCCTGGTTCATCGCCTCGACGTGGAGCCGGGCCATCGCGCGGAACTCGTCCAGGCTCAGGTCGGCGAACTGGATGTGCCGCCCCATCCCCAGATCGGGACAGTCGAGCTGCAGGGTGAAGCCCGCTCGCGCCACCGCCTCGTACTCGGGCCGCATCGCCTCCGCGATCGCGAACAGATAGGCCTCGTGGCTCGGGTAGTGGTCGTTGCGGAAGAACAGCGAGATCACGCCCGGGGACGCGGCCGATATGAAGCCGCGCTCGGCCTTCGCCGCATCGCACGCCGCGCGGAGATTCTCCGCGTCCATCGCGGCGGCGCGCGGGTCACGGACGCTGATCGGCCCGTCGCAGGCCGGCGTGCGGCGTCGCGATCGCCCGGGGTCGCCGAAGACGCGCTTGGCCATCTCGGGAAAGTCCACGAGATCGCGGTACGTGAGCGGATGGCTCGCGCCGCCGAAGCCGTTCAGGCGATCCTTGACGTAGGTCGCGTAGCTCGGCTTGCTCATCTCGCCGTCGTTCACGATCGACACGCCCGCGTTCACCTGCTTCTGCACGGTCTCGGCCACCGCGGCGCGGATCCGGGCCCCGAGGGCCACGGGGTCGACCGGCACGCCCTCCTCCTTCGCGAACATCATCCGGATCAGGTCGGGCGGGCGCGGAAGACTGCCGGTGTGCGTCGTCAGGAATCCGTCGGTGCTGCGCGGCGCCGTCATCGCGCCGCGAATGCTATCACGGGGGCGCGCGGCGACTTGAGCCATACTTGCCGGACAGGCGCGGGGGACTCCGAATCCAATTCTCACGGGAGGTTCGCGTTGGCTGGCGGAGTGGAGCCGAGAGAGATCGAGAAGGTGCGGGAGGTGATTCGGCCGTATGTGCGGGTGACGCCGGTGGTCGGAGTGGGCGGGGTGGATTTTGGGCTTGGAGATTTTTCGATCACGCTCAAGCTCGAGCTCTTGCAGCACTCCGGATCGTTCAAGGCGCGCGGGGCGTTCACCAATCTGCTCCTGCGCGAGATTCCCGAGGCCGGGGTGGTCGCCGCGTCGGGCGGCAACCACGGCGCCGCGGTGGCGTACGCCGCGATGCGGCTCGGCGTGCCGGCCAAGATCTTCGTGCCGACGGTGTCCTCGCCGGCGAAGGTCGAGCGGATCCGCGCCTACGGAGCCGATCTCGACATCGTCGGAGATCGCTACGCCGACGCGCTGGCCGCCAGCCAGACGTGGGTGGAGCGATCGGGCGCGCTGGCCGTGCACGCCTACGATCAGGTCGAGACCTTGCTCGGCCAGGGGACGCTCGGCATGGAGCTCGCCGAGCAGGCGGCGCTCGACACGGTGCTGGTGTCGGTGGGCGGCGGCGGGCTCCTCGGCGGGGTCGCGGCGTGGTACGCGGGCAAGGTCAAGGTCATCGGCGTCGAGCCCGAATCCGCGCCGACCTTGACGGAGGCGCTGAAGGCGGGGCGACCCGTCGACGCTCCGGCGGGCGGCATCGCCGCTGATTCGCTCGCGCCCCGCCGAGTCGGCGAGCTGATGTTCCCGATCGCCCGGGCCCACGTGGCCAGGGTGTTGCTCGTGAGCGACGCGGCGATTCGCCGAGCGCAGGAGGCATTGTGGGGCGCGGTGAGAATCGTGGCGGAGCCGGGCGGCGCGGCCGCGTTCGCGGCGCTGCTCAGCGGCGTGTACACGCCGGCCGCCGGCGAGCGAGTCGGCGTGGTCGTCAGCGGCGGAAACTCGACCGCCGTCGATTTCGCGCGCGCGTAACTCCTACTCGATCGCGAAGTGCGCTTCGGTC
>Ga0137419_10000849_pt1 | contig 12137 bp, 14 predicted proteins | sample CZODoug3_1_2_16f_FD_108279 | JGI IMG/M metagenome (GOLD analysis project Ga0137419, IMG submission 108279) | Vadose zone soil fungal communities from Angelo Coast Range Reserve, California, USA - CZODoug3_1_2_16fungal (Illumina Assembly) | ecosystem: Environmental > Terrestrial > Soil > Vadose... | reverse complement strand
GACTTCGAAACGCGGAGTAATTAAGTAAGCTGAAGGATGAAAGGCGGAAGCATGAAGAAAGAAGAGCGCGGGACTATTAGAACTCTTTCGCAGCCCCCAAAAACCACGCGTTCGTCTTTTTACCCTTTTTCAGTCTTCATCCTTCCGCCTTCCGCCTTCATCCTTTCCCAATGCGTTACGGATTAATTGCCGGCAACGGCCGCTTTCCGTTTATGGTCGTCGACGGTGCTCGCCGCGCCGGCGTATCGCTTTCGGTAGCCGCGATTCGCGAAGAGACTGATCCAAAAATCGAGCAGGAAGTGGAGCGTTTGATCTGGGTAGGCATTGGCCAATTGGGAAAGATGATTCGTTTTTTCAAAGGCGAAGGCGTGGAAAAAGCAATCATGGCCGGCCAGGTCAAGCACGTGCAGATCTTCAGCCGCGCCGTGCCTGACGCGCGCATGTTGAAAATGCTTTTGAAACTGCCGCGGCGAAATACAACCTCGCTCATCGGCGGCATTGCTGCTGAACTTGCCAGCGAAGGCATCGATCTGATCGATTCAACCTATTTTCTGCAGGATTCTTTACCAGCGCTGGGTACGCTGACACGTCGTAAGCCCAGCTCGGAGGAACGCGCGGATATTGAGTACGGCCAGGAAGTCGCCGCTCATATTGCACAACTCGATCTGGGCCAAACGATTGTGGTGCGCGGCAAAGCCTGTGTGGCCATCGAAGCCATGGAAGGCACGGACGCAACCATTCTGCGGGCTGGTGAAATAATAAACGGCCAGGGAGGCGCGCGCGGCAGAAAGAATCTCAGCAGCGGTCCGCTGACTGTGTTGAAACTTGCCAAGCCGGATCAGGATATGAGGTTTGACGTGCCGGTAGTGGGCATACCGACTATTGAAGCTATGGTGCAAGCCGGCGCCACCTGCCTCTGTCTTAATGCCGGGAAGACCCTTATGTTTGATCGAGAGGAAATGATCGCGCTGGCGGATAAAAACAAAATTGCGATCGTTGCTCTGTGATTGTCAGTTCAGCACCCAAGAAGTTAAGAGTACAACCTTCAGGTTGCCCGTTGTGGAGAATCAGCAAACTAAAGTTTGTACTCTGAACTACTTGTTTCTGGTTCACGGTCTTCGTCCTCCCCAACTGCCTCGGGAGCTACCGGCTTACCAGGCACACGATATTCTTCGCTCACCCACCGTCCCAAATCGATAAGCTTACAGCGCTCCGAACAGAACGGACGGAAAGGATTGTCGTTCCATTCGACCGGGCTGTTACACGTAGGACATTTCATTCGCCGGTTGTGCCAGAGTTTCTAATTGACGAGTCTTGCTTCGCGCAACAGCCACTCGGGTCGCTTGATCAGAATTCTGCGGTTAACGAATTCGATCGTACCCTCGCGGCGCATTGCGTTCAAGCGCACAGTGACGCTTTCGCGGGTGGAACCAACTATGGAAGCAATTTCCCGGTGAGGCAAAGGAATATCGATCAGCACGCCGTCAGATTCGCGCACGCCGTAACGATCGGAGAAGTCCACCAGTAACCGGTCAACGCGCGCCGGAATAGCATTGAGAGCGAAATCAGCGAGACGCTGTTCTGCATGCTCGAGACGTTGGCCGATCAAACGGAAGGTGTAATCGTGCAACCCTTGATCTTCGGTCATCGCTAACTTGAAATGCTCCGCCGGTATTCTCAACAACGTGCAGCTCTCATAAGCAATAGCAGAGTTTTCCCGGCGCCCGGCTTTTGAGTAAAGAGCCGACTCGCCGAAGAGTGAGCCTTCAGGCAGAATATCGTTTACGGCTTCGCGGTCGCTGTGCGGCTCGATGCGGCAAAGCTTGATGCGTCCTTTGATAATTGCAAAAAGCGCGTCCGCCTCTTCGGCAGCGCGATAGACGAAGCAGCGGCGTCGAAACTCGACGACGCGAGATTGCTCTGCGAGTTTGGCAATTACGGCGTCAGCCAGATCCGCGCCGAATTCCAAACCACGAATAGTCCGCAAACGATCTGCAATCGGCATGTCACGAGCGCTTCTGGGGAGTTTTGCCTTAGCGTCTTTGTCGTTCATAGTAATTGGTTAAAGCAAGGATTTTAGTTGACCGTGGCAGATACGAGCGTTGCCTGGATTGTCGCCACGCTTTCTCGTTATTGTAAGGAGCCCCTGCTGGTTGTGCCCGAGGTTAGAACGGCTTCAGTTATTGTACGGCTATCAAAATTAGGCGAGTCGCTAAAGCGGACAACCACTGAATAATCGCACTCTAACATGAAGCCCATGACCACGCAAGATTATTAGCGGGTTGGGTCACAGGACCTGTGATCCATTGAAACCGGCGCCCTTGCGCAGTCGTACAGGTACTCAGAACGGCGCGCTGACCTGGAGGTAAAAAATCTTTAGAAATGGCTGACTACAAAGACAAAATTGACGAATGGCATAAGACCGTGCGGCGCAAAGCCCGCGAGCTTGACGAGAAGTTTGCCATTTCCGACCTGGTAGATGAAGGAACAAAGGCTGCCGGCGACGCGGCGAAACGAGGGGCTGAAGGCCTAAGTTCAGGCGCCGACAAGTTGCGCGCCGAGGCCGAGCGTTTGGCCGACGAGGGCAACCTCAGCGAGACGGCACGCCGGGCGGCGGACGATGCGGTGCGTGGCGCAAAGAAAGCAGGGGAAGTGATTCGCGACGCAGCCGGCGATGCGGGAAAGAAAGCCGGCGATGTATTGGACGACGCGAAGAATTATTACGAACGAGCTTCGAAAGTTTACGACACTGGCGCAAAAATCACGCGTGCATCTGCGGCGGCCACCGTGGGTGTCTCGAAAGCCCGCGAGTGGATCAAAGAAAACCCCGGCAAGGCGGCGGCTGTTTCTTTCTCACTTGTGCTCGGTATTCGCATGGGCACCGCATTTCCGGGACTGGACGCAGTATTGCTCGGTGCCCATCCGCATTGGTTAACGCATTCCGCGCTGCCGATTTTTGGAGTGCGCAAACTAAGCGAAACTTTTGACAGCTACCTGCGCAAGAAGGAAGAGTTGATTGCCCAGGGACAACTTACGGAAGCAGAGCGTAGCCGTGTTGAGTTCGAACGCAACATCACAAAATATGTTGGTGCGCCATTGCTGGGAGCGTTTAGTTGTGCGGCGGGTGCAGTGATGTTTGCGCAGATTATTTCGCCGGGCGGGCTGGCTGGCGCCCCGATTAGCTGGCTGGTCGGTGGAAATCCTTTTCTCGGCGGCGTTTGGTTATTTGCCAACGGCGTTATCTGTTTCCATGAGGGCTACAAGTTTTTCATGATTGCGCTTGCCGATCAGGATGAAGTGAATCGTATGGTACACGAGATTAAGGGCTTGCTGCCTGCAGCCCCCTTGGCACAAGAATAGTGCTTAACCTTGTTCGGATCCTTTTTCCTCTTCCTCTAGCACACGTTTCCAATTGCTCGGATCTCGTCGCAAGTCCATTACGGAAACGATGAGAATTTCGTTAGACCGAATTTGATAGATGAGACCGAATGGAAAGCGGTGAGTACGGCATCGCCTTATTCGGTGAGACAAGGAGTGCCAGGCACAGGGTTGGCTAGAATTCGGTCTACCGTGGCATCAAGCTCATTCAAAAAACTCTTCCCCAGCCCGCTCTCCTTCTTCTCGTAATCTAATGTCGCTTGTTTCAACTCTACCAGCGCGGCCGAGGTGAATCGGTAGGCAGAGATGAACGGAGATCTCGCGGAGCAGCAGGTCCATCAACGGCAGGTAGTTCACCTCGCTCAAAGGCGTCAATTCGATCCTCGGATTCTGAAGCCCACTTGCTTTCGCGCTCAGCGGCGCCTGCCTCATCGAGACTTTCCCAAAGCAGATCAATCAACACTGCTCGTTCTTTGGGATTGAGTTGAACAATTTCCTTCTGAATAGATGCAAGGCTCATAGGAGGATCATCATTCTTACTCGAGGTTGCTGTCAAGAGTCTGCGCAAAGGCTTCAAGTAAGCGTGATCGGAAACGGCACGAACGAGAGCGCGAAAACGATCAGCGTGATGATTGCCACTACGATCCGCGCTGCCCCCAAAGGTTCCATCTGCTCTGGCGCTGGATGGCGCACCCGCAACATGACGGCCAGCAGCACGGTGTAAAGAAAGCCACTGGGACTGTGGTGCCAAACGAATCCCAGCATGGCCATTGAGGCCATGGCGACAAATGCAATCCGGCCGATGAGCTTGTGAGCGCGTGGTCCGAAGAGCGAAAACGTTCCGTGCCCGCCATCGAGTTGACCCACCGGCATCAAGTTTAGGCTCGTCACCAGCAAACCAATCCACGCGGCCATGTAAAACGGATTAGGCAATGCGTCGGTTAGGTTCGCGCCGGTCGCTTTTGCAAATATCCGGAATAGAAGCGGATCGTTGAAAACAATTGCAGAACCTGCGATGGGCGACGGCGCAGCTTGCAGCGTGAAGATTCCTGCCAGCGCGACCGGCAGGAGCATGACAAAGCCAGCCAGTGGTCCAGCTAATCCAATATCGAACAATGCGCGCCGCGACGGAATCGGCGACTTCATTTTGATGAACGCCCCGAAGGTTCCGGCCAGGAACAATGGCGGCGCCGGAATAAAGAAAGGCAACGTCGCATGGACGCCGTAGTAGCGACAGGCTAAGTAATGGCCCATTTCATGCGCTGTGAGTATTGCGAGTAACGTAATCGAGAAGCTAACGGCCGCCACCAAAATGTGCGGGTGAAGGAGCGCAAATGTAAGTAGCGAAGTAACGATGCGCAGGTAGTATTCAGGGATATACAAGACATAACTGAGCACGCTGGAAAGAGCAGGCTCAGGAACATCCAGTTCAGGTGCGGCGATTACTATCCCCGCGAAAGTTGTCGTTAGAAAGGTGATCAGAAACAGAGCCGAGTGCCGAATCCACTCACGAATCGTAGGGCGTTGCGCCCGAGACCGGGCGACCAGTTGTGGCTGCGGAAAAAATGGCGGAATTGCCTGAACCGATTCTGACATTTGCTATGGCGCAAACTGTTAGTTTGCGTATTAACGGTGTCCTTGAACATTTAAGGCTAGAGTCGCGACCGGCGCCGCAGTGCTCTAGCCTCGTTAAAAAACTGAAATAGTTCCAACTCTACTTAAAATCCAAAATTTCCGAATCCGCTTCAACCGCAAGCTCGCCGTCATTGCTCACTTGCAAGTCTTTCCCCGGCTTGAAACGAATCGTCTTGCCCGAAGGAATTGCTACTTCTTCGCCGGTCCGGGGATTGCGGCCGACGCCGCGTTTTCGCGGCTTGACGACAAAGACACCAAAGCCGCGCAGCTCAATTCGCTCGCCACGCGTGAGTGCTTCCTTCATCGAATGAAAGAGCGCATCCACCGCCTGCTCCGCTTTCATTTTGGGTACCCCGGTCTTTTCCGCCACGCGGTTGCTGATGTCTAGTTTGATCACGGCCTTAAGCCTCCGTTCGCGTCTCCATGGGAGAGTTTTCGAGCCGAACTTGCAGGCAGCGATGATAGAGAGCCGCAGCAACGACTGTCAACCGTTTGCTGTCACCCGCCCAATGATCCCATGCGATTTCCGTCGCGAATACTAAAGCAAAAGTGCAATAAACCTGCAAACCGATGACGCGCTGTGATGTTTGACAAGCAATCTGTCGAAAGCTAACCTCAAGCGGGGTTGTGATGAATGCATTGAATTGGAGAAAGCCGCATAGGCAGCGTCTATGTTAGGAATTAGGACTCGCCGGCCGCCGCCCTTTGGCGGCGTTCACCAGAACGACGACAAAGATATTCAGGTGCATCGACCTGAAGAAGCTTCCCGCCAAGGTCTGTGGGCAGAGGGCCGTCTGCTGCTGCGAGATTTAATTTTTGCATTGATGATTGCCGCGCTGGTGGTCGTTTTTATCGTTCAGCCGGTGAAGGTGGAAGGCACGTCAATGTTGCCACGCCTCCACGACGGTGAACGCATTTTTGTTAACAAGCTGATCTATTACGACGAGTATCGCTGGGCGCCAAAAGTCGAGCGCGGTGACATCGTGGTTTTTTGGTATCCGGAGGATCCGTCCAAGAGCTACATCAAACGCGTGGTGGGACTGCCGGGCGACACAGTGGAAGTGCGGGATGGAGTTGTGCGCATCAACGGTAGCGACCTCGACGAGAGCTATCTGGACCATAAATACAACCTGGCGCCCAAGAGCCAGGCGCCCGTCTATGTTCGGCCAAACTATTATTTTGTGATGGGTGACAATCGCGACAATTCCTACGACTCACGAAGCTGGGGCTTGGTGCCCAAGAAATACATTTATGGGAAGGCGTTGTTTCGTTATTGGCCATTGTCCGCGATCAGTGTAATTCACCACGAAAATATTTCTTCGCCGCCTCCCACGGCTTACCGTCCGACCCTGGAAACACCAAACGCCGAGCGATAACTGCAATACTGGAACTGAGAAATTGAAGTGAGTGCACTTGATTGGTTACGGCTGGCCCTGATGATTTTTTATGCACCGCTTCGCGGGCTGCGTGAGGTGCGCGATCGAGCGCCACTGACCGGCATTGGGTTGCTGGCCTTCATCAGTCAGCTCGCTTACTACACGATAACGCAGTTGCTGTCTGGGAATCGAAGTTTTCTTTTTGGCGGTCCCGGGGCAGTGGTGCGTCTGCTCTTCCAGGCGACGCTGTCGCTTTTGTTGGTTGGCGTTATACTCGTTCCCCTGATTGCGTTTGTCGCTAATGTCTTTGAACGTCGCGGGCGTTTCAGTCTGCTGCTGCAACAGGAATACGCGTCGCTGGCCTCAACTTTTCTCTACGCGCTGGCGATCGCCAATCTGATCTCCATACTGGTCTCGCTCTTCTTCCACTTCAGCGGAGTACAAGCGGCATATGTTGCGCAGTCTTTTCAGTCAGCAGCGCAAGTTGAAAATCTGTTTCGCTTGCCGGATGATTTGCGCGCTCAGTTGCAGTTGGCGCTGCGAGATCCGCAACTCGTCGCCGCCGGCCTTTTCCGTACAGTAAAACTAACGCTCTTCGTGCTTGCAGCCATTTGTGCTGTGCGCGAAGTGTTTCGCATAACGGTGCTGCGCGCGATTGCAATTTCAATAGTCGGGCTGGTGCTGGCTTTGTTCATCTCGCCTTTATGGGCGTTGCTGCTCAGCCCTATTCTGGCTTCGCCGTTTTTGCTGATAATTCTGTTCCTCTTGATCCGCGGCTACATTAGCAATGTCACACGCTCGCAACGCGCGCGCGAATCCTTCAAACAAAACCTCGAGGCGGCGACACTGAATCCGGCTGACGCCTCAGCGCATTACAACCTTGGTCTGATTCACCAGCAGCGCGGCGAGCTGGAAGCGGCGCGCGAACGATTCGAGCGCGCGATTCAGATTGACGAAGAAGAGGTCGACGCGCACTACCAACTGGGGCGCATCGCGCGCGCTCAAAAGCGCTTTGCCGATGCCATCAAAAATTTCGAACAGGTGGTAGCGCGCGACCGGTCTCACAGCCAGCACGAAATTTGGCGCGAGGTGGGTGCGACCTATATCGCCGCCGAACAATATGAAGACGCGCGCAATGCGGTCGAACAATTCCTCGAGCACCGGCCGTCAGATCCGGAAGGTCTTTATTTGATGGGGCGCGCGCATGCCGGCCTGGGCCACAGGCGTGAAGCCGCGAGTTCGATGCAGGCCTGCATTGAAGCTGTGAAGACTGCGCCGGCCTACAAGTATCGCGCGGACAAGCGCTGGCTGAACGAAGCGCAACAGTATCTGCGTACTCAGTCCTAGGTATTCATGAGACTAGCCAGCGATCCCACCTGCAAACATCTAATCGGTAGCGTGTTCGGTCTACTATTCGTAGTTTGCATTTCCAGCGATTGTTCGTCGGCAAAGCAAGTCCAAGATTCCTGTGCCAACTTTGAGCGGACCATCAAAGCAACATACGACTTTCGACCGGCGCTCCTTTCGGATTCGGAGCGAGCTCAAAAGGTGATAGCGATGGACAAGGTGTGGGAAACAGTCAAGTCCGAACCTGCGCGACTCTTACCTTGCCTTCGCAATGCGCTTGAAGATCCGCAGGCCAATGCCTGGTTCCGCTTCGATGGTAGCAACCTCCTTGTTTCATTAGATCCTTCACCTGCCTCAAAAAAGCTGCTAATCCAAGATTATGCTGCCTCAAACCTCGACGATGTTGAACTGAGCCTGTGGGTTTCAAACCTGGCACGTCTCGCAGCGGAAGGCTTCGACGTGTCTACGGCTGGCGAACGCTGGCTGTCGTATTCGAATGCGCGATATTTCCTGCCTGAGCACGGAGCCTACGAAGTCAAGCGCTTTCAAGGCGCTCTCTTTATTTTCGGCAGCATGGACGAGGCACAAGCTACGCCAGCGCTAATGAAAATTATCAGTAACGTGGTCCATCCAGGTCGAGAAGACGCCCTCCTGGTCTTGATTAATCAAGCCACGCCAGAGTCGGTACAAGCGCTAACGCACATTGATACCTCGGGATTTTCTACAGATGCCAGGCGGAGGCTCAAGGAGGTCCTGGAACACCCCAAGTTGATCGAGAAGCGGACAAAACCAAAAACCAGCCGGGAGGAATTTCTCCAGGCTTTTCAAGCTATGGTCAATGGAAATTCTCGGCTATTTCTGGATTTAGTGTCGGAGGTGCCGGATGGTGAAAGGGATGTAGTAACAACGCTGGGTCCTAACGACGTACCACTTGTTCGTAGAGTAAGGCGCTTGATTATCTCGAGCTCAAACCCACACTCAATTGAGTTCTATGACACGTTCACCGATATTCTGAGGACCATAACTCGGAACGAACCAAAAGGAGCGAACTCCAATTAGTAAGAGAAGCGATTTGAAACCCGCGATACTTGCCTTGGAAGATGGCATCACCTTTCGTGGCCGCTCATGGGCGGCTGAAGGCGAGAGCACAGGAGAAATGGTCTTTAACACTTCGATGACTGGTTATCAGGAAGTGTTAACCGACCCGTCGTACGCCGGCCAGATTGTTTGCATGACTTATCCGCTGATTGGCAACTACGGCGTGAACAGTGAAGACGAAGAATCGTCACGTCCCTGGGTTGAAGGGTTTGTAGTGCGCGAAGCAGCCCGCATCGCTTCGAGCTGGCGCGCGCGAGAAACCCTGGATGCTTATCTGAAACGCTGGAACATTGTCGCGATTGAAGGCATCGACACACGCGCGCTCGTCAGACACATCCGTGACAAAGGGGCGATGCGCGCTTGTATTTCGACTACGGATCTCAGCGAAGAAAATCTCGTAGAAAAGGCCCGGCAGTCGCCGTCAATGGAAAACCGTGAGCTGGCAAGCGTCGTTACGACCGAAGAGAAGTACGAAATACAGCCGGAAGGTAACGAACGTTTTCACGTTGTGTGTTACGACTTTGGGGTAAAGCGGAATTCATTGCGCGAGCTGGCAGCGCGCGGTTGTCGCATTACCGTAGTGCCCGCCTCAACATCTTCCGCCGAGGCGCTGGCGCTGAAGCCGGACGGTATATTTCTTTCCAATGGACCAGGCGATCCTGCCTCAATGAATCAAGAGGTGGAACAGATTCGGAATTTGGTCCGGACTTCGGTGCCGACGTTTGGCATCTGTTTCGGCCACCAGTTGCTGGGCCGCGCGTTTGGCGGCAAGACGTTCAAGTTGGTCTTTGGGCATCGCGGCGGCAATCAGCCGGTGCAGGATGCCGCGAACGGCAAGGTAGAAATCACTTCGCACAACCATGGCTTCGCGGTCAAAGCAGACAGTCTGCCCGCGGAGGTTGAAGTAACACACCTCAATCTTAACGATCGCTGCGTCGAAGGCATGCGCCATAAGACGCTGCCCATATTCTCAGTGCAATATCATCCCGAAGCCGCACCCGGCCCTCACGATGCCGCGCACCACTTTCAACGTTTTATTGAATTAATGGAAAATTCCACTGAAAATTTGCATAAAGTCTGACTTTGTCCGCGGAGGGCCTACATTGACAGCCATCACCTGTCAAGGAATAATCCGAATGCCCCTTCGATACGATCTTTAGGCTGGGAGTGGATGCTTGAGAGAGTACAACGTCGAACATACTTCCTTGGATTGCCAATGGCTGTTTAAGCGAATGTTACCCTCCCTGCCCGGTCCTGGCACCCCCTCGTTCGCTAGCCTTGTTAAGGGTTTAGCTGCTTTTGGGATTGATCCCTCAGGCGTAACGCTCGACGCGCCTACGTCTAAACTAAGCGATGTAGCCTTAGCAATTGTTTTGCACGAAAAGCGCGTGATCGTCCGCATCACGGCGGCTTCATTTAACTTGTACGTCACCTCGTTGTTTGTGGGAGATGATGCGGTCCTTGTTCAAATTGGAGAATTAATATTGAACGCCGTTCAAGAGATCGATTCGGACGCAGATAAGGCGGAGGTGACGATCCGAACGTCATCTCACCTTAAATTGCTTTCTGCTGATGTGGACGAGTTTCTGAGGGAGCACTTAGCATTGTCGAACTCTATACCTGGATTGGTCCCCGATGCTGCGGCTTACAAAGTAGTCTCAGGGCAAAACATTCATTCATCAGACCTACGAATAGTAATTGCCAAATCAATTGGCTACGTCAATTCCATCTTTGTCGATGTAAACAGGAACTATTCCAACGCTCCGATAGCGGAGCTTGCGCATTGGGCAAATGCGGATTTTGAAGTGATGATGGAGCTTCTGGGTCTTAAGGAAGCTGAGCAGGCCTAAAATGACTAAAGAAGAATATCTAAAAGGACTTTTGTTGGCAGGCATGTACGTTTCAAATGTCCGGTCCAACCCGCAGCCTTCGACATTTGGTCGATCGGTTGAAAGAGAAAGGCAAAGGCTTCTCTCGGTACCGGAACTCGAGCGGTTACAGCAGTCTACAATTACTGGACAGTTCTCATGGGGCGAATTGTGGCAAGACTCACTCTCGAATATGGTACCTGTGTTTCATCATGCCCATTCAAATTGGCAAGCTGAGGATGACGATTGGATCCCGAAAAGAGATAGGCACGTCGGGTCCTTTGTGAGCGATCCTTTGATGAGGGTTTCACAACGTGCCCAATGGCACTCTTTACGCGAAAGTGTATTTATCAGACTCGAGAATATCTATGTTTTCCGTGCCGCGGCACATGTAAAATCATTTCTTGAGAAGAACGTTTTCCTTACACCTCTGCTTCTTGAGGCGAATGGCAAAATAAGAAAATATTTCGGGATGACATCGCACATAGCGCTGGAAGTTTCTGAAGATCCCGAGAATGGAAAATACGAAGAATTGTGGGCGCGGATTCAAACCAACCTCAGCCCCGCAGATGCATTGCCGTTACTAACGAAGTTTGATGATGAATGGTGGTTGGAGGCGTCGGTAGATTCAAACAATCTTCTGAATATCAAATTGGAATATGTCTGATGTCTTTGACTGGAATGATTTTGCCACGCTGGCAGAAGAATTAAGCAGGCGCGATAATGAGGCGTCATTGCGAACAGCGATCAGCCGTATTTATTACTCCACCTACCACAAAGCCAAAGATTATCTCGTGGAAGAAGGCGTTCCCTTATCGACGTCGGACAGTTCTCATAAGGTCGTCTGGAATGGTTATAAGAACTTCGGCAGATCTTGCCGCTCCGTCGGTATTAACGGAGATCGCCTATTCGATAATCGGAAAAAAGCTGATTACGACAAGGAAGTTGAGGATATCAAGAAACTGCTGAATGAGAGCTTTATGATCGCTGAAAAAATTCTTGTCTACTTAGAGCAATGCAAGCTAAGTAGAGCAACCTAGCTTTATTCACTCTTTTTCCATCAGCCGCACAATCTGAGCAAAGTGAATACACCCTAGTCTTCCACCGGCATCTTGAGTTCGCCAGTGGTGAGGTCTGGACGCGTGCGCGCCATCTCTTCCGGAGTTGTGTCAGGATATGGGTGCTCGCGCACAGCGTTTGCGGTCTTTGCCACGGGCCCTGCCGATATCGCCGGCGCTGCTTCGAGCAGATCCGCCAATCCTTCACTGCCGCGATGTTCCAGCCAGTGCCGGTAACTTACAGTCAGGATCGCCACTACTGGAATGGCAAGAAAGATTCCGGCAACACCGGCAAGCTCGGCGCCCGAAAGTATCGCTATGATTACGGCGAGTGGATGCAGATGAATTCCCTGGCCAATCAAACGCGGATAGACAAG
>Ga0137419_10000847_pt1 | contig 12141 bp, 12 predicted proteins | sample CZODoug3_1_2_16f_FD_108279 | JGI IMG/M metagenome (GOLD analysis project Ga0137419, IMG submission 108279) | Vadose zone soil fungal communities from Angelo Coast Range Reserve, California, USA - CZODoug3_1_2_16fungal (Illumina Assembly) | ecosystem: Environmental > Terrestrial > Soil > Vadose... | reverse complement strand
TCGGGCTCAAGCGCGGCAACCGCCCGCTCTTCCTCAGGCACCTTGCGCGGAACCTCGCCCGGGCCACCTCCGACCTCGGCGCCGTGGGCCTGCGCCAGCTCTCGGGCCGCATCCTCCTCGACCTCGACGCGCACCCGGCGCCCGAGCGCGTGCGCGACCGGGCGCTCCGGGTCTGCGGCGTGGCGAGCGCCGCGCTCGCGTACCGCGTTCCCTCGACGCTCGACGCGATGAAAGCCGTCGTCGGCCGGCTCATCGAGGGGCGGACATTCGCCTCGTTCAGGATCAGCGCCCGTCGCGCCTTCAAGACGTATCCCATGACGTCCGTGGAGCTCAACCGTGCGCTCGGCGCGTTCGTGCTCGAGCGGGTCCCCACGCGCGTGGACCTGCACGACGCCGAGCTCGAGATCCACGTCGAGGTGCTGCCCGCAGAGACCTTCGTCTACATCGAGCAGCCGCCCGGCCCCGGCGGGCTCCCGGTGGGCGCCTCGGGAACGGTGGCTTCGCTCCTCTCGGGCGGGATCGACTCGCCCGTCGCCGCATGGCGAATGATGAAGCGAGGCTGCCGGGTCCTCTTCGTCCACTTCCACAGCGTGCCGTACCTGCCGGCGACCTCGCAGGGCAAGGCCCGCGCCCTCGTCGCGCGGCTCACCGAATGGCAGTACGACTCGGGCCTGCTCCTCGTCCCATTCGGCGAGATCCAGCGCGAGGTCGTCCTCACGGTGCCGCCGCCCGCCCGGGTGGTCGTGTACCGGCGCCTCATGGTCCGGATCGCCGAGGCGCTCGGGAGGGAGCACGGCGTGCTGGCGCTCGCGACGGGCGAGAGCCTCGGCCAGGTCGCCTCGCAGACGCTCGAGAACATCGCGCGGATCGACGAGGTCGCCGGCCTCCCGATCCTGCGACCGCTCATCGGCATGGACAAGCTCGAGATCACGGGCGAGGCGCGCCGCCTCGGTACCTTCGAGATCTCGATCGAACCCGACCAGGACTGCTGCACGCTGTTCGTCCCGACGCACCCCGCCACGCGGATGTCCGAGCGCGACGTTCTGGCGGCCGAGTCGCGACTCGACCTGCCACGCCTGGTCGCGCAGGGCGTCGGCGGCGCGGTGCTCGAGACCTTCGAGTTTCCGGCGCGCGCCCACGCGGTCGTCTGAGGGCCCGATATCTTGGTGGCTTGACTTGGCATGACCCCTACAGATATGGTCTGCCTATGACGGCCATCGCCCTCGGGGCCGACCATGCCGGATTCCCTCTCAAGGAGGACCTCAAGGCCTGGCTGATCGCGCGAGGGTACGACGTCGTGGATTTCGGCACCCAGTCTCCAGAGTCCGTGGACTACCCCGACTTCGCGGCCCTGGTCGCGGGAGCCATCACGACGGGCAAGGCGAGCCGGGGCGTCCTCGTGTGCGGCTCCGGGATCGGTATGGCGATCGCGGCTAACAAGGTCGCCGGCGTCCGCGCCGCCGCCTGCACCGACGCGTACACGGCTCGGCTCAGCCGCGAGCACAACGACGCCAACGTCCTGGCGCTCGGCGCGCGGATCACGGCGCGGGACGCGGCGGTCGAAATCCTCGAGACCTGGCTCGGCGCGGAGTTCGCCGGCGGCCGCCACGCCCGGCGCGTCGAGAAGCTGGGCGCGCTCGACCGCGCGCGCGGAGAGCACGATGCTGCGGCTCGCTGATGTCGACCCCGATATCGCCAAGGCCCTCCGCGAGGAGGCGCAGCGCCAGCACCGGAATCTCGAGCTGATCGCCTCGGAGAACTTCGTCTCGGAGGCAGTCCTCGAAGCCACAGGCTCGGTGCTGACCAACAAGTACGCCGAGGGTTATCCCCGCCGTCGCTACTACGGCGGCTGCGAGGTCGTGGACGTCGTCGAGGACCTCGCGATCGCCCGTGCCAAGGAGCTCTTCGGCGCCCAGCACGCGAACGTCCAACCCCACTCGGGCGCCCAGGCGAACATGGCCGTCTACTTCACACTGCTCAAGCCGGGCGACACGGTGCTCGGCCCGAACCTGACCCATGGCGGGCATCTCACGGCCGGGAGTCCCGTGAATTACTCCGGTAAGTTCTACTCCATCGTGGCGTACGGCGTCCGGAAGGACACGGAGCTGATCGACCTCGACGAGGTGCGCGACCTCGCCAAAAAGCACCGGCCGAAGCTGATCATCGCTGGCGGCTCGGCGTTCCCGCGCGCCATCGAGTTCAAGCCGTTCGGTGAGATCGCGCGCGAGGTGGACGCCCGCCTCATGGCCGACATCGCCCATCCGGCGGGACTCGTCGCGGCGGGCCTCCACCCGTCGCCGGTCGGGATCGCGGACTTCGTCACCTCCACGACCCACAAGACGCTGCGCGGGCCGCGCGGCGGGATGGTCATGTGCCGGGCGGAGCATGCCCAGGCGCTCGACAAGACCGTGATGCCGGGCGTGCAGGGCGGCCCCCTCATGCACGTGATCGCAGCCAAGGCCGTCGCCTTCAAGGAAGCGCGGGAGCCGGCGTGGCGCGAGTACCAGACGCAGATCGTCAGGAACGCGAAGGCGCTCGCCGAGGCGCTCCTGGCGCGCGGCTATCGCCTGGTCTCTGGCGGTACCGACACCCATCTGATCCTTGTCGATCTGACGAGCCGCGGGATCAGCGGCAAGGACGCCCAAGAGGCGCTCGACCGCGCATGGATCACCGTGAACAAGAACACGGTGCCGTTCGAGACCAAGAGCCCGATGGTCACCAGCGGGATCCGCCTCGGCACCCCGGCGGTGACGACGCGCGGCCTGCGCGAGCCGGAGATGGTCCAGGTCGCGACGCTGCTCGACCGCGTGCTCTCGAGCCTCGGCCTGGCGTCGGTCGAAGCGAAGGTGCGCGACGAGGTCCAGGAGCTGACGAACCGCTTTCCGCTCTATCCGGAGCGGAGGGCGTGAGAGGGGGGTCCGGCCGGTGAAATGCCCGTTTTGCGGACACACGGAGGATCGCGTCGTCGACTCGCGGGTCGGGCGCGAGGGCGAGTTCATCCGCCGCCGGCGCGAGTGCCTCAAGTGCCACCGCCGCTACACGACGTACGAGTACATCGAGGACGTCCTGCCCCACGTCGTGAAGCGCGACAGCCGCCGCGAGCCCTTCGACCGGCAGAAGCTCCGCGGGTCCATCCTGAAGGCGTGCGAGAAGCGCTCCGTCGGCGTCCAGGCCGTCGACGACGTGGTCGCGGAGATCGAGGCCCAGCTCCACGAGCGTAATGAGAAGGAGATCACGAGCAAGGAGCTCGGCGAGATCGTGATGGAGCACCTGCAGAAACTCGACCAGGTGGCCTACGTCCGCTTCGCGTCGGTCTACCGACAGTTCAAGGACATCGCCCAGTTCATGGATGAGGTGAAGGGTCTCCTCAAGGACGACAAGACCAAACCGGCGGCCCCCCCGAAGCCGAAGGTGGTCGCGAAGACCAAGTAGGCGCCTCCTGCTCGTTCACACCGGGCCCGGCCGCCGCAGCGTCAGGAACACGCCCGCGATCACCAGGACCGCGCCGACCAGGTGGTAGGCGCGGACCGGTTCGCCCACGAGCAGCCATGTCAGTCCGAGCACGGCGAACGGCATCAGGTTCAGAAAGCCGGCGGCGCGCCCGGGGCCGATCACCCGCACGACCGCGTAATACCAGACGTGAGCGAGCGTCCCGAGCACGGCGCCGTAGAGAATGACCGCCCAGCCGAGCGGCGCCGCGCGCGGCGAGCGCCAGGGCTCGACCGCCGCCGCGAGCGGGAGCAGCACGAGCGCGCTCACGACGTTGGCGCCCGCCATCACCCAGACGGGCGGAAGCGGGGAGGCCGATGCGCGGCTGAACAGCGAGTACGTGACCCAGAGGGTCTGCGAGAGCAGGAGGACGAGGTCCCCGCTGTTGAACGCGAGGGTCCGAAGCGTCTCGAGCGAGCCCCTCGCCACGGTGATCAGGACCGCGGCGACGGTCAGCGCGATGCCGAGCCAGTTCGGCGGGCCCAGCCGGTCGCCGAGGAGGAGTGCCGCCGTGAGGGCCACGAAGATCGGCGAGGCCGCGCCCAGGATCCCCGCGTTCAGCGCGGTCGTGTATTTGAGTCCCCAGTACCAGAGCGTGGTGTTGCCGACGAGCCCCGTGAACCCGAGGACGACGAAGGCGAGGTAATCGCGCCGGGTGAGCCGGTGCCCGAGGGGCGTCCTGAACCATGCGACGAGCAGGAGGAGCGGTGCCGCGACGAGGGCACGGCCGGCGGTCAGGGCGACCGGGCCGAGCTCGTCGAGCGCGAGCTTGCCGAGCGGAAAGTTTCCGGCCCAGAACACGATGACCAGGAGCAGCAGCAGGTAGGCGCGCCGGTCGGTCACGCGAAGATTTTACTGGGATCGGCAGACGACTCGGCAGCGTCGGTGCGCGCCGGGGGGCGGCCGGGCCTGTCACGCAGGCAGTCCAGTCCGTGGGGGTCGGGACGCCTCAGGAGCCCCCAGATATGGGGCGCGAGCCGCGCGGCGGCAACATTGACATCGCGCGGCCTGCGATGTAGCGTGGGTGCGTCACGGCCCTACCCATTGCCACGCCAAAACCCAGCTAGCTTGAGGAGACCTCGTCGATGAGACGCCAGCTCAAGAAGCTCGTCTTCGTCGAGCCCAAGTCGACGCACCTCCACATCTACAGCCGAGTGTGCATCCCGCGCCTCGGCTCGGTCCTCCTCGCCACGATCATGCGCGCCAAGGGTTATGACGTCCGCGTCTACATCGAGGACATCCACCCGATCGACATGTCGGAGGTCCTGTCGGCGGACCTCGTCGCCGTGTCGGCGATCACCTCGACCGCGCCCCAGTCCTATCGCCTCGCCGACCAGGTGAGGGAGGCGGGCGGGATCGCCGTGATGGGCGGCACGCACACGAGTTTCTTGCCCGAGGAGGGACTCGCGCACGCCGACTACGTAATACGCGGCGAGGGCGAGTTCGCCTTCCAGGAGCTCCTGGACGCGATCCAGGCGGGCGTGGGCTTCGAGAAGATCCAGAACCTCTCCTATCTCTCGGACGGCCGTGCGCTGCACAACCCCGAGCGTCCGAAGATCCCGAACCTCGACGTGAACCCGATCCCCGATTACCACCTGATCACGGGCTGGAAGCCGGGGGGGGTCGTCTCGGTCGCCACCTCGCGCGGCTGCCCGTTCTCCTGCACCTTCTGCTCGGTGCCCGGGATGTACGGCCACGCCTTCCGGACGCACTCGATCGGGCGCGTGCTCGAAGAGCTCGAGGTGCACAGGGGGAACATGTACACGTTCTTCGCGGACGACATCTTCACCGCGAACAAGAAGCGGGTGAAGGACCTGCTGCGTGGCATGATCCAGCGCGGGCTCACGCCGGAGTGGGGAGCCCAGGTCCGGACGGAGACGGTGGACGACCCCGAGCTGCTCCAGATGATGCGGGACTCGAACTGCTTCAACGTCTACGTCGGGTTCGAGTCGATCAACCCGCGGACGCTCAAGCTCTTCAACAAGAAGCAGGACCTGGCCAAGATCGAGCGCTCGATCGAGCGGTTCCACGCGCACAAGATCCGAATCCACGGCATGTTCGTCGTGGGGTCGGACGAGGACGACCTCGAGACCCTCGACGCCACGGCGGAGTTCGCGCTGAAGCACGACATCGACTCGGTCCAGTTCATGATCCTGACGCCGATCCCGGGTTCGCCCGACTACGAGACGCTCTACGACCACGGCGAGAAGTACGTGATCAGCAAGAACTGGCAGTTCTACGATGGCCACCACGTCGTCCACCAGCCACGGCGGCTCAGCCCGTACGAGCTCCAGATGGGCGCGATCAACGCGATGGAGAAGTTCTACTCGTGGCGTGGCATCGCGCAGAAGCTCCTGAAGCGTGATGTGTACTACGCGACGATCCGTTACTGGGGCAAGAAGATGCTCCGTGAGTGGTGGAAGGACAAGGAGAACCGCGCCCACGTCGAGTGGCTCCGCGCGCAGCTCTACGCGGACGCGCGCGAGCTCGGCCACGGCGCCCTGAAGACGGTCGGGCTCCCCGCCCTGCTCCTCCAGGACTCGGTCGGGCGGCTGCTCGAGCGCTTCCTCGGCGAGCTCGGCGTCAAGGTCGTGCCGCTCGCCGAGGCCGCGGCGGAGGCCGCCGCGGGGGGCGCGGCGAAGGCGCGCGAGACGTTCGACTGCCTGATCACGCCCATCGTGAAGCGCGCGGCCAAGGAGCGGGAGGAGTTCCACGCGAGCCTCCAGACGGTGACCGACACGCTCCGCACCCAGTGGGAGAAGCTGCCGAAGGTGAGCTTCCCGCTCGTCGACGGGCAGGGGCCGGTGTTCGAGCCGTTCGCGAAGATCGGGCTCCTGTTCACCAAGAACCTGGACCGGATCCGCGACGCCTACAAGACCGCCGGCGTCGCCGAAGGGCTCTGGGAAGCCGCGTAACGCCGCCGGGCGGGCTAGGGCGCCTTCGGCTCCTGGACGGAAGACGGCTTGCGCGCGTGGCGCCGCCGCACGAACTCCTCGTTGAGCGGCACGCCCTTCTTGCAGAGCGGGCAGTCCTCCGGGTCGTAGGTCGGGAAGTCCCGGCTCACCAGGCTGAACACGGGCCTGGTGCCGACGTCGACCGAGGTCCGCCGCCATAGGCAACCGATCCCGACCACCTGCGCGTTGAGCTGCTCGACCAGGTTGATCAAGAGGTTCAGCGTCGAGCCGGTGCTGACAAGGTCCTCGACGAGCAGGACCTTGGAGCCCGGCCGCACGAGGCGCTGGAACTCAACCGGCAGCGTGACCCGCCGCTTTCCCCCCGACAGTCCCTTGGTACCGTAGATCACGATCGGCCGCGACGGGTGTGCGCGGGCCACGCAATGCGAGAGGATGAGCGCGCCGGGCCCGGTCGACAGGACGACGTCGATTGGCCACGGGGCGAAGTGCTTGGCGATGACCGCGCCGAGACCCTCGGTGAATGACGGCTCGGTCGTGACCAGCGTCTTCTCGATGTACTCCATCGTGTGCTGGCCCGAGGGCAGCAGCACGTGGTCGTTGGCGTGGTAGGCGCCGGTGCGCTTGAGAATCTCGAGGTGGATCTTCTCGCGGACCTCGGCCTCGACGGCGACCGGATCCTTCCTGGGCGACGCGCTCATCCGGTTCCTCCCGGCGCATTATCGCATTTTATTGCTACACTCGGCGTATGCGCGTGCTCGCCGTGGAGACCTCCGCACTCGCCGGTGGTGCGGCGCTCGTGGACGGTGACCGCGTGACCGGGCAGTATCTCCTCGACGTGCGCCTCACCCACTCGGAGCGTTTGATGGTCGCGGTGGATCGACTCCTCGCGGATGCCGGCTGGACGCCGCGCGACCTCGAGGGGCTCGCCGTCGCGGTCGGCCCGGGGTCGTTCACGGGCCTCAGGGTCGGGATCAGCGCGATCAAGGGCCTCGGGCTGGCCCTGGGGATCCCGATCGCGGCGGTGCCGACGCTGGACGCGATGGCGGCGTCGCTCCCCTTCGCGGCCCTGCCCGTCTGCCCCGTCCTCGACGCGCGGAAGAACGAGGTCTACGCCTCGCGCTACCGCTGGGACGGCAGCGCCATGCGGCGCGAGTGGGAGTACCTCGCCGTGGCGCCTGCGGACCTCGCCCAGCGGCTCGGCGAGCCCACCGTGCTCCTGGGCGATGGCGCCGGCCTGATCGCGTCGCCGCATGCGCGCCTGGCGCCGCCGTCTCATCAGGTCCCCTCACCGGCCTGCGTCGCGCTCCTGGGCCACGCCCGCCTCACGGCGGGGGACATCGTCGCGGCCGCGGATCTCGTCCCGATCTACCTCCGGCCCTCCGAGGCCGAGCTGAAGCGCCGTGCCGTCGCGGTCCGTTGAGCGAATGTGCCCGGAGGACCTCGACGAGGTCCTCGCCATCGAGCGAGCGTCGTTCTCGATGCCCTGGTCGCGCGGGGCGTTCATCTACGAGATGCAGCAGAACCGCGTCGCCCGCTGCTGGGTCATGCGAGAGGATGGCCACGCGATCGGCTACCTCTGCCTCTGGGAAATCGCCGACGAGCTGCACATCACCAACATCGCGGTCCACCCGTCGCACCGCCGCCAGGGGGTCGGCCGCATGCTGCTCCAGGACATCCTCGAGGACGCGCGCGAGCGGCGGCTCCGGCTCGTCGTACTCGAGGTGCGTCCGAGCAACACCGAGGCCCGCACGCTCTACGAAGGCTTCGGCTTCCGGGTGATCGGGCTCAGGCGCGGCTACTACTACGACACCGGCGAGGACGCCCTCGTCATGGAGGCCCACCTCGATCGGCCCAGCGGAGAGGCCGCCTCGGCCGGGAACCCCCAGAAGGCATGAGTGGTTAACTCAGCCAGGGAACCGAGACGGAGAAGGGGGACGCAATGACACGGCTGAAGCGACTCGTCAGCATCGTCGGGTTCGTGGCTCTCCTGGAGGCGATGGTCGGGGCCGCCGTCTACGGGTACTCGGGTGGGCCGCTACGCAACGTCACGGACCTCGCGCCCACCTGCGCGGGTTGCCACTCGTCGTTCTCGAAGGACCAGCTCCGGAACGAGCCGGAGGCCTTTGCCGCCGGCCAGATCAAGGAGACCAAGCACTACAAGGCCCTGGAAGAGGGCACCGGCCCCTACAAGGAGATGGCGCCCGCGGACCGTCAGAAGTTGCTCGCCGACGTGAAGCTGATGGACGAGAACGCGTCGGTCACGCTCAACGCGCCGACGAGCCTGAGGCCTGGCCAGGAGGCGCAGGTCACGGTCAGTGTGAAGGGCGGCTCCGGCGTCGTCGGCGTCTTCCTGATCGACACCGATCTCCGTTTCCAGGCCCGGCCGCTCCAGGGCGACGGCTGGGTCATCGTGGGCCCGCCGAAAACCTGGGGAAGCGACGGTCAGGAGCAGACCAAGTGGGTCGACGGCCGCGCGCCCGGGCTTCGGAAGAACCTCAACAGCGCGCTCATCTTCGATCAAAAGTCGGACCTCGCCGCGAAGAAGTTTGCCGAGGGCAAGGTCGTCTGGACGGTCAAGGCGCCCCAGGAAGCCGGCACCTATACGATCACCGCCGTGTTCCACTTCGGCTCCGAGCGCGCGTCGTCCGTCGGGACGGTGACGACGCCGACTGGCCAGGTGTTCCCACGCGGAGGCCCCGGCGGACCTTCGGCGCGCGTCATGTTCGCCAAGCCGGTGACCGTCACGGTCCACTAGGCGGCAATCGGCGAGGTCCCGCCATCGCTCGCCCACTCGCCCGGCGGCTCGCGCTGTGGGCCGGGAGCAGTGTCGGCGCCCTCGTGGTCACCGGCCTCTTTCTGGCGGGCCTCGCCGTCAAGGAGCGCGACGACCGCTTCTGCGTCGCCTGCCACCTCCACGAAGAGAAGTTCAAGCGCTTCACGGCACGAACGTCCACCGACCTCGCCGGGTTCCACTATCGGAAGGACTCGACCGTCGGCTGCATCGCCTGTCACGGCGGCGCCACCCCGCTGACGCGCGCGACGGTGTGGACCGTCGCCGGCTTCGACACTCTGCGGTTCGTCGTGGGCGCTTACGCCGAACCAGCGCGCATGCGGGTCGCGCTGGGCGACGCGGACTGTCGCCAGTGCCACACGCCGATCCTGGCGCCCAGAGTCCGAGCGACGGCGGGCGCCTCAGCTCCGAGCACCGGGGCGAGCTACGGCGCCGAGCCGCAGAGCGAGGGAAACAGTGAGATCAACTATCACGCGATCCGCGACCACGACTCGGTGAACGTACGGTGCATTCGCTGCCATCCCTCGCACACCACGGACGGCGAGGAGCGGAACCGCTTCATCTCCCGTTCGACGGTCCAGCCCGTGTGCCGCGAATGCCACAAGGAGATGTGACGCTCGTCAGGTGAGGATGCCGAGGGTGATTGCGAGGGCCAGCGTCGCGGCGCCGAGCCAGCGGGGCCTGCGGAGCAGCAGCGCGGTCGTCCCGACCACCAGATGGAACAGCGCGAGGCCCAGGAAGAAGTCGTTGAGCAGCATCGCGAGGAGGTTCAGCGCGAGGAAGCCTGCGCCGACTGCGATCGGGACGGCGATGCGGCGTGCTCGCACGGCGAGACCGAGAGCGACCAGACACACGAGATCAGCGATCAGGAGCCACCGCGTGGCCGCCGGGCCGGGCACGAGCAGCGCGAAGCGTTCGAGCCAGACGCGCGCCGGGATGTCCACCGGCAAAGCATACTCTCGCGCGGTCGCTCGTGCTATTCTCCGCGCGGCCTTCCAAGCCTGAACCGCTTCGGAGGGTGTGATGCGGAGAACGGCCGTCACCGCCGTCGCGCTGGGTCTCTGGCTCCTGGCCTCGCCGCGAGACCGCGCGGATGCCTTCATCGTCCTGACCGATCCCGCGACGTTCCGTGGCCGCGACCGGATCGCCGAGTTCGCGGCGACGCGCCGCCTGCCGGCGATGGATGAGATCAGGGAGTTCGTCGAGGCAGGAGGACTGATGGCATACGGGAAAAGATCCTCAGGGGTGCCAAGCGAATGAGCCGGGCGCGGATTTGAGTCTGACGCGCTAGCCCTCGCCCGTCGTGATTCTGCCTGTGTTAAGGTTGGAATCCTCATGAGCGCGTCCGTACCCTTCCGCGACACGTTCTGGAACGTTCCCGCGTGGGCGCAGATCGGTCTCTACGTCGGCGGCGTCGTCGCCGTCGCGATCTTCGCCTGGGGACTCTGGCGGCATGCGAGTCTTTGGCGGCGCGGGCTCCCCGAGAACCGCTTCGATCGGATCCCCGAGCGCCTCGGGCTCGTCGCCACACACGCGCTCGGCCAGGCGCGCGTGCTCTCGCAGGCGTATCCCGGCGTCATGCACGCGACCATGTTCTGGGGGTTCCTCGCGCTGTTCATGGGCACCGTGCTCGCGACCATCGACTGGGACATCACGCTGCCGCTGTTCGGCATGAAGCTCCTCAAGGGTGGCTTCTATCTCTTCTACGAGACGACGCTCGACCTCTTCGGCCTCTGCTTCGTGATCGGCCTCGGGATGGCGGTCTGGCGCCGATTCGTCGCGCGTCCCGACCGTCTGGACCCGACGCCGCGCTTCGCGGCGGTGCTGGCGCTGCTGTTCGTGATCAACGTGTCGGGGTTCGTGCTCGAGGCGTGCCGGCTGGCCGTGGCGCAGCCGGCATGGGGCCCCTGGTCGCCGGTCGGATACGCGCTCGGGCAGGGCATGCTGGCGCTCGGCATGTCGGCCGGCGCGCTTCGCGGGACCCATCTCTCGGTGTGGCTGTTCCACGCCGCGCTCTCCCTCGCGTTCGTTGCCGTGATCCCGTTCTCGTACTTCATGCACCTGGTCACGACACCCCTGAACGTCTTCTTTTCGAAGCTCGGTCCGCGGGGCGAGATCCGAAAGATCGAGAACATCGAGGAGGGCGAGAGCCTCGGCGTCTCGAAGCTCGAGGAGTTCTCCTGGAAGCGACGGCTCGACTTCGACGCCTGCGTGGAGTGTGGACGCTGCCAGGCCGCATGTCCGGCGTACATGTCGGGCACGGCGCTCTCTCCCAAGCAGATCATCGTCAAGCTCAAGCGCCACATGCACGGCGGGCTCCCCGGGCCGATCCATGGCGAGCTGATCAAGGCCGACGAGCTGTGGGCCTGCACGACCTGCATGGCGTGCGTCGAGGAGTGCCCGGCGTTCATCGACATCGTGGACACGATCGTGGACCTGCGACGCTACCTCACGCTCTCGGAGGGGGCACTCCCATCCACCGCGCCGCAGTCGCTCCAGAACATCCAGCGCGCGGGGAATCCGTGGGGCCTGCCGGCGAGCGAGCGGCTCGCGTGGGCGCAGGGACTCGATGTCCCGATCCTCGAGCCCGGCAAGGAGGTCGAGTACCTCTACTGGGTCGGCTGTTCGGCCTCCTACGACAGGCGCAATCAGGCGATCGCCCGGGCCGTCGTGAAGATCTTGAAGTCCGCGGGCGTCTCCTTCGCGGTCATGCAAGAGGAGCGCTGCCATGGCGAGGTGGCGCGCCGCCTCGGCGAGGAGTACCTCTACCAGACGCTCCAGCAGGAGAACGTCGCGGCGCTCAACCGGTACCGCTTCCAGAAGGTCGTCACGCACTGCCCGCACTGCTTCAACACGATCCGGAACGAGTTCCCCCAGTTCGGCGGCAACTACGACGTGTTCCACCACTCTCAGCTCATCGAGGAGCTGCTGCGCGCCGGGCGTATC
>Ga0137419_10000839_pt1 | contig 12169 bp, 12 predicted proteins | sample CZODoug3_1_2_16f_FD_108279 | JGI IMG/M metagenome (GOLD analysis project Ga0137419, IMG submission 108279) | Vadose zone soil fungal communities from Angelo Coast Range Reserve, California, USA - CZODoug3_1_2_16fungal (Illumina Assembly) | ecosystem: Environmental > Terrestrial > Soil > Vadose... | reverse complement strand
GACGAGGCCGAGGGTCGGCTTGATGCCGACGACCGAGTTCCAGTTGGCCGGACTCAAGATCGATCCGGATGTCTCGGTGCCGACCGCCACGGTGCAGAGGCCGGCGGCGACGGCGACCGCCGAGCCGCTGCTGGATCCGCCGGGGCTGAGGCTCTCCCCGTACGGATTCTTGACCTGGCCGCCGCGTGAGCTGTAGCCGGCGGGCATGCCGGTCGTCATGAAGTTCGCCCACTCGGTCATGTTGGCCTTGCCCAGGATCACCGCGCCCGCCGCCCGAAGCCGCGTCACCAGAAAGGCGTCGTGCGGCGCGATGCAGTCCTTCAGGGCGAGCGAGCCGGCGCTCGTGTGCAGGAGATCCGCGGTGGCGATGTTGTCCTTCAGAAAAAGGGGAATACCGTGCAGCGGCCCGCGGATGCCGCCCGAGGCGCGCTCCCGGTCGAGCGTCTCGGCAATGTCACGCGCCTGGGGGTTCACCTCGAGCACGGCGTTGAGCCGCGGGCCGCTGCGGTCGTAGGCCTCGACACGTTCCAGGAACCGCTCGGTCAAACGAACCGAAGTCAGCCGGCCGTCCCGCATGGCCGCCTGGAGCTCCATGATCGTCGCCCCGCACGGATCGCCGTCAGGCGTCGCTGCCACGCGAGCGATTCTATCGCACGCCAAACTCCTCGCGAGACGATCGGGCGTTCAGCACTTCGGCGCTTCTCGAAGTTTCGCCTCGATCTTATCGCCGGGCTTCATGTCCTGTAACGTCTCGCGGTTGGCCTGGAATTCGTGCGTGTTGCCGTTCTTCTCGCGGATGGTCACTCGACCGGAATTCTGATCGACGGCCATCACCTGTCCTTCCACCTTCTCGGGCGTCTGCGCGCGGTTCTTGCAGTCAGCCTTCGGCTGCGCGAACGCCAGCCCCGTCGCCAGGACAGCGGTCGTCGTGAGCACACCAGAGAGCATGAGCCAGCGCTTCATCGCTTTCACCCCTTATTTGTTGTGCTTGGTGATGTCGTAGATCGCGCCGGCCGCAGCGCCGACGCCCAGACCGATCAACGCGCCCTTCCCGGCTCCGTAGCCGGTTCCGGCGCCGACGGCCGCGCCGCTGCCGGCGCCGACGGCGGCGCCCGTCGCGGTGCCGCAGCCGGTGGCCGCGAGACTCAACAGCGAGAGACCGAGCACGCTCGAGATCAGTTTCTGTGAACGCATTCCTTGACCTCCTTCGGTGGTCAGGTGTTGGTTTCGTGTTCTTACATTCGAGTCTAGACCCGTCCTGGACACCTCGCATCTCGAAGCACGAGCGAGTATGATTCTCGGCATGACGTCGCCGGTCCGCGTGGGCACGCGCGAAGGGCTCTGGGCGCTCGAAACCGATCAGGTCTTCGCCGTAGAGGCGTTGACCGGAAAATCCCTCACCGCGCTCGCGCTCGATGACGCTCGCGTCTGGGCTCTCGTCGACGGCCGCACGCTCTGGGAAGGCGTCGGGTCGACCTGGAGCGAGCGAGCGACGATCGAGGGGCCGGCGGCGACGTGTCTGGCGTCGACGCCGAGCGGGCTCCTGATCGGAACCGAGCAGGCGCATCTCCTGCGGCTCGACGGCGATCGGCTCGAGCGCGTCGACTCGTTCGACGCGATGGACGGACGTGAGGCGTGGTACACGCCCTGGGGCGATCCCGCCGATGTTCGCTCGATCGCGGCCTCGCGCGACGGCGCGCTCCACGTCAACGTCCACGTCGGCGGCGTCGCGCGCTCGCGCGACGCCGGCCGGACGTGGATGCCGACCGTGGACCTCGAGGTCGACGTGCACCAGATCCTCGCGCATCCCGTGAGCCCCGAGGTCGTACTGGCCGCCGCGGCCGACGGCTTCGGCGTGAGTCGTGACGGCGGCGATTCCTGGCGATTCATCACCGCCGGGATGCACGCGCACTACCTGCGCGCGGTGGCGGTGAGCGACGCCATGGTGCTGGTCTCGGCGTCGACGGGTCCGGGCGGTCGGCGCGCCGCGATCTATCGCGCCCGCCTCGACGGCGACGCCGCGTTCGAGCGCTGCGGCGACGGCTTGCCGACCTGGTTTGGCGACAACGTCGACACCGGGTGCCTCGCGGCGGCCGGCGCCCTCGTCGTGTGCGGCACCGAAGACGGACGCGTCTTCCGATCGCTCGACGGCGGCGCGCACTGGGATCTCGCGGCCAAGGGGTTGCCGCCGATCACCTGCATCGGCCTGGCATGAGACACGCGCTCGCCGGACTGATCGTCGCGCTCTTCCTTGCGAGCGCCGCGCCGGGACGAGCTCAGACGCTCTACGTCCCCGAGACGACCGACCGCTACTTCCAGATCGAGTTCGATGTGTCCCGCAATCGCAAGGGTCCGGCGGTCGAAGGCTACGTCTACAACCGGGGTCGTCAGACGGCCCAGCGGGTCCGCCTCCAGATCCAGCGCGTCGACGCCGCCGGCAGTGTCGTCGGCAGCTCGACCATCTGGGTGCATGGCGACGTGCCCATGGAGGCCCGCGCGTTCTTCAGCGCCTCAGTTCCCGAAGCCGCGAGCTACCGCGTGCAGGTAGTCTCGTTCGACTGGGCCTGTCAGGGCGGTGGAAGTGGGATGTAGCTTCGTGTCGCGTTCGTGATCCACTCCCTGCCCATCTCTCTGCCGCTCCTGCTCCTGCTGTTCGTTTTCGCCCTGCTGATCCTCCTGGTCGAGGTGCGCGTCCTCACCTACGCGTATCGCAAGGTCGGTGTCCACCCTCGGTATGCCTTCGCGGTGATGCTGCTGTCGCTCGTCGGCAGCGGCGTCGACATCCCGCTCTTCGCGATCGTCTCCGAAGCACCGGCGCGGACGCCCCATCCGACCCTGGTGGCGCTGAACGTCGGCGGCGCGCTGATCCCGATCCTGGTCTCGTTGTACCTGCTGGTTCGCACGGGGATGTACGTGCGGATGCTGATCGGGACGGCGATCGTCGCCGCGGTCGTGCATAGCCTCGCGCAGCTGGTCCCGGGCGTCGGGATCGCGATCCCGATGCTCGTCCCCCCGATCGTCGCGGCGGGGGTCGCCTTGCTCCTCGCGTTCCGCCGGGCGCCGCCGGTCGCCTACGTGGCCGGGTCGATGGGAACCTTGATCGGCGCGGATCTTCTGAATCTGGGGCAGATCACGCGCCTGGGCGCGCCCGTCGTCTCGATCGGGGGTGCGGGAACCTTCGACGGAGTTTTCCTGACCGGCATCCTCGCCGGCCTGCTGGCCTGACGACGCCGGCCGAAGCGGGGCGCCCTGCCTAATCCGCGAGCGTTTGGCTCAATCGAGAGGCTCGGGCGCGACGGCGCCGGCGAGCCGGCCCCCGCGATCCCCCGTGCCCTGGCGCGAGGGCAAGGTCGACTGGTGCGCCTCGTCGACGAACGCGCACGCGAGACAGATCGAGAACGCCATCCAGGCGGCGGTGCGAAGGGTCCGGCCGGCGACGTGATGAAGTGCCTTGAACCAGAGCAGCGCGAGCACGGCGTACTCGGCGACGTGCGCGAGCTTGCGCAGCACCATGTGGATAGCCCGCAACTGGGCGGGAGGCGTGCCGGGCATCACGAATGTCAGGACGGGCAGGACGAATCGCCCGGTCTCCTGGGCGGCGAAGTACGCGCTCCCGAGGAAGAGCACGAGCACCAGCCACAGCGACGCGACCACGAACCGGGTCCGGATCATAGATGCCAGCGTACAGCCCGGGGCGCGTGCGCGCACGCACTTGGGCGGCGCGACTCACCGTCCGGGGGTCGACGAAGGGTCAGCCGCCGGCCGCGACCCCGCCGAGCTGCCGGTCGGCCGCTCGCGCCGCCTCCCGGAAATGGCTCTCGCTGAACGCGTAGAGATGCGCGCCGCCCATGAAGATCTGCGCCGCGATCTCGCGCGGCACGTTCTTCAAGAGATTCGTCGACACGTGCGGGAAGTTGGAGTCGAAATGGGGATAGTCTGTCGAGATGCACATCCGATCCGCGCCGATGAGGCCGGCCGTGGCCTCGATCTCCGGCTCGCTCCCCTCGACCGCCGCCCAGCAGTTGCGCCGGAAATACTCGCGCGGCGTCATCGAGAGATACGGGGCGTGCGAGTCGCGATACTGCGGATAATCCCACTCGATCCGGGACAGGAGGCCGGGCACCCAGGAGTTCTGCGCTTCCAGGAACCCGACGCGCAGCTTGGGATGGAACTCGAACACGCCGCCGATGATCATCGCGATCAGGGCCTGCTGCATCTCGATCCAGTGACTGGCCACGTGGCGATAGAACCGGTTCTCGCCGTAGAGCTCGTTGAAGTACGAGTACCAGGCGCCCGTGCCCTCGTGGAAGCCCCACGTCACGTCGAGCTCCTCGTGGAGGCTCAGGAGCGGTTCCCAGTAGTTCGAGTGCCAGTAGTGGCCGTTGACGAGGTTGGGCCGGATGAACGATCCGACCGCGCCGAGCTCCCGCACGCACCGCACGAGCTCGCGACTGGCCAGGTGCACGTCGTGCACGGGCAGCATCGCGACGAACTTCAGCCGCTCGGGGCTGTACTGGCAGAACTCGTGGATCCAGTTGTTGTAGGCCCGGCAGAGCGCCAGGGAGAGCTGTGGATCGAGGTCGTTGCGGGCGATCAGCGAGAGGCCGGTCGTCGGATACAGCACCGCGATGTCGACCCCTTCCATCGCCATGCCCATCACCTGAGCCTCGGCGTTGTACTTGCGGTCGATCGCGAAATCGAGCCGACCCGTGTCGGCCAGACGGGATCCCGACAGGGGCTGCGTGCTGTGCGTGGCGCCCGGCCGATTCCGTTTCCGGTATTGCTGCATCTCGGCGTCTTGCGTCGTCGGCAGACCGTCGATGACGATCGTGCCACGCCGCGGCCGGCCGTCGGCGCCCACCTGGAGGTTCACGCGGTCCTTGAACCGCGCGTCCAGATAGCGGTCGAAGAGGTCCACCGGCTCCATGATGTGCATGTCGCAGTCGACGAACCGAAGGCCGTCCTTCATTTGCGTCCTCCCGGCGTGACGATGTGCCGCTGGCGCCCGCGGCTGGCGAGACTATATCGTGCCCGGTGTTAGAGTCAAGCTATCCGGGCGGCCCGTGCCGTCGGAACATGGCGCGCGCTACAGGCCGTCGGGGGCTCCCCCCGCCGGCCGAGGCGCGATTCTGAACCAGGGAGGTCCACATGTGCGTCGACAACGATTCTCGGCCCCCGATTTCTCCGATCGCCGGCGGCTCCGCCGGCTCGCGTGACTTCCGGCTCACCTCGTCGGACGGTACGCGCTTCATGGCGCACGCGGCCCGCGCGGGCAAGCCCACCGGCGCCGGGATGGTGGTCATCCCGGACGTGCGCGGACTGCATCCGTACTACAAGGAGCTCGCCGATCGCTTCGCCGAGGTCGGCGTGGACTCGGTCGCGATCGACTTCTTCGCGCGGACGGCCCCGTCCGACGACCGCAGTGATAGCTTCGATTTCATGTCCCAGGTGCCGCAGACGAAGCCCGACGCGCTGCAGGCCGACATCGGCGCGGCCGTCGCCCATCTACGGAGCAAGGACGGCGGCGAGGTTCGCTCGGTCTTCTCGGTGGGCTTCTGCTTCGGCGGCGCCCTCTCCTACTTTCAGGCGGCGAGCGGGCTCGGCTACGCCGGCGTGATCGGCTTCTACGGCTGGCCGCTCGGTCTGAGCCGCTGGCCCGATCGGCCCAAGCCGATCGACGCGGTCTCACGCTACAAGTGCGGCGTTCTCTCGCTCTTCGGCGGCGCCGATCAAGGAATTCCGCAGACCGCCGTCGACGAATTCGACGCCGCGTGCCGCAAGGCGGGCGTCAAGCACGATTCGACGGTCTACCCGGGCGCGCCGCACAGCTTCTTCGATCGAAAGCAGACCGAATTCGCGGAGGCCTCGGCCGACGCCTGGCGGCGTGTGCAAGCGTTCGTCAAGCAGAACACCAAGGGGTAGCGGTGCGCCGAAAGGCAGCCCGAGCCTCACGGCTCGGGCTGCTCGTCGTTCTTCTGCTCGCCGGTTCGTGAGGTGGTCGACCGACCGCACGTGGTCGTGGTGGGCGGTGGCTTCGGCGGGCTCTACGCCGCGCGAGCCCTCGCGGGCCGTCCCGTGCGGGTCACCCTGCTCGACCGGCGCAACCACCACCTGTTTCAGCCCCTGCTCTATCAGGTCGCGACCGCGGCGCTGAACGCATCCGACATCGCGGCGCCGCTCCGGTCCGTCCTGCGACGCGCCAAGAACATCAGGGTGCTCCTCGCCGAGGTCGAGCGAGTGGATCTCGCCGCGCGTCGCCTCGTCCTCGATCGGGGCGAGATCGGCTACGACGCGCTGATCCTCGCGGCGGGCGCCGGCCACTCATACTTCGGCCACGAAGACTGGGAGGTGTTCGCCCCCGGCCTCAAGAGCCTCGAGGACGCCCTGGAGATCCGTCGCCGGGTGCTCCTCGCCTTTGAATACGCCGAGCGCGAGCTGGACCGCGCCGAGCAGCAGGCACTCTTGAGCTTCGTGGTCGTCGGCGGCGGTCCGACGGGCGTGGAGCTTGCCGGCGCCCTGGCCGAGATCTCACGCCAGACGATCGCGCGCGACTTCCGCGTCATCGACCCCACCAAGGCGCGCATCATCCTCCTCGAGGGCGGCGAGCGCGTGCTCGCCGGCTTTCCGGAGTCGCTGAGCCGTCGCGCGCAGGACTCCCTTCAACGCATTGGTGTCGAGGTACGCACCCGCGCCATCGTGACCCGCGTCACCGCCGACGCGGTCTGGCTCGGTGGCGAGCAGATCCGCGCGCGCACCGTCTTGTGGGCGGCCGGCGTCGCTGCGGCGCCGCTAGCAAGGACACTCGGAGTGACGCTCGATCGCTCCGGACGCGTGCCGGTCGAGCCGGACCTCTCGATCCCGGGGCATCCCGAAGCGTTCGCCATCGGCGATATGAGCGTCTACCGCACCAAAGAGGGCACGGCGCTCCCCGGTCTGGCGCCCGTCGCGATGCAGCAGGGCTCCCGCGCGGCGGACAACGCGCTGCGGCGCCTGGAGGGCCGACCGACACGGGAGTTTCACTATCGCGACCGCGGGACCATGGCGACGATCGGGCGCGCGGCGGCCGTCGCGGTCGTCGGCGGTGTCCAGCTATCAGGGCTGGTGGCGTGGCTCGCGTGGCTTCTCGTCCACATCATGTTCCTGATCGGATTTCGCAACCGCTTTCTCGTGCTGTTCGAGTGGGCGTGGGCCTACCTGTCCTGGCAACGCGGCGCGCGGCTGATCACCGGTCCCTGGCGAGGGCGACCGCCCGTCGGCGGGAGCGGGCGTCAGGGATACTGAGCTTCGAGGCTGCGGAAGCACGCCTGGACCTGCGCGGAGCCGAGCGGCCCGGGCTGCACACACGGGCGCAGCGCGTCGGCCACGCTGTCGTAGGCGAGCTTGCGATAGCTCTCGAACTGCGCCTCGTCATACCACTGATCGACCGTGGTCTGATGCGGGAAGTTGGGATTCTCGAGCTTGTACTGACGGACGTCGGCCGCGTCGCCCGTCGTCACGGCGGGCTTCACCCAGACGATGACGCCGGTGCGATCGGCGTCGTCCCCGGAGGCGAGGCCGAGCTGGTCCCAGTGCTCCTTGCTGTAGAGCATTCTGCCGACGACCACGTGCCGGGTCGCCAGCCCGTTGTCCTGCGCGCGATCGAGGAAGCCCTGAACGCCGAGCGAGATCTCGGCGCCGAAGTCGATGCGGCAGCGCCGGATCGCGTCGCCGAGGTCGGCGAAGCACGGCCCGGGATCGGCGCCGCAGTCGAGCAGCACGATGTAGCGACATCCGCGCTCCACGAGCGAGTAGAGCCCGGTGTTGTCGAAGTGACCGCCGTCGGTCAGATAGCAGTACGTCGAGAGGTCGGTGGTCTGCGAGAGCGCTTCGCGCAAGAGGTAGAACGGCCAGAGCGCGGCGCGGGGCTCGCGCCAGCGCGCGGCGAACGGCGTCGGGGCCCAGAAGCCGAGGCGGGCGTTGACGAGCGCCAGGAGCACGACGAGCGGCATGCTCGGGGTTCGTGAGCCCATGTTCGGGCTCGCGGCCGCTCCCGAGATCGCCACGGCGGTCCCGAGCGTCATGTCCCCTCCCATGTACTCGTCGGTTCGCCGGTAGCCGGTTCGCGCGGAGCCGCAGTAGTGACTCGAGAGCACGAAGTTGGCGGCCGAGCGCTGAGCGGTGGCCAGATCGGCGCTGGCGACCAGGTTCAGGGTGGTGTTGACGAGGTGGTAGGGCGCGCCCTGGTCGTGGTTGAACAGGGCTCTGAGCGGGACGTCGTCGCCGGGAACCGCGTCGGTCACCTGCTCGCCGCGGCGGTCCGGATTCGACGCCCCCAGATACGCGCGGACCAGACGCGCCTTGTAGAAGGAGTGCATCGACAGCACGTTCGGATCCGACATCCAGCCCAGTCCCACCACGGCGGCGACCGCGAGCAGAATGGCCGCGACGCCGACATAGAAGAGCGTGAACGTGATGCGGCCATCGTCCATCCGCGAGAGGAACATCGCCTGGCTCGCACTGCTGACGATCGCGAGCGCCACGAGGCTCCACGCGCGAAAGTTGACGCCCGGCAAGCTCCGGCGGCGCAGCTCCGAGACGGCGAAGACGAGCTGCACGATGGCTCCGGCGATGACTCCGTACGAGAGCCCTCGCGCGACGTCCGGCTCGCCCGCCACCACGACGATGGTCTTTCGACCCGCGTAGGCGAGGAGCAGCACCAGTACGCCCAGCACGACGTAGGGCGCGACGAGGAAGATCAGGCGGGTCGCGCGGCTCTGCGGCTCGGCGCTGTCCTTGACTCGGCCCGACGGCGCCGCTTGATAGGCGGTCCATGCCGCGCTCACGACCGCCGCGACCACGGCGCCCCAGCCCCCCGCCTGGCGGACGGCTGACCAGACGCGACCCGTTCTCGGATAGAAGAAGAACCAGACGATCTCATGGCCGAAGCCGGCGACCGCCAGGCACAGGGCCAGGAGCACCGTGGCCAGGAACAATCCGCTGTTCCACTGAGCCAGGGTCGTGCGATGAGCATCGTGGGGGATACGCCCGTTCACGCGGGGCGTGGTCAGGAGCTTCACGACATGGGCCGCCGCGACGAGCCCCACCGCGATCATGGACAGTCGGGACACCGACAACCAGGAAGCTCCGGCCGGTCCTCCCCGGATCACCTCGGCCAGGTAGCCGGCGAAGCCGAACAGAACCACCAGCCCGAAGAGGGCCAGCCACGGCGTCGACGTGCCGTGAAGAAGCCACAGGATCGAGAGCGCCGCCATCGCCGCGGTGAGAATCACGAGCGGCGCCGCGGCGTGGACGACTCGTGCCCTGACCACCTCGCCGTGAGAAGGGCCGTCGCCCTCGCAGAGCGTCCAGAGCACCTGATACGTTTCCTCGTCGCCGCCGGGAGTCGAGCAGGCAAAGCCCAGCGCGACGTCTTCGTTCCAGGCGACGAAGTAAAGCTGGGCGACCATCACGACGACGAGCAGTATCGGCAACAGCGCGAGCCAGTTGAAGACGAGGCTTCGCACGTAGAAGGTGACCGCGCGCCACGTGTCCGCGCTCAGCGCGCCGCGGCGGGGCGTGAGGTAATTGGCGAAAAGACGCAGATGGTGAATCGGATCTCGAGCGGTCTGCGTGTCCGCGGACGGACTCGGCGAATCCTGATCGACGAGGAGCGTGGACGGCCGCCGGCTCGGCTCGATGTCCTCGGCATCGGGAAAGCGCTCGTTCGGCCGGCGCTCCGCGCGCGAGAGCCAGGCGCTCCACCAGGCACCCGTGAAGCCCCCGCCGGAGACCGTGGACACGTAGTCGAAGAGCGCGAGGAGCCCGAGCTTGTGGAGAGCCTGCAGAGCGCCGAGCGCGAACGTCGCGCTCCGGATGCCGCCCCCGGAGAGCGCGAGCCCGACCAGATTGTCGGTGGCCGGCGGAGCCGCGATCGCCGGCGCCCGGGCGGCGCGTTGCGCTGGTGCGACGCTCACGCGGGGTTTGGCGGCCTCTGATCGCCCTTGTCGGCGCGCCCGAGCGATCGCAGGCGACCCACCAGCGATCTCAGCATGCTCGTGTCCGGCGGCTGGCTTCGTCTGGCGAGCTCGAGCGCGCGCGGATCGACCTGCTCGTAGCCGGCGTATCCAGCGCGGTGGCGGCGGAGCACGATCGCCCACCGCTCCATGACCAGGGGCGAAACGGGCACCGGGCCCTTCGAGACCTCTTCGGCGGGGGCACGAGCACGTCGATCCTCGAGCTCGAGCGGACGCCCCGACTGATGTGAGGGTTCGGCCATGGCGCCTGTTGGCGATACTGTCACACTCCCCCACATGTCACGAACTCTTATCGCCGCGCCATTGACAGAATGGTTAGGCTAAGCTTCGCGTGCCATGGATGCCGTGACGGAGAGCCTGCTCCGAGACCTCGAGACCAGTCCGACCGACATGAAAAGGCTCGTCGTGAGCGCCATCTGGCGTCCTCGCACCGCGATCGCGATCGAAGCGGCAGCGATCGCGCGGTGGGAGCGCGACGACCCGCGGCGCTGGGCGTCGGTTCAGGACTGGCTCCTCTCCCATGGAATCACCATCACGGTGCTGAGAAGCCGCGCGGCCGTATCGACCGCCCTGCCTGAGCCGGTGCCGCGGCCACCGGCAGCAGGCATGCCCGGGTGACATCGACTCCCGCGACCGGTCGGGTCCCCAGACATCGCCGTCCACCTTCCGGCCGCTTCGTCTCGGTTCGCTAAGCCCGTGCCGAAAGAGGTGGTCGTGGCTGGGGGGCTGTGGGGCGGGGTCGCAAGACCCGTTCCCGTCAAGCGGCAGCGGAAGTCGCGCGCCCGGATGGAGCCCAGCCGCCGCGGGCCAGCGCACGCGTGCCGCGTGGTCTTGCGACCCCGCCCACAGCCCCCCAGCCACGACCACAGAAAACGCGCGTTGCCAGGCCCCGCGCGAAGCGCGTAGTCTGAGCAGACGTCGAGCCGGGCCGGGAGCCCGCGCGACGGGAGGAGCTTCGCTACCGTGAGCACGTCAGCCGCCAACTGGACCACCGAGACTGTTCCGATCGCCGGAGTCGGGATGCAGCTTGCCCGGGCCGGCGACGGCCCGCCGCTGCTGATTCTTCATCACGACATCGGGACGCTCGCGCGTCTGCCCTTTTACGATGAGCTCGCTCGCCGCTTCACCGTGCTGGTGCCGTCGCACCTCGGGTACGACGGGTCTCAGCGGCCCGAGTGGATGCGCAACGTCCGCGACCTCGCGGCCGCCCATCAGTGGCTACTCAGCGAGGTCGCCGTCACCCGCGCTCCCCAGACGGTTTCGATCGTCGGGCTCGGCTTCGGGGGCTGGGTCGCGGCGGAGATGGCCACCCAGGCGCCGCGCGCGTTTCGCAAGCTCGTCCTGGTGGGCGCGATGGGGCTCAAGCCCGACCGCGGCGTGATCGCCGACCAGGCGCTCGTTTCCTATATCGACTACGTGCGGCTCGGATTCAGCGACCAGCGCGCGTTCGATCGTCTGTTCGGCGCCGAGCCGGAAACCGGCCGGCTCGAGCACTGGGACCTGAACCGCGAGATGTCGTTCCGCATCGCGTGGAAGCCCTACATGTACAACGCCTCGCTGCCACACCTGCTCGGCGGCGTCGCCACACCCACGCTGGTCGTGTGGGGCCGCGACGATCGCATCGTGCCCCTGGAGTGCGGCGAGCGCTACGCCAAGGGCCTGCCGCGGGCGCGCCTCGAGATCGTCGAGGGCGCCGGACACTTCGTCGAGATGGAGAAGCCCAACGAGCTCGCGCAGCTCGTCACCAACTTCGTGAGCCAAGGAGAGGCCTGATGCACCTCATGTACTTCACCGAACAGCCGATGTCCGCATACCCCGAGGCCGAGGGCCGCGAGTTCGGGGCCACCGCGCTCATGTTCTCGAACCGGCACTTCGACCCGGCCGCCGGCAGTCGGCTCTACAACGAGTACCTCGAGCACTACCGGCTCGCCGAATCGGTCGGCTTCGACGGCATCATGCTCAACGAGCACCACAACGCGCCGTTCTGCATGCAGGCCAAGTGCAACGTGTTCGCGTCGATCCTGGCGGCCACGACCCGCCGCGTGAAGATCGTGCTGCTCGGTAACCCGCTCCCGCTCGCCGACAACCCCGTACGGCTCGCCGAAGAGCTGGCGATGATCGACATGGTCTCGTGCGGGCGCCTCGTGTCCGGGTTC
>Ga0137419_10000836_pt1 | contig 12194 bp, 8 predicted proteins | sample CZODoug3_1_2_16f_FD_108279 | JGI IMG/M metagenome (GOLD analysis project Ga0137419, IMG submission 108279) | Vadose zone soil fungal communities from Angelo Coast Range Reserve, California, USA - CZODoug3_1_2_16fungal (Illumina Assembly) | ecosystem: Environmental > Terrestrial > Soil > Vadose... | reverse complement strand
CGCGGTGTGGCACGACTGACAGCCGTGGCTCTTGCGCCCGACCTCCTCGTCCGTCTGCTCCATCGGTGACGGCGGCGCCGGGGTGTAGTGACGCTCGATGGGGCGCTCGCTCCCCCGGCTACGGCCTTCGCCGGACGCGGCGAGCGCGGCCAGTGCGCCGGCGGCAGCTACCCGACCGGCAAGCCGCAACCATCGCCATTCTGACCAGCGCGCTTTGTATGACACGGCTTCACTCACTAGTACATGAAGAGGGCGTTAGTACATGAAGATGGCGTTCAGCAGCAGGTAGCCGGGATTTTGGTGCGGAAACAGCTCCTGGTACCCCTTGCCGGAAAACAACCGCGCATAGGATGCGCGCAGCACGATGTTCTGCGAGTCCAGGGGTCGCCACGTCACGGTCAGCGAAGCGTCGGTGCCGATGCGCTTGTCGATCGGCCCCTGGTTGCGTGCCAGCTGCAGCACTTGGGTGTCGGCGAAGGACACCTCATTGACATTGACCGCGAGCCGCAAGGTAGGCAGGAGGTCGAAGTCACCGCCCACGCCGAGCAGCACGACCCCCGGATTGGTGAAGTTGGACTGGCCCTCATCTTCCGAGGAGCGCAGGCTGTTCAGCACCGCGTTGCGACCGGAAAGAGCCACGCCGCCGCCGCCGATCAGCGGCACCGCCTGGTGGATCCAGTAGCTCGAGTCTGCCCCGGCGAACTGCGGATTCTCGAACACGGCATCGAACCCGGTCGCCTTGTCGTCATACGGGTTGTCGTCGCCGCTGCCGTAGAGCACCGACAGGCGCAAGCGCACCCAGTCGAAATCGCGCGACAGCTCCGCCGCCGCGAACCAGGCGCGCACCTTGGTGTCGCGGGCGACAAAAGTGCCCGGCCGCTCGGAGCCCAGTGCGTAATAGAAGGAGGTGGTCAGGTTAAGTCTGCGGAAGTGCCCGTCGCCGTTGTAGCCCAGATAGACGACGTCGTAGTCGCGCGTTCGCTCGGTGCCGAAGGCCGCCGGCCGCACGAGGAAGCCGTTGGTGTCGTAGTGAAACTCGCCCGCCTCGCGGTCGCGGTTGTACAGCACGGTCACCTGCGAGGTGAAGCCGTCCACTGGCAGGTCCTGGTGGTACAGGTTCGCGACGTACACGTCGTCGTGGCGCAGGCTCGAGCGCACGTCGTTCAGACCGCTGTTGGTGTCTTTCTCCAGCAGGCGGAACCACGCGAGGTTGTATTGCACCGTGTTGTTGTTGCGCGTGCCGAAGAGGCGTGCCCCGAGTTGATTGTCCTGGAAGAGGAAACCGCGGAAGTCGGAAGAAAACGGCTGAATCCCGATACGCACGCTGTCAAAGTCAAACTGAGCGGAGACGTTGCGCAGGTGCTTGTCGACGAAGGCCTCCTGGATACCGAGCTCATGATCGGAGCGCGTGTTGCCGCGGCGCGGATCGGCGCTGATGCCAAGAATCTCCTGCAGATCGGTGTGATTGAAGTTCAAGACCGGCGTGAAGCGGAACTCGTAGTCGGGCGGGCGGAACGCCGTATCGCCCTCGAAGTAGACCAGCTGCAGAGCGAGGTTCTGCGAGAAGGCGCTCTGGCGGCTGCGACCAAAGACGTCGTTCTCCTGCGGCGAGCGGGTCGAGCTGCCGCCCACACCGGTCGGCAGGTCGCGGTGTTCGTACACACTGTCCGCCAGCACCCCCAGACTGAAGAACCAGTCGCCGTGCACCGGCTTGTCGGCCTTGAGTATGTTGCGGTTGTACGGATCGAGGCGCTTGTTGGGGTAACCGAGCGAGTCGACGATGCGCCAGCGGTCCGGCAGCGGGATCCCCTGGGCGTAGTCGGTGAGTTTGGGCTGCGGCAGGGGGGAGACCGAGGCGGGCGGCGCCCGCCCGCCCGGGAAACTCTGCGCTTCCGGGCCCTGGGGCACCGGCGGCGTGCCCCCCGGCGCAGTGACATTCGGGACCGGAGTGGTGCCGGGCTGGGTGGTGGGACACGGCACCTGCGGAAAGCCCGGCTGCCGGCGCTTCACTATCCGGCCGGTGTCGTCGCGATAGCACACGTCCGCCGGCGCCGGGGCCGCCGCCAGCGAGAACGAGCCCACGAGTGCCGCGCATCCGCAGGCGAGGGCAATCCTCACAGGCCGGCGCACGCGTCCTCCGCGCTGCTGTCGACAAAGGGTGCCTGCGGGCACTCCACGTACTTGAGGCGTGTTCCCTGCGGTCTCAGCGTGTCGGCCCGCTGAGCGGCGGGCGCATTACTGATCGACCCACGAAGCACCTGCGACGCGGTGCCGAGTCCGAGAAAGGCGACCATGTCGTCCTGATCCACGCCATCGCCAGAGACTCCGATTCCGCCGACGAGGATCGCCTGGCGGAAGATCGGCACGCCGCCGGCGAAGATCTGCAGCCCATTGCCCAGCCGCAGGTCGGAATTCACTCGCACGGCGCTGCTCAAGTCGCTCGCGAGATCGACGCCGGTGCATCCGGGCGCCACATCGGCCAGCGGCGCGCCCGCCACGTGCAGCACGTGCTGCAGGATGGCATTCACCGACAGATCGAGCTGCAGCCCGGTGGACAGCGGACTCCACGCTCCCTGCGGCTTGCTGAAAGGCCCGGCGGCCGTGCCGTCGATCCCGTCCGGATAGAGCGGGCGGGACAGCCCGCCGAGCGCGCGCACCGAGTAGGCAATCGCCCCGTCCCCGAAGGCGGAAGTGTCGGCGAGGAAGGTGCGCGCCGCACTCGTGTAAGCGGGTAGCGACACGCTCTGCACGTGTGTGCCGCTCGCATCCAGAGTGATGTTTCGGGCATCCGGAAGCGCGGCCATGTAAGCGGCGGCGGAAGCGGATGTGAAGAACGCCGCGGCGCGCGCCTTCTGCAGCGACACGTCGATGCCGAAGATCGGCGCGTCCTCACTACGCACTACTCCGAGGATCGTGCCCTGGGTGTCGACGACCGAGACGGTGACACGCGCGGTCGTGCCGAACGGCTGGCGGATCTGCGCCCGGGCGTGGTTCGCGACCTGGATGGCCGAGCGCAGCAGCTGCAGGACTTCGGCGCGCAGCAGGTGATTCGGGCCGTCCCCGCCATCGCGAGCCGGGTAACGCGGGTTATTGGCGTCATCGACCAGGACGAAGGCGTTGGCACCGGGGAAATCAACGCCGGCGTCGGGGCGAATACCGGAGGCGGGCTGACCGAACGCCGTACCCGGGTGAATCGCGGCGCCGGTGTAGCCGGTGACGGCGATCAGGCTGCCGGTACTGGCGCTGATGCTGGCTAAATCGGGCGCCTTGCTCGGGTCGGACTTGAGATCAGTAAAGCCGACGTCGCTGAAGCGCAGCAGGCGGCCCGCCACACTGATCTGGTCGGCGCGCCGATCCACAGGCGCCGCGAAGCCAAAGGTGGCCGCGTAGGCGATCAGCTCGTCGATGTTGCCGCTCGCATCGTTCAGGCTGTTGTCGGCGCCGTAGACCCCATCCGCCAGCACCCCGACTCCGCCGACCACCGTCCCGTTCTTGTACAACGGGAAGCCGCCCGGGTCCGCGGACAGTCCGAGCGGCGAGCGGTGCGGCCCGGCATCCGGATTGAGCCCGGTAAACTTGGTGACCAGGTCCGAACACGCCAGCTGGCTGAACTGCACTCCGAATAGCGGCCCCGAGGGTTGCAGCTGCTCGGCAGGATCGAAGTGCTCCTCGACAATCTGACTCGCGGTACGGGTCGAGAAGGCGTTGCCTTCGGAAGACAGATAGGCACCGGTGATCGCCTTGGCGATGGCCGCCTGGTCATCGATGTGCAGGTCCACCGTCGGCACCGGCAAACGGATCCCCTCAAGTCCTGCGCTGATCGTCGCGTGCCCGGATGCATCGAGGCCGGTCGCAATGACGACCCCATGGTTCTGCGCCGTGGCGGTGCCCATGCGGTACACCGCCAGCACGTTGCCGACGCGATCGACCACCGCGAAGGTCGCCTGCACCCCGTGCGCCTGCGCCTCGCCAACCCCCTGGGCAATGACCTTTCCAACATCGGTGCTGGTCAAGCTCGTGGTGGCGTCCGCACACGAGCCGTTGCAGCCGTTGCTTCCCACACCAGTGCCTGCGGGAGATGCGCCGGAGCCGCCGGAGCAACCCGCCAGTACAGTGGTCGTAAAAATGGTGCCCGCCCACGCAGGAGCATTCATGACCGGACAGACTCCCGTTGTTCTCGTTATCGGGCTTTTCGCGTTGTCTTTCACCAGATTATCGTTCGAAATGATAGGCGTGACAACTCACGCACCGCACCTGCACACGATCACGCGCGGCATGATCGCTGTGACACTCGAGACACTTGTCGAGCTCCGGCAGCATGAGATCGCTGCTGCGGATCGAGTCGCGCGCCTTGTGACATGACAGGCAGGCCGCATCCCTGGTCAGCTGCTTCTGCACGGCATGCTGGCGGTGACTGAAATGCAGATCCGGGAAATAGTCCCGCCCGAGCCGGACGGGCAGCACGTCAAAGCGCTCATGCACATCGCCGCTGCCCTGATCCGACACCAGGTGGCAGCTGGCGCAGCCGCGGCGCGTGAACTGATCCACGATCTCCGCATTCGCCTGACACCTGCCGCGCGTGAGGGGCGTACCGCTCGGGCACGCGACGGTGGTAACCGGTCGATCCGGAATGCGCTGCCGCGGGGCCACCGGGGCGGTCACCCGGCCCGGATTACTGTACTTAGCCACGTAGTAGTCCTCGATCATGAGCATGGCTTCCCGGGGCTTGCCGTGAGGCAACTGCCGCTCAGGCGCCTCATCATCGAAGGCCAGCACGTGACAGCCCGAGCACGATCTCGCCATGGTGATGGGTATGAAATGCTCGCCGTCGGCAGCCACAGTATGGCAATCCTCACAACCTAAGGGCGCGCTGTCGCTCAGGCGCTGCACCAGGTTCCCGTCAAGGTGCTCCTTGTGGGAGAAGCTGAGATGGGATTGCTCCTGGCCGGTGCGCAGCGGCGTGCGCACCGCGGGCCAATTGACCGCCGCTGCGAGGGGCTCCCCGGTCGGTGTGACCTTCAGGGGCGCTACGATGGCGGAGCCGCGCGGCGGCGGAGTCAACAACGATGCCTTGAAAAGCGGGTGGATAGAGCGCGCGAAGCCCGAGACCTTCTCGACCTGAAGTGTGCCGAACTTGTCGTGCGCAGCGTCATGGCACGTGACGCACAGGCTGTCGTCACGCACGACGAGGGTGCCGTCAGGGGCGTTGTGCTCCTCGTGACACACGCCGCAACGCGCCGCAGGGCCCAGGCGCGTCAGCTTGAGATCGGCGACGCTCACGTGGTCGGCGGTCTTGGTGTGACACTGGCGACATTCCCGATCGCGCGCCGGGGCAAAGAAGCTCAGATGGCAGGCTTCGCAGCGGCGCCCGACCGCCTGCGCGTGCGCCGGAATCAGCGGGCCGGCCGTCCAGAACGTATCATCGGGAATCCAGGCGGGGGTGGTCGCACCGGTGCGATGCACCACTGCCGTCGCCAGCGGGACCAGGAGCGTGAGCACGCTGATCAGCAGAAACAAATTCCACGCGGTGCGGCGCTTGGAGAGCAGCGTCTGATCCAGATCGGTCTTGAAGGCGCCTTCGAACTCACTCTTGGCAGTTTTCTCGTTGGGCTGAATCGTGAGCGCGAGATCAAATCCTGCCGGGGCTTCGATAACGGTCAGCTGGTGTCCGGCGATCTCGACCTTGTCGCCGACCGTAAGACGGGCGGTCCTGACTGGTGCGGCGTTGACCAGCACGCGGGCACCGCGGCGCGCGCTGATGGCGAACGAATCGCCGGCGGGGCGGATCGCGGCGTGCTTGGGGGCTACGTCGTGGCCGAGGAGCTGGATATGGCGGTCGGCTGCGGAGCCGACGGTAATGCTGGCGGCCGACACCTCACTGTCGGAGTACTCCGCGATTCGGTCGCGTCCCTGCCGCAGATATCGGAGCAGGGCTTGCATGCCTCTACCAGTAAATGAACGTCACGAGGATGTGAATCGTCAGCGCGCTAAGCAGTGCAAACGTGAGCGGTACGTGCACATCGAGCCAGATCTTGAGCCAGGCACTCAGACTGATGTCGCGGCGGATGCTCCGCAGGATGACCTGCCGGCGACATAGGACCGTCACGAGCGACTGCAGCACCGACGGCTCGGCGCGCTTCTCCGCCTGGGTCAGACGATCAGAGACGTAATTGATCGCCGCCTGCTGGTCGGTGTTGCGCACCAGGACCGCCGCCGCATTCGGCGCGTTGGGATCGATGCGCAATATCCGCGAGCGGTCCGCGGCGAACAGCTGCTCGAGCACGCTGCCTCCAATCGTCGTGCGCTCAATGCTGCTCTTGACGAGGCTCCCGGTGACAGCGTCGCAGTGCTTGGCCAGTTCACGGGCCTGGTTATCAAGCTCGAACAGCTCAGCGAACAGAGCCGCCCGCGAGCCGCCGGTGCGGATGTCAGCGATCAGGGTCGGATTGCGGAAATACACGTATAGTCCCGCAACACCGCTCAAGACCACCGCGCTCATCAGCACGTAGGCAAGCGTGTGCACGTTCCAGCCAAAGTGCCCGGCGCAATGCAGGGTGGCGACCACCAGTAACGCCATGCCCAAATAGACGTGTGCTGAGGTCCAGCCCCGCACTGCGCCGAGCGTGGAGCGGTAGGAACGCTTGCGCACGCCGAGCAGTGTCAGCCACACAATCAGTGCGGCTCCCACGGTCCCCAGAACGTAGCCCTGCCAGGAGCCGCCATTCGGACGCTGCAGTCCGCCCTGGGTGCAATAGAGCGCGATCGAGCCCGCGCTCAGCGCCACGGCCCACCACAGATAGCGCGCTCCGCGATAAGCCAGCACGCTTTCGCGCATTACCGGTGGGCCTTCTCGATGAAGTCGATGTAGCGCTCCGGCCCGATACGCATAGCGGCGCCGGTCGGGCAGGCCTTGACGCACGCGGGACCGTTGGCGAGGCCGATACACGCGTCGCACTTCACGGCGGTCTTTTTGCCGCCGCCCTCGCCGTGCGCACCGTGGCCCGCGTGCTCGCCGGGGCCCGGGCCGCGCCCCAGTAACAGCCACTGCAGGAGTCCGGCCTTCGGGGTGGGGGCTTGCTCCATACGAATGACGCCGTAGGGGCAGTTGCTCTGGCAGTTGCCGCAGCCGATGCAGGTGTCGTCGATGAACACTTCACCCGAGGCCGAACGCCGGATCGAGTTGGGTGGGCAGTCCTTCATGCAGTGGGGCTGTTCGCAGTGACGGCAGGCTACCGGTATGTGCACGTGCGCAAACGTGGCGCCCGCGCGGCGGTTAAGACGCGAGAGACCCCCGTGAGTCTCGGCGCAGGCCTTCTCGCAGTTGTCGCAACCGACGCACAGCGTCTCGTCGATGAGCAGGACATTGGTGGCCTCGCCGAGTCCCTCGCTCATCATGAAATCAATGAGCGCGCCCGCCTCCGGCTGCACCGCCATGCGGGCGATGTCCTTGCTGCGGTCGGCGGCATCGCGTCGCAGGGAGCCGAGCCGCGCATCCGGCCGGCGGCACAGGGCGATAAATTCCGGCCGCTTCAGCTCGAGCGCCTCGGAAGCGACCGTGGCGCTCGCGGTCTCGCGTCGCACCGCATCGCCCATCAGCCCCATTTCGCCCACCAGCTGGCCAGCGCGCAGCTGCGCGACCAACCGCTGCCCCGCAGGGCCACTGCGCGACAGGCTGACATTGCCCGAGCGCAGCACGAACAGGCTTGCGGCGGTCTCACCCTCCTTGAACAGCACCTGGCCGGGCCGGTACTGGCGTACCTCGACGCGCGCCGCGACATCGCGCAATTCGCGCGGGTTGGCCGCGGGGACAAAGTGACGCTGCAGCTCGCGGACGATGAAGATCCAGTCGATGCCCGCGCGCAACTCCTCGTTCGAGCTCATCAGCTTGATCATGGTGCGCCGCGGTGTCTCGACCAGCACGCAACCCGCTCCCGCCACCACCCGCTCAGCTCGCGGTCGTCCGGAAAGCAGACTCGACTCGCCGAAGAATTCCCCGCGGCCGAGCGGGACGCTGGCTGCGGAGTCAGCCGGCTGCACGCTCACCTCGCCTGCGACGATCGTATAGAAGGAGGTCCCGAATTCACCAGGCGAGTAGATGACCTCGCCCTCGCGGATCACGCGGGTCGCGCGTCGGGCGCGCGCGCGACCGGCGTCCGCGGCGCGCAGCGCCTCCATGCGGCGGCGCACCTCCTCGAACTCCTCTCCCGCCGGGTAGGCGACGATGACCTCGCTCTCCATTATCAATTCGCGAAATGCCAACGCATTGAGTTCGCGAAACATGGGCACGATCTGCTTGAAGCGCTGCAGGGTCGAGTCCGGATCGCGGTCACCGACCAGTCCGTGGAACTGCCGCTCGAGCAGCGGGTAGTCGGCAGGCCTAATCTGGTTGCCGTTGATGACCTCGATGACGTCGTAGCCCTGATTCATGGCCTGTTTGATCAGCGGGTAGCCGGCCAGCGAGCCGATGATGTAGATACCGGGGACGTTGCTCTCGTAAGTCTGTGACAGCGCCGGCAGAGCGTCGCGGCGCTCGCTCGGGAAGGTGATGCCGATCGATTCAACGAAACGCCGCGGCGGCTCGGCACCCAGGCGCGCGATGATCCGATCACCTTCGAACACTTCATCTCCGGCGGCGGTCTGCAGGGTCACCTGCAAGGGGCGCGAGCGCCCAGGGTCGCGAGTGATGCGGCTGATGCGCGTCTCGTAATAGCACTGCAAACGACAACTCGTGTCGTTGAGCGCAGCCAGGACCTTCGTGAGATTCGCTTCCTTGGTGCGGCTGAACTCCTTGCCGCGATTGATGATCCAGACGTCATTCTGCTGCGCGAGCGCCAGCGCATTTTCGATAGCCGAATCACCCGCGCCGACCACCAGTATCTTTTCTTCGGCATATTCTTTTGGGTCGTCCAGCTGGTACTGGACCCCCTCGAGCTCCTCGCCCGTCGCCCCTATCTTACGGGGATTGCCCTCGAGGCCGATCGCGAGGACCACGTGTTCCGCCGTGTACACCGTGCCGTCGCCGAGGGCGACGCGGAATTCGCCGCGCTGTCCGGAGATCTGGCTGACGGTGGCGCTGAGGCGTGCGTTAATCCTGAGCCTGCGAATGTCCTCGACCCAGCCCGCAAGAACCTGCTCGCGCGTACCGGCCGAGAAGCGCAAATCACTGCGGATATCCAGGTACCCGGGCTCATCCATGACCGGCTTGCCCTTCTGATAGCGCTGGATCGTCTTGGCGGGCAATCCGAATCCGTCCAGCAGCAGGTAGCTGGGCCGTGCGCGCCCGTGCTTGCTATCGAGCTCCGCAGCCCGCGCCGCCGCGCTGAGTCCCGCGGGACCCGCGCCGACAATCACCACCTGAAACTTGTCCGCCATGACAGCGCGCGGCGCAGGCCGTCCTGCGCGTTATGTGGCCGGCGGCGCGGCCGCAGTTACCGGGACGACCAGGAAGTCGCCGTTGCGAGCGCCCGCATCCGCCAGCACGGAGTAACGGGGGCTCTGGTTCGACTTGATTCCCGTCATCATCGCGATCCGCACGGCGGACTCATCGACCGGATCAAACAGGGCGCTGCCTGAGTCACCCGCAGGTTCCTAAGAACGTCGATGAACGCACGCGCGAAAATCGAATGACCGTCTGGTCCCCTGTCCAGTACCGGCTCGTTGCCTCCGGAAAGCAGCACCCTGCTGCAGTGTGGCGAACTTCTTGGTTTGCGGACCGAGGGCGTTGACCTGCTGGCCCATCATCGCGTCCAGGCCGGCGGCAAGCGCGGCCGGCAAAATGTTTGGATCTAAGAAGAAAGCACAGCGTTGCAGGACTGTCTGCAGATAGTTGTCCATGGACTGTTCGTTGGGTGTGAGGCCTGCGAACGCCGGAGCCCCTGGCGAACCAGGAAAGACGACCACAATCAGGCGCCGCCAGCTGACAAGTGCGTGCTCTGGGCGCATAGCCAATCCCCCTAAGTCTTGTTAGCGACCACCGGGCGAGGACCGGTGTGCGGCCTTAACGGTCAGTTCAGTCGAATCTTACGCGCGTCGAATTGATGTGGACGCGTGACCTTCGCCACCATCATCTTCCTGATGTAATTGTCATCGACCGCAGGGCCGCACACGCCCAACCTATACCACATATGATCTGGCGTTCAACCCTGTATGGAGACGACAAGGATCACGCCGATGGGGGTTTTGCCTGAGGTTGTTCGGTGCGCGCAGTCGGATGAACTTAACCTGAGCTGGTATCGAGTTCCTATATAATGATCAAGGGGTTACCTGACTTTGCGCCAATATCGTGCACTCGCCGGCCGTAGCAGAGCGCCGCACACGAGCGCTCGAGCCCGTCCGGCATGCAGGGCGCTGGCGCTACCTTGAGTACGCCCCGCCCGTGCCCATGTTCCGCCCACGCCCCGGCGAACCGCGCTGGTTCACCCGGGACAAGTTCGAGCGGCTGTGTGAGGAGCTGCCCAAGCATCTGGAACTGGCGGCCCGCTTCGCGGTGTTCTCGATGCTCAGGATGCGCGCCATGCTCAGGCTGACGTGGGACCGGTCGATCTCGCCGCTAAGCGCGCGTGGGTGCCGAGCAACCACCAAAAGGCTGCGCGCCCGTTTGGCTTCCCGCTGTCCGACGAGCTGATCTGCATCCTGCGCGAGCTGCGCAAGCTGAACCCGAACGGCTCGCACGTCTTCCGGAGCACCCAACGCAGCCTGGGTAAGTCCGCGCGCTTTGCGGAATGAGCGCAGGTGGTTGGATAACTGGGCGGGGGTCTGCAGCCATAACGGTTTCATGGCACCCACTACATGCCTTTAACGGCATAAGTGCACTACATACCTCAGAAGGCATATATTGCTTATATGCCACGTGAGGCATGAATGAGGGTGTCAGAATTGGACAATCGCCTCGACTAACGGGCGGTACCCCATTTGGTACCCAAACCCATATTCGAGCTGCACATGGACCGCAATAGGCAGCCGGATGAACGTCCACCGGAGCGAGACGCGTCGGGTCGATGAGCCTGGTTCAGCGGCCAGTAAACTCACTGCGCTTTAGGTTCGTCTTTCACGAGCGTCTCTGTGACGATGAAGTTGGTTTCCCAGGTTCTGCCCCCATCAGGCGAGAAAGCCTGTTCAAAGCGACAGGAGTTCGCCGTGATATCCGCGACACTAAAGCGAAGCAGAATGGTTCGGCCGTTGTAAGTTTCCTGGTCGTAGAACTCACCGCGCCCATTTTTGAACGCGCCGACTGCAGGTGGGCTTAGAGCACCGCTCGTGCTGTTGGTGAAATAGACACTCCACTCATGGGTTTCGGGATTGTAGAGGCGCACAGTAAACAGCTCGAGGTGGCCTGCGGGGCCGTCGGCCGTGATTTCCCCCACATTGGCGCCGTCCCAAATTTTCCGAACCACATCTGTACCGTGGTATTCGACCCAGGTGGTGGAGCCTGTCAACGGATGCAGGAGGCGCTTCTGGTGAGTCTTCCAAGTGCCAATATCCCAATCGAAATCGTGTTGTCCATCCGCTTCCTTTCCGGCACTCTGCGGTCCGTTGTTCGTACCGCTCGAGTGGGTTTGGGCTGGCAGCTGTGCCGAGCACAGCGTGACAACGAGGGCACTCATTAGCCAATGCGTCCGAACACCGAGCGATGCTTGCATCTTCCTCTCCCGTTCGTAGCTTGCGCGAGCGTCTATATCGTCGAGATTAGTGCGCAGATAACGCGTCGCGCCTCCCAAATCGACCAGCCGCCCTCCCAGATCGACCAGCCGCGTGCAGCAAGACTGGAAGTCTCCTTGCCACAGCTCGCGAGTCACCCTTAGAACGCGCACGATGCTGCGTCGCTCGGCGAGCAAATTGGAAGCGTGGGCGCGCACGCCGATAAGTCAGCGTCCTCTTTGCCCTTCCAAGCTTACGGAATCGTCCCGGCAGACTCTGAGCGAGCGAGCTCGCTCAAGGTCTTTGAAACGAGCTTCCCACTGACCCCGTAGGGCCGCCTCAGCATGTGCGTGTGCGCGTGCGATCTGCACTTGAGCGCCGAAACCGACGCACACGGATGCAGCCAATTGAAGTGTTACTGGAGACAGTCAGACAGCCGTCAACGGTGCTGTAAGCCCTTGGAAGGCGATGGATGGTGGAGCGGAAGGGGATCGAACCCTCGACCTTCGCATTGCGAACGCGACGCTCTCCCAGCTGAGCTACCGCCCCACGCAAGG
>Ga0137419_10000832_pt1 | contig 12222 bp, 19 predicted proteins | sample CZODoug3_1_2_16f_FD_108279 | JGI IMG/M metagenome (GOLD analysis project Ga0137419, IMG submission 108279) | Vadose zone soil fungal communities from Angelo Coast Range Reserve, California, USA - CZODoug3_1_2_16fungal (Illumina Assembly) | ecosystem: Environmental > Terrestrial > Soil > Vadose... | reverse complement strand
CCCCCACTCCTTCTATTGCTGCTGCGGCCGCTCGCTTGTAGAATGCGCGCCCTCCTGGTGCGGGGTGGAGCAGTCTGGCAGCTCGTCGGGCTCATAACCCGAAGGTCGCAGGTTCAAATCCTGCCCCCGCTACCATCCTGAACCGGTAGTTCTACCAGCTTAAGCCCGTAGCGCACCTGCAGCTTGCCGCGTGCGTTGCGCCGCAGTTTTAACCCTTCTGGGAGCATGCGGCCGAGCACCAAGCGCGCCTCGTCCGACCGTTCAAGGTTGCCATTGAAGAGGTGGCGCAACTCCCGGCGCAGGGACTTCAGATCGACCATTTGAGCCAGCAGCCTCTCGTCGAGCGTGACGGCAGCAGGTACTCCCATGCCCTTGCGGCGCTCCTCGTGCAGGCGAGCCAGAGCGGCTTTCAGATCGTCGGCTGACAGATCGGGATCACCAGTCTCGATCCTCGCCTGCAATCGGCTGATTCTGGCGTCAAGCTCTTTGAGCTTCTTGGGCTGTGTGGTATCCGATGCCGCCGCCGCAGCGGTGATCTCAGCGTAGTAGCGGCGCACTTCAGCGGCGTATTCCTTCAAGCTCGCGGGTGTCAGCAGTTTGTTTCTGAAGAGGTCGATTACCGCTTGCTGCAGCGCCTTGCGATTCACGCGCGCAGTGTTCCGGCATAGGCTCTCGCCACCGCCGACCGAGCCTCCGCACCCGTAGCTGTACTTATCGACCAGCACGAAGTGGCTCTTGCAATGGTCGCAGATCAGGAGCCCAGACAGGAGGTACTTGGCACGCGCACCGCTGGCGGCGGTTTTCTTGTTCGTAAAGCTATCGGCCCGCGCTGCGATGCGTGCCTGAGTCGCCGCCCACATGCCTGCGTCGATGATGCGCAAACTCTCGTCCTGGCGCTCAAGTACTTCGGTTTTCGGCCGCGCACGGTTGACGCGTGTCTCGCTGGTAGGGTCTGTGCGAAATTCAGTGCGATTCCACTGCATGCGGCCGGTGTAGATGGGATTGCGCAGTATCACGCGCACACTTGAGCCGAGCCAACCAGAGGAGCGCCGCACCTTGCGGCCGCGCCAGTAACTCCCTGGCGACGGTACCTTCTCCTTATTAAGCATCGCCGCCACCGCCTTAAGCCCGCGCCCGCTCGCAAAGGTGGCAAAGATTCTCGTAACCACCACAGCCTGCTCCTTGTCTATCACTAGGTGCGTCCCGATCTGTTTCGGCTGGCCGTACTGATCGCGCGCGTCCTTCGAGACGACCGGTTGCAGCCCATAGCCGAACACACGGCCACCGACCCAAAAGCCGCGCGTGAAGAATTCGTGGTGCGACCGATGCGTCTGCCTCGCCGCATTCTTGACGTGACTCGCGCTCTCAGCGGCCTTGAAAACCCTGTGGATGTCCGCTCCGCCGCTTTCTGAGTCGAAGTGATCGCCCACGCCGAGGATGCGGATGCCGTCAAACGCGAACCTCTTCGCGATGCGTGCGCCCTCCTCCTCGTCGCGGGTGAGGCGTGAAAAGTCCTCGACCAGCAGCGTCTTGAACTTCCCGGCCTTAGCGGCGGCCAGCATCTGCTGATACTCCGGACGCTTTCGCGTCGTCGTGCCCGAGATACCTGGGTCGGCGTACACCGCCACGACCTCTAACCCGTGGCGCTTGGCGTACTCGCGGCAGAGGCGGACTTGGGCGTCGATGGACTCAGGCCGCTGCCTGTCGGTGCTGAATCTTGCGTAAACGGCCGCGCGGCTCATAGGAGCCTCTCGTACGCCGCTATAACTCCGAGCTTCCTAGCGTGCGCCTCAAGGTTGAGATGCGTGCGGACCACCCGATTGTTTCGGATCATGTACCACTCCCCTACTGTCTTCTTGACAGCGAAGCCACGACCCGATTTTTTGATCTTGACGCCACGCGGCAGCACTCTGTTGAGTCGCTGCACGAGAGCGCGTGCGGTTACCGGAATGTGTGTTGCCATGAGCGCCTCAGTCAATTGAGAGTATCAGTATGTGAGCACGTAGCAGTATGTGCTCTTGCAACGGTTTGCGTTGCAGAACTGGAATTTAAGGCACTTTGCTCCTGCACGACACGGGCGGCCACCCAGTGAGACATCACAAGTACTTGAGTATGCGTGAGTTTTTGCCACTCAAAACCGGGCCTTGTTTTAGGCTCAACGCACGTTAAACTGTAACCCTTAGTGCGCTGCTTGCTGGCGCGCCTTTGCCGTGCGCATCGCCCGGCAACCGAACAAACACCGACTTTCCCCGGCGCACACAGCGCCTCTACAGGTAAAGGGCCGAATTTTTCGCGCCCATTCTGGAGAGCGCTCGTGAGTGTGCATCTGAAGGAACCCTCGAAAGAGGTCATCGTCTCCGTTGAGCCGGATGAGATAGCAGAGAAGGAGCGGCGCTCGCTAGAGAAAGCCGCCAGCGAATTTGGGTGCTCGCTGCCGACTCTGTACTCCCGGTGGATTCATACCGGCTATCTGAAGACCGCATATCTTCGCCGGCAAAGATTCACTACAGCCAAGTGGATGCAGCAGGCGCTCGTTAACGCTGCGAAACGCAGAGTGGCCACACCATGAGTGCGCCACCCACTCCCCTTCTGGGTGACCTCCTCACGGTGCTCGCCCGCGCCGCTGTGGATCGCAAGATTCGCGGAATCGGCGCCCCGCAATTCCGGTTCCGCTGGGTCAAGCGAGGCCGCCGGACTCTCATCGTGACTGTGAGGATTGCATGACGTGGCTGCCAGATGGCGTCGGCACCGCCGAACTGCCAAAGCGTGCGCTCAAGTACCTCCGTCCTCGCGCGCCGGCCGAGGCAATCAGGCGCGCCGGAGGTGTTTACCTGACGGCCGCTGAGACGCTAGCAATCAAGCTGCGGCCCGACAACATGCCGCAATCTGACAGCCTTGCGTTTCCGGACGCCAAGAACCGCTCCGGCGTCGTGCGGTTCCTTGCTCCGGGCGCTCTGCCTAAATTCAAGATGACCTACAAGGCTCGGCTACGCCTCTTTTATCCGCCCTTCCGACCGCGCAGCGACTACGACCGCCGTGCCGTGCGTCGGAACGTCAGGGAGCCGATTCGCCTCGTAGAGGGCCCCATCAAGGCCGCGTGCCTCAACTGGCACGATCTGCCCGCCGTTGGTCTGAATGGTGTCTGGGGCGGGTCACAGGACCACAAGCCGATCCGTGATTTCGACAGGTGGGCGTGGGAAGGCCGCACCGTCATTGCCGACTTTGACAGCGACGTGATCCGCAAGGTGGGTCCGCGGCAGGCCCTCTGGTGGCTCTGGGATTCCGTACTCCGACCCCGTGGCGCAGCCCAACTCTTGATCACTCTCATCCCCGAGCCGCAGAAGGTAAAGGTTGGCCCGGATGATCTTGTCATGGCGGAGGGCCGCGCTGCCTTGCTCGCGCTAGAGGCGGATGCCAAACCGATCACCGACGCCAGGTTCTTCGATTGGGGTGCTCCGGCTTACGTGCAGGAACTCAACCAAGAGCTCGCCGTCGTGCTCGATGGCCACGGGACAATCGCCATCGAGAATCGCGGTGCGCAGTTCCCCGCGAAGGTGATCACGCTGTCACGCCGGAGAGATGCAGAGGTTCACTTCGCCAATCGCATCGTGACGTATACGGTAGGCGTTAAGCAGGTGCGCTCACCCGCCTTTCCGCTCTGGCTTGAGGCCCCTCAGCGCCGTGAATTCCGTGCTCTCGTATTGAAGCCCGACCAACCGCCCGGTTACGACCCCGTGACCAAGGATTTCAACCTGTGGGAGGGCTGGGGTGTCGAGGAGCACAAACCCGACGGGGGACATTCATGGTCATGTCTGAAGGCTCACATTGAGCAGATTGTCGCCGCTGGCAACCAGACCCACGCCGAATATGTCCTGAATCTGATGGCGTTCTGGGTGCAAAACCCCGGCGTCAGACCCCTCGTGGCGCTTGTCCTGCGAGGGAATGAGGGTATCGGCAAGGGGATCCTCCTTAACGCAGTCGTCAAGCTCTTCGGCAAGCACGGTCTGGCCATCGGGCAGCAGCACCATCTCACCGGGAAGCACAACACGCTGTTGGAAGGTGTGCTCTTCATTGTTGGGGACGAGGCGTTCTTCGCTGGCGACAAGGCGTCGAATGCCGTTCTCAAACGGTTGATCACCGAGCCCTTCCTGCAGATCGAACCAAAATTCGTCAATCCCTATACGTTACCCAATCTCCTGAAGTTGGCGATCTCAAGCAACGAGCATTGGGTCATTCCCGCAGGGCTCGACGCGCGACGGTTTGCGGTCTTCAACGTGAGCAATGCCCGCAAGGAGGATCACCCCTACTTCGCTGCGATGACTGCGCAGCTTGACAGTGGAGGTCTCGAGGCGATGCTGTACGACCTGCGGCGGCGTGATTTGTCGAGCTTCGACCCACGCAAGTTTCCCAAAACGAAGGCGCTCTTCGAGCAAAAGAAGCTGTCTTTCGACGCGCCGACTGGATGGTGGTTCGACAAGTTGTGTCTTGGTCGTCTTACCGAGTTCGACCGCGGTTGGACAGGACGCATCAGGTGCAGCGTCGCTCAGGACGAGATACGCAAGCGTTTGGGTAGCAGCTATGAGAACCGCTCAATTGAAACGTTGACCGGTATTCGCCTTAAGGAACTGTGTCCCGGCGTTGAACGCGTGCGCCCGCAACTCGACCGCCGCCGCGTTTGGTACTACGAGTTCCCGGGGCTGAAGGTGTGTCGCGCTGACTTCGAGCGCCATTTGCAAACACGCATCAATTGGAAAACGGGCAACTCGAAGGGACGCCTCCGATGAGTGCTCTGCCATACGTGCCATACCTGCCACCCCATCAAAATCACTGTGTGGGTTTGGCTCACCTAATTACTTACTTATTCTTAAAAGTAGGTATGGCAGGTATGGCACGTATGACGTCCCCTGATTTTCCCGGGAGCCATCTGCCATACCTGCCATACCTGCCTAACCTTGGGTGCTCGTTTCGGCCGCAAAAGCGGCATTACGGGGGGCCTTGCGATCTCAGGTCCGCTGCGAGTGGCAAGCCCGGATTCCGCCACCCGCAGTTTTTGAAGAGCAGATTTTATCCGGATTGTGGAGGTGAACCATGAAGCGAGGACCCGCCAAGAACCCACCGAAGAAGGCACGCCGACCCAAGGGCAACCCAGTGCGCTCTGCTCTTTCGCCCGAGGAAGCGCTGCGCCAACGGGCGTTAGATCCTGCCGTGCCTCTGACGCGCCGTGTGCGACTCGGAATACTCCTTGCAGGCGTGAATCCCACCGTGGGCGTGCCGTTACTGTTAGAACTGCGAAAGAACAAGCGCCTCACGCACCAGCAGGCCGACCGAATCGACACTAAGATCAGCCGCAAGATCGCGAAGATCGTCAAGCCGCGCGGCTTACCGATGGCCGTAGAGGACCGCGCGCGACTGGACAAATATTACGCCGAACTCCGTGCAGACCAAGCGCTGCGAGTTCACGCGAGAGCCTTGTGGCTCAACGGTGTTACGTGCGAGCCCCAAGAGGTGGAGATTTTGCGCCAGTTCGAGCAGGAAGATGCTGGCATTGCCGACGTGTACAACATGGCGGTGCTCACGTGACAGCCGAAGAACTAGAACGGCGCATTGTCGCCGCCGGCTATCACGTCACTCTTTCAGGCTGCGTCGATTGCAACACTGCCGCCGCTGCGCTCGAATTCTCGCCGCGCACGTTGGTCGCCATGAGACAAGAAGGGACCGGCCCCGAATATGAGCGCCTCAACGGCCGAATTTGGTATCCGGTCGCAGCCCTCGCCGCCTTTTTGAACACCGCCGAGCGGATAACAACGGACGCAGCCAGACGCAAACGCCGGCAGCCTGCGCCTTAAACCGTCATCCGCCAGCCTTTACCGTGCGCGCGTCACCTACCCCAACACAGGAGGCGTCACCGTGCGCACACTTTTTCCAAATCAGTATGAGGCTTTCAGCCAGTATCTGAGGGCGCTCTGCCAACACCCCGATCACATGTCGAACGCCGCCATATTTGCAGAGCGTGAAGACTTCGATCCGCGCGTCGTTCGCACGTTGAAGGCGGGCATTACAAAGGCAGCGGTCGGTGCCGGAACGCTGCAGGATGGGACCTGGGGCGGTCCGCTGGCCGATATCCGCGACTTCTCGGGGGAGTACCTAGCCACATTGCGTAGTTCCTCGCTCTTTGACAGTTTGCTCACCGGCGTTAGGACCGTGCCGATCAATCAACGGATTGCGGTCACAACACAGGCGGCGGCTGCTACCAACACGGCCGAGGGAACGTGGAAACTCGTCAGCAAGATGGCATTCGATGATTTTATCGGCGCGCCCATGCATGCCGTCACCGAGACCGTGCTGACGAGGGAGTTGCTGCGTTTCGCTTCCCCGGCCGCGCAAACGCTCATCGACGCGGAACTGCGCGGCGCTGTGGCTCAGGCGTGCGACACGCCAGTAGCTTCGGCATTGTTGAACGGTGTTACTCCGAGCGTTAGCAGCGGCAATCCGCGAACCGATCTCGCCACGTTGTTAGACGCCGTACCGTTGAAGCAGACGAGCCGCCCGATGTTCTTCAGTTCGCCCAACATCGTGAAACAACTTGCCATCGCCGGCGCGCCATCCGGAGCGCCAAGTTTTCCGGACGTTCAGATTCCGGGCGGCGGAGCAGTAAGCGGCGTTCCGCTGGTCGGTTGCGATATCTTCGACAATTATCCGACGCTGGGCACTTTGCTCGTGCTGGTAGACAGCGCGGCGTGCGCGGCTGATGGTGGGGCGCTGTTCGTGGAGGTGTTTACGCAGGGCTCACTCCAGATGACGGACAGCGCCAGCGGCAGCGGACCGTTGAGTACCGTATCGCTGTGGGAATCGGGCGCCGGATGCGTTCGCAGTGAGCGGTTCTTCAATTTCCAGCGCCTCCGTCAGAGTGCTGTCGCCGTCGTAAAAGGCGCGGCCTATGCGATAGGGAGCCCCTAATGGCCAAGCAGAACATCAGCACACCAGCGCTAGATGATGCGTTCGTGGCGCTCAATGGATTGGCCCGCAGTCTCGAGCGCGAGAGCGATCGGCACCCAGAACGTGAGCCGAAGATCCGGATTGAGCGCATGCGTCTTGTCAGCGCCGCCATGAGAGCGTTGCTCGCCTTGCAGCAGGAGGACCGTCATGTCAACGGCGCATGAGAACGAACCAGCGACGAAAGAGGCGGCCTTTGAGCTTGAAGTCATCCGGATCTTTGAACGCGAGATGCTTTGCTACATCGATCTGCTGGAGCAGATAGGTGTGCGATGCGCGCGTCTTGAGCGGCGGATACATGAATTGGAGGGAGAGCGCCATGGTAGATAAGCAAACCCTGGACATCGTTGGGGCGGTTCTCGTTGAAACCCTGGACCCCTTGATCCGGAGAATCGAGGCGCTTGAGAAGCAGCAGAAAGCGGTGCGCTTCCGCGGTGTGTTTCAGCGCGCCGAGTCTTACCAGCGCGGAAATTTTGCAACACATGACGGGAGTCTCTGGGCTGCGGTCAAAGATGATCCCGGCACACCGGGCGACGGTGACGGTTGGCAACTCTGCGCGAAGCGTGGGCGTGACGCCGACCGGAGGGACCTCAGATGACGCCGAAGATTAAGCAACGGCTTGAGGAGTTCCGCGACGGCAAAGCCGGTTTCGATGGCGAAATTTTCTTGCTACACGATTTCGGAGATCGGTGCGTCGTGTTAGCGGTGCCTGCGGAATACCGTTTTGAAGAGGAGCAGTTTGAGCACGCGGCAGGCGATGCGATGCGCGACAGCGCGGCCGATTGGGGCCCGGTACGGCATCCCATCCTGATGCTCATGCGTGATGAGGATCAGCGCGAGATACCCACAATGCTAAGAGTTGTAGGAGGCGAAGATGACTAAGGAGGATCGCGAGGCTTTCGAGGAAGCCGTTGAGATCGCAGTTGAGAGACTGATACGCGGCGATACGGTTGAGTACGTGCGCGCCTTTCTCCGCCAGTTGGATTACGCAAGCGTGGATTTCGCCATCCGCACTGCACAGTACCGTCTGCCCAGGCACCAAGGGCTATCGAACGTCGTGGAGCTGTTCCCAACTCCCACGACCTAACAGAGCATCGGCGCGCAGCACTTCCCACCTCCTAACGACCTGCGCGCTTCTGTTGGCCGCCGAATCGCTCCGCCTTTTGCTTTAGGCGCAGCGATCAGCGGCGGCCATGGCGCGGCGTCGCCGGGCACGCTGTCAGCCCGGCGGCGCTCGCGGCCTAAATCCGCGTCCCACAGTCCGCCCTCCGGCTGGAAGTAGGGCGGTAAAGTGGTCTTTACGAGATTGCAGAGCGAGATTGACGAGGAACTAGGAGGCGTGCAAAATCTCGTCTTATGCCATTTAGGGTCTTCGATGCCTACGGAGCGGCTTCACGGCCGGAAGCGACACTTCGCGCATCAGGCTATCTCTTTGTTAGTAAAGGAATAATGAGACGTGCGGGGAGCGAGAACGCCACGCGGGCCCAGCTGATGTATGACGAGGCCGAGAACAGGCTGGGCATTAGATTGTATGACGAATCTGACGAATCCCAGCATGCCTCAATACGCGACGTCAGCCCCGAGAAGTCTGGTATTGCCATCAATCTGCTGCCGCTCCTGCGCTACTACGGGCTGCCGGAGCCCAAGAAAGTCGGCAAGCGGGTACTGCCGATCACGGTGGAAGGCAAGGTAATCGCGGTCGACTTGAAGGCTCTTCGAGAGAAGGAGCCGGAGGGCGGTAAGCACTCACCAGCACTGCGACCGCCGGTTGTAGCACCGCCTAGACCGTCACCCGCAGCAGCACCAGCTAGATCAGCACCGTCACCGGCACGGCCGGCACAAGCAGTGGAGGAATTCGACGACGATATACCGTTTTGAAGGGTGGCAGGCCCGAGCAGTAGACGCTGCCCGGGCCTGCTGTGGCTCAACTAAAAGCGCCGCAAAACCGGGCATTGCCCGCTCTTGTCGCCACTCTTGGCTGGCTCGCCGCTACAAGTGTAGTGCCTACCGATAGTAACGCCAAGTTTTGAGCCCGGAACCTGACGGCAGCGCAGGTTTCGCTGCTTTCAACTTGGCATTAACTATTGGAGTTAGACATGAGCGATTACCAGATAACCTGCATCAACAAACCCCACCACCTGAGTCCGCACGAGCACATCACGCACGTGGGCAATTCGGACAGCAAATGGCGGCTAACGCGCGAGTCTGCAATCGCACGAATCGACGCCGGCACGGACAAGTTCTTTACCATCGACCAGACGACAGGTCAGCGCGTGTACGTTGGGGTCGTTCGGAACGATGGGCCTAAGGCGCCGTACCTCAAGACGCATGCCGATGGAAAATGGAGGGACAACCTGGTGGCGCAGAAGGAGTGCGGCCCGGACTGCAAGATCATTAGCTGAGTCCGGATGCCGCGTTGCTCGCCGGCTCACGGGTGAGCGATGCTTTGTGGCGAGTGAGCTTAGGGGCGGGGGCCTCCGGGCCCCGGCCCGACTTTCACGCCCACCGCGCGCGGCAGGTCAGGCCGCCTTTAAGTGCCCCCTTAAAACGGATGCCGGCGGATGTGTGGGCGCGCGCCACGCCGGAATAGGCCGAGGGCTCTGCTGAGGGGCCGGGTATGGCGCTCGCTGGCCGCTGTGGCGGGCGCAATGGTGCGGCACAGCACAAGCCCAAGGTCGCTGGCGCTGCTCAGTGCAGCTGCGGGTTTGCTGCCATCGAGCATTCCGCAATTCGCGCAAAACCGGGCGTAAGATTCCGCCGCCATCACGCCTCTCACCATGACAAAGATGGACTTCCTCAAGAACCTTAGCGTCAATCTGCGGGCTACCGGCCCCGCCGCCGTCATGTGTGTATGGGTAATCTGCGTGACCGTGCTCGGCACACTCGGGTCCGGCCCGATGGCTGAACGCGCGATGAGCCTTCTCGCCTTTTTCGGCGGCGGCGTGCTGGTGGCGCTTGCATGGCGCAGCTAGTTGGCCGAAGGCGAGACACCCGCGCGAATGGAGTCAGCGAGCCCAGTTAGCCGGACGCTCGATGGTGCAATCCTCGTCGCGGGCTTATCCGCCCTGTCGTACGCGCTTTCCTTTGCATACGGCATGGGGTATTCAAGTTTCTTCGGCGTGCCGACCATGTTGGTCGAGGTCACTCCCAAGAATCTCCTCCTGTGTGCAACTGCGGTCGTTGTTGGCTCACCTCTTTTTCAGTTCGTAGATGGCCTGCTGAGGCTGTGGCCCCAAAGTTGGCCCCAAGCGGTCCGGAGGGCGGTCCTCCGCTTCCTGCTATGGCCCGTTCTCGCGCTCGCCGCGGCCTTCGTACTCGGCGGTGACCGCGTCTTGCTCTGGTTCCTGGTGCCGATGGCCTTCTCCGCGCTGTATCAGTTTGTAGACCCGCTGACTCATACGGAGAAGGCCACATATCGAGAGAAGCTTGAGGCCGCGCAGGCGGCTAGATTGAAACAACAGCTGCAGCAACCGCCCGGTATTCCCGAGCGCCTGGCTGGGCGGTTTGGGCACACGGCAGTGGATGTGCTCTTCGTATGTTACCTAGGGGTCGCGGTTGCGTGGGGCGTGGGATATCACGAAGCCAGAACGCGGGTCGACTTCCTAGTACCCACCACGGGACAGCCGTGCGTGGTCGTTGCACCCTACAGCGAGGAGCTGATCTGCTCGGCGTTCGACAGTGCCAGCCACAAGCTGATGGGCAATCTGCGGCTAATTCCCTTACATGATTCCCCGCCGACGTTGCTGTTACAGCACTTAGGGCAACTCAAAGGGGCTGATGATGCTGCCGGCCGCGCGCGGCAGATGGCCAAGCCTGCCCCGCCCGCCTCGCCGCCAACGGCGACCAAGCGGCCTCCCTCCCCTCCGGCTAAAGCGCCAGCAAAAGAGCCAGCTAGCAGACCATTGTGAAGCTACCGCGCAGGATTACGGCACAGGGTGCAAGCGTGCCCCCGCTACCACGATTTCTATTTTTTCAATAGAAATCCTCCGCTTGCAACGGACAGACTCGCTACCAACTCTCCTGCGCGCTGAAACTGGCGCGGCGTGCTCGCAATCGCGGCGAGTTGCCGGTCCCGCACTGTGTGCGAAGTCTCTTAAACTCTCCGTGACGAGGTAGCTCGATGTCCGTGCTGGAGCGGGAGGGGACTGGTGAAACTCGTAGCTCGAACGATCACGCTCGTCTGGCTTGTCGCAGCGTGTGCCGGAGCCCATGGAGCGACCCTAACAGACACACAGAACTCGTCAGCGTCGACAGGTGACTTTCCGACCAAGCCAGTGCGGATAATCGAACCGTTCGGAATGGGCGGGGGACCCGACCTGTTGGCTCGCGCGCTGGCACCCGAGCTTTCCAAGCTATGGGGTCAACCTGTGACGGTGGAGAACCACCCAGGTGCAGGAGCAACGGCGGCCCCGGCATTGGTCGCGAAATCCCCGGCCGACGGCTATACGTTACTCCTGAACACCAGCTCTCAAGCATACAGCGCGGTGCTCTCGAAGACTCTTCCGTATGACCCGTTGAACGATTTCATTCCAACCGCTTCGCTCACCAGCCAACCGTACCTACTTGTCGCAGGCCAGCCGGCTGGCGTTATCACCGTCGGCGAGCTCATTGCGGCGTCGAAAGCGAAGCCCGGGCAGTTCAAGTTTGCCTCTACTGGCGTAGGCACTGCCACGCATCTCGGCGCAGTAAAATTCAACCTCGCGACGGGTATTGAGGCCTTGGAAGTCCTACCCCGACCGAGTGATGCGATCGCCGACGTTCTCGCCGGCACAATCGAAGGGCGAACCGCGTACATGTTTGCCCCCATCTCCATCACCCTGACCCCAATCCGTGACGGCAAACTTATCCCACTAGGTGTGAGCACCGCGCGGCGCTCTAGTTTGCTTCCTGACGTGCCGACGCTCGCAGAAGCGGGCGTCACAGGATTCGACTTCCCGTTTTGGTATGGGATGTGGGTGCCGGCACGCACCCCGAAATACGTGGTGGACAAACTTGCGAAAGACATTTCACGCGTGCTCGCTGAGCCGAAGATGCGCGAGTGGCTCGCAAAACACGGAGCAGATCGGATGAACATGACGCAGCCCGAGTTCGCGCGCTTCGTGCGGGGCGAGAGTGAGAGCGCAGCGCGGCTCATCAAGTCCGCCCCTTAGATCTGGCCCGCAGGAATCGGCAACGTCTCCTTATGCTCCTTGCGATCCTCGGTGGCCGTTACGTCAGGCGCAGACCCTG
>Ga0137419_10000831_pt1 | contig 12225 bp, 9 predicted proteins | sample CZODoug3_1_2_16f_FD_108279 | JGI IMG/M metagenome (GOLD analysis project Ga0137419, IMG submission 108279) | Vadose zone soil fungal communities from Angelo Coast Range Reserve, California, USA - CZODoug3_1_2_16fungal (Illumina Assembly) | ecosystem: Environmental > Terrestrial > Soil > Vadose... | reverse complement strand
GGATAGGCAGGATCACCAACAGATATATAGCCGGCTTTTTCTGACTCTTTGGCATATACGGTGTGTTTGACTTGCGCCAGCAACGTGGAGACGTTGATTGCAGGTTAAAACACTAGCAGACCGATCGGGAAGAATTCCGCTTTTCTCGCAAACATTTTAGACCTCAACTTCCAACTGGACGTATTACCGATTACGCTTCACTTTGCCGGACATCATTGAGCCCGAGATTCTCAGTTTCCGATGAACGCTAACGACTTCCCGCAACGGGATTAAACTGCAGGAGCTCTGTGGGACTGCTGGGGCGCTCGATTTTCGTTTCACCATGCGCAAGACTGTGGACTGTTGGATCGCGACTTTTTGCATAGAGCGCGGCTTTCCACTCCTCCACAACGATCGCGATTTCGATCCGTTCGAACAACACCTCAAGCTGAAAGTAATCCACCGATTGCCATAGTGGAATGATTGGTAACAAAAGTCGCGCAGCGTTCACGGATCCGGTGGCAAGGATAGTTCTGCCCTTCGGCGTTTTCGGGGAGTAATGACGTCTTATGTCCACCAACTGGAGTCGCACAGTGGATTTAAGACGCCCGTTCCGGACGGCTGGAGTCGCGCAGCTCAGGATAATCTGAAAACTAATTTAATTTACCAGTATGATGGGCGCTTGCCAGAAGGCGACCTTTTGTCCATTGGGATTCAGGACCGTCACCTGACAGTTGTATTCCCCGACCGGCAACTTCGACAGTGATAGGCTGAATTTCAGCGGGAGCGCCTTCGTTTTTGGATCCAACTCATCCACGACTTGCACAGGCGGCGTTTCGAATGCTTTCGTCTGACCGTGATAGAAGGTGACGAATGCGAAAAGCGGTTCCGTCGTCGTTGCGTTGCGCTCGTAAGCCTGCAAGTAAACAAACATCTCCCGGCTTTTGCTGAAGACCCGCGTAACGCTCGGAATCAGCTTTTGTCCGTCGTTAACCAGCGGGTTCGCGGCTTGTGCCGCCGCAGCTGCGGTCTTGTCCTTCGTGGCGTTGTAAAGGGCTTCCCGCATATCCACGCGCTGACTGCTCAGGACAACCGAGCTGATGGGGATACGCTTGTCTTCCTTGATCAAGTTCGGAATGACGAATAGCGTCTGGTACGTTCCGATGCGGCCGGTCTCCGAATCACGCGCGAGAAACTTAATAACGTATTTGCCCGGAAGCAACGTAAAGCCGGTGTCATATTCGATTGGCCGCCGCGACAACTCGCTGGCCGTTTCGCCGCTGAGTTTGATGTCCACTTTGTCGCGCAGATTTTGAATCGTCGTGCCGTATTCATCCTTCACTTCACCGATAAAATCGATCAGCGTGCGCTCCGCACCTCCGGAGCGAGCGAGCACGAGCTCGCTGCCCGGAATCTTGACGGTGATCGGAGCGAAATATTCCGCGCGGTTCAGTTGGAAGTAATTCACTTCCATTGCGATGGTAAGGTCCGTGATCGGATCGCCCAGCATCAAAGCGTCTTCGAGTTGCCTCTCTTTATCGGCAGCGGTGAATTTATTGAAGGCCTTTCCGGCGTAGTATCCCTGGCGGTAATCCAGTTTTGCGGCAGGCGTCTCTTTCAGGATGATCTTGACACGCCTGAATTTTCCGTCGAGGTTGGTGTTGGTCGAATAATAACCGATCACGTAGTAACTGGTAATCGCCTGTTCCGCCTGAATAATGCCGGCGACGAGATCATTATTGTCGAGCAATGGTTTGCCGCCCGTGTCCGAAGCGAGAGCGTACAGGCTGTCCTGTGAACGCTGAAAATTCGTAATCGCAGACATGGCCGTGCTGCCGTTAAACACGCCGATTCCGCCGGGTGACGGCCGCGTCGCATCCCCGAGCGGCAACGTGGCGACGAGTCCACGCGCATCGACAGGAAAGAAGGCGACGTTGGAGCGAGTCGCCGCATTGATTGTCGCCCGCAGTTGCGCCTGATTGTCGGTCCCGTTCAAGCGCAAGCCGCCCGCGAAATAGACAAGTGATTTTTGCTCATTGACGGTTTTCAACATATTCACGGCGGCCTGAAGAGCCGCGAGCTGCCGATCCGTATTGAAGATGTTGAACTCGCCAGTGTTCTGCCCGAATGCTGCCGTCGTATCGGCTGTGTCGTTCTCGTCGTCATCGGGATACATCAATTTTTGAAGCACGGCAAACAGCGCGTCCTGATCATTGGTGAAATCCTGCAAGACCTTCACGCTTCCACCGGCAAAACTCATGATGGCGACAAGATCTGGCACCTTCATCTGCGTGCGGATGAATTTGTCTGCGGCGGTAAATGCGCGCAACTGATCCGGGGGCGACACGTTCATCAAATCGAAAAACAGGACCAGCAACCTGCGATCCCGATACCGGCTGTCCCCTGCAGGCGGTGGGGTGATTTGCGTTGGTATCTTCGGTTGAACCAGCTCGACCGCCGGCCGCGCGGCGCCGCCCGGAGACGCCGGAGTCGGCGTGTCTTCCAGCCTCTGGAATTCGAACACGCGGATCGTCTGCGGCACTCCGTCTTCGGTGACGGTGAAGTCTTTGTCAGTCAACCCTTCGAGGTCCTTTCCCTCCCTGTCTTTCACGACGACGGTTTCCACCACCAACTGCGTGTCTACCTTGATCGTGAAGGGCGGTTGCTGTTGGGCGCTCGCGCCGGGTAAGAAAAACATCAGAGCTAGAAGACTTCGCCTCAACATATCTCAGAACCTCACTCGGAGGGTTGTCTGGATTGACCGCATGGCATTGACATTGTTGGGAAGCCCGAACTGCGCATTGTTCACGATGGTATTCCAGGAGCTGAACGTGACGTGATTCAGTACATTCGTAGCATCCACTTTAAGATCGATATTAAAGCGGTCTCCGCGGGGGAACGTCCTTCCCAGCGTGGCATTCAAGATGAACTGCGACGGCCCGGTAATCGAATTCCGTCCGGCATTCCCCCATTGGCCGGGCACCGGCGCGCGATAGGCGCCGGGATTCAAAAACAGGCCCGCTGGCCCGGCGTAGATGGATGATCCGGTCGCATCAGGCCGCAAGTTTCCGGTCACGCCCGTTCCGGGCACGGCCAAAAAATAGACCGGAGTCAACGGCAGCCCGCTTCCGACCGTTAATGACTCCGCCAATGTCCATTCCTTCAGCAATGCACCCATCCATCCCGGAACGAGAGCGCCTCCGCGCACTCCTGAACCGAATGTGTATTGCGCCTGAAGTGTCATTTGATGGCGCTGGTCGAAATTGGATCGGCCACGTTCGCCGGCGAGATCGAGCCAGTCCTGTGCAATCGACGCTCCTCCCTGAGTTACTGTAACGACCTGCCCGCTTCCCATGAGCGGCGCGTCGTCGATAGCCTTCGCGTACGTATACTGCAACGTGGCCGCAAAGCCGCTGCGCAGACGCCGCCGCAACTGGATCTGCCCGGCTTCGCGAGTCGAATTGCCGTTCGATGTCAAAAAGATATATCCGGAAGAATTGATCGCTCCCGCCGGAAATGTATTCGGGAGAAATTCCTGTGGCAGCCGCGTTCCTTTTGTACCGAGATAACTTGCGGTCATTTGTAAAGCGGCCGGCAAGTCGCGCTGCAACGACAACATCCAATTTTGCGCATATCCGATCCGGAAATTCGGATCGATGGCGAAGGTGTTGGGCGTGACACCCTGGGCTGTGATGAATCCGTTCCTTAGCGTCAGCGGACTTGCCGGAGTATTTTGAACCCTCAGGCTCTTGGACAGCGGTGATTGTTGCGCCATCTGTACGGCGATGGATTGGTATACATTCGTGTTACGGTAAACACCATACGAACCGCGCACAATGACGGATGAAGCTGCGATTGGCCTCCATGCGAACGCAACGCGAGGCTGGATGCCGATCTTGTCCGGATGAATCAGATTGTTGCCGGTAACCGGCGATACCGCAGAGAATCCAGGCGCAATATTCAAGTTGACCAGTCTTCCATACAGTTCGCTGATGGGCGTTTCGTATTCCCATCGAGCGCCGCCATTCAAAGTCAGAGCGCCGTTCACCCGCCAGTCATCCTGAACAAAACCATCGAAAACAGTCTGCCGGAAATACTTGTCTGCGTTTCCGAAAGCAATCTCGCTTGCGTCCGGGATACCAAGGAGAAAGTCGGCGGTATCCACACCTGCCGCAGCGCCGGTAAAAGTAAAGGTACCGCGCGGATCCTGCTGCGACAGGATGTTGAACAGTTGCCGGCGAATGTCCCCGCCAAACGTTAGATTGTGCCTGCCGTGATTCCAGAAGCTGCTGTAGGAAACGGTATTCGTCTGATTTCGATTGAATGAAAATTGCGCGTCTGACATTGTCGACGTGCCGCCGGCGAAAGAAAGAGTTGGAGGGCCCCAGTTGACGGGCTCCTGGTTATTGCCTGTGATGCCCGCAGCGCCGGCGACATTCAGACGATTTGCGAAGAACGGCGTCGTGTGCGTCGATAATCTGCTGAATTGGTACCTGAAGGTGGCAGAGAACCGCTGCGTCGGCCGGGTCGTCCAGTTGATTGCCGTGTTGATACCGAGAGTCCGCGTATTATCCAGAAAGTTGAAGATATTTGGGGTGGCCGTGCGTGTCGATTGCATCGCAAAATTGCCGAATAGCTGATTCCTTTGGCCGATTGCCTTATTTAGATTCGTCTGCAGCGAGTCTGAGTGCGTCGCATTGATGACCGGAATTTGATAGTTGTACCGCGCATTGCCATTGAAATTCGGTAGTGGGAAGTAGGTCAGCAGAGATTCTGCCTGGGGGCTGATTCGCTCCGGCGGAATGATGTTGGCATTGAACGGCACTCCGGTCAGCGGGTCGGTAATCCTCACAGGCTGGCCGAGTGCTGTGAGACTTTGGGAGAAATCGCCGTTCCGTTCCAGGCTGGTTGGCATCCGCCCGGTTGTCGTGACGGCGTTCCGATTCTGGATGCGCTGGTAAGCTGCGAAGAAATTTGGACCGTTATTATTGATCAAGCCCGGAATTTTCAGCGGCCCGCCGAAATTGAAAGAGCCGGTAAACCTGTTGTAGGCCGGTTTGGGAGTGTCCTGGCCTGTTAATGAAAATGTGCGCGCATCGAGCGCAGAATTGTCGACGATGACGCCGATGCCTCCGGTATACAGGGGACGCACACCGCGGCGGTTATTTCCGAACCCTCCCAGCTGGCCAAAGGGCGACGCCGCTCCATTGTTAACCGAACCATTGATCAGCAGACCGTCCGCGGCACGCTGATTCAATTCGTCCTGGCTGACGTTCGCGAATGCGCTCGCCGACGTCGGCGCACCAAGTTGCGGCGCTGGGCTTCCGTTATTGCCGTTGTTGGACTCGATCACTTCTGTCCGCTGAAAACCGCTCTGCCGCCTGGCGCTCTCCACAGGTGCCCTGGTGGCTGATGTGTGCGCGGCAGCTACCGGCGCGGATGCCGGAGCTGCTGGCTCGTTGTGCGCACTTTCGGCCTTGATCTCTTCAACCGGAAGCATCTTCAGTTCCCAGATCGACGTCGATGTATCTCCCTTGAGCGTTACAAATCCCAGCATCTCGATCTCGATGACCCAGGTACCCTCCGGCAAATCCGGGAAAACGTATGTGCCCATCGGATCGGTGATGGCTGTGAACTTCTTCTCGCCCTGCGTTGCCGTCACGGTCGCGCCCGGCACCGGAAGACCGTTGAACGATACTTGACCTCGATATTCCGTGATGAGCAAGAGGATGGTCAGGAGCACGGTCATGCTAATTATCCTTCGGCTTCTCCTCGATGTGATCGATGACGAGAACGGGGACGGGACGCTTTTGCGCTTCCAGCTTCAGCCCGAGCTGCTTGTTGATGGCATCAAAAAGGGAGACTGCGCCATTGGGGTCCGATGGGGCCGGAGGGCCGGTCGTCGCCGGACCGGCATCGCCCGGCCGGACGCCGCCATTCTGCAATAGATTGACGGCACTGAAACTCAGCGAAAAATCCCAGGTGCCATCGATACCTGTGCCGTCCAGGACAGGAGCGTGAATGTAATCCCGCGCGAGGCGTTGAAGCTGTTCAGCAAATTGCGCCATGGTCATGTTCTGGCATGTGACGAGTCTCGAGAGAATTGGATTCGTGTCCCTCGCGTCCTTCGCACCCCAGGCTGGCCCTTCCTTGCATTTCGTCCGGTTCGAGGGGTCCGCTTTCTGGAGTTTCGGTTTTACCGCCATCAGCGTGTACGCGGTACCAGGCCGGTCTTCCATGTGAGTCGCCATCTTGAAACGATCCACCAGCAGGGCGCGCAGCATCAACCGGAGAGATTCAAAGTCGACCTGATCCCCGGGGCCCGCCGTGGGCGCCTTTGCCACAATATCGAAGCGGGCCGAATCCACCCATTTCGGCGCTCCTGCGAGCAGCTCGTTGCCATTGAGCTCCCAGGCAAGCATGATCAGATTTTTCAGCGGCAGACCTTGCGCGTCCAGGCGGCCGTTTTGCATTCGGCCCATGCGGGGTGCGCCCGGTGCACTCGGCTTGATGTCCGCCACTTCAAACTCGGGCGGTGGTGCAGGAGGCAGGCTTGTTGCCATACCGGACGGATTAGGGCTCGGCGTCTGGTTTACACTGTCAACGACGATGACAGGCCCGGGCACCCTCTGAGCTTCGAGCCTCAGGCCAAGTTGTTTATCGAGGGCGTCAGCAATGGTGATTCCATTGGCACCGGCCCGAGCGAGCAAACCCTGCGGCGTCCATTTGATATCGAAATCCCAGAACCCCTCCAGTGCCGTCGAGTTGACCACAGGATTCGTTACATAGTCTCCGGCCATTTGCCGCAGCTGTTGCGCAAATGCCTCCATCGTCATGTGGTGGCACGAGACCACAAAGTAAGGGGGCGGCGTACCGGCCTCGGACTTCTGCGGCTGAGCCTGGCATCGGGCGCTACCCGATCCTTCCGATTCCCTCAGCTTTGGCCGGCCCTTTCCGGCGCTCAATACAAACGCCGCTATAGGCCTGCTATCGGTGTGGACGACAAGCTTGAACCGGTCCGCCAGCAAAGCCTGGAGCATCAGCTTCACGGTCTCCGGTGACGTCGTGGGGGGAGCTTTGGCGATCACATCGAACCGGTCCGACTCGAGCCAACTTGATCCTCCGATCACGCTGTCGGCATCCACCCCGTAGGCCGTCCTGATCAAATCCACCATGGTTGCTTTTCGCAACTCATACCGGCCGGCACGAAGCACTCCACCCGTCATGTTGGGATTCGTGCTGCGGGCGCTTAGGCGCACGTCGGCGATATCAAAAGCAGGCGGGGTCTCGACAGACCGACCGAATCCCACAATCGACAAAAAGGCTGCCAGGCTTATCCCCGAGAATACTCGGACCATGATTCGACCTCCGATTGCAAGAGTACGAGACAACACATTCAAGTTCCGTTGGCACACAATGTTACATTGCTCAATTGTCCGTTGGCTTTTCCTCGATGTGATCTCCAACCATCTCGCTGGATGGCGAGAGCATCAAACTTATATTGTTACCTCTCATTTGGAATTCTCACGCTCGACGAATGCCCGGATGTGCTCGACATCGAGGACGATGCCGTTCTTCACGATGCTTAGTTCGCCAAGCTCGGGCGTGGACCGGGTGAACGTCGCGACCGCCATGCCCCGTACCTTGCCCTCCACATCGAAGACCGGTCCCCCGCTCATCCCTGCAAGGCACGGGTGGCCGACGAGGTAGCCGTCGTAGACCCTGCTACCGACGACGGCCTGCGTCACATCGATCACGAAGGTCGGTTGCCAGTAGCGCCGCACATTCGCGAGGACGCCCCGGTCCGCATTGATGGAAACCTCGGCCATGGGATAGCCCGAGAGGCAGACGGAGTCGCCGGGCCGTACCGTTTCGCCGGAGAGTTCCACTGCCCGCATGTAGTTCCGCCCGACTCTTCCGAGATAGAGGTCGCGCCGGGGATCGCTCGCGACCCGCTCGATTTCCACCGCGGGCTGCCTGAGCTGATCCGGTAGATTCCCGTAGTAGTAGTAAGTCGAGCCGGCGGGCGCGGAGTTCATGATGTGATCCGCCGTGACGAAGAGCCCGCTGTCGTCGACAAAGAAGCCCGTCGCGCTGACCGAAACGGCCGGGCCACCATCCCGCTCAAAGGCGAAAAAGATGGGGAAGATCGACGCTGAGAGTTTCGCAACGGCGTCAGCGAACATCAGCACCCCTCTCGGTTCCCCTCGACCCTGAGTTTTGGTCACTACCGGCTTGGAAGAAGCGGTGCGTTCGACTGTCTCGCACGTTAACAAAGTCCGGACGCGCAGCAGTCATGTAAAGAGACCAGTAATCCTGCTCTTTGACTAGGAGTTCCTCGTGCGTCCCCGCTTCGGTGATGCGGCCGTCCACGAGCACGACAATCGGGGTGTCCTGCGGGATCGAGTCGTACCGGTGGGTGGTGAAGATGATGATCCGGTGCCGCTGCTTGGCAAAGAGCTCGAAGACAGCACGCTCGCCCTCGGGGTCGAGGCTCGCGACCGGCTCGTCCAGGATCATGATCGGAGCATCTTGGTAGATGAGCCGCGCCAGGGCCAGCCGCTGCCACTGCCCGCCGGAGAGGTCGACTCGGCCGCCGAATCCCGCCCCGACCAGCGTGTCAATCCCGTCGGGTAAGCCCGACACCACCTCGCCAAGTCCCGCAAGTTTTAAGGCCCGGTGGATGCGCGCGTCCTCCTCGGGTGCTCGCTCGTAGCGCATCGTGACATTCTGTCGCACCGTCAGGTGCAGGTGCGAAGGCTCCTGGAAGAGGACCGCCTTGCCCAGCTGCTCCGCAGGCACCCACGCCCCGCCCGACAGCCGGGCGCGAATCGCGCCGGATGTCGGCGCGAGCAATCCGGTCAGCAGCTTGACGAGGGTGCTCTTCCCGGCGCCGTTGGGCCCGACGACGGCCGTGGTCCCCCGGGCGAAGCTATAGGAGACCTCGGCGAGGGCAACCTTCTGGCTATGCGGATAGTGGTAGCTAACGCCCTGTAGGAGGAGCGCCGTCGCGTCCAACGACGGATCTGACGGAGGAAACGCCGCCTGCACCGCTGGTAACAGATCCATACTCTCTGTGGCTCCTCTCTACGCTACTGTGGGCGCGGGAGCACCCCGGCTCCTCGGCCCGTGCGCCGCCTCCGACTGCTCGAACGGGTGGTCCAAGAAGTCGAAGAGCTGCGCGAGATAGCCGAGGCACTCCGTCATGACCCCCCAGGTCGTGGCGAATGAGCGGCCCTGGGCCAGCCCCATCACCAATCCCGGCAGCAGGATAGCGGCCTCTGATAGCCCGGAGGGACTCCGGCCCACGACCGAGACAACCACTCCCACGGCGAGCGTCATGATGGCGGCCGCACCGAGGCCGACGCCCGTCCGGATCAGCTGATAGCGGCGCAGCAAGGCCCGTAGGTCCGCTAGATAGCGGCTCGACAGGAAGTGGTACTCGTCATCCAGGACCGTGGAGTGGTGGACGCGGATCTCTCGTTGCCAGGTGGCGTCTATGCTTCTCTGGGCTAGATACGTCATACGGAACAAGGCCGGGGATCTATGGGTTTGCAGCTCGAGGAGACGCCGGTGATACCGCGCCTCCGCGATTGTCAGCGGAAACAGGAGCAGCAAGAACACGTCCAGGATCGGCGCGAACGCGAACAGCGTCGCCGCAATGGCGAGCGAGGCGGTCAGCGCGCTCAAGCTGCCGATGAACGATTGCACGAGCTGACCGGGCCGGTGGGTCGCCTGACTGATGAGGAGCCCGTACCGCGCCTGGAAGCCGTTGTCCTCGAAGAGATGGTACGGCACCTCCGCCATCTTCTGCATGATCCGCCCGTTGATCTGCTGAGAGGACTCGGCTTGTAAGACACTTGTCGCCGTTTCGCTGATGATCCGCAACACCGTCCCGAGCGCCAGCAGCCCGAAAAGGATGCCCAGCAGCACCATTCCTCGGGAGATGAGGCCTTTGGTCGGGGCCCCGGCCACGATTAAGCCGAGACCCTGCCACACCACGAGCAGCACGAGCGGGTACACCACGGACTCAAGCACGCTGGTGGCCGCGCCGACGACGAAAGCGGACCGCTCTACCTGATACAGCAGCTTCAGCGTGTTGCACAGGTCCCGGAGCTCACGCCCCATAGGCACCCTCGTTTCGGCGCTGCGGGAGCGGCGGAGCCGCCTCCGCCGCAGGGGAGTATTCCGTCGTCAGCAGGTCCGCCATGCTGGCGACCAGCGGCAGGCCGAGCTTGTCTTCGAGCCAAAGCCACTGCCCGTTCGGATTGAGGTCCAGGAACACGAACTCGCCCTCGGGCGTTACGATCAGGTCGATAGAGGCGAAATTGATTTCGAAACCCCGTATTATACGGTGGAGCGCGGCCTGCACGGGCTCGGGGAGGTCGAAGATCTCGTGGCCGACATCTCCCCCGTTGGGCTTTCCCGCGCGCCAGTCCGTCCGCGTGCTCTCCTGTTCTTGAGAGTTCAGTTTAGCGGCGAATATCTTGTCCCCCATCACGACGCAGCGCAGCTCGTAGGCCTTCTCGATGTACGGCTGGAAGATGGTGGGGGCCAGGGCCACTGAGTCGAGCGTGTGACCACGCGGCAGGGTCGTCGTGAGCGGCAGCCGGTCGGCCCCGCCGGTCTTGGCGCGGACCGCGATCGGCGACTTTACGGCGCAGTCGACGTCCCCCAGCCCCTCGACGAAGGCCGCTGCCCGCTCCGGGTCATTGGAGATCAGCGTCGCGGGTGTCTGCAGCCCGGCCTTGCTGGCCGCGGCGAGCTGTCGGCTCTTCACCTCTGCCCGGCGCAGCTTGAAAGGCTGCCCGACCCACAGCGTCTGCAGGCTGTCGAAGAGCGCGGTGAGGGTCACGTGGGACTGCACCTTGATGAAGTTGTCGAGATCTCCCTTTATTAGGTTCAGGCTCGGGAGCGGCGCGAAGAGGCTCCGCGATCGCCGGTACCAGGCAGCGCAGATGTCGTCGAAGGCCACCCGATGGCGGCCATTGCGGATCTCGCCGGCGATGCGCCCGTCGCGGATCTCCATGCTGATGCTGCAGGGGTCCGGGAACTCCTCCGGATGGAACCGGAAGACGGGGACCGCGCGCCTAACGAGCTCCTGGATGACCGCGTTAGCGTGCTCATCGTGGTCATTGGTGATGACTAGGACGGTGGAAGGCATGGGTCAGGCCTCATGTTTTATGTCAAGACGACTGCAAGGGAACGGGAAGCCACGGCTCCCCGTTATCCTGGCAGAATGTCTTCAGTTAAAAATCGTTGTCGTCGACCTGAACGTCCACGCTAGCATCGATCACGATCAAACTAATTACGTCAATCGTGTTGCTCTCGTTAGTGCTGCTGGTTCCGCAGCACAGCTGGATGTCTACCTCGCCAGCGATCAGCTTGGGCTCGGCCAGTTCCAATGTGAGCGGCAATTGAGTCTTGGTGGTCTTGTCTGTCATGGTTTTCTCCTTTCCAATTGTCATGGTTTTCTCCTTTCTGCGTTGGCTACGTTGGGGAACGGAACGGCGGAATCCGAGGCCAGATGGAAAAAAGCACATTTTCTCCCTTCGTCGCGGATCTACCTACCGGCCTGTCGTGTGCCGATTCTTTCTTGACTCTGCAGAAGGTAAAAAACCTTTGTAAAATAAGAGGCAGACGCCAGCTGAAAAATATAGGGGGACCGAAAGTTTTTTTGGGCTCGGCAGAACGTAAAAAACCTTGTATTTGTTTACCGGGCTAATCCGACAGGACGTAGTAACCGACGCCAGTCGCGACGCAACGGAAAGACGAAGATGAGCTTTGGCTGTTGTTGCGTCGTGTGATGGCGATCCATTCAGCCGCGACCCGCCGATTCACCAAGACAGATCCAGTTGGCGGCGCGATAGCAGGTTCCGCGGAATCGGAAGAGTCGACTAGAGTTTCCAGCAGTACAGGTTCGTATCCGTAATGATGCCGCCAATCGGTCGGAAGCTGACGGGCCGCGCGTGCCAGGATGGTGGAAGCGAGTCCTTTGACTTGGACCCATGGAAGAATCAGGAAACTCCAGCCGATCCATTGATCGCGGTTGGCCATCTTCCAGGCCGGACTAGTCCATTGCATCAGCGCCAGAAGGCGACGATCTCCGGATTCAATGAAGTAACGCAGGTTCGCTCCTACCGGAACACGATAGCCGAGATAGTGGTAGCGTTGAGTGAACTGGCGGAATAAACGGCCCTCGGAGTCCTCAATCAGGCGGACGGTGATCGGTTCCAGATCGGCGAT
>Ga0137419_10000829_pt1 | contig 12234 bp, 7 predicted proteins | sample CZODoug3_1_2_16f_FD_108279 | JGI IMG/M metagenome (GOLD analysis project Ga0137419, IMG submission 108279) | Vadose zone soil fungal communities from Angelo Coast Range Reserve, California, USA - CZODoug3_1_2_16fungal (Illumina Assembly) | ecosystem: Environmental > Terrestrial > Soil > Vadose... | reverse complement strand
CATGTTGTCGACAATATGGGTAACAGCATAGTCGTCAGAAAAAATACATAGCCGCAGGGGCGTGAAACCACCAAACCTCGGCCTGCGGGGCTTCCGTCCACAAATACCAAATATTGTAGACATTAGTGTTGACAATATTTCCCTTGACACTTGCCGAAACATAGGTTAACTTCCGCGACGGTCCATGAGAGCTGCAGAGCCACGTCGCCTATTCCGTGCCAGAGTGCAACTTGCCACCAACTCCATGTTCCATGGCGTCCTCAACCCGGGGCAAACATTTCCGATTGAAAGCGCTGTCCTCTAAGGAGGCTCCACGATGAACTCCGCCGCATACCGTTTTCTCACGCTCATTGCAGTTCTTTCCCTGGTAGGCATTGGTGTATTGCACGGGCAAACCGCAGTCACCGGAGGCATCGAAGGAAATGTGACTGACGCTTCCGGCGCTGCTATTTCGGGGGCCACGGTAGAAGCCATCAACGTTGGAGACGCGGTCGTCCGCCAAACCGTCACGAACGGCGATGGGGCATACAGGTTCCCCAGTCTGATCCCGGGAACCTATTCGGTCACAGTCAAGAAAGAAGGCTTTGCCCAATTCACCCGGGAGGGTACCCGTATCGATGCCGGTATCGGTGTTCGTATCGATGCGAAGTTGCCCGTCGGCGGCGCGACGGCAAAGGTTGAAGTGACCGGCGAGGCACCTCTTCTCCAGACGGATAGCGCTGAAGTGAACGAAACCATTCATTCCGCGGAAATCAGCAGCTTGCCTACATTCGGCAACAACATCACTCGCTTGTCGCTTTTGGCTCCTGGAGTCTCGATGCCGGGCGGCCAACTGGATCTTCACCCAGAGAATGCGGGCTCCGACTTCAACCTTAACATCAACGGAGCAGCACCCAATGCAAATGGTCACCTGCTGGATGGAGTTGAAAACACCGAGGCAATCCAGGGGCTATCCATCATCGTGGCTCCGCAAGACGCCGTGCAGGAAGTGAAACTCGCGACCAGCGATTATGACGCCGAATACGGCAAGGTAGCCGGCGGACTTTTTCAGATCACGACGAAGTCGGGCACAAACGCATTTCACGGAACGCTTTTCGAGAACTATCGCACCTCTGGTTTCAACGCAGCCGACCAATTTACTCAACACACAACCGGTGTGCCCGGCAATCGCTGGAATCAGTTTGGCGGCAGCGCCGGTGGCCGAGTGATTAAAGATAAACTGTTTTTCTTCGGAGACTACCAGGGGATGCGGAATAACCTGCACGCTTCAGGCAACGAAACGGTGCCGATTGATGCGTTTAGAACTGGCGATTTCAGTTCCATCGCAGCAATCGATCCGATCTATGATCCGGCGACCGGAAATCCGGATGGAACCGGGAGAACGCAGATTTCGTGCAATGGCGTCCTCAATGTGATCTGCCCCGATCGAATCAGCAACGCTGCGAAAAACCTGCTGGCGCTATTACCCGAACCGAACGTAGCTGGCCTGACAGCACAAAACTATAAGATCTCTCGGCCCGCCACCTTCGATCAGAATCAGTTCGATACTCGCGCCGATTTCTTTGCTACTTCAAAAACGGTTCTATTTGGGAAATTCACTTATTTTAAAGCTACGTTCAATACCCCGACGGCATATGGTCTTGCGGGGGGCGGTCCGCCGCTGGGCGGAACTGGAGTTGCCAACGCGGGAGCTTCGTCCGATGACGACAAGAGCCTCATGTTCAACTATCAGCACACTTTCTCTCCATCGTTGTTGACTGATGCCCGCTTCGCCTTTTCCCGCATCGTAATTTCGGAATTGCAGCCGGATTACCAAACGAACGCGGCGACCACAGTGGGCATCCCAGACATTAACCTGGGCACGGTCTACACGTCGGGCCTGCCGCAGATAAACGTGAGCGACCCATTAACCCCCTTCAGTATGGGTGATTTTGGGTTGCCATTCTTTGAGCGCGAGGCCAACTTCGAGTTCTACAACAACTGGACCAAGACCTCTGGCCACCACGCGTTCAAGTTCGGTGCCGATGTCGGAAAGTTTTTCGGCATCCGGACCGACGTCAGCGGCCGCGGAAACTTTTCGGTTAGCCAATCCCTCACCCAGCTCAACAACCCCTCTTGCACTGGCACCCTACCGGCCGGTTTTTTTTGCGGGTCTGGCCTCGCGGCACTCGAACTCGGCCTTCCCTCCGGCTTTGGAAGAGACATAACGCTGGTTCAGCCCCAGGAAAAACTTTGGAAGTATGCTTTCTACGGTCAGGATACCTGGCAGGTTACACCTAGGCTAACCCTGACATTGGGCTTGCGCTGGGATTATATGAGCCCGATTTTCACGCCTGACGGCCAGAGCGTCGGAAATATCGATGTAACCACAAACACACTGCTGCTGACCAACCTGGCGGGAAAATACGCTGGGGTAACAACCCCGAAAACTGAATTTTCGCCTCGTCTTGGAGCGGCGTTTCGGCTGTTCGATCACACAGTTCTTCGAGGTGGATACGGCCGAAGCTACTATATGAATGCGGACGGAGCGGGATTTGGAACCCAGGGCTGTTGCTGGCCCATCAAGCAGAGCCAGACTGATGTCCAGGCCAATCCCTTTGCTCCACTGGCTTACACGTTCGATCAGGGGCCGGGTGCTCCGCCGGCTCTTCCCCCGTTTCCGGCAAATGGCAAGATTTCATTTCAGGGTGCCCCTGGCGGTAGCGAATACTTCGTTGGTGTGGGAACCTATCCCCATAGTTACAACGACACTTACAACGTAACCTTGGAGCATTCTTTCCCCTATCAGATCACCGCTTCGATTGCGTATGTGGGTAACATCGGGCGACATCTGTGGGATAACTTTAACGTAAACTTGCCGCCGCCCGGTCCAGGCGACTTCACCTCCCGCGAGCCGTTCTTCGCCAGTTACGGTTGGGCTGTACCAGAATACCAACGGAACAACGCGGTTTACCATCAACCTGAAATGAGAAGTAACTACAATTCTCTGCAACTTCACGCGGAAAAACGTTTTCATCGGGGATTGTATCTGCTGAGTAACTTTACCTGGGCTAAGTCACTTGACGTTGGAACGTTCGGTCCAGGAGATGGCAACGGAAATCAATTCTGCTACTCCTGCAACTACGGACCCTCAGGCACCGTAAGACCCTGGTCCTGGGTGAGTGCGTCTACCTGGGAACTCCCATTCGGCCGCGGCAGGGCTTTTGCAAATGGCTTGAGCCGTGGTGCGGACGCCGTGGTCGGAGGCTGGGCGCTCAGTGGAATTTTCAATTTCGAGAGCGGAATGTATTTCACGCCGTATTACTTAAACTCCCCAACCGTGCTAAATTCTCCCATTTATGATAGACCGAACCTCGTTGGCAATCCCCATGTGTCCCATCCCAACCGCAATCAGTGGTACAACCCGGCGGCCTATGGCGAGCCCGCGCAGTACACCTTCGGGAATGCCGGACGCAACAGCCTATTGGGCCCGGGCTACGGCGAAGTGGCTCTCTCGTTAACCAAGGCCTTTGCCATCACGGAGAAGACCCATCTCAACCTAAAGTGGGATGTATTCAACGCTCTCAACCGTGTAAACCTGGCGAACCCAACCTGTTCCGGCGCCGCATTTGTTGATATTGGAAACGCCGGCCAAATTTGCAGCATCGTTGACTTCAGGCGGCGTATGCAAATTGGAGCCCACTTAATTTTCTGACTCACATTGGTTCCGGTCCGACAGACTTGCCTCGGCTCGGCGCCGAAGCCAGTTTGTTTACAATGTTTCTGCTTTCGTGGGATTGCCAAAAGACCGTGGTTCGCATTTTGGTGTTCGGATTCACACGAACCGGCTCACTACAAGCACCGGGGCCAATCGGATGAGATCATTCCTACTCATTGCCTGTCTGGCTGTCTGCGTGGCGAGCTCGGTGAGCGGCCAGGTATCCATTACCAAATCTCCGCTCGGGTGGGAATTAACTAACGGACATATCCAGCTGACGTTGGTTCGCGCAGGCGACTCCGTGCGGTTGAAGTCGTTGCGCCGGGAAGGTGGCGCAGAATGGGCCGTGGCGGGCACGTCGTTGCTCGCCGTTCCGGACAAATCCGGCCAGCCTTATCGCCTTTCGGATGACTACACTTCCAACCTCGATAAGGGTGGCAAACAGCTAACGCTGCACTTCAAGTCCGATGACGGTGGGCTGCTTTCGCTGGGGTTGAAGCTGTATCCAACCGGCGCTGTGATTCAGACAGCTATGCAACTGGAGAATCGCGGGAAGCATAATCTTCTGCTCGATGCGCACATCGACCCGCTGTTTCTGACGCTGAAGAATCCTGCTCGCGGACTCAAAGCTTATTCTTCGGCGAAGGGCCAGCACGGATTTCATGCCGTCAGGAATCTTTCCTTGCAGCGCGAGTTTCCCGACTGGCTGGTCCTCGAAAATGAAGCTGCCGGAGAATCGCTTCTGGTCGGTGGTGAACCCGGCCTCGGTGTGCTCGGCTGGAAAGCCAACGTCCAATCTGCAGCCGGCAGCACCGCGATACACGCCGGCACGATCCTGATCAAGGATCAAAGGTCCGGTCCTTTCCGAATCTTCGAACTTGCCCCTGGCGCCACCGTGGAAACGCCTCTTAGCTTTTTTGCGCTGGCAAAGGGAGACAGCGACAGTGCCGGCAATGAGACCTTCCGCTATTTGAAACAATATATATTTCAGGCGCCGTTGCCGGATTCTCCCTTAGTTACTTACTGCATATGGCTTACCGCAAAGAACAGCGAAGAGCAGCTTCTTAGAGAGCTTGAGTTGGCGAAGAGAGTGGGCTTTGACGTCTTCTATCACGATGCGACCTGGTATGAGGGCGCCTCGGTTATCCCCGGAATGAACGATTGGACCCTGGGACTCGGCAGTTACAATGAGGATAAAGAGAAATTTCCTCACGGCATGAAGAGTCTCGCCGACACCGTTCACGCCACGGGCTTGAAATTCGGGCTTTGGATCGATCCCGGAAACGTGGACGCGGCGCGGGTCACGTCGGGCGAGATTCCCGCCGGCTGGCTGGCCATGATCGATGGCAAGACCATTGGGACGACTCATCCTTCTCTCGCCCTGACCAAACAGCTTTGTCTAGGCGATCCGAAAGTGGTCGCGTGGATTGAGGAGCGGCTAGGAGACATCATTGAAAAGTGGCACCTGGATTGGATCAAGTGGGATCCCTCCTCAACTGTGAGCTACGAATGCACGCGCACCGACCACGGTCACGGCAGGACTGACGGCGCATATGCAGCCTATCGCGGCCGGATGGAGATCATGCGCTATCTCCTCGATCGCTTTCCGAATCTCTCCGGGTTTGAATGCGATCCCTCCCTGCAATTTGCTCGAACCAATCCCGGCCCCCAAAGTCTTCTCCCGGGCGGATACACGAATGAATTCATCACCGGCCCCATGCTTAGCCCCAACGTCTGGGGCTCACTCGCAGCCGCGGGAAAGGGCGACGTGGGGGGAGAATACCTCACGGGTCGCTGGTACAGCGCTTCCGCTCTCGACTATTATTTTCGCAAGCATTTCACCCACGGGGTAACCTTCGGCAATATCAATGGCATGTCATCGCAGTTTCTGTCAGCGGCTCCCCAGGGCTTTGTCGAGGCGTTCCAGCGCAATCTTTTCTTTTTCCAGCAGTACCGTCATCTTCTGCTGGAGGATGTGTATCACCCGAATGTAATGGCGGCTGGGTGGAGTTCTATCCAGTACGTGAAGGAAGATTCGACTGAGTCGGTGGTTTACATTTTTCGGGACAGGTCAGAGATCGCCGACACCAAGATTCGCTTGCGCGGTTTGGACGCGACCGCAAAATATCGGGTGACCAGCTTGAATGACCGTCCAGGGCGGGACAGAGTCATGACTGGAGAGGCCTTGATGAATGGCATCGCTGCGCATCTTCCCAATGAATGGCTGGCCAAAGGCGATGGCGCCATTCGTGAATTTGCGGACCAGCAAAAGTACGGTTCAGATATTTTGCTGCTTCGGCGCTTGCCGTGACTTGCGAGTTGGGCGTAGTTGCGTGGCGGACCCTGGGCGTTTTGCATGCGAAGGCTTTCGCAAGCTGTCCCGCCCTAAGGAGAAATCGGCTTCAGCGGGAGTAGTGATTGCGTCTTGATACTCTCGCCCTGACAGCTTGTTGCGAAGTGAGACCAAGGACCGCCCGTCGGCAAGACGGATCCTTCTGTCCATCAGCGCTGTACCCAGAATCCACTCATTGCCTTCGCGGCGCACATAGCCATCCCGGCTCTGAAGATTCGTTCGGGCACACAAAAAGAAGCTGCCGCACATAGAATTGATACTTGCATCAGAATGGCGCGGCGAAATGAAATTCGGCATGTCCTCTGGCGCTCGGTCAAAGCACTGCGTCCATCCTGCAATTGAGTCATATCCAAGGAATTCAAACGCAGCTTGGCCAAGCGGCAAGTGGCCACCCCGTCGCTGCCTCGATTTCGAGCAGTCGGTTGTATTTTGCCAGGCGCTCAGACTGCCGGATCGATCCATTCTTAAATTGATCGGCCCCCCATCCGACCGCCAAATCGGCCGCCCAGTTGTCTTCGGTTTCCCCACTGCGAACGCTAAGCGTGACCGACCAGTCTGCCGCCCGCGCTTGCCGGTAGGCCTCAAGCGCTTCGGTAAGCGTCCCGATCTGATTGACTTTCAGCAGCAAAGCATCGCAGGCGTTCGTTTCAACCGCTCGTCGCATACGCACCGGGTTCGTGCATAACAGGTCGTCGCCCAACGTGAGCGTCCGTCCGGCGATCGCTCGACGAAGCTTGGGCCAATTCTCCCAGTCATCTTCTGCCAATCCGTCTTCTACGCTTAAGATTGGATACTCATCCAGCCACTGCGCAATTGTCTGGATCATCCCAGCGCTGTCCAGAACCTCTCCATCTTTCTGGTATCGGTGGTCTTGATAAAAATGCGAAGCGGCGACATCAATGCCGAGAAAGATATCCTTGCCGGGAGAATAACCTGCCCGCTCGATCGCTTCCACGGCCAGACCCAACATCTCTTCGGCAGACCGGCAGGGCGGCGCCAAGCCGCCCTCGTCCGCGGTGAGAAGCCGCATCCCATACTTTCGCAGAATAAGGTCGGCTGCCGCCTGATAAACATCGAACGCAGAGACTAGAACCTCATCGATGGTTCGCGCCGACATTGGTATGATCAGCACATCCTGCACTGATACTTGCTGTCCCGCATGTTTTCCGCCGCTGAAAAGATTGATAGTCAGGCGAGGCAGCCTATTCACGGGAGCACCCAGCATGTCGGCGAAATGCTGGTAGAGAGAAATGCCACGTTCCGTTGCGTGGGCTCGCGCGAAGGCGACGGAGACCGCCAAGATGGCATTCGCACCAATTCGCGATTTGGTGGCAGTTCCATCGAGCGCGATCATCGTTTGATCCAGTTCAGCTTGGTCTCTAAACACACGGCCCGCCAGCGCCTCCTGAAGCACTCCGCCAATATTTGCTGCCGCGCGACGGCAGCCCAAACCCTGATATCGCTTTGGATCCCCGTCCCTAAGTTCGAAAGCTTCAGCACTCCCGGTCGACGCGCCCGAGGGTACGGATGCGGAAGCGCCCATCCCGCGCTCTAGGACGCAGGTTGCTAGAACCGTGGGTCTGCCGCGGCTGTCGAGAATTTCTCGGCCGGAGAGTCGCTCAATCTTGGGCATAGGCTTCGATCTTGTGAACAAACTCAGCCATCAAATCGGGCACGCTATTCGGAGGCTTCACCATAAGTGCGAGGACGATATGCTTTTGCCGTGTCACCTCCTCCGGCGTCAGGTAGTCCAGCGGCGACTTTCCCGCCACTCGTGCCAGCAAGCATCCGAGGGTATGACGCACGACGCGCGGTTCCAGTGCCGCGGCCCAGTTCAGCCGCGTAATTTCTTTGCGATACACCTCCCAGAACAACTCCGCGGCGCTGGCCAGACGAGCACGATCTTTGGTCAAGTGATGCGCCTTGCTGAGAAAATGTGTCAAAGCGAACCCCACGTCAAAGGCGGGATCTCCGAAGTGAAACACCTCGTAATCCAGCAGAATCAATTTGTCTCGATATATGAGCGTGTTCTTCGGGCTGAAATCGCCGTGAACCAGACTGTCTCTGTGATGTAACGTTTCCCGTGCCAGCGCGTTGAGGAACGCGGCGGCTTCGGCAGTTCTTTGGGCGGTGTAAAGGTAGTAAGGCTCCATCCGAAGGTTTTCGAAGTACGTGGTATCTGCAAACACGCTGCAGATTTCCGCCCCGCCATCCGACGACTCGCGATGAATTGCGCCAAGAAGCAAACCGAATTGCTCGAAATGGTTTGAATCGGTCTTGCCCGACAGCAAGACCGATTTCCAGTTTTCGTGTTCTTCCGGTATTGCTTCCATACCCATCAAGTGGTTCGCCATGTCTTCAAAGATGAAAGCAGGAGTCGTTCCCGGCGGTGCCGAGCGATTAAGCCAGCGTAACGCTTTCGCTTCTACGCCGATCCTCTCAGGGCTGCTGAACCAGTCTACGTTGACTCGCAATTTTGCTAACGCCTGTTTCAAAACCCAGGCGCGTCCATCCGCCCATGCCACCCTCACCGTCCGGTTCGAAACTCCGCCAGGAAGTTTCTTAAATGCGAGTGGCTCACCCAATTTTGCGTACCCGTGCTCCTTCAGGTAATCGCGTAGGGCGTCAAACTCTTCGATGTCAATCCCCATTGATGGTCAAGTCCTGATCTGCAATAACCGCTTATCACCTGCGGCTGTCCGCGCCACCGAGTAACACAACTCGGGCGAACAGGCCTGTTGTGTCACCAAAGTTCGTTTGGTTTTTTCCATACCCGACAGCGAAAGTGACGATATCGCCGGCCCTCAATTCAAATTGCCCTGAATACGCCGCCGTCGGGCTTGATCCCTCGATCTGGTGGAAGGTGGGGTCTCCCCCGTAGCCATCGATATCGGCGTCAAACAGAGATGTCTCATTGCGCAGGACATGCACATCAGTCGTAGACAAGCCGAAATGGATGCCTGCAAATTGGGCGCTTACCTGGTAGGCGCCGGCCACGGGAGCCATGAAACGAATCAGGCTGTATTGGCCGCCATTACTGGCCTCCATGGCGACCTCTCCTGCGCGTACGGCCCAGCCGTTGCTTGAGCCAAACTGGGACTGCTTGGCGCTGTTGTAAGCGACGTAGGGGTAATAGCCCGGGCCCGGCCCGTCACTGGCGGCCGGGTGCCAGAACCCGACTGGGCCGGTTGTGTCAACATGCTTGTCGACTCGAAACTGGTCCGGCGCAAGAGAGTGGGTGGCGGAATATCCATACTGCCAAACTCGATTGGGATTCTGCTGGAGAGAGAAATCAGCGGATAAGTCGAATATCGCTGGAGCGGGTGCAAACAGGCTAAAGAATATGACGATGACGGCGATTCGCCCCATACTGCGCCCTTTCAGAATTCCCGATTGTAGGTTCCGTCCTTGAGCAGCCGAAGCGGCGCTCCTGCCCCGTGATGAATCGTAGAAGTCTACGAAAAACGATTTCCCAAATGACGCTTCCAGTTAAGCGCGTCCGTTGCCTTAAGTTAGAGAGGGTTCCCACCCTATGTTAACAATAGTGTTGACATATGAAGATGCCTCGACTAGCCTACCACAGCTGATGACGCGAATCACCACGACATGATTTGGCTGCTCCACCGGGGGGATTTCTACATGAAATCGTGGATGGCGCGCCTGACGGGATGACGACTTTTGCCAGTATCAGGAATGATGAATTCGGAGTTTCAAAGTTTAGGAAATAGAGATGAGCGGAAGACTTGCTGGAAAGATTGCGTTAGTTACAGCAGCGGGACAGGGCATTGGACGCGCCACTGCGATCGCCTTTGCCGACGGGGGAGCGGTGGTCTGGGCCACGGACATCAACGGGCCATTGCTTACGGCCCTCAGCCACGATCGGCCCGGCATTCGCACGCACCGGCTGGACGTCCGCGAATCGCAGGCTGTTACCGCTTTCGCCGCCGAAGTGGGAACGATCGATGTCCTGTTCAACTGTGCCGGCCATGTTCATCACGGCAGCATTCTGGATTGTGCGGAAAAAGATTGGGACTTCTCCTTCGATTTGAATGTCAAGTCTATGTATCGTACCTGCCGCGCTTTTCTGCCAGTCATGTTAAAAGCTGGTAAGGGAAGCATTATCAATGTGTCTTCGGCTGCCTCCAGTATCAGGGGTGTGCCCAACCGATTCGCCTACGGCACCACAAAGGCTGCCGTGATTGGGCTTACGAAGGCAATCGCTGCCGACTTCATTCGAAGCGGCGTTCGCTGCAATGCGATCTGCCCTGGCACCGTGCAGTCACCTTCGCTCGAAGAGCGAATCGCCGCGCTAGGCGATGTTGAAAAGGTCCGTGCCGAATTTGTCGCCCGGCAGCCGATGGGGCGCTTAGGTCGTCCAGAGGAGATTGCGGCGCTGGCTGTTTATTTGGCCTCGGACGAATCCGCTTTCACCACGGGCCAAACCCACATCATCGACGGCGGCTTTGCTCTCTAGAAGCCAAACTTTGTTGGAGAAAAAATGAAATTACTGCGTTACGGTTCACCGGGTCAGGAAAAGCCAGGCCTTTTAGCTGCGGATGGCGAGATCCGCGATTTATCGGGGATCATTCCCGATCTTGCCGGAGAAGCATTGCTCCCCGTGTCGCTTGAGAAAATCCGAAACACCGACATCTCGCTTTTGCCCAGAGTCGCCGGCCGTCCTCGAATCGGTCCTTGTGTAGGAGGCGTTGGAAAGTTTGTCTGTATCGGCTTGAACTATTCCGATCACGCTGCAGAATCCGGGATGGCTGTACCCGTCGAACCGGTTGTGTTCATGAAAGCAACGTCCTCCATCTGCGGTCCCGACGATACCGTCGTTATTCCGCGCGGATCGGAGAAGACGGACTGGGAGGTCGAGCTCGGCGTTGTAATCGGCAAGCCGGCAAAGTATGCGGAAGAGGCCGATGCGCTTTCGCATGTCGCCGGGTACTGCGTGATCAATGATCTCTCAGAACGTGCCTTTCAACTGGAGGGCACTGGTCAGTGGGTGAAAGGCAAGAGCGCTGACACCTTTGGCCCGATTGGGCCATGGCTGGTCACTGCCGACGAGGTTCCGGACCCACAGAATCTGGAAATGTCGTTGGCGGTGGATGGTCACCGTTACCAAAGCGCATCCACCAAGACCATGGTTTTCGGGGTAGCACACTTGATCAGCTACCTGAGCCGATTTATGAGTTTGAGAAGCGGCGATATCATCTCAACCGGCACGCCTCCCGGCGTCGGCTTTGGCCAAAAACCACCCGTTTACCTGCGTCCCGGCAATCGCGTTCAATTGGGCATCCGAGGTCTCGGGCAACAGAACCAGAACGTCGCAGCCGACTAGCGAACTTTCTTATAGACCACTTTCTTATAGACAACGATCGCGGCTCCACGCTTCTCTGCAATTGCCACGTGCAGCCCATGCTGCAGCAAGTCTTTTCCTGAGATGGTGTTCGGCATTTTGGCGTCGAGATCGGTGACCTCATATGTTGCGGTTGGATCAAGGCCTCGCAAAGGCAAATTCTTCGTGGGTTCCTTGTTCTGGTCTCGACGGAAAGCCTGCACCATTCCATCCCCCTGTTCGGGGCGATTAAACTGCCAGGCCGCCCATTCCAATCCAGCGCTACGTTCCTTGGTCGGGTCGGTGGCGCAATCGGAGTTCGCGCTGCAAGGCAATAGAGGATAGTAGTCGCCGTAATAGTAGGGCCGCACGAGTTTAAGCTGGGCGACCATGTTGCGCATCCAGGCAAAGGGAAAATCAGCTGGTATAAAGTTACCGATTTGGTTCGGGTAGCCGGCGACGTTGAAAAGCGCGAAGGCCAAGCCAGGGGCCATCCCGCTGCGGAAATGGTAGGTGTCGCTCGGCCGGACTTGGAGCAGCGTTCCGAAATGTGGCCTCCAATAAGCCAAGCCTTCGGTGCTGATCTGGGCGCCGATCGGATCCGCATCGGGCGATACCGGATAGTCTGCGCGGCTCAGGTCGACGGCGCGCGAAATCGTCTCCAGGTCGCCGCGCTGAACAATATCAAGAATGAGTTGCGGATGCCTGCGCCGCAGGCCGTCCCAAAACTCCAGCAACCCTTCAGCGTAGCGTATCTGCGTCATGCCTTGGCGGTCGCGCGTATCGTTCTTCTCCCAGAACGGAGCGAGAGCGAAGTTACAATCCTGCCTGTAAACGTCAATGCCT
>Ga0137419_10000828_pt1 | contig 12238 bp, 7 predicted proteins | sample CZODoug3_1_2_16f_FD_108279 | JGI IMG/M metagenome (GOLD analysis project Ga0137419, IMG submission 108279) | Vadose zone soil fungal communities from Angelo Coast Range Reserve, California, USA - CZODoug3_1_2_16fungal (Illumina Assembly) | ecosystem: Environmental > Terrestrial > Soil > Vadose... | reverse complement strand
TAGGGTTTCTCGCTCACTGAGCCGGTTCCATGAGTTCACAAAACGACATACCGCCATCCTGTGAGCGGCGATCCTGGGAATAGCGATGGTGAGGGTGCTGCTGTGCTGGATGGAAAAAAAGCAGTTCGATCGGAGGAAAATGATTGAGTAGTTAGCGCGTAGGCATGGGGGGAGTAGTTTAGGGCTTGAAGAAAGATGGATGCGTATGTGAGAAGGATGGACGGGTGGGCGGTCAGGTGGAGGGGAAGGGGTGCAGGTACAGTCGCGTCTGGTTATCCCCTCCCGTAAGTTTGTGCTATCGTTGCAATGAGAATATAATTAGGTCTCCATTGGAGATTTAAATGGCTCGTGAGGGTGAAAGTGCTCGGGTTTGTTATGTGATAGTGAGCAGGTTTCTCGCTCTGTGAGCGGTTTCAATCGTCCAACTTAAGGTGCTGGCTATACGAGGCCAGCAGAGGCTGAACTCCGGGGTAAGTCTCAGCGATGGGGCGCTGGTGGGGTTCCTCGTCTGGTGCTGAGCGGTTTTCATCGACCAAATTGAGGCACCACATTTTTCCTTATAATATTTCGCTTGTGTCTGCTGGCTATACGAAGCCAGCAGATGTTGAACTCTGGGGTGGGTCTCAGCGATGGGGGCTGGTGGGGTTTCTCGCTCGGTGAGCGGTTGTCGTCATCCAATCTATGGCGTCATCATTCTCCCTATACTCTTATGCGCATGCCTGTGGAGGGTCTCATCGCACCAGCGCAGCTAAGGTATCTCGCTCAGTGAGCGGTATTAATCGTCCAACTTAAGGTCCCTGTGTTGGCTTGCCTGCACTCGTGAAACCCGGGATAAGATCCCAGCACACCAGCGCTGGTAGTATCCCTTATTTGATGTAATGCTAGAGCAGTCCTGGTGTGTGATAAATAGGCGAGAGTATTGATGGTAATCGATTGTGACACAATGTCGCATCATGCCAAGTTTGTACCTGTTTGTACGTGCACGTGCACTTGTTCATTTCGAGTTCGAGTACTACTTATTTCACGGTACATATTAGACTGGAACACCAACTATGGCTCTTCATCTTCAGAATCTGCGGTCAAGTCAACAATGATGCGGTCAGAGGGACCCGCGGAGACGAATCCGGCTTCGTCACCCTCTTCTGCAGTGAGGTCAATAATCTCGGGGCGATTCGAGGCAATGACCGTCTCTGTGGTACAAACGTGCGCTCTGAAAACTCTGCGTGTCGTCACCAGCCCACAACGGCACTTGGCGAAGAGTCGACGGAACTCGGCCTCCGAGAGCCCGGGTCGAGTGCAAGAGTCAAGTCGGATGAGTCGATCCAACACAGTTTGAAGGCTCCTAGCTGGGCGTTCGTAAGTCGCTATGGATGCGAAAAGCTCGGCAGAATCTTCAGCGGTAACGATCAGAAAAACTGGACATATCGAAATGCATCAGGAAACCACCCACCATCCATTACGCCTGCCTGGAATGTCAATGGATTTTGAAACCCGCCCCCAGAACCACTATCCTGCTTGGGCATTGCCAGCTCAGGGATGTGGACTTTGGATTCTAGCGAGGTTGACAGCAGATTCAATTTCACCGTCCAGCCCGTCATCTATTTTGTAACTAATCGGACTTACGACGTGCACGGTATTTCTGTACAAGCAAGCCTCTCTTCGGATATAAGCGCTCCAAGGCAACTGCAGAGTTGTGGTCAGATATATTTGAATCATAATTACTGCCACAAAAACAGACTTACTCATATACCCGCAACTGTTCGTAGCGCATGCAGCGACATATTCGCCAGAGAAGTTAGCATCAGCTGTCTCGACATATATTGCCGATTCCGTGAAACCGTCCCCGCGGGCTCTGCAAGCGCAAAGGCAACAGGGGGCTCGGAAATCATAAATGACGCGGTGGAGCGATAGTTCAGATGGAACGACGCGAGCTCCTGCCGCGGTAACAGGCCTTCAGGACACGTAAGATCCCGTCAAACTTTTGGATTGATTACTAAATTATATATACGTACCAGAACCAGACTTGAAGATCTTGCGACGCTGCATCGTAGTGTAGAATGATGTTGGGACTCAGCCGTTGATGTATCTGGATCCGTCTAAGAAATGAGTCTGAGTTGTTTAGTTGAGTAGACATTGGGAACGAGTGGAATTGACTGCAAGAGTCTGAAGGCGTTACATTTATACTGCAGCTGCAACGGCCACAATAGATGTAAACAGATTTATGAAGGTCATCAAGCGTCTTTGTCGTTGTCTTGTCGTCGCCAGAGCCAACTTTTCAGAACAGTTCTGGCATTGATGCTTCTTAGCAAAATCCGAAGCATCACGTGAATCGTGTTTTAGGTCTAGCTGCAACTCTAACGCTAACGTCATATGGGATTGATCGTATGTAATGCCTGCGAAATTCAATATGTCGACCGTAAGAATCCAATGTTGCCAGGACATATCTAAGGAAAGGTTACCATGCGCAATGCGCTCTTGGGGCCTATATGATGTGCAAGCTTTATTAAGAGTTGTGCAAAATTTACGGCTTACAGCTAGTTGCATGACGATCTCAGTTTCGGGTAGCAAGAGCGTTTTTGCAGCTGGGCGCTTACAATTTAGCTATTCGAGACTAATGAGATCCGGCCAGAACGAGTCGACTGCTCCACACAAAGCGCCTAGTGCCAGCCACAGCTCGTATATATACACTACAATTTAAATCAATCTTGCTACAGCAGCTATATATGCATAAGCTAAAAGGTATCTCCTAGTACAAAATTAAGTCCATGGATACAGACAAGACTGTGCCAAAGTTCGGCTGCCGGTAACCCAAACTGTAAGCGCGTAAGCACCTGGTTGCAAAAACACTCTAGTGTTTGGTTGTTCGGTATTTGGCTCTGGCTCTACCCGTTATCGTTATGCGCTTTCTTGATTCTGATTGAGGTCGCGTGCAATTCGCATACATTATATGTAGTATGGTTGCCGAGCTGTATCAGCTTCATTTTCGAGCTTAGCGGTTTCGTGTTGCCTTCAAGTTACTATCATGCGATGACCTTTTGAAATTTTAGCGCTCTTTCATTTGTTTCTCTCGACACAAAGTGATATCAGCCTCGGACTTTTTCGGGATCGTGTCTAAACTGTCCAATACATATACTCTGATTTTTGTTTAAGTGAAATCATATCTGAGGGTCTTGCTGTAGAAAAGGGTACCACCTTTTGAAAGAATGTCACGGAATGTCACGCATCGGCTGCGACGGCAGCCTGCCAAACTCAATCTCCGACGACACAATTGGCAATCGGAATCAATCAACAAACTGCTTCTTAAGCGCGTCTTGTGAGCGGAGCTTGAATTTTCTGGCCTGGAGTCACACCCAATGTCAATGATTCAGGACACATGCATAGGCTTTTCTGGATGTTGAAGCTCTACAAAAATTTATATATATGCTCTGCTATAGTGATAAAAAATACGAAAAAAGAATCAAGAGAAATGATGGACATTTGAGCCCGTAGGAAATAGTTTTCAAAAGGTGGTACCGTTTCAAAAGGTCATCAGTAGCGCCTACGTAACCGAGTAACTGAGCGGAGTTTGGAAAATAATCAATGGAAACGCGATTCCGAATATCTCCCTCAATTGGAATCTGACCCCTTTGGTGCTACAATGGATCAATAGGCGAGACAAAGGCTTACAATTCTAGGTACCAACAATTTTAGTCTGAGCAAAACTAGGATGACAGAACGACTTCGCGTTTTTATTGATTATTTTCGGGGGAAATAATTCATTACAAAATCAGAACCTGTATTTACGTTTTTACATTGTCCATAATTATAAAATTTCTTGGTAACAAAATTTAACTATTTCCCAAATCAATAATCTAATTGTTCTTTGCGAACACAATCAGATTGCGCTCGGAGGACAAAACAATAGACAAAATTTGATTTTGTAATTACTTATTTACCACATACGCAGGTTAAACCTTAATCTATATATTTCTTACAGACATAATCAAAATACTCTCGGGGGAGATAATCTCCCATGTCTCAGGTGTCATATAAAACATTGAGTACTTATCTTTCTATTTTCCTCAGCGGCTGGGAAGTGCAGCGGCTGAGGTTGTGAATTTCTTGAGATGGTGTAAAAGATTTTTGAATTTATTGCTGCTGAGATCCATAAATTATTGATATAACAAAATTTACATTCTATACTCAACATTGTTCATAATTCTATTGCACAAAAGCAGTTATTAACCCAGGAAGCTCTTGCTCAACAGCCTCCTCATCTTAGCTCCAGACATTCTAGCCCCGGAAGTGGGAGCATTGGATAATCAGATAGATGGATGCTTACAGAGAAGGAAAAGGTACAAAGAGGCCCAAATTCATGTCAAGAAGTTTGGAACTCGCAAACAAGAGTCTCATTGATCAGTGGGTTGGTGAGACGGTAACAAGGGCATTTGATTAGAATTTAGATAGTCCCGATTAGGCTTATCTCTAGGCGCCTATATGATGTGGCGTGTAAATGGCCAATCTCAGAGTGCTCAAAATAAATAACTTCCTCAATTTTGTCAAAGTCTTTGTATCATTGATTAGAAGCTTTTTACAAGAGGGATAAGAAAATTGGCCTGATTTGAGGTACTTATTTTGGCTATACAAATGTGGCGGTGTCTAAGTGAACTGCTCCATAAATCCTCAGTATTGCTTGTTGCTGGGGACAAAATAATTATAGTAGCATAAAGGACACTTAGTATTAGTACATTTTCACACGTAACAGAATGAGAGCAGATAAAGGGAACACTAAAAAGGCTCCCAATGCCTAAATGCAGGGAATCAAAGGTTATCAAACGGGCACGCCCGGGTATGAAATCGTTAGGTTGAAAATGAAGCTGATACAGCTCGGCAACCGTATACACAGATCATTCAGAAACCATATTTGTGTTGTGACAGCAGTTACTGTTCGGAACCCGCTGATGGTTACATCTGACGATAATGAAGATCCCGTGGGTTAACGTTGACGGTCCGTCCGTTCAAACGGACCTCCGAGTCGTGGATTATCTCTTAACCTGTCTCAGACGTAGTCACGTGGTAGCAATGGGAATACCAATAAATCTATTTCAACGCCAATTGGTTGAACCGGGCTATCAAGTGGTATAATTAGTCAGCACTAGTGAATAGTTATATGATAATGAGAAGCTAGAAGCATATAGCATGCATGCTTCACGCATTTACATACACATGGCGGAATAATGTTAGGCTGCATATCCTACAAGTCGCTGCTTCATCGCATGCTAGTGAACCTGTAATATACTAGGAATCAATCCGGCGGAACCATTGCATGAGTATAACTGACTATTGATGTGGCATTAACATCGCTTTCGGACCAGCCTAGAATTACATGTTAACATCATTCAACTCGATATGAAAACAAACTCCTAACCAGGGTTTGAACAGCGAGGACGAATGGTGTCAGAGTGGGGAGTTTGGACATTTTGGATAGCTTGGACAACGTCTGACGTGGCTACACCGAGCTTGTCGAAAAGCTGCTGCGCTCGCAAGGCCTGGGTGTTGGCAGCGAAGACAAGCTGGCGACAGCGACGTGCAGCGAGGTCCATCTCAGCCTGAATGCAGTTTCTCTCCTCGAGAGCGAATGCAATGGCCATCTGGACCTCTGCACTTGCTTTATCAACTTCTGGTGGCATCTTCAAATCCTGGAATCGAAGAGGACGTAAGTCGGCAGTAATTTTTTAACAAAGAAATGTGTAAAATACTTGGTAGTACTGCGCTGCCTGTGCAGTTACTGGGAACCCAGAGCACTCCGAGCTACCGAGGGGGCTCATGGACGGAAGTGTGGAGGAAAATGTGGCATCAGGTAAAGGGGCGGGACAACTCCGTAGCTGCATAACGCCACTATTGGTGGGCATTGCATTCTCAACCCAGAGTTGGATGTCATCTGAATTTAGTGGCATGTTATTTTATGTACAAGTGAGATTTGTTATGTAACCAGAGATCGAAAGACTTAATGTTTGTGTATGTTGGCAGATGTTTAGATCGAATGTTTGGAGGAGTGAGAAGACTTATCAACTGCGTATTGAACAAGCAAAGCTGATGCTTATATCTAGATCTCTAGGTGCAATTATCAAGTTTCGAAAGCTCAGGCCTCAGGAGCTGGATCTAGATACACAGCGCAAAGAAAAATGGTGTTGGGTCACACGTCACACTTGACCTTGATCAATTCTCTCATGCTATGTGCGAGCTAGTCAGCATTGGCCACTCAATTAAGAAACGTTCGCCGAGCCAGGCACTCAGTGCTGAAGATCGCCGCTCACAGGATGACACTATGTCATTTTGTGAACTCATAGAACCCCTTAGTGAGCGAGAAACCCTAAACCCCACCAGCGCTAGCTGAGACTATCCTCCGCTGATCTAGATTTGATATCGATATTCGTTAACCCTTGATGTAGAACATCGCTACTCAATGGTACAAGACAAGAACCGTCATCGAGCGAGAAATTCCAGCATCACATTGCCGAGTTGCTAGAACGATTTCAAATCGGTAGCAATTGCGGTGGCGCAGCTAGAATGATCGATCATTCTGGCATACTGAAGGCAAAGATTCAGCCCTAGTCATGTTGCTAGAACGCTTTCTGATATGGATCAGTATGTTACATTTCTGTTACTTGAGGTGACACGCATGTCCTCGTGCGTTCGGCGAATTGTGCCAGCCAATTGTTCTGCGGCTCATTTGGCATGCTGTCTTGGTAGTTGTGCTAGACCGCTCACCCCTTTCCTGACCTTGCACTAGCGGTTTGCCTGGGGCGGCGTTTTCGTGTCTCACTTCGCAGGGTTCTCTCTGCCAGCTTCAAAAAGTACTCGACTTGAGAGCAATGTCCCCTCCTTACGCGCAATATCCATGTCAGATAACGTCTTGCAAGATTTCTTCAGCATGCTCAACACCGACGAGCAATGTCTGGATCCCACTCTTCTCACCCAGCCAGGCGCTGGAGGCTCCGTTACGGGAGCTGCTCCTAGCGGTACTTTGAACCAGGCGCCGCCTTTCAACCTTTTTCAGCAATCGTCCAACCCATACATGCCGCCTTCAAATCTTATGCAGCAGTCCAGTCCTACGCAGCCGTCCAACCCATACATGCCGCCTTCAAATCGTATGCAGCAGTCCAGTCCTACGCAGCCGTCCAACCCATACATGCCGCCTTCAAATCTTATGCAGCAGTCCAGTCCTATGCAGCGGCAGTCCAACCCTCACGGGCCATTATACGTGCCTCTTAACCCCTTTCAGCGGGCCTCCGGCGCCCAGCCAACACCGTTACAGGGTTCGATCACCCGCGACCTGTCGTCTTCACAAACAATGGCGGGACCTGGCGGATTCGCTCCAGGCAAATCCAGCCGGAGGCATTCCAACCCGCGCAGAGTTGAGCAGCAATCGTCACCTGCCACTTCTTCGGGTCCAAGGGGGATGGATGCAGTATCGCAACCGCGTATGCAGCTCTACGACTATGGCCACATGGTGTCCCCTAGCCATGCGCCTCCGCCATTCATCAGTGGGTTATCCCCCTCGTCCTCTTATGCGCCATCTAGCGTGCGCACACATGACACCGGCTCCATGTCGAGCACCAGCAGCAGGGCGATTCACCAGCCCAGCAAACCCTTGGGCGCTATGGTCACTCCCACACGCCCGAATTCCAAACGGGTGCAAGCAGACGCAAGTGTTGGTTCTGCTTCTTCCCGAGCAGGATCTAGCACGCAATCGTCCCGGCCACAGCCAGCCGCTCCCCCGCCAGCAGATGCTCCTTGGACGGAGAATATGAAAGAAGATGAGCTCTGGAATCTCATCAAAAGGATCGTCGAAAACAATGTTTTCTTGTCTTACTTTCCACCTTTCACCCGCGATGCGCTTCTACACATGTATGGCTACGCTTATCAGGAATATCACGACCGTCAATTGCCCGCCTTCCAGATCGGTAAGTGTCTGGTTTTTCTACGTCGATACGGCGGCAGCTAATTCCACCAGAGCGCACCATGCCGGAGGAGAACTACTTCAGGGAGAAGACCGAAATGATTGGCAGCAAATTCCGAGGAAACGACAGAGACCGCGTGCACTCCATCCTTCTGTCGGATGCGGACAGCGGCGTCGAGGGCCGACCTGGTTATATAGCGAAGCCGGTTGAACTGATCGACGTTTTTCACAACTATGAGCTATACGAGATGGACATGAACCTTTTTCGAACTGCATTTTCTGGCAGCGAAAGAGCCAATGACGTAGGTCGTCGCTCTACTATTTGCTATTAACCATGTTGATTTGCTACTATAGGAAGCCCTTGTTATCTACCTGACTGGACGAACGTTCCAGCGCTGCTACTGTGAAACATTCCATCGTCTTCGCAAGGGCCAGCTCAACACCCTCGCCGATATATTCTTCCTACCAACGATAAGCAGGCCCCCGGAATGCAGCTTTGTATACGTGGTCATGAAGGCAAGCGAAGCTAATGCTGATTACAAACCACTAATGCTCACGTTTATCAGCATATCAATGTAACGGAATGCTACCAAGATGGGATTCCGGGTATGTGCGAAATAACCGAGGTCGGGTTTCAAGCCACGCTAGTCAAGGTGCAAGCGCGGATACATGCGGTCTTCAATGACCCGCGGGTCGTTGAAAAGTCAACAACTGTCCACCGCCTGTCTAAGCTGGACAGGAAGGATACTCGCGTCAGGAATTTATTGTAAGTCGAGCCCTACATTACCTATGCGGTCGGCTAACACTCTCGCAGTCACACACCTCTCTGAAGGTGTCCACTTTTCGTTTGGGTTTCCCCAACACCGTTTCTTCTGTATGCTTGATCGCACATTGTCTATGTTTTCTTACGGTCCATATGCTATTTTACCTTGTATCTCTTACTTTGCGCACGGGGCTGTTGATGACTTGATCTTTGGTTAGCACACGAAGAGCAGTAGTTGGTATTCCAGTCCGTTGAATAATACTCGTACTCGAAATGAATGAATGCATGCTATTATTAATAGTGGGGACCGGCACTGCCACTACAAATTTGTCCATCACGGACTGTAGAGCTAACTCCTCAGGAAGCTCGGATAATGCTTCGGTGGCTTATGAAAAAGTGAACAGGGAGATGCAATGAATAAATTGTTTGGAACATAATTTTATGGGGCATCATTGTTCCTTAGGATTTCTGCTTTTAAGGCCAAAAAGGGCAAAATCAGCCTATTTTTGTAAGCCTAAAGGCTCAGTCAATCCTCAACATTTCATAAACTTCTAACCTGAAAAAAAAAACTAATCCAATGTTCTAAGATATTTTTTTGGAACAGATTTCACTCAAAGGGCTCCATTCCTTGTCAAGAAAAGTTTTGAGGTTGGACAAATTTGGCAGTGGCAGTGCCGGTCCCAACTATTATTGAACAAGTGCACGTGCATGTACACACTTGGCATGATGTGACATTGTGTCACAATCGATCACTTTCTTCTTCTTACCATCAACTCCGACTCTCGCCTATTTATCATACACTAGGTAAGCTAACACAAGTTGGACGATTAATACCGCTCACTGAGCGAGATACCTTAGCTGCGCTGGTGCGCTGAGACCTTCCAAGTTTGCAACAGGCATGCACATCAGAGTATAGGGAGAATGATGACTCCATAGATTGGATGACGACAACCGCTCACCGAGCGAGAAACCCCACCAGCACCCCATCGCCGAGACCCTCCAAGTTTGCAACAGGCATGCACATCAGAGTATAGGGAGAATCATAGATTGGATGATGACAACCGCTCACCAAGCGAGAAACCCCACCAGCGCCCCACGCTGAGACCCACGCCAAAGTTCAACTTCTGCTGGCTTCGTATAGCCAGCAGACACAAGCGGAATATTATAAGGAAAATGGTGGTGCCTTAATTTGGACGATGAAAAGCGCTCAACACCGGACGAGGAACCCCACCAGCGCCCCATCGCTGAGACTTACCCCGGAGTTCAGCCTCTGCTGGCCTCGTATAGCCAGTAGACACAAACAGAATATTGCGAGGAGAATAGTGGCACCTTAAGTTGGACGATTAAAACCGCTCACGGAGCGAGAGACCCGCTCACCATCACATAACAAACCCGAGCACTTTCACCCTCACGAGCCATTTAAATCACCGATGGAGACCTAATTATATTCTCGTTGCAACGATAGCACAAACTTACGGGAGGGGATAACCAGACGCGACTATACCTGCACTCCTTCCCCGCACCTGACCGCCCACCCGTCCATCCTTCTGTTTTCCCTCACATACCCATCCATCTTTCTTCAAGCCCTAAACGACTCCCCCCGTGCCTTGACGGTCGTGCGCCTTTCGCATTCAAGAGCCGTTTGAACTCCCATAGCGACTCAATTGTATTTCCGTCGTAGGCATACAGGAAGGAATAAGCCTATCCCTACGCCATTACATCTGCCTTTCCCCTAGATCCTTCAGTTTTTTCTTACATACCTCCCCATCCTTCCCCCCCTGAGGCCCCAGGCGATTCCCCTCGTGTCTACGCACCAATCCTTCAGCTGTATCCATCCAATCGAACCGTATCCCTCTAGCACAACGATGCCCCCACATCCCCCCACGTCCCTTGCGCTTCTAGCGAAGCTTGAGCTTCCTTTTGCCCTCCGCATCCGTCAACCGGACAGTATTGTTAGAAGACGGCTGCGATCGCGGCGGTAGATTCGGTGACGGGGGTGGGCGCGATAGTTTCAATACCCCCTCGTCTCGCAACTGGCAGGAGGCGATGTATTTGTCTGAGGCGGCGGTTAATCACAACACGGACAGCAGATCAATCACCTTACCAGGTCTTCCCATCGTGCTATGTGATCGGTTGGGCGTTTAGTTTGGTATATATGGTGGACGGCTAGATGGCTGTATGTCGGGCGTCTATTTTCCTGACGTTGACCAGGAGCTCAAATTTTGTCATTATTTCCCCATGAATTTTGCTTGATGGTCGCGTTATATCGGCACGCGTGCGTTCTCTTCGCCGACTCTCGACACCCATGCTGGTTTTGATCCACTTCTACTTGTACGCAGTAATATTCCTTTACCGATTTACTCATGGCTGCAAGTTTCGTGACGGAGTTGTCTGAAGAGGCACCCCGGTCCAGTAGATCCGGCGCGCCTTCCGTATCGGACAGCCAGTTCTGCTACGAGGGGCGCCTGCCTCGGGAAGGCGAACATTTTTCAGCGCGACTGCTTGCGATCGTTTCGCGAGAGCCTCGGCCTGTCCGCTTCGCCCGCGGATCTCAAGGAGTTCTCTAGGATCAGGAAGCCGCCTGGTCGAGACTCACTACGATTTTCATCTCACCAATAAAATTCAGGCAGATTATACGCGGTCGCTCTTCAGGCTGGATGTAAGCCCTCGTTGCCCCTAAAACCTACTAACGCCAATACATCTCAGTCGCTGTCACGAAGCTCTTATTCCCTCTCATCCCTGAAGTTACCAACGGCGTCTTCGTCCATGCCACGCCCATCACTGCCATTGCTGCCACCATTGAAGCCATCATCGACGCTCTCTTCCTCATCGTCGTTCGGGCTAGGCAGGCGCTTGCTGCGCTTGTTTGCTACAGGGCTTGCAGCGCTGATCCTTTGTCGCTTTTCTCCTACTTTCACTTTCCCATTCGCCTTTGCGTTTTCGTATTTCTGTTTACCGTTGATATACTGGCGAACGATCTGCCCAGTAGCCCAGTCGTCTTCAAACCTCGCTAGGTACGGTTCCGCCTCCCTGGCCTGCTTAATGTTAGTTAACGGCACCCTCTTAGGACATGTACTCACGGCGACCATTAGCTTGGCCAGTTTGGTAATTGATTGATCTTTATATCTGCGGCCGAAGTCGATACCGGCACCGATTGCCAGTGCGCGCACAGACGCCTGCATCGTTGGTAAATTATTTGTTATTTAAAAGAACTCTGCGACGTACTAATATGTCATTGTAGAGGGTTTTGTCTTTCTGGTTATACTTATCGAGCTTCATCTCAGTTACCAGACTGAATCCAGCTGCCCCAACGGAACCTTTGGGCTTTGGAATTGTCTTAGATGCCTGTGAGGTTTGTGTAGCGGCAGTGCGACGCAGGAGCCGGTTTTTATCTGAAAATCGTAAGCGAACAGGTTCTCTTTCAAATGTGGTACGAGGGATGACCTTTCTCCTCCTGAAGCTGCCTTTGCAAGTCCTGGATTTCGTCCAAGCCACTTGCTTCTGCCTGGGCATTTGCGTGGGTGGGGGTAGGC
>Ga0137419_10000825_pt1 | contig 12248 bp, 10 predicted proteins | sample CZODoug3_1_2_16f_FD_108279 | JGI IMG/M metagenome (GOLD analysis project Ga0137419, IMG submission 108279) | Vadose zone soil fungal communities from Angelo Coast Range Reserve, California, USA - CZODoug3_1_2_16fungal (Illumina Assembly) | ecosystem: Environmental > Terrestrial > Soil > Vadose... | reverse complement strand
CAGCGCGGCAGCCAATCCGCAGGGGCCCAAGGTTTCATCGGCTGGAAGCTGGAACCGGTTGGCAAGCGCCTCATCACGCGACCGCCCCGCGAGCCCGCCAAAGCGGATCTGATTCACCACGACTGCGGCGCCGTCGACCGCCTCGTCCAACCGGCGGCTCGCGGATACGCTCCACCCGCGCTCGGCCAGCCTGCGCGCGCCGTATCGCTGCATCCGGTCGAGCGCGTCGGCGTCTTGACCGAACAGGCGCAACTCGCATGCAGGAATCTCGTCGGACCCGCGCAGCGCCTCGACGAGCGCCGCGGTGAAGGGCGTGCTTCCGCCCAGGACGGCGACGAGCGGCTTCACCCGCGGTCCGGCTTTCCAAAGAACGCGCGGATGCTGTCCGCGACGTAATCGATCTCCTCGATCCCGATGTCGGGCCGGAGCGGCAAGCAGAGCAATTCCTTCGCAAGCGCCTCCGCGACGGGGAACTGGCCCGCTTTCCACCCGTACCCGGCGAACGCGGGCTGCAGGTGGATGGGCGTTGGATATCGGATGACCGCGTCGATCCCGCGCTCGCGCAGGTGGGCCAACAAGGCGTCGCGCTCGCCGGTTCGAACCTGGAACAGGTGATACGCGTGGGTCTCGCCGTCGGAGCGCGCCTGGAATCCGACCGGCAGCCCGGCCAGGCGTTCGCGATACCATCCGGCCGCCGTGCGCCGGTGCTCGTTCCACTGCTCCAGGCGGGGCAATTTCCAGGAGAGGATCTTCGCCTGAATCGCGTCGAGCTTGGTGTTGAAGCCGACCACCACGTGATTGTTCTGTCCCACCTGTCCGAGCTCGCGCTGACGCCGCAGGGCTTCATCGAGCCCCGCGTCGCGGGCCACGACCGCTCCCCCGTCACCCGCCGCGCAGAGGTTCTTGCTCGGATGGAAGCTGAAGCAGCCGAAGTGCCCGAAGGTGCCGACCGACCGCCCCTCGACGCGGGCGCCGATCGCCTGGGCGGCATCCTCGATCACGAACAGGCCGCGAGCCTCGGCAACCGCGATGACGTCGGTCATCGGTGTGGGCTTTCCATACAGGTGCACGGGCATCAGCGCGCGCGTCCTCGGACCGATCGCGTCGCGCATCTGTCGCTTGTCGACGAGGAACGTCTCGGGATCGACGTCCACCAGCACCGGTTGGGAGCCGACCAGCTGGATGGCTGCGACCGTCGCGTGAAAAGTGTTCGCCTGGGTGATCACTTCATCGCCCCGGCCGATCCCCAAGGCCCGCAGGGCCACGACCAGCGCGTCGGTGCCGGTATTGACGCCTCGGACGTGCTTCGCGCCCAGGAATCGCGCCAACTGCTCTTCGAACTGCCGCACCTCGGGAGTCAGCTCGTATCTGCCGGCAACGAGCATCGCACGCAGGTCGGCAATCAGAGGGTCGATGTCCGTCCCGAGCTGGTGCGCATAGTTGTAGCGGGCGATCTTCACAGCGCTCCTTCCTGCGGCAATCCCGCGATTCCGGCGCCGATCAGCCCCGAAACGTCGTCGTTCACACCCAGCTCCACGCGCGTCATCCAGTTCCCCGGTCGGCCCCAGCAGCGGGAGTCCGCGGCCTCGGCGACGAGCCGCCGGTAGGCGTCACCGAGCGCGAGGGCAAAGCCCCCGATGAGAACGAATCGCTCGATTCCGAGGCCCAGGTGCATCGCGGCCAGGGCCCAGCCGAGCGGCCCGGCGCGGTGCTCGATGATCTCCACGGCCCACGGCTCGGCGCGCCGGAATGCCGCGACCAGATCGCCGCTGGTCAACCCTTCCACGCGAGCCCTCTCCGGCGCCCGCGTCCGGGCATATTCGAGGACCGCGCGACCGGAGGAGACCGCGCCGAGATGCCCGCGACCTCCGCATTCGCAGACCGGCGCGCTGGCCGAGTCGTCGACGCGCAGATGTCCCAGCTCGCCACCGGCTCCATTCCGGCCAACCAGCGGCCGTCCGCTGGCGAACACCTTGTTGCCGATCCCCGAGCTGACGGTGACGATGCAGAACTCTTCGTCGATCGAGCGCCGGTAGCGGTACCCCGCTGCCGTCACGTCGTTCATGATCTTGACGCGGGCGTTCGGCCAGCGACGAGCGATGTCTTCGCTCAGCGGGTATGGCCGGGTCAGGCGGGTGCCCCAGATCGTCGGCGCGGCAAGGACATTGCCGGAAGGATCGATCGGACCGGCAAACGCAATGTTGATTTCCGTAACCGCCGGGCCCGCGATGATTTCACCGGCCAGCCGATGCATCAGCGAAACCAGACGCTCGCACAATTCCTCGAAGGATGACCCGGGGAAGTCGAGGTGGTTGGGAGTCGCGCCGGAGACGGAGCGGATGAGCGACGATTGACGGCAATCGAAAAGACCCGCGCGAGTCTTCGTCCCGCCGATATCGAAGACAAGGGTTGCCATTTCGAAGGTCCCGCTCCCTCGCGAAATCTGGGGAGCAATGCCAGCCTTTGCAACGAACGTTCAGTGGCAAGCCAACTGCTGCGCTGCGGTGTGCTTCACCTTACAAAAGCCGCTCATGGATTGGCGGCCACTGGCCTTCATGCACCGCTGGCATCACCTTCCGGCGCAGGCCGTTTGCCGAGCAGAGGCGGACCTCATGAGGAGCTCTCCAGTTGCGGCGCTGATCATGGCCGGTGGCCGCTCCGAACGGATGAGGGCCGGGGGATCTGGTCAACACAAAGGTCTGCGGACCGTCTTTGGCAAGCCGCTGATCGAGTGCAATCTCCGCGCGCTCATCTGGTTCGGTTTCAAGCGGCTGTTCGTGGCCATCAACGGCCAGGAAGACGCGCTCGCGACCTGGATCGACGAGCACGGCCGGACACTCGCTGAATCGCAGTCGGCAACGCTCGACGTTCTCGTCGAAACACAGTCCCTGGGCACCATCGGCGCGGTCGCATCTCTACCCGGCGAGATCGATGACGCGGTGATCGTGAACGTGGACAATCTGACGAGCCTGGATCTGAAACAGCTGGCTCGGTACCATCGGGAGCGCGCCGGGGCGGCGACCATCGCCACCCATCATCAGCCCTTCCCCATCCCCTTCGGCATGCTCGAGCTGGCCGGACAGCGCGTCGTGGCCTACCGGGAAAAGCCGCAACTCTCGGTCCCGGTCTCGAGCGGAACATACGTCCTCAATCGCCGCGCCATCGATCGCGTCCACGCGGGGCGCCGGCTCGACGTGCCGGCGCTGATCGATGCCCTGCTGCAGGCGGATGAGACCGTGTGGGCCTACCCGCACTCCGAGCCCTGGATCGACGTCAACGACGAGGCTGCGTTGGCGCACGCAGAACGGCTCTTTTCCAGCAACGGCAGCCGCTTGCCGGGCGCGATCCCATTCGAGACTCGGAGGGTCGAGCCTTGATCAATGTCCTCTCCGTCACCTCGGAGTTGAATCTTGGCGGAGGGGAGAACCGCCTGTTCAACCTCGCTCGCACCATCGATTCGAGCCGCTTCCGCCTCACCGTGGTGACGCTGTATGCACCGGAGCAAACGGTTCAGAGTCGATGTGGGTCCATGCGGCGGGACTTCGCCGACGCGGGCATCAGGGTGCACGAGATTGGCTTGCGGCACCCCAGCAGGGTTCAAGGCCTGCGCCCCGTCAAACTCGCCAGTACCGCTACCACGCTCGCCACCGCCGTCGCGAGGCTTCGGCAGCTCATCGTCACCACCGGCGCCGATCTCGTCGACGCGCACCTGGAGACCGCGCTCTATACAGCCGTGCCCGCGGCGGCCAGCGCTGGTGTACCTGCGACTGTCACCTTGTACAGCGAGCTCGAGCTGTGGAAGATCTACGACAGCCATTCCTATCGGCGTGTCTTCTTCCCCTCCATCCGGCGCTTCAACCTTCGGCTGTGCAGCGCGCTCATCACCGATTCGGACATTCGTGCCCTGGAGTTCGGGCGTTTCGTCGGCGAGTCGGCACCGCCGCTGCACGTGGTTCCGAATGGTGTCCGTCTCGAGAAGCCGTCCCGCTCCCGAAGAGAAGTGCTCCGGGAATTCGGAATCCCGGAAGATACGCGCGCGAAGATTCTCGGGCAGGTCGCCGGCTTGGTTCCCTTCAAAGGACAAGCAGTCCTCCTCGAGGCTGCCCAACGCATCGTCGACAAGGGACACGACGTGTACGTTCTCTGCGTCGGCTACGATCGCGCCGGTCCTGCTTATCCTCTCCAGCTGCAACGGCAGGCGGAACAACTCGGAATCTCGGAACGGGTCCGCATCCGGGCCTATCCGGGAAACATCGCCGATGTCTGGAACGCGATCGACATTCACGTCCATCCCTCGTCGATCGATTCCCTGCCCAACGCCATCATCGAAGGAATGTCCCTGGGAAAGCCTGCGGTGGTATCCGCGGTTGGAGCAATCCCGAACCACGTCGAGCATGGCCGGACCGGTCTGGTCATTCCGCCGGATGACCCGGCAGCGCTAGCGGATTCTCTACTGCGCCTGCTGGAAAATGAGACCTTCGCAGAGCAGTTGGGTCGGGCCGCGTACCGGCGCTATCTCGAACGTTTCACGCCGGAAGTCACCACGCGCGCGATCGAGAGCTGTTTCGAGGGCGTCATCGAGGCGCATCGGAATCGCCGCGCGGCGGCTCGCTAACCGTGGACAAGACGCTTCACAACACCAGGATCACGGTCACCGGCGCCGGGGGCTTCCTCGGACCCGTCGTTGTCGATGCCCTGGCCCGCAGGGGCGCTTGCGTGCAAGCCATCATCGGACCACCGAACGAAGTTGCGAGAACTCCTGCCAGCGCCGCATCTGCCGCGCAGGTCGATATCTGTGACTCGAGGGCCGTCCGGAAGCTGGTCGCCGGCTTCGATGTAGTGGTGCATCTGGCCGGGCCCGCGTCGGTGGCGGCGTCGTTCCAGGACCCGTCGAGAACCTTGCGGATTCATACGGAGGGAACCGCTTCGGTTCTCGAGGCCTGCCGCGCGGAGCAGATCGGAAAGCTGATCTACGTTTCATCGGCGGAAGTCTACGGACGGCCCCTTCGCTCCCCGGTGGGGGAGGACCACCCGCTCAGCGCCCGGTCTCCATACGGCGCAGCGAAGATTGGTGCCGAGAAGCTCATCGAGGCTTTCGTCCATGCGTTCGGCCTGCGGGCCGTCATCCTGCGACCCTTCTCGATCTACGGTCCCGGCGCATCGTCCGAATCCCTGATCCCGCGCATCATCGACATGGCATGCCGCGGTCTGCCGGTGCTCCTGCGAGACCTGAGGCCGGTCCGGGATTACTGCTTCGTGACGGACCTTGCCGAAGCGATTGGCAGCGCCTGCTCCCTCGAGGATCGAGGACTGGAGATCTTCAACATCGGCACCATGCGGGGAACCAGCGTCGAGCGGATCGCTGCGCTGGTCCTCGACGCGCTCGGGGTGACCTGCCCCATCCAGGAAAGTCGCGATCGCGACCGGCCCGGGGCAAGCGAGATCTACGAGCTGATTGCCGACAACCGGCGGGCCCGCGAGGTCCTCGGATGGGAGCCCGCCGTCCTACTCCCGGAAGGCTTGCGGATGACCGTCGCGGGCATCGAACGATGAAGCGACGGTATCTGATCACCGGCGCGCAGGGACTCGTCGGGCGCTACCTGACCGCTCGGATTCTCGAGCTCGAGAAGGGCGCGCAGGTATTGGGGATCGGGCGCTCGAAGAGGATGGACGGCTGTTTTACCCATGCGATCTCGATCGCCGGGGGGAAGCGGCGCGCTCCCGTACCGGCGCAGCTGCTCCGCGACCTCGACGGCCGATATCGCTATCAACGTCTCTCCCTGCTCGAGACCGACAGGCTGAAAGAGACGATTCGAGAGTTCCAGCCCCATTGCGTCTTCCACCTCGCATCCGGGCTGAGCACGGCATCCGAACGCGACCTGTTCGAAACGAACTTGGAAGGGACGACCTCCTTGATGAACGCGGTGGCCGATGCGCAGCAGGCGAGAGCCCTGGTCATCCTCGGATCCAGCGGCAGCGTCTACGGCGACGCTGCTTCCCTCCCGATTCCGGAATCGCATCCTTGCAACCCCGTAAACATGTACGGGCTGACCAAATTGGCTGCCGAGCACATCACGCGCGTCAAAGCAGCGCGCTGCGGAATTGCCTCGGTCACGGCGCGCATCTTCAACGTGGTCGGGCCGGGGCAGGCGGAGAGTCATGTCTGTGGACGGCTCGCCGCCGAGCTCGGTTCCCCAGCGAGATCGCGGGGCGCGGTGCTCGAGATCGGGGCGTTGGACACGACGCGGGATTTCATCGACGTGCGCGATGTTGCGACCGCCCTTCTCCTGCTCGCCCAGAGCGGTGAACGGGGCGGAACGTACAACGTCGCCAGCGGACGCGCGACGCCTATCGGGTTCATCCTCTCGGAGTTGCTCCGCATCTCGGGCTTGGACGGGCAGGTCCAGATCGCCCCACAAGGCGGCCACCCCCCCGGCGTCCAGCGACACTTCGCGGACGTGTCTCGCCTTCGAGGGCTTGGATTCGTCCCGACCTTCTCGCTCACCGCGAGCCTTCTGGACCTCTTCCGGTACTATCAGGGGTTGCACGGCCTCAGAGAGTCGAGCGACGATCAACTTGCGGCTGCACGCTGATCGATTTCCGTCATGGCCTCACGGATCGAAGACTATGCCGTCATCGCTGACCGCCAGAGCATCGCGCTGGTGGCCAAGGACGGCTCGCTCGACTGGCTCTGCCTTCCCCGCTTCGATTCCGATGCCTGCTTCGCCGCCCTGCTCGGCACACCCGACAACGGACGCTGGAAGATCGCGCCGGAAGGGGAAGTGCGCGCGGTCCGCCGGAGGTACCGGCCCGGCACGCTGATCCTGGAGACGGAGTTCGAGACACCCGACGGCGCCGTCACGCTGATCGATCTGATGCCCATCTTCGGCCAGGGCACCGACGTGGTCCGCATCGTCGCCGGACAACGCGGCCGCGTGCCGATGCGGATGGAGTTGCTGCTTCGCTTCGGATACGGGGCGATCGTCCCCTGGGTGCGCGCGATCGAGGGCGGCATCGAGGCCGTCGCCGGCCCCGATGCGCTCCGGCTGATCACTCCCGTCATGACCCATGGCGAGGGACTCAGCACGGTCGCGCAATTCTCGGTCGGCGCCGGAGAACGCGTGCCGTTCGTGCTCACCTGGTCGCCGTCTCACCTCCCCGACCCGGGCTACGTCGCTGCGGAGCAGGCGCTGACCGCGACCGAGGCCAACTGGCGAGCCTGGTCGGACCAGTGCACGGTGACCGGTCCCTATCGGGAGATCGTGCAGCGTTCGCTGATCACGCTCAAAGGCCTCACCTACCAGCCCACGGGCGGCATCGTCGCGGCGGCCACGACTTCGTTGCCCGAACGGATCGGCGGGATGCGCAATTGGGATTACCGGATCTGCTGGCTGCGCGATGCGACCTTCACCCTCTATTCCCTGATGAACGCCGGGTACTTCGACGAGGCTCGCGACTGGACGCTCTGGCTGCTGCGCGCCGTCGCGGGCGATCCTTCGCAGCTGCAGATCCTCTATGGCATCGCCGGCGAGCGCCGCCTCCCCGAGGTGGAGCTGGACTGGCTGCCGGGTTACGAAGGGTCGCGGCCGGTGCGGGTCGGCAACGCGGCCGCGCTGCAGCTGCAGCTCGACGTGTACGGCGAAGTGATGGATGCGCTCCATCTGGCGCGGCGCGTCGGCCTTGCCCCGACCGAGGCGGGATGGGCGTTGCAGCGCACGCTGATGGGGTACCTCGAGAAGATCTGGCAGGAGCCCGACGAGGGGATCTGGGAGGTCCGCGGGCCACGGCGCCATTTCACGCACTCCAAGGTGATGGCCTGGGTGGCGTTCGATCGAGCCGTGAAGGGCGTCGAGCAGTTCGGCCTCGAGGGTCCGTTGGAACGCTGGCGAGCGGTACGGGATCGGATCCACGAGTCCGTCTGTCGCGAGGGTTTCGACGCTGGCGTGGGGGCCTTCGTGCAGTCCTACGGATCGAAGGAGATCGATTCGAGCTTGCTCATGCTCCCGCTGGTCGGCTTCCTCCCGGCGACCGATCCGCGCGTGCTCGGCACGGTGCGGGCGATCGAGAGCTCATTGCTGCGAGATGGATTCGTCGCCAGGTACGCCACGCATCCCGCGGTCGATGGCCTGCCGCCTGGCGAAGGCGCCTTTCTCCCTTGCTCGTTCTGGCTGGCGGACAATTACGCGCTCCAGGGTCGGACTGCGGAGGCGGTTGACATGTTCGAGCGACTCTCCGGCCTGGCCAACGACGTGGGCCTGCTCTCGGAGGAATACGATCCGGTGACGCGCCGGCTGGTGGGCAATTTCCCCCAGGCCTTCACGCACGTCTCGTTGATCAACACGGCGCTCAACCTGACAGCGCCCCGGGGTCCGGCGGAACAGCGGAAGGAAGACTGAGCAGCGTCGGCCTTGCCGGTTCGCACAGCTTCGTCGTTTCGCATCCGATATTCGACAATTTTGTAAGCCTTCCGGCCGCCGCCGGGCTGGTTCCGCTCTCGGCAGCGGCCTGACGCGCTGGCACTGAATTGGCTAGGAACACCAGCATGCCCCGACACGAGCAGCACCGGCGCAGCCGGACCGGTCCAGAGGCGTGAGCGACGAACTTGGCGAGCTCCGGCAACGGATCGAAGCCGGACGCAAGCGCCTGCTGCGCAAGCATCGTCTTCTGAAGCTGGCAGAGGTCGCCGCCTGGGTCCTCGGGCTGATCTGGACGGCGCTGTTGCTGGGCTCGCTCGTTCGGCCCCCCGATTCGGGCTCCACCCCGCATGGGGCGACTCCTCGCCCAGCTGCTGACGAGGTCGCGCCCTGGCGACTCGCGCACGTCCGCGGGGCGTCCCGCCAATCCGGCATGGCCGCGGGGCTCATTCCGCTGGCCCAACATTGGACTCCCGAACCGGAGGCGAGTGCAGTCGCAAGGCCGCGCATTCTCAACGAGGCCGGCATGTCGCATGAGGTGGGCGAGGCCATGGGCTCCCCGATTTCCCGCGACGCGTACAACGTCATCTCAGCGCTCCACGCGAAGTACAAGGGCTTGGAAGCCTACCGGAAATACAGCTGGGACGGCGACCAGCGCATCTGGAAGGAATTGACCGAGCGCGACGACGAGACCGTGCGTTTGCTCTGCGACGAGTTGGAGAAGCTGGCACGCGAAGGCCGCCTGTGCACGAGCCAGTCCGGCAAGTCCACGCACTGACGCCGGGCATTGACAAAAACGTCCCGCCGGATCGCTCAAGCTACGGTTTTGTGCCCGAGCGGCCCGAAGGTCGGAGTCCCTCCAGCGAAGGAGGCACTGGAGCTCAGCGCGCCTCGCTGAAACTTCAGGCGGGCAGCGGAACGGGCACCACGGTGACGACGCCCGTGGCGGCGTATGTCGCGCACCGATCGACGAACTCCCGGGTGCTCTTGGGCATCGACACTCGCGCACGGGTGATGTGGAAGATCAGAGCGCGGCCGTTGCAAATGAGCTGCGTGCCGAACGAAGCGACGCGCTGCTCGTGCTCGCCGCCGGCGGACAGCACCGGCGTGAAGCTGGCGAGCCGTTCGCCCGCGGCGACCAATTCAGCCCAGATGTCGAAGATGTCCGGATCGGTCCGCAGGGTCTCGACCTTCTCGCGGGCGGCGCGAGCGAAGTCGCGGATGACGGGTTCGATTCCGGGAAACATGGGCACGGTGAACGTGGCAGCCATCATCTCGGCGATGCGATCGATGTCGCGCATGGCCTGCGCCATCTTCAGATACCGGCTCGCATAGAACGCTTCCAGCGGGATGCAGAAGGCGCGGAAGGGCTCGCCCCAGAGCTCGTCGATGCCTTCTTCACCGCTCCGGTGGAGGACCAGCCGGCAGAGGGACAGGGCCTCCTGCAGACAGCGGCCGCATTCACGCATCAGATCGTTGTTGGCGGAGATCTCCACGCCCGTCGATTGCAGATCCACCAGCCGGGTGAAGATGTTCGTTGCCCGATTGAAGAGCGCGCCCGCGTACATGGCGCCCTTCACCCGCTTGCGGCCGGGGTCCGTCTCCGCCTCGTAGGCGCGCCTGGCCTCCGCCATCCGATGTCCCGGAATGTTGAGCCCGTGCTCGGTGTGGTTGAAGAGGCGGCGCGTGAGCGCTTCGATGAGGTGTTTTTTCGCCTGAAGCGTGTCCTCCGGAACCGGGTAGGTCTTGATCCAGTAGCCCTCGTAGTGGACCCGCTCTTGCCCGTCGATCAGACGGGTCGTCCCCGCTGCGACCCGGCCGTCCCCGTCGCAGGCGAGGGGCACGCCGGCTTCTGCAGCACTGAAGCCCGCTCCGTTCGCCGTCATCCGGCCATCTACAGCAAAAGCAGTGCCAGGATCAGCTCAGTTCAGGGGAAGGTCACGAAGAGCTCTGAAACGTCCTTGGCTGCGGCAGCGTCGCAGAGCAGCGGACCCACGCCGAAGATCTCTTGCACGGTCCGCAGCAAGGAGCTGTGCGTCCAGCGGGTGCTGCTGGCGAATCCTTTCCTGGCGAAGGGGGAGAGGACCATCATGCCGATCGGTCCGTCGCTTTTGCCTTCGCCCTCGTCCCAGGTGATGAACAGCGCCCCGCCCTGCTGCCACGCCTTCGATGCGAGAATGCGCGGGACCCATTGCGAGAGCCACGCATCGCCTGCTCCCACGACATCGCGCGGGCAATCGGACCCGCCGTGCATGTCGTGACAGAGGTTGGGCGTGATGAAGTCGTAGCGCGCCACCGAGTCGTTCTGGAGGTCGCTCGCCAGATCGCCCAGCGGCCGGTTGTGAGCGACGCAGAATGCCTGATCGCCCGTCACGTCGTCGAAGAAGACGAACGGGTTGTGCTTGGCCGCATACAGTCCATGGCTCGCGACCGGGCACTCCTGCGCGCCGATGTCCTCCTGGTAGCTCCTCCAAGAAATGCCTGCCTTGCCCAGCAGCGTGACCAGGTGGTCCGTGAAGCGAAGATGGTGCTGCGCCGGGTCGCGATCGTCGCGGATTCCGTAGTCGGTGCCACCTTCCATCCAGAGGTAGTTCGGCTCGCTCGGATGAACGCCGGGTGGATTGTAATACTGCTCTGCGTGCGCGCTCGCGGGCAGCAGCGTCCCGTTCAGGTAAGGCGCGCGCGGGTTGCCGCGGATCTGGGACCAGTTCGCATTCTCCATCACCACCACGAAAACGGTCTGGATGTGCCGCGGGCCAGGCGCAAGCGCCACCGGGGCGCGCTCGCCGTGCGAGCAAGGGTCGGGCGCGCGCGTCGACGAACACGCGAACGAGAGCAACGAGCACGCAACCATCAGGACCCTGGACGACATGGAACGAGTGTCGAGCATGCGGCGAGCCGAATCGACCCCATCCGACGAGCGAGGGCCCTCGCTGGACGAAGCGACCTCCTTCTCCGACTGGAACGCATCCACGACCGGTGCTCGCGAGCAACCATGCTAAAGCGTAGCCCCCGAGTCACCTTCGGTGGCGGGGGCCGGGCGAGGTTACAATCGACTTGGTGGACAGCGCATTGGAAACGACCGGTCCGAATCGGAGACGCCTCCTGGGCATCCTCGTCATGGTCGGCATTCCACTGTTGCAACTGGCAAGCGAGTACTTGGGGACTCGGGACGCCGGCCGCTTGCTTTCCAAAGCCATCGTTCTCCTCATCGGGCTGCCCCTGCTGGTGGTCTGGGGCTTCGCGGTCTTCCGCTGGGCATCGCGACGGCACTTCAGCGTGGTCGGTCCGCTCTTCGTGGGCGCAGGCGCGGCGGGGCTGTTCTTTGCCGGACTGCTCTGGGCCACGCGAGCCGCGACCTATTCCATTCCATTGCTACGGCCGCATTACGGACCGTGGGGTGGCGTCGATGTGCTCCGCGTTGGATTCGCGATGGGGCTGACCAGCTTCGCCATCTGGGCGCTGGCGTTCGTCTTCCCCTTCGCTGTGGAGGACGCGCGTGTTCGCGCCCTGGAGGCCGACAAGCTTCGCACGCAGGCGGAGCTCGCCCAGCTGCGCTCGCATCTCGAGCCCCATTTCCTCCTCAACACTCTCAATGCCGTCGCGGGGTTGGTGACCGAGGATCCGCGCCAGGCACGCCAGTTGCTCGGAAACCTGGGTGACCTGTTGCGCGACTCGGTGGCGTCGGGGGGAGAGATGCAGACGCTCCAGGAGCAGATCGGTTGGCTGCGCCGCTACGCGCAGATCCTGGAGACGCGCCACGCCGGCCATCTGGCCTTCCGCTGGGAGATCGGCGACGGCACGCCTCGCGCGCTCTTGCCGCGGCTGCTCTTG
>Ga0137419_10000822_pt1 | contig 12264 bp, 9 predicted proteins | sample CZODoug3_1_2_16f_FD_108279 | JGI IMG/M metagenome (GOLD analysis project Ga0137419, IMG submission 108279) | Vadose zone soil fungal communities from Angelo Coast Range Reserve, California, USA - CZODoug3_1_2_16fungal (Illumina Assembly) | ecosystem: Environmental > Terrestrial > Soil > Vadose... | reverse complement strand
TTGACGCCCGGCCGGGAGGTCAACCAGTCCATGTGCCGCGCGGCGCCGAGCACGAAGACGAAGGACGGCAAGAAGAGCCAGAAGGTTGCGGCCGTCGCGCCAAGCCAGGGCACGCCGCGGCCGTGCCCGGCAAGGTAGCCGACGAAGATCCCGATCGAGATCAACGGTCCTGGCGTCGTCTCACCCAGCGCGAGCGCGTCGATCATCTGGTGATCGCTGATCCAGCCGTAGCTCGCGACCGCTCCTTCGCGGATGTACGGCAGGACCGCATAGGCCCCGCCGAAGGAGAACAATCCGACGCGGAGGAAAAACGAGGAGATGTCGAAGATGCGCCGGGCCGCGGATTCCGCCGCCTCCGCTCGTCCTGGGAGCAGCAGCGCGAGCGCCGTCGCGACGGGAACCAGCCTGCGCCAGCCGATGAAGCAGAGCCCGCAACCGAGCAGGACGACGAGAAAAGGCAATTGCCCGAAGAAGAATGCCACGAAAGCAGCGACCGCCAGGATCAGGGGGAAGACGCCCTTGAGTGCCGCGCGGGAGATCCGCACGAGCGCTGCCAGGAGGAGCGCGAGGCCCACCGGCCTGAAACCCCAGAGGACGCCCAACACCTCGGGGCTCTTGCCGTAGTGCACGTAGATCCACGCGAGTGCCGTCAAGGTGACGAAGCCCGGCAGGATGAAGAGGAATCCCGCCAGCGCCCCTGCGAGGTATCCGCCCTTCCTGTAGCCGATGTAGATCGCGAGTTGCAGCGCCTCGGGTCCGGGGAGGACGTGGCAGAAGTTCAGGGCACGAACGAACTCCTCTTGGCCGATCCATTTCTGCCGCTCGACCACTTGAAGGTGCATCAGGCCGATCTGGCCGACGGGACCGCCGAAGGAGAGCCAGCCCAGCTTGAGGAAGTACCAGAAGATCTCCTGCATGGAGACCCGCTCCGCGACCTCCGCGGCGGCACCCGGCCGGCTGGCATTCGTCGGATTCAATTGAACCACGTCTGGTTGACTGCAGATACACCGGCGCTTCATCGATCCCAAGGCTGAGGAAGACGAAGGTCGCTTGACCAGTCGAAGAAAGCAATCAACGCGAACAGCTCCTTGAGTGAACATTTTCACGTCGCGGAACCGGACACTTTCATCTTCCTGCTTCGTCGGCTCGCCGGGTCGGTGAAGTAGGGTCGCGCATCCATCTCACAAGAGGAGCCTCGAATGACGACCCCCATCCGAAGGCGTTCCGCATCCGCTATTGCCGTTCTCGTCGGCCTTGTCCTGGTCGTCGGTGTCGCGGGCGATCAGCGAGCCCAGGCCCGGGAGGACGACGAGGCGCGCTGCGGCGAGATTCCGGCGCTGCCTCCGCCCACCTAGGACTGGCCCAGGATCCGGAGCGAGATCCGACGCGATCCCTTCACCGAGGCAATCGTCGCCGACATGGTCTCGCGCATGACCCTCGCCGAGAAGGTCGGCCAGATGACGCAAGCAGAGATCCAGAGCATCACCCCTGCGGAGGTGCGCCAATACCACATCGGTTCGGTGCTGAATGGTGGCGGGTCCTGGCCGAACAACGACAAGCACGCGACGCCGTCCGCCTGGCTCGCGCTGGCCGACGCCTATTGGGACGCGGCACTCCCGGCCGATGGCGCGGTGAATGCGCAAGAGGATCATGGCCAGCGCGAAGACAGCCAGCACGGCGAGGGCGTTGCGATCCCCATCATGTGGGGGATCGATGCGGTCCACGGGAACAGCAACGTATTCGGCGCCACGCTCTTCCCGCACAACATCGGCCTCGGCGCCGCGCGCGACCCGTGCCTGGTGCGCCGGATCGCCCGCGCGACCGCCGAGCAGGTCCGCGTCACCGGCCAGGACTGGGCGTTCGCTCCCACCCTGGCGGTGGTGCGCGACGATCGCTGGGGCCGGACGTACGAGGGGTTCTCCGAGGATCCCGCCATCACCCGGGCGTACGCCGCGGCCTACGTGGATGGGCTCCAGGGCGGGGGCGAGGGCGAAGGCGAGGACCGCTCTGTGCGTCGGCTCCGGGGCGTGCTCGCGACCGCGAAGCACTTCATCGGCGACGGCGGCACCGCTCAGGGGAGGGACCAAGGCGTGAACCCGTCGCCGGAGGCCATCCTGCGGGAAATCCACGGGCAGGGTTACTTCGGCGCGCTGGGCGCGGGCGCGCAGACCGTGATGATCTCCTTCAGCAGCTGGACCAACGAACAGCTTGGGATCCGCGAGGGCAAGGTCCACGGAAGCCGCTACCTCATCACGGACGTCCTGAAGGGGAAGATGGGCTTCGACGGCCTGGTGGTGTCCGACTGGAACGGGATCGGCCAGGTGGCCGGCTGCAGCAACTTCCGCTGCGCTCAGGCGCTCAACGCCGGCATCGACGTCTTCATGGTCCCCGCCGAGTGGCGCCAGTTCATCGCGAATACCATCCAGCTCGTCCAAAGCGGCGCGGTTCCCATGTCGCGCATCGACGACGCCGTGACCCGCATCCTGCGCGTGAAGCTGCGCGCGGGTCTCTTCGGAGCACGCCGCCCCTCGGAGCGCCGGCTGGCCGGAGACGCCGGCGCGCTCGTGCACCGCGAGCTCGCGAAGGAGGCGGTGCAGCGCTCGGCGGTGCTGCTCAAGAACAACCGGAACGTGCTTCCCCTGGCGCGCAACCGGAAGATCCTCGTCGTCGGGAAGGGAGCTAACGATTTCTCCATCCAGACCGGCGGATGGACGCTCTCGTGGCAGGGCACCGGCAATACCAAAGCCGACTTCCCAAACGGCGAGACGGTGCTGGCCGGCATCCGCCGCGTGGCCGGCGACGCCAACGTGACGTTCGGCGAGACCCCGGAGAGCATCGATTCGTTCCCGTTTGGCCCGAACAGCGCGGTGATCGTGGTCATCGGCGAGACGCCCTACGCCGAGGGCGTGGGCGACATCGGCCGGACGCGCACGCTCGAGCACGCGGCGCGCTATCCGTCGGACCTGGCGGTGTTGAAGCGGGTGGCGGGCCGGGGGGCGCCCGTCGTCACCATCTTCTTCTCCGGCCGTCCGGCTTACGTCAACAAGGAGCTGAACCGATCCGACGCGTTCGTCGCGGCGTTCCTGCCCGGCACCGAGGCGGGCTCGATCGCCGACCTCCTCTTCCGCGATGCGCGCGGCGGGATCGGGCGCGGCTTCACGGGCAAGCTCTCCTACTCGTGGCCGGCCGCAGCCTGCCAGACGCCGCTCAACATCGGCGACAACCCCTACGAGCCGCTCTTCGAATACGGCTTCGGACTCGGCTATCGAGACCAGGTCACTCTTCGCGAGCTCGACGACACGTCTCCGGCGATCGGGTGCGGTCAGACCGGCGGCGGGGGCACCGCCACGGAGGATCTCAACATCTTCGTCCTAAAAAATGTGGAGCCATACCACCTCTACATCGGTGCCCCCGTGAACAACTGGGGGGCCGTCGCCGTGAGCGAGGATCCGCTGGTGGTGACGACCTCGGGTGACATCAGCGTCCAGACCGCCGAGGTGAATGTCCAGGAAGATGGGCGCAGGGTCACCTGGACGGGGACGGGACAGATCTACTCCCAGTCGTCGGCCACGGCGGACCTGCGTGGCTACCTGAACGCCAAGGGAGCGCTGGTGCTCGATGTCATCGTCGGACAGTCGCCCGCGGGATCGGTCAAGATGCGCGTGGATTGCGTCTGGCCGTGTCTCGGCGAAGTGGACGCGACCAGGCTCTTCCGCAGCTTGACGACGGGCGTCCGGCACACGGTCAAGATCCCGCTCCAGTGCTTCTCGGCCGCGGGGACCGACATGGGCATCGTGAACACGCCGCTCCTCTTCTATACGGAGCGCGCGTTCCAGCTCTCGTTCGCGAACGTGCGCTGGGTGCCCGGCGCGGCGGCGGATCCCGATGCGACGGCCTGCGACGCGCTCTAAACCTCGCGCAAATACCACGGCACGTAGATGACCACGGTCCGTTCGCCGGTCCTGACGTAGTATGCGCTCGACCTTGCACAGCGATCCGACAGCGCTGTGTGGAATCGATCAGAAAAAGCGCTCCTCCGGTTCGTCAGCGCGGTGAGGCTGATCCGTTCGGCTCGCAGCGTGTCGTCGAAGCATCGACAATCGATCAGTGCACGACACCCGCGGGCGGCTCGCTCGCAGCGGAGCGTCGTGTGGCACATCGCCTGCAGTGAGGGTCGACGCCTATTCCCAGGGGAGTCGATCCAGATGCAAGCGATCGCAGTCAACGAATACGGAGCAGAGCCCAGGATCATGGAGCTGCCCAAGCCGAAGCCCGGGCCGGGTCAAATCCTGATCAAGATCTGGGCCGCGGGCATGAACCCGATGGATCGCATGATCAGCGCCGGAGAATGGAAGGCGGTGATCCCAGGTCAATTCCCGCTGGTCCTCGGCGCCGACGTGGCGGGTGTCGTGGAGGCGGTCGGCGAAAACGCCACCAGGTTTTCGTCCGGCGACGTCGTCTTCGGCCAGCTGTTCATCGCACCGGTTGGATCCGCCGGCACGTACGCCGAGTACGTCGCCGTCAGCGAGGACGCCAACCTCGCTCGGGTGCCGAAAAAGCTCGACGCGGTGGTGGCGGCCGCGCTGCCGACTGCGGGCGTGACTGCGCTGGGAATCGTTGAGTCGCTCGGGCGGCTTTCAGGCAAGACCGTACTCATCATCGGCGCCGGGGGCGGCGTCGGGTCTTTCGCAACTCAATTCGCAGCGCAAAACGGCGCTCATGTCGACGCCAATGCGCGCGCTGACGCCGCCGCAAGGATGCGCAGCTACGGAGCGGCTGAGACTTTCGACCACACCGCTGTTTCGCTCCTGGACGCAGTGCGCCGTGCCCACCCCGTCGGCGTCGACGTGGTCATCGACCTGGCAAGCGACCGCGATGGATTTGCTACCGCTGCTGCTCTGGTCCGCCGGGGTGGAACCGCTCTGAGCACGAGACGGTCCGCGGACGTGGAGTCGCTGGCCAAGGCCGGGATCAGAGGCGTGAACTTTCAGGTAGCGATGTCCCCCGGGGCACTGCAGCGACTTGCGGACGCTGTCGTCAAAGGACGCATCGTCCCCCCACCGATCAATCGGATTGAGCTTGGCGATGTGCCAGCGACCTGGAGCAACGGTCGCTTTGACGGCAAGACGGTCATCGTTCTGTGACCCGGATTGGAGACAGGAAGAAGGAGGTTGCATCATGAGCTTGCTCACGCGTCCGCTCGGAACGAGCGGTCTTCAGATCACCCAGGTCGGCTTCGGCGCCTGGGCCATCGGCGGTGGGGGTTGGGCCTACGGCTGGGGACCCCAGGACGATGCCCATTCGATCGCGGCGATCAAGCACGCGGTCTCGCTTGGCATCAACTGGGTCGACACCGCGGCCATCTACGGGCTGGGCCATTCCGAGGAGGTCGTGGGACGGGCGCTGCGCGAGCTCCCGGCCGCCGAGCGTCCCTACGTCTTCACGAAAGGAGGGATGGTCTCCGACCCATCGCGGCCGTTCGCGGAACCCCAGCGCAACCTGCGGCCCGAATCGATCCGCAAAGAGGTCGAGGCTTCCCTTCGCCGGCTCGGCATCGAGCGCATCGACCTCTACCAATTCCACTGGCCGGATGCGCTCGGAACTTCGGTGGAAGAGTCGTGGGGTGAGATGTCGCGCCTGATCCGCGAGGGGAAGGTCCGCGCCGGCGGGGTCTCCAACTTCAACGTGGACCTTCTCGAGCGGGCTGAGAGCGTGCGTCATGTCGATTCGCTCCAACCGCCGTTCTCGTTGATCCATCGCCAGGCCGGCGCGGACGTCATTCCCTGGAGCGCCGCGCATGGCACCGGGGTCATCGTCTACAGTCCGATGCAATCCGGAATCCTCACCGACGCCTTCAGTCGCGAGCGGATTGCGCCGATGGCGGCCGATGACTGGCGTCGGCGCAACCCTGAATTCCAGGAACCGCTTCTCAGCCGCAACCTGGCGCTTCGCGACGCCTTGCGGCCGATCGCGTCACGACACCACGTTTCGATCGCGGCTGTCGCGGTCGCCTGGACACTGAGCTGGCCCGGGGTCAGCGGCGCGATCGTCGGCGCTCGGTCGCAACAACAGGTCGACGGTTGGATCGCGGCCGGGAACCTGACCCTCGAGGCAACGGACCTGGCTGAAATTGCGGGCGCGCTCGAACGGACGCGCGCCGGTGCCGGGCCCACACGCCCGGTAGGTCCGGCAAAGATGCCTGACTCGAGCAGGGACTTGCCCCGTCTGCGCCGGAAGGCGCCATAGCCGCCGTCGCTGAATTGCGATCCGAGGGTCCGGTGCCTGGCATGGCCGTCCGCGGCTCTGCTACGCTGCCTCAGTGATGGCAGGAAGCGTCGAGTTGGTCGACAGCGGCGATATCGCCAACTCTCCGCGCGGCGCGAGCTATCGATGACGCCAAGCTCTCCCACCATCATTTCGAACTGCCGGCAGGTGCTGTGATGCCCGAGGCGGTCGCAACCGTGTTCGTCGTGGATGACGATGCCTCGGTGCGAGAGGCGCTGGGAAGCCTGATCCGGTCGGCGGGGATGAAGGTCGAGACCTTTGCTTCGGCGCAAGAGTTCCTGGCGCGCCCGCCGGTGGACGCTCCCGGCTGCCTGGTGCTCGATGTCCGGCTGCCTGGCCTGAGCGGGCTGGACCTCCAATCGCGGATGGCCGAAATCAACCTCGAGCTTCCCATCGTGTTCATCACGGGGCATGGCGACATTCCGACGACGGTGCGGGCCATGAAAGCGGGGGCCCAGGAGTTCCTGACCAAGCCCTTCCGCGACCAGGATCTGCTGGATGCGGTCGCACAAGCGATCGAGCGTCATCGGGTCGCACGCCGGCGGCAAGCGGAGATGGGCGAGCTGAACGGCCGGTATCAATCGCTGACGCGGCGTGAGCGGGAAGTGATGGAACAGGTGGTCTCAGGGCTGCTCAACAAACAGGTCGCCGCCGAGCTGGGCACCAGCGAAATCACCGTGAAGGTCCATCGGGCACAGGTGATGCACAAGATGCGCGCCGGGTCGCTGGCAGACCTGGTCAGGATGGCCGAGAAGCTCGGGAGACGGCGCGACAAAAAACCATAAGATCCACGGCCTCTTGTCTCTATACCAAGGTGTAATGGATCTTCTACGCTGAACGGCGATCATTCATGAGAGCGAAAGGTCCCGGATGGCAAAAACACCTCTCATTTCGATCGTCGACGACGACGACGCCGTCCGCGAGTCCCTTCGGGCCTTGCTCAGGTCCGTCAAGTTCATGGTCGAAGTATTCGCTTCGGCCGAGGAGTTCCTCAACTCCGATCGTGCGCGCGCGACGGACTGCCTGATCCTCGATGTGCGCATGCCGGGAATGAGCGGGCTCGAATTGCAGCGCCATCTGGTCGCCAGCCATGCCGAGATCCGGATCATCTTCATCACCGCACATGGAGACGAGGAACTGCGGTTGCGAGCTCTAAAGGGCGGCGCGGTGGATTACCTGCTCAAACCCTTCAGCGAGGAAGCGTTGTTGACTGCGGTCCAGACAGCTCTGAGCCCGGAATGACGGATCCAGGCTGAGGCCGCTCACGAGGGCTGCGGAACGTCGATGTGCAGCTCGACGCGTCGGTTCGCGGCGCGTCCTTCAGGAGTCGAGTTGTCGGTCAGGGGCCGCGCCGCTCCCGCGCCTTCGACGAGCATCTGCCGTGGGTTCACGCCGCGGCTCGCAAGCACGTCGCGGACCGCCAGCGCGCGATGCAGCGACAACTGCTCGTTGTACGCCGCGGATCCCGTCGAGTCCGTATGCCCCTCGATGCGAATGCGATCATCGGGGTACTTGGCGAGGATGTCGCCGAGTTGCGCGATCTGCTCCACCGCGGCGGGCTTGAGGACCGCGCTGTCGGTGCTGAACAAGAGAGACGATTTGAGATCCACCAGGATGCCGTTCTCGGTCCGCCTGGCGTTGGTGACCGCCTGCAGTTCCTGCGCTTGCTTGTCGAGATAGTTCCCGATCGCGCCACCCGCGACTCCGCCGACGAGGGCGCCGATGGCTGCGCCTTCCCACCCGCCAGCGAGCGCGCCGATACCCGCGCCGACTGCCGCTCCGCCGCCCGCGCCGATCGCGGTTCGCTCAGCGGGAGTGGCGCACGCGGCGACACCCACGACAAGAAGCGCGGACGCAAAGAATGTTCGCATACGGATCTCCTTCGGGCCGCATTGTTCCCGGCGGCCGCGCGGTCGGTTTCGTTCACGAATCGTGCCGTCGAACGTGTAACCGAGCGCCAGATGGATCGCTTCCGGATCGGCGTGGGGAGATGCGCAGTCGTTCGACAGGCATGTCGGAGTTCGGTCAGCTCCCTTTCCACATCCGGGCGCGCGTCTCGCGGCCGCCCGCCTCGACGTGGTCGGGGGCACGGAACTTGCGGAGGATCCGCGGGACCGGTGGCCCTCGCCGGACGGAGGTCTACTGCATGCCGTGGCCGAGCTTACGAGACGTCAGCGCGGAGAGATTTCCCGCCCGTCGTCGCGCCAACGCGGTGCTGCTCGTCTGGATCACCCTCGTTCTGCTGGGAGTGGCGTTCTGGAGCGAGACTCGCCGCGCGAGCGCGGCGTCCAACACGGACCTGTCAAATGAACCGGTGGGCAGCCCTGTCTGCCGATTGGACGATGGAGATCCTCGTTCGAGGGTCACGTGCCTGTCTTCCCCTTCCCCAACGCCTGCTCGAGCTCGTCCACGTCAAAATCGGTCAGAAGCGCGCTGAAGGGGAGTTTCCTTGGCGCTGCGCTTCAACGTCAGCTCCCCCCGGAAGGCTTCCGATGATCGTCCGGCATCGAACCTGCAAAGAGGAGGCCGCCATGACGCGCAGGGAGTTCATCGATGCCGCGCTTGCCCTGATCGTCGCCCCGAGAATGGCCTCGGCAGCTGGCAAGCGCGTTGCCTCCAACGTATCGCGCCGCAAGCTGGGCCGCACCGTCGCCGAGGTCTCCTGCATCGGGGTGGGCGGGTATCACATCGGCCACCAGGAGGATCCGGCCGAGAGCATCCGCATCATCCGCCGAGCGATCGACGGCGGGATCACCTTCCTCGACAACTGCTGGGACTACAACGGCGGCGAGAGCGAAATCCGCATGGGAAAGGCGCTGCGCGACGGCTACCGCGCCAAGGCCTTCCTGATGACGAAGATCGACGGCCGCGACGCCGGGACGGCCGCGTCCCAGATCGACGAATCGCTGCGGCGTCTGCGGACCGATCACGTCGATCTGCTCCAGCTCCACGAGGTGATCCGCGAGGACGATCCCGACCGGGCCTTCGCCGCCGGCGGCGCGATCGAAGCCATGGTCGCCGCCCGGAAGGCCGGCAAGGCGCGCTTCCTCGGCTTCACCGGCCACAAGTCGCCGCGGATCCATCTCAAGATGCTCGATGCCGCCCAGGCCAACGGCTTTCATTTCGACGCCGTCCAGATGCCACTCAACGTGATGGACGCGCACTTCGACAGCTTCGAGAAGCAGGTGCTGCCCAGGCTCGTCCGCGAAGGCATCGGCGCATTGGCGATGAAGCCGATGGGCGACCCGTTCATCCTCGAGACCGGCACGGCGTCCGCCCGGGAATGCCTGCGGTACGACCTCTCGCTACCGGTCAGCGTGGTGATCACGGGGATCGATTCGCTCGAGCGCCTCGACCAGGCGCTGTCGGTGGCGCGGGAGGGCAAGCTGCTCTCGGAGAAGGAAATCGCCGCCATCCTGGCGCGCACCGCCGAGGCAGCGAAGACGGGCTCGGTCGAGAAGTACAAGACCAGCCATCACTTCGACGGCACCGTGCAGCACCCCGAGTGGCTGGGGCCTCGCGCCGGATGAGCGGCGCCAAACGGCTCGACACCGCGTGATCACCCGGTTCAATCGCGTGGGCGCGCCTGCCGGCAGAAGAGGAGGTTGGCCTGCCGGGTGCAGCAAATGCGTGGATGGGACATGGGTCCATCGGCTCCGTTTGCGCTTCCGTCGCGATGGCCGCCTTGATTGGGGTGCCAGGTGACACGCCGCCCTCGGCGCCAGGTGCCCATCCACCGCCCATTCCCAGGCCAGGCCCGCTCGCGCAGCCGCGATCCAGCGGGCAAGTGGGGTTTCCCAAGGACCAGACGCTCGCGGCCATTCCGCCCGACAATCCGCAAACGGCCGAGAAGATCGCGCTCGGGCAGAAGCTCTTCTTCGACGGCAGGTTGTCGGTCGACGGAACCGTCGCCTGCGCCACTTGCCACGATCCCCAGCGCGCGTTCACCGACGCGCGGCCGACCTCCATCGGGGTGCAGGGTCGCATCGGCCAGCGCAACTCGCCGACGGTGCTGAACGCGCTCTACAACAAGTCGCAGTTCTGGGACGGCCGGGCGAAGACCCTCGAGGATCAGGCGGCGCTTCCCATCGCGAATCCGGTGGAGATGGGGCAGCCGGACCTCGAGGCAGCCGTCGCGTCGCTCGCGGCCCTCCCCGAGTACCAGCAGGCATTTCAGAGGGTGTTCGGCCGCCCGCCGAATGGCCAGGATCTGGTGCGCGCGCTCGCCTCGTATGAACGCACGTTGACGTCATTCGATTCGCCTTTCGATCGTTTCCTCGCCGGCGACGATCGAGCGATCGACGCGGCCGCCAAGCGTGGGTGGGTGCTCTTCAACGATCGGGCACGCTGCAACAAGTGCCACGCGCTCCCCGACGAGACGCCCGATCTGACCAACTTCAAGGACGACGACTTCCACAACATCGGCGTCCTCATTGTCCGCCATCACGTGGTCCCGCTCGCGCGGCAGGCGGAGAAGCTGATCGATTCCGGCAACGCGGTCGACGTGGACCGGGCGGCGATCGGGACCGACATGAGCGCACTGGGCCGCTTTCTCCTCACCAAGAAGGAGCCCGACATCGCATCGTTCAAGACACCGGGCCTGCGGAACGTCCTGGTCACCGCACCGTACTTCCACGACGGGTCGCACCCCACGCTCTGGGACGTCCTCGACCACTACAACAAGGGAGCCGGCCCGCGGGACCCCTGGCTCGATCAAGACATCCAGCCGCTCGGACTCCAGGAAAGCGAGCTCGACGACCTCGTCGCATTCATGGCGTCGCTCACGAGCGACGTCTACCGGGCACAGGGCGCAGAAGAGCTCGCGCGCCAGCGCGCGCTTTCCAGGACGAACCGTCCTTACCGCGACCTGCGGCGCGCCTTCGGCCGCAGGCCGACAAAGTCGCCGTAGGGACCCACCAGGACCGGGCGGGTGCTCATCTGGCGGGCGTTCGTCGGCGCGGAATGGCGCCCGGTCGGATCGCGGTCTGTCGGGCGAGTCGCGCACCCTATCCTCACTGACAGAAGGGCCCGGCATGCGGGCCAGAACGATGATCAATCCATGACAGGCCTGTCCGAAGACCACGCAGCCCTGCCGGCCAATCCGGCGACGGAAGGCCCTGATTCAGGCGGATCAAGGCCGGCACGGACCGTGAAAGGGCGCCTGCTCGGGTTCGGCCGAACCGGGGAGACTCGATGAAAAGGCGGACGTTCTTGAAGGGCGCCGCAGCCGCGGGCGCGGCTGCGGGAATCGGATTCGACATGTCGCACGCGCGCGCGGAGATGCGGCAGCTGAAGATCGCGCGCACCACGGAGACGAGAAGCATCTGTCCGTACTGCGCGGTAGCGTGTGGCGTCATCATCCACACGCTGGGCGACAGGGCGAAGAACGTCGCCACCACCGTCGTGCATGTCGAAGGCGATCCGGACGCGCCCACCAACCGCGGCACGCTCTGCCCGAAAGGCGCGACCCTCAAGTACGACATCGACAACCCGAACCGGATCCTGACCCCCAAGGTCCGGCGCCCAGGGTCCGACCGTTGGGAAGAAATCTCCTGGGACGAGGCCGTCCAGGGGATCGCGCGGCACATCAAGACCACGCGCGATAGGACCTTCGTAGCCAAGAACGCGAAGGGACAGACGGTGAACCGCACGCCAGGCATCGCGGTGGTCGGCGGGTGCACCGACACCAACGAGTTCAACTTCCTGCAGTGGAAGTTCATCAGCGCGCTGGGCGTCACCTACCGGGACAGTCAGGCAAGAGTTTGACATGGTCCCACGGTGGCCAGTCTGGCCGCCTCTTTCGGACGGGGGGCGATGACCAACGGCTGGGTCGACGTGCGGAACGCCGACGTCGTCCTGGTCATGGGCGGCAACCCCGCCGAGAACCACCCCTGCGGGTTCAAATGGGCGGTGGAAGCCAAGAGGACCCGGAACGCCAAGCTGGTGGTGGTGGATCCCCGGTTCACCCGCACGGCGGCC
>Ga0137419_10000820_pt1 | contig 12273 bp, 12 predicted proteins | sample CZODoug3_1_2_16f_FD_108279 | JGI IMG/M metagenome (GOLD analysis project Ga0137419, IMG submission 108279) | Vadose zone soil fungal communities from Angelo Coast Range Reserve, California, USA - CZODoug3_1_2_16fungal (Illumina Assembly) | ecosystem: Environmental > Terrestrial > Soil > Vadose... | reverse complement strand
CCCAGGGCCGACTGGTTGCGGCTTATCGGCCTGACTACGCCACCGGCCAAGACATGAAGAACCTGGAAATTGTCCGTAACTTTGTGGACGAAGGCAGCAAGGCCCAGCTGGCTGCCACCAAAGAATTCACAATGCGGGATGGCAACGCTCGGGTGGAGATGCTCGGCACCTACAGCCCGGTCACAGCGCTCGACTGGGCGGTCGTGGTGCAGAAACCACAGCTGGAAGCATATCGGGGTGTGTTCGAGATGCAGCACACGGCGCGCCTGCTGGCTTTGCTCGCGGTGCTGGCCAGCATGATGGTGAGTATCTACGCCGCGCGCCGGATCACCAACCCGCTGGAAGTCTTAACCGAGTCCAGCCGCGCTATCGCACGCGGGGATTTTTCCAAGCGTGTGGAATTGAAGAGCCGCACTGAGATTGGAGAACTGGCCGACACGTTCAACGTTATGTCGGAAGAGCTCCAGCAGTTCGTTGAAGACTTAAAACATGCCGCCGAAGAGAATCGTGCACTGTTCATCGGTTCCATCCAGATGCTGGCGGGCGCGGTCGACGAAAAGGATCCGTACACACGCGGCCACTCCGACCGGGTCACGCGCTACTCCATGCAAGTTGCGCAGGAAATGCAGCTGGACGATGAATTTCTGGAGATCCTGCGCATTTCGGCTCAGTTGCATGATGTGGGCAAGATCGGCATCGAAGATCACATTCTGAAGAAGCCGGGAGCGCTTACGCCAGAAGAGTTTGAGATCATGAAGACCCACACCACGAAAGGCGCAAACATTTTGCGCCCGGTGAAGCAGCTGAAAGAAATGCTGCCGGGCATCGAACTGCATCACGAGGCTCTGGATGGCCGCGGATATCCCTATGGACTACAAGGTGACCAGATTCCGCTGCTGGCCCGGGTCATCGCCGTCGCTGACACCTTCGACGCATTGACCACGAACCGTCCTTATCAGCGGGCGTACGAGCCCAAGGAAGCGTTGCGCATCATTCATAATCTCGCCGGCAAGCGTCTGGATCCGCAGGCTGTGGCTGCACTGACTGCGGTTTATGACCGCGGGGAAATCCGGGTGCGCCGGTTGGTGAGAACGCAGGCTCCTGAACCGGCCGGGCCGACACCTACCCCTTCGGAAGCAACGGTCGGCGGCCCGCCAATGTCACAGGCCGCAGCGGCGGCCGCGGGAGTTGCGGCTGGACCTGCTCCCGCTGATCCAGTAGTGGGGACTACGCGTTTCTAGAACGTGTGGGTCGTCCCCTCCGGGATTGGCTTGCACTGCTCGGCTGTCCCAGCGCTGAAGCGCTGGGCTAAGATGAATTCGCTCCTCGCCCGTAGATTTCTCGGCAACCGCCTGCCTTTACCCTGCGCCTGAAACGTTGCTCTTCCTTGGCCGCTATAATTGAGATTTGCCTCAGGAAAGACCCGAGCCTCATGATTCAGACTCTTTTTGGCAGCCTCGAAGAAGAACAGAAGAAACCTAGTTTTCTCGATCGCATGAAGGAGGCGGTCTCGCGCACCCGCGAGAACCTTGCCGAGCGCATCGAGGAAGCAGTTTCGTTCAGTAAGGAGATCGACCGCAATACGTTGGACGATCTCGAGGCTACGCTGATTGGAGCGGACCTCGGGGTCACGACGACGCAGGAAGTCCTGGCCAAACTTCGCGAGAAAGCGGATCGCAAACAGATCAAGGACGTCGCGGAGTTGAAGCGACTGCTGAAGGAAGAACTGCTTGCCATCCTCACCGCAACTAACTCGCAGCCGCCTCAGAAGGTGGAAGGGACGCCCGAAGTCATCCTGGTGGTGGGGGTGAACGGCACAGGCAAGACCACAACCATCGGCAAGCTCTCGCAAGTATTTCGTTCGCAGGGGAAGAATGTGCTGTTGTGTGCCGCCGACACGTTTCGCGCGGCCGCCATCGAGCAACTGGAAGTTTGGGGACAACGCACGGGCACAGAAGTGATCAAGACCAAGGCTGGTGGCGATCCTGCTGCAGTATTGTTCGATGCGCTGCAAGCCGCTACCGCTCGTAAGACAGACTATGTCGTCGTCGACACCGCCGGTCGCTTGCACACGAAAAGCAATCTGATGGCAGAACTCGACAAGATGCGTCGTACCGCGCAACGCATCATTCCGGGCGCGCCGCACGAAACGTTGCTCGTCATGGATGCCACGACTGGCCAGAATGGATTGCAGCAGGCACGGCTCTTTACGGAGGCCGCAGGGGTCACGGGAATTGTGCTGACTAAACTCGATGGCACCGCGAAAGGCGGAGTGGTGGTGGCCATTGCGCGAGAGTTGGGTGTGCCGGTGCGCTACGTTGGGGTCGGGGAAAAGGCTGGGGATCTACTGCCCTTTGATCCGTCGGAGTTTGTCGACTCCTTGTTCGCCTGAGGATTTAATTGCCACACAATCACGGAGGGAAGCATGGCCAGAAATCCTGATCGTAGGTCGCTGCTGCGGCGCTTGCTTGATCGAGTGCGCCGACTTTGGAGGCGGGAACCTGGTCTGCCCGGTGACCCGTATGCTTATCGCATGGCTCCGGTACGAAGCGGGCCCAAAAGCCGCAGTGGCGCTGCTGTGGCCGAACCCGAAGAAGAGACGGGCGGCTTCTTTTCCACGCGACGGTGAGAAATCTTTCCTGGGTTCTGCGCGCGCTTTGACGCAACGCCGCCCTGCTTTTCAACCGAATGTCCGATCATCACACCGACGAAAAATTTCTCCGTCAGGCGTTGGATCTGGCGCGCCGCGGCATCGGCCTCACCGCCCCCAATCCCAACGTGGGCGCAGTGATCGTGAACAACCGCGGCGAAGTGGTGGGCGCCGGCACGCACACCTACGACGGCCTGAAACATGCGGAAGTGCTCGCGCTGGAACACGCGGGGGAAAGAGCCCGCGGGTCGACTCTCTACATCAATCTTGAGCCGTGTTCGCATCAGGGGCGAACCGGCCCGTGCGCGGATGCGTTAATTGCGGCGGGCATTCGCCGGGTGGTCGGTGGGATTTTGGATCCAAACCCACTGGTTAGCGGCCGGGGATTTGCCCGCCTGCGCGAGGCCGGAGTTGTCGTCGCCTCCGGGTTTCTCACTGACGATTGCCAACGCGTCAACGAAGCCTTCGCGAACTACATCCATCGTCATACGCCTCTGGTGACCTTGAAGACAGCAATGACCTTGGACGGCAAGATTGCCCCGCCGCCCGGCGAGTCGGAGAATCCCACCGCACTCGGCTCCGGTTCGGTCAGTGGAGGCTGGATTACAAGCGAAGTGGCCCGCGCGCATGTACAGGAATTGCGCCACCAGAACGATGCCATCCTGGTGGGCGTCGGCACCATCATTGCCGACGATCCTCTGCTCACCGATCGCAGCGGCTCGCCACGGCGCCGCCCTTTGCTGCGCGTTATCGTCGACTCGCGATTGCGACTGCCGTTGGAATCGCGTGTTGTGAGCACCGCCCATGATGACGTGCTAGTCGTTTGTTCATTTGCAGAGGAAAAGCGGAAGCAGGTTCTGCGCGAACGGGGTATTCGCGTGGAGCAACTGCCCGCAGCGACAGCAGACGCGCGACCGAATATGGAGAGCATCGTCCGTCTGCTAGGAGAACTGGAAATCACCAGCGTGCTGATCGAAGGCGGGGCGATGATCAACTGGGCCGCCCTGCACTCCGGCATCGTCGACAAAGTTTTCCTGTACTACGCGCCCAAGATCCTGGCGGGAGCGGGCTCGGTGCCATTCGCGACTGCGTCAGGTTTGCCGCGGATGAATGACGCGGCCCACGTAAAGTCCATCCGGCTGCACCGCTTCGGAGAGGACTTCGCGGTCGAGGGCTATCTGCGCGATCCCTACCGCGATTGACGTCCGTCACTGCGTCGCGTCCCGGCTGGACTTATGATTAGCGTTCGATCCGGAGGTTCGCATGTTTACCGGCATCGTTGAAGAAGTGGGCAAAGTTACAACCATCAAACAAGAGCGCGGAACGCACCGTCTCACGGTTGCAGCGACTCACCTTGCCAAGGAACTCAGGAAAGGCGACTCAATCGCGGTCAGTGGGGTCTGTTTGACCGCAGTGGACATCACTCCGAGCTCGGTCGCCTTCGACTTGGCCGACGAGACCTGGAAGCGGACGTCATTCTCGCGCATGCACGAGGGCGCCCTCGTCAATCTTGAGCTACCGATGCGTGCGGATGGGCGTTTTGGCGGCCATATCGTGCAGGGTCACGTCGACGGCACAGGAGAATTCCTCGCACTCGATCGCATTCCTGGCGCCGACGACTACTGGCTGCATATACGTATTCCCGCGGACCTCGCACGCTACGTCATTTTCAAGGGCTCGCTCTGCATCGAAGGCATCAGCCTCACCGTCGCGCAGATCGAGGGGCTGGAGGTAACGGTCGCGATCATTCCTCATTCCTGGGAGATGACCAATCTCAGATCCCTGAAAGCCGGCGATCCTGTCAATCTCGAGGCCGACATGATCGCGAAGTATGTTGAGAAGATGATGAAAGGCGAATCCGCCAACAGCCCTCTCACAATCGAAAGGCTCGTCCAGCAAGGGTTCTAGATTTCATCAGAAATCCCGGGCGACCAAGTTCCCAGGAAGAAATGATGTTGCACTCCCCCTCTGGCTCGCGATCGCCACGCTCTCGGGACGCGGCGCCCAGGCGGAGGCCCGGTTTTTGGCGTCCGTCAGTTGTTGCGGCTGCATCAGTGGAGTAAGGGTCTTCATCCGCGAAGCGCTTTTCTTGTCCCCGTTCGCTGCCGCGACGCTGTACCACATATAGGCCGTTACATAGTCGAGGGGCACGCCCTTCCCCTGTTCATAGAGATAGGCAAGGTCGGCTTGCGCTATGGCGTAGCCCTGCATGGCGCCGCGACGAGCCCAGTAGACAGCCTTCTCGTAGTCGACGGGCACTCCCACCCCGTTGTAGTAAAGAACAGCAAGGCTGTTCTGCGCCTCGGGAATGCCCTGCTCGCCGGCAGCGAGAAACCAGCGCGCCGCTTCCTGATTGTTGCGGGGTATGCCTCGACCGATGAAATACATGCTGGCCAGGTTGGCTTGTCCGATCTTATTGCCGTGTTCGGCGGAAGCTTGATACCAGCGCACGGCTTCGCGCGCGTTCCTGTGAACCCCTCGTCCGTGTCGGTACAGGTATGCCAGATTGTTTTCCGCAATTGCGTGTCCCTGTTCGGCGGCAGCACGGTAGTGCCGAAACGCTTCACGGTCGTTCCTCTGGACTCCCACTCCGTGCTGGTACAGATATCCCAGAACGAATTGCGCTTCGGCGAAATTCTGCGCGGCGGCGGCGGCGTACCATTTCTCGGCCTGTATGAAGTCCTGTGGGATTCCTGAGCCGGCAAAGTAGCGATCGCCTAGTGCGGTCTGGGCCGCTGGATCTCCTCCCTCTGCCTTCTGTCTCAGAGTCGCAAGTTCGCCCGGCACTTCACTTCTCAACAACTGTTGTGTGTCAGGTGTATTGCGCGCTTCTTGCGCGTCAGCCGACGAAACATAGAACGAAGCCAGAATGAACAACGTAATAGGAGAACAGGGTCGCAATCGCATGGCACTCCCTCGCATGGGAATCTGGAACTCAGTTTGGTTTGGGTACGTCCCCACTTTCTGTGGAGGACTTTCGAGCAAGTGGGCGGAGAGGGCAATGCAACCGTCTACATCTATCGAACACGCGTATCTCACGCGGCAATTCGCTGAAGAGATTGCCTTTGTCTCTGAGGTCTTCAAGAAAATCGGGACCGATTGGCGCCGGAACACTAACGCTGGTGATTGCGATTCGTCCAACTAGTTAAGGCCCCTATGCCGCAAGTCGCTTTTCCCTCCTCAGTTCGCTTCGCAGACTTCGAAGTCGACTTTCGCGCCGGGGAACTCCGTAAGCGCGGCCGGCGAATCCGTCTTCAGGAACAACCCTTTCGCGTGTTGACCATGCTGGTGGAGCGATCCGGCGAAGTGGTGTCACGGGAGGAACTACGGCAGAAACTGTGGCCTGTGGACACGTTTGTCGATTTTGACCACGGGCTGAACAGCGCCGTGGCCAGGTTGCGCGAAAAGTTGAACGACTCCGCCGAGGCGCCGCGTTATGTTGAGACCGTTCCCAAGCGTGGTTATCGCTTTATTGGGTCGGTAGAGGAAGCCGATCCGTCGATTCTGGACACTCTCAATCCCGTGCCTACGCCGAGAATTCAGCTCAGCGTCTTGTCACGGGTCGGGATCTGGAGTTGGAGCGCGGTGGTTATGGTCCTTCTGGCTCTGCTTCTTTTCGCGGGCTGGAAACTCCGGCAACTGACGGGGACGCATAGCGACCCGCCGCTCGAGATCGTCCCGATGGCCGTGCTACCCGGATACGAGGTCGAGCCCGCATTTTCCCCCGATGGCAACCAAGTCGCGTTTCGCGAAATCAACGGGCATAGAAATTCGGGGATCTTCACCGCCCTGGTGGGTGGAGACAGTTCGCTCCGGCTGACCAACAATCCGGCCGATTGCTGCGCCGCGTGGTCGCCGGACAGCCGGCAAGTGGCGTTCGTTCGCCGCAATGCTAGGGAAGATGACATCTATGTTGTGCCGGCACTTGGCGGGATGGAGCGCAAGCTGTATTCAAGTCCACGGGACCTGAAGCCTCATTTGACGTGGTCAGCAGATGGAAGAGTCCTGGCATTCCCAGAAAATGACGGGAGCAATACGCGTTCGTGGATCAATCTGCTGTCGCTAGTAGATTCCACCACACGGAGGCTCACGATGCCACCCGGGGAGGATCGCGACGACAGTCCGGCCTTCTCGCCCGATGGCTCACAGGTGGCTTTTGTTCGCGGGCCGATCGCCGGGGTGGTCAATAACGTGTACGTGGTGCCGGCGAAGGGCGGGGAACCCAAGCGCTTGACCTTTGATAACCGGCCGATCTTCGGTCTTACCTGGAATGCGGAAGGATGCGAGGTGATCTATTCGTCAATCCGGGAGGGCCCGTCCATACTGTGGCGGGTAGCCGCTACCGGTGGCGCTCCGCGGCCCGTCGCTGGGGTCGGGTTGATGGCTTACTCTCCATCGGTGCCGCCCGAGGGCAACGAGCTTGCCTACCGTCAAGCGATCGGGAGAGACAACATTTGGAAAATCACGCTGAAGGACGGGAAACAACCGGCCGGACCGCCCACCATCGCGGTCGCCGCGAAGGGGCGCAAATTGCGGCCAAATTTTTCGCCCGACGGAAAACGCATTGCCTTCGAGTCCGACCGGCTAGGCGCCATGGAAATCTGGGCCTGCGACAGCAATGGGCGAAATTGTGCGCAGCTGACTGCCCTTCACGGGACCGCCGGAAATGCGCACTGGTCACCTGACGGGCGGTATATCGCGTTTGAGTTTCATCCGGGCGAGCGCGCTGAGGTCTACCTGCTGGACGTGGAGACTCATGTGTCGAAGCTGGCCTCAACCATTCCCGGCGCGGATAATCTCGCACCCAACTGGTCGCGCGACGGTCGATGGCTGTATTTCTCGTCGCGGCGCGGAAGCGGTCCGTTTCAGATATGGAAGATTTCGCCCACACGCGGGCGTCCGATTCAAGTCACAAAGGCGGGAGGGATTGCTGCCATCGAATCGAGAGACGGCCGTTTTCTTTATTATTCCAAGTACGACGCGGACGGGGTGTGGAGGATGCCCCTGGCGGGTGGTCCCGAAGTGCGGGTTCTCGATCAACCGGCAGGCACCGAATGGTTCAATTGGGGGCTGGCGGATAAAGGCATCTATTTTCTGAACACCACAACAACGCCTCGGACTACGGTCGAGTTCTTTGAGTTTGCGACCCGTAAGATCAATGCAATTGCGAGTTTCGATAAACCTTGGGGCTGGGGATTTGCAGTGTCTCCCGACAACAATTCTCTTCTCTACGTGCAGAGTGAATTCGAGGAATCGAACATTATGGTGGTGAAAAACTTCCGTTGACCCGGTGGCGAGTTACACCTCAATCTTCAACTCATCCAGTTCCAGGAACTCCTGCACGATGGGCTCCGGCGATTTCTCCATGTCGGAATATGTTCCGAAAAAGATGGCCTTGGCCTCGTGTAGAAACACCACGCGATCCGCCAGCTTTTTCGCCAGGCGCATGTCGTGCGTGACTACGACGCTGGTCAGGTGGAGTTGGATCTTGAGCCGCTTGATAAGGTCGCCGAGCAACTGCGCCATCAGCGGATCGACCATGGTCGTGGGTTCGTCGTAGAGCACGCATTCCGGTTGCGCGGCCAGCGCCCGCGCGATCGCGACCGAGCGCTTCATTCCGGTGGAGAGATCGGAGGGCAGCAGGTCGCGCATGTGTCCGACACCTACCATTTGCAGGAGTCCATCGATGATCTGGTAAATCTGATCTTCCGTCAGGTCCCGGCGTTCGCGCAGCGGAAATGCGATGTTTTCTCCCACTGTGAGCGAGTCAAACAGGGCACCGTTTTGAAACACCATGGTGACTTTCTTGCGGATAGCCTCCATCTGCATTTCGTCGTAGTCGGTCACGTCTTCATGCGCAACGATGACACGCCCCGAGTCGGGCTTCAGAAATCCCATGATGTGATGCAACGAAACGGACTTGCCAACACCGCTACGGCCCAGGATGCATACGGTCTCGCCCGCTCGCACGTCGAAGCTAACATCGTCCAGCACGCGATTGTCGCCGAACGCCTTGCTCACGCGCTTGAATTCGATGTAGGGCGTGGATTGGGGATCGTCGGGCATTGGGAGCAGTTCTCAGGTCTCAGGTCGCCGCTAACAAAACCTCAACTCTTATAAGCCTCAGCCAGGTCGTCTGGGGTATTCAAATTCCGAAACATTTCTGGCGAGAAGCCCGCGCTCTTCAATTCTGTCTCTTCCACCACGCGAACATCCACCTTGGCAAAGAGCGGGCCAATCTTGTTGGCGGATTGATGCAACGCGGTCTCGGCTACGTCTGCAAACGGCTTGCGGTAGACCGCGCACAGCGGTTGCCAACCCCCTCCAGCGCGTGGCACGGTGGCCATGGCATTACCGATTTGTGCCTGAGTCAGCAGATACTGCACGAAATTAACTTCGACGAATGGGAGGTCCACCGCCAGTAGAAAGTTCAAATCCGTGTTCGAAACGCGCAGTGCGGCGTGGATTCCGCCCAGGGGACCGTGGTTCGGAAATACGTCTTCCACGACTTGTCCGAAATCCGCGAACTTTTGCCGCGGGCCCACGATCCACGTTTCGGAGCACGCGTTGGTTGCCAGCTTCAAGGCCCGCGCCAGTAATGTGGAGCCCCCAAATTCGACGAAGGCTTTGTCGGCATTCATGCGGGTACTCTTACCACCCGCCAGCACGAACGCGCTCACCCCGTCCATTTCGCGATCATACACAAATGGCTTGGGCGGAAAAACATCCACAGGCCAAGTGGTAGCAACCCTTGGTGTTGCGCGGTCGCCGTAAGGCAGTCTTGCACGAAAGTAACCTATCCAAGGCGTGGTAACCGTTAGATCATGAACGGTGTCCGGAAGTTACCTCTCCGGAAGTCAATATGCCACAGAAACTCATGGATGTTCTCAGGCTCGGGCGGTGTTCGCACGAGTTCTCCTGGCCCCGGCGAGCTGCCGACGGTCACTATTACCAGGTTTGCTTACTCTGTGCGGTGGAATACAAGTACGACTGGACGACCATGCGCCGGACCGAGCGCGTCGCCCTTACAGTTACGGAGCCGGGCACCCGGCGGCGACCTCGTGAGAAGAAGCCCACGTGGGTCCCGCGGGCACGAAGGCTGAAGCTGAATCTTCCCCTACGTTACCGGGTCAAGAACCTGAGCACTTGGTCGGAGGGCACGATCGAGAACATCAGCCAATCCGGCGTGCTTTTCCAGGGAGCGTCCTCCCTTCCGGTGAACGCGTTGGTGGAGATGGTGTTCGAGATGCCCGAAGAGATTTCCGGGCAGAAGAACAGTAACGTGCTGTGCCAGGGCCGGGTTATCCGCTCGAAAGAACCTCGAGTTGCGGAGGAAGGTGCCGGGCTGGCGGCCTCGATTCTGGACTACAAATTCCTGCATAAGAGTTGAGTTTTTTGCAAAGCGACACGGCCTCGTACGTTGCCAAGGGAAATTCCCTTGCCGAAGCCTTTTGACCACCTTCAGCCGGGTCCTCACTTTTGGCTGGAGAAGACAACCTACCTGCATCTAAACTAGTATCATCCAAACAGCGACAAGTTTCAGGAGTCATCCTATGAAGGCGAGAACATCGCTCTATCTCTCCATCATTCTGCTCATCACGGCGATGGGTGCGACCGTGGCCTGCACCAAGGCACCCAACGACTCTCAGATCAGCAGTCAGCTTCAGGACAAGCTCAACACCGATTCCGGCCTTCAGGGCAAACAGTTGAGCGTGCAATCTCAAAACGGCACCGTAACGCTGTCCGGCGCAGTCGACAATGATGCGCAGCGGGATGCAGCGGCGCGCTATGCTGCGGCGATCCCAGGAGTAAAGCAGGTTGTCAACAACCTGCAGGTTGGACAGGCCCCCGCTCCAGTAGCGGAGCAGCAGGCCCCACCGCCACCGGTTGAGACGCCCAAACCTGCGCCGGCGACGCGGAAGTCGCCGTCCCGGAAGCACAGCGAGATGAGGGATTCAGCCGCGGTTGTCCCGGCGGCGCCTTCCGGCGGAACTAACATGGCGATGGCCCATCAGGATGCAGCACCCGCTCCTCCACCGCCGCCCGCACCGCCGCCACCCCAGAAGGTCACAGTTCCGGCAGGAACCACGCTCGCAGTTCGCCTGGTCGATACGATTGATTCGGAGCGGAACCAGCCGGGCGAGACCTTCAAGGCCACGCTAAATTCACCTCTGTCGGTCGAAGGGGACGTAGCAATCCCGGCTGGATATGACGTCGAAGGTCACATCGTGGATGTCAAAAGTGCAGGCAAGTTTGCCGGCAAGTCGTTGCTGGTGCTGCAACTGGATCGAATCTCGGTAGGCGGCAAGTCCTACGCCATCCAGACCGACGAATACAAGCGGGAGGGCAGCTCCCGCGGAAAGAACACCGCCGAGAAAGTGGGCGCCGGTGCGGCCATCGGTGCGATCATCGGCGGCATCGCAGGCGGCGGTAAAGGAGCCGCGATCGGCGCAGCCGCCGGAGGCGGGCTTGGCGGAGGCGTGCAGGCGGCCACGAAGGGCCAGCAGATCAAGCTGCCCTCGGAAACCGTGTTGAACTTCAACCTGCAGAATCCCCTGACCGTGATCCCGGCACAAGGACCTGATTCGCACCGCCATCGGATGGATCCTGCCAACGACAATCCGCAGTAGATATCGCTGCGATTGGAGAGAGGGCACGGAAATCCGTGCCCTCTTTTATGGGGATGAGTTGCTCCACCCCGCTAACTGTGTTCCCATGGCGTGTTCGCAATGCCTCCGATCACCGCCATCCTGCACACCTGCAATGACGGGCTTCGCCTGGGACGGGCTCTTGAGACGCTGCGTCCCTGCGATGAAATCCTGGTGCTGGATCACGGGTCGAGCGACCACACCCGCCGTGTCGCCCGCGAGTACGCCGCCAGAATTCACACCCTCGGTCCGAATCAATCCGCCCGGGATGTGATCCTTACGGCGCGGCATCCATGGCTTCTGGTCCTGCTTCCGTCGGAGTCGATCAGTGAGGGATTGGAGGCGGCGCTCTTCGAATGGAAGCTCCGTAGTGAAGACGATGTGGCTTCGATTCCGGCCTGTTCCGTTTTTCTGCGGGAGGAGACCGGGCGAGGTTGGAGCGATACGCGTCCCATCACGCGCCTGATTCCCAGAAACTGGAACCATTGGGAGGGCGACTTCCCACGTCACGATCCTCGCGGCCTGGTGCTTCGAGGAGACCTGCTGCGCTTCCGTCAGCCCTGAGCCGTCCCGCGGTTTTTGATCACATGCGATTGTGACCCATCCCCAGTAGGCCGTGGTGGTCCCTCCTGCGCTTGCTGTTGGTTGCAGTTCGGCTTTGTGTGCGCAGTTCCAGCAGGAAAGCATGTTCGCACTCCAGCTTTACCGGGTGGCTGCCTCCTTGGTCGTTGCCGTGTCGCCATGGCACAACAGCGCAGCAACCAGCTCCGAAAAAGTCATCGAGCACGTAACGGTCAAGGCGACCAACGCCAGGAGATGTTTAACAGCTACTGCGCCGTCTGCCACGGCACCGACGCGAAAGGAAACGGCCCGGCGGCATGGGCCTGGAAGGCAACCCCCACGGACCTAACGGGGCTCACGCAGAAAGGCGGGGGAAAGTATCCGGCCCTGGACGTGACCAGCGTCATCCGTGGG
>Ga0137419_10000819_pt1 | contig 12274 bp, 9 predicted proteins | sample CZODoug3_1_2_16f_FD_108279 | JGI IMG/M metagenome (GOLD analysis project Ga0137419, IMG submission 108279) | Vadose zone soil fungal communities from Angelo Coast Range Reserve, California, USA - CZODoug3_1_2_16fungal (Illumina Assembly) | ecosystem: Environmental > Terrestrial > Soil > Vadose... | reverse complement strand
TCACTTAGCGGGATTCCCCGATTTGCATCTGGGTCAAATAAGGGTCACGAACACCGTTTACTGCACCGAAGTCGTGATCATTGGGCAATCTACCCAAACATCTTTCTCCGGTTTCCAGCCCTTCCTGCTCTGCTTTCTGCTTCACAAAGTCCACCAAACGCCGTTGCAGTTTCTCGTTTGGCTTGCATTTGCGGTGCCCCATACACTCGGGAGGTGGTGGCGATGTTTTCGTGGCGAAGCAGGGTCTTCACTTCTTCAAGCGTGAACCCGGCTTCCTTTCCCCAAGCGCTGACTGTGTGCCGAAAACTGTGCCAGCCAATTTTCGGAAGTCCCGCTTTGACTGCCACTGGCTGGACGTGATCCTTCAGCAATTGGGAGGGCCACAATGGACGCCTTCCCTTATTGAATGGCGAACCGAAGACCCAGTCCTGCGGTTGATTGTACGGAGTGATCGAGCGCCACTGAACCAGAAGATCAACAACATCTTCTGGTAATGCGAGCTCGGTTCGTGACGCCTCGGTCTTCAATGGCGTGATCCGGCCTTGTACGAAGGCTCGACGGAACCGCACTACACGAGACTCCATATCCAGGTCCTGCCACTGCAAACCAAAGGCTTCGCTCACTCGTGGGCCCCAACCATCCGGCTAATGCCACCGCAACCCGCTCCCGCGTCTGGAACCGCGGGAGAAGGTAGAGGAACTGTGCCGCAGTCAACTGCACCGGCCGTTTGCATCGTTTGGTTGAACCGCGGGGAAGTTCAACCCGCTTTTCAGCCATCGGATTCTGTTCCAAGTAGCCCCACTTCACGGCGAACTGTTGTTCACAGAAAGTCCTTATGTATATTTTATCTGTCGAAAACTTCCAGTAGCGCCTAGGCAAGTACATCTGCGTTGCGAGAAAGTTGATGGAGTTTTTGACAGAGCTTGGTTAGCTTCGTTTGCTCAGTTAAATGATGGTGTCAGCTAGGTCTTTTTGCGCTGTTCAGCGACGGTTCGGTCACATGGGCCAACGGCAATGTCCTGCTCGGAATTTCACCACTAGCGTCATTTCGCATCACGATAAGCGAAATACGCTTACTCCCTCAAAAGGCACGTCGACCTGAATCTTATTGTTCTGAATTGTTTGAGATTGCTGGCTATAAACATCGACAGCTTGCTTGTACCGGTCCGGCACTCGAATTTCTGCCGTCTGGTCGATTGTACTGTCGTTGAACACAATCAAGAGGCTGCCGTTCGGCGACTCGATCAGTCTGGGCCGGACTTTCTCCGAGGTGACAACTGGTTGAACAGAATCCGCCACGATTGCGCGTACGAGCTCAATCCCTGCTTCAGAACCTTCCTCGATGCTCGCGCCGAGATTGGTTCCGATGTAATATACCCGCCCTTGGCCCAACTTTTTCGTTGTCGCAACTGGACTCGACTCATAGGTCGCGATGACTTTTGCAGATGACGCGGTAACAGGCGTTAGAAATGTATGTGCCTTGATTGCGGCCGAGATGGGCTCCGTGAACGAGAGGTGACCCTGTACATAAACCCGCTCGGATTGAGGCAGATCCTCGGATTTGGGGCTATTCGGCTCGTTCTGCATCATGTACAGGCTCTCCAGCTCGCGATACCCGAAGGCGTCGGCAAGCCCAAACGCCGGGACGATCGGGTTATAGACCATGTGCTCATCGTAGGAAGCAAAACCAGTTTCTAAAAGAAGCGAGCCTCCGCCTTCCACGAACCGTCGCAAATGATCGGCAGTTTCTTTTTTACCGATCAGGTGCCACGGGGCAATGATGAACCGGTATTTCTCGCTATTCGCCAGGCTTTGGGGCTCGATGAAATCCACCAGCACGTCGCTGTTCCAAAGCGCCTTGTAGTAGCCGGAGAAGGATTTCACGGAAGCATCTTCCTTTCCGCTCATGGCAAATGTCAGCAGTGCATTGTCTATATCCACGATCACTGCTACTTGTGGATTTGGCTTGTAGTCCTTAATGATGTCCCATTGCGCTTGAATCAGTTTGTGATCCTGCGCGGCCTCGAGAACACGCTCGCTCGCCGATCCATCCCGTTCGACCAAACCGAAACCGGTTGACTCGGTCCCTGTTGCCTCGGTCAAATAGCACCAATAGATGATGCCTTTTCCTCCCATCGATACCAGCATCCAGTTCCACAGGCGAATATCTCGCGCGCATCTGCCTGCTGCGCCGGATGCCATTGCTGCCGTGGCCCCCCTGTAATTCGGTAATCCAAAATGGTTTGCCTGCCGCAGCTGCCCTCGTCAACTCAATCTGCGCTGCACCGAAGTAAATGGGTGACTCCTGCCAGCGAGGAAAGTTCGATAGTCCCCAGGTTTCCATCAATTCGGCCAGACGCCAGGGATTAATGGCCGGGAGTGCAAGGGGAAGAATCGCGGCTTGGCTAAACACATGGCTTTCCAGGATGCTTCGAGCGTCAACCGAGCGCAGGGTTTTGACCCGGAAGCGCATCTCCTCGGTGTTTCGCTGAATCATGAAGCGCCGCCAGTCGACCCAATCGATGTACGATCCTGGGCCACGAGGTGGATCAATCACGTTCCAATTGGGGTAGCGTCTGACCCAGGCATCACTCAGCTTCTCTAGTGTGCCGTAGCGCCGCTTGAGCCAGTCCTGGAAGGAGGCTACCGTCTTTTCGCAGTAACAATAAAGTCTTTGGTCAGTCGATATATTGAACTGGTGACCGCCAGACGGCTCCAGATGGGGTTCATTCCAGACGTCGTACGCGTACATCGAGGCATGCTTGGAAACAACCTTTGCCAACTCAAGGAGAAAAGTTTCTGCAGCATCGCGAATGGGGGCCCAGTCCATACACAGGCTTGGCCAACCGCCGCTCATGTTAATGGAGGCTGTCTGCAAACGCTGCGGCGCTCCCAACGCGTCGACGAACCGCGACTCCGGATGCGCTGCTTCGAGCCAATAGGGAGCTTCCTCGATGACCGCTCCCATCAGCACCCTCAAACCCAGTTGGTCGCAGTCAGTAAGGACCTCTTCTACTTCCGAAAAGTCGAATTTCCCAGGCTCGGGATTGAGATACACCCATGAACAGTAAATTCGAATCGTGTTGAACTTGTATTCATTAGCGATCGCTTTCAACATCCCATGTCGTAAAGCACGCGGAGGATTCGGAGGCCGAAAGAACTCAGTGCCATAAACGAATTCCCGAGAAGCAGAGATTGAATCTGAAACATGAGAGGGCTGAGTCTCCGCGGATGCCACGACTGGCAGAATACGCAAGCCGCCCCAGTTTGCCGCAACGATCCCTGTGGCGGTTCGGATAAAACTCCTACGCGAAAGCTCTTTAAACATCGAAGTCTCCTCCGGCGCGCTCTAAGCCCGCGGTCTCCTTTTTCAAACTCTGACTGCACGATTGCAGTTACCGATGCAAAGCAGCTTGCATTTTCCGGTCGCCTAGTCGATTGAGATTGTCGGCCTTGTCGGAGCTAAAGTGCGGATTCAATTGATCGAATAGCAACTTAGCCTCGTCTTGCTTACCTGCGGCAGCATAGGCTCGCCCAAGCAGGTACGTTGCGTTCCTGGCATCTCGCTTCGGACTTGGTTCGAGTTCCCGCGCGATTGTCAGATCAGCAATTGCATCCTGTGGACGCCCTGATTGGAGCAATTGTTGACCACGAAGCACCCTCGCTGAAACGGAATTCGGGTTGAGCTGGATAGCCCGATCGAGCTCAGCAAGGACATTCGCTGAATCCATCGGATCGATGCGAACCAGGCACTCTGCGATTAGGTAGTGAAGATCGGAATCCACGATTCCGGATGCAACGGCATTCCGAATGACCTGCACCGCATCCGCAAACTTCGACTGTCGATAGTCAGCCAATGCCATAAAAAAAGTCGGGTCAGGAGCCGTGGGAGAAAGTTGCGAAGCAGAGGCGAAATCACGATATGCGTCTTCCTCTTTAGCTTGTGATAACTCAATAAAACCTCGCATCGAGAAAGCTTCCGCATTTTGGGGGAGGGCGGCGACAGCCTTGTTCGCTATTTGCGCGGCTTTATCCAACTCCCCGATGTCCGCGAAAAGGGTTATCAGGTTGTAGTATGCGTTGGGATCGGATGGGTTCTGTCTCAGGTTCTCAGCCATTACCGCGTATGCGTCCTGGTAGCTTTCGATTTTCGAATACGCGACGCCAAGCAGGTCTGCGCACTTATCGTTGCAACTTCCTTTGGAACGCAATGCGGTTAGCACGCTGATTGCCGCCTGATAATTGCCCTGTTCGAAATGCACCAGCGCTATGGCGTAGGCATGAGTCAACTCATCGGGTACGTCCAGAGACACAGATTCGAATATCTTGAGGGCGGCAGGGAAATCCTGCGCCTTGCCATACAGCCAGCCGACGTTGAATCGCTGAATTGGCGATAGGGACGTACAAGTTTCGAGACGTCGAAGCAATGCCTTTGCATCTTCATATTGTTGTTTTTCGAGAAGATGTCCCACTTGAACAAAGTTCTTCTCGGGAACGCATGCCTGTTTCGCTTGAGCCGCGACGCCAATCGCCTCCGCAAAGAGACAGAAGGCAAGCCCCAGGAGCCACGAAGCTTTTACTTCGCGACATTGCAACGAAGGATTCATGGCTAAACTCGGGCGACGAGCGAGCTCAGAATTTCCGTGCCTCATTTCTGGCCCACGGCGAACATACCTTCCTCGTTAGCAGAATGTGACATCAGGTTCGTGCCACATTCTGCCGCTAGCTTAGCTAGAACAATACTTTCAGCCCAAATTGAATCTCACGGGCGGGGGCACTGCTTGAGGTGATGCCGCCGAAAGCCGAAGACTGAACATTGTTATTGGGCAGGCCGAGTTGCGTCCGGTTAAACAGATTGAAGAACTCGGACTTGAATTGGACGGTGAACCGCTCCAGGGTGAAGTCTTTTCGTGCATTGAAATCTACGTTGATGTAGTTAGGGCCCACAAGATCATTTCGTCGTTCATTCCCGAAGGTGAAGGGAGCGGGAACGGCGAATTCCAGCGGATTGAGCCACTGTTGTCTGGTTTTGGGGGCGTTGCCAGATGCGCCGAAAATACGCTCGGCTCTTTGTGGGCCGCCACCCGTGTTTGCAACGTCCCCGCCCGCCATTGCGCTGAAAGGCAGTCCCGAATCAGCACTGAAAATGCCACCGATGTTCCAGTTTCCAAGGACCGCCTGAACGAACCGATTGGAGTTTCCCAGGAACATCTTCCCTTTCCCTACCGGCAGCTCATAAGATGTTGCAAATGAGAACATGTGCTTGCGGCTGTAGTCAGACGGGCCGTAGTCTTGGTGCAGGTTATAGAAATTAGTGAGCTGGTCAGCCTGCGGGTCAGATGTCAAATCCATCGACTTGCCGTAGGTATAAGAAGCCAGGTAAAACAGTCCTCGTGCCAGCGACTGCTTCATCTTTACCTGAAGCGCATGATAGTTCGCATCGCCTTCGTTGTAGTCCCAGGGAATGGGCCCCCCAAATTCGGGGTAAGGCTGGCGCGCTGAAATTGGCCCGGGTCCGGGCTCGGTCGCGGTATTGGCAAGCGGCTGGAGAAATTGATGCCTGCTGGCCGACCCGACGTAGTGCGCGCCAAGAACCAGGCTCTGTGTTAACTGCTGCTCAACTCCGAAGTTCCATTCCATTGAGTAAGGAATTTTCGGATCCGGACTCCCTCCAAAACTTGCCAACGGTTTATTGGGATCGAGGAAACTCGATGCAGATGGAAGTGTGTTGATGAACACCGAAGGTACTCCGTCATCCTGATTGCTGACGGTGGTAAATATGCCATTCGGCCAGGAAAGGCGGATGTCCGACTGTTCCTCGATCAGCGTGTTGTTGTGATCGTCGATGATGACAAATGCACCTTGTATTGCGGTCTTGCTCAACGGCTGATAGACGAAGCCGAAGCGAGGCTGCCAGCCATTTGTTTGCGCGGAGTAATAACTGCTCGGTCCGACGGCTTTCGGGAACAGCGGTGGAACCGGGCCGGTGACGTGAAAGATGCCGGTGAGAACGTCCAGTCCGGAATTGATCTTGGCAAAGTCCGGCGGCGAAATGTAGTCGTAACGCAAGCCAAACGACAGCACAAGGTTTTTCCGGATTCGCCATTGATCCTGCGCATAGATTCCGAACCAATTGATATGTTGGTTTTCCGACGTGTCACCGACCCAGGGAGTGTAACTGTCAGGCGTACCGATGAGGAGGCTCGCAGGACCATACCCGGTTCCGCTTTGAGATGCATCCACTGAGGTCCCATTCTGGGTGAAGTTCATCGTGTACTGCCAGCCATCGTCGAAGCTGTGAATTCGGTAATACATGCCGCCGACGCCGATCGTGTGATTTCCAACTATTTTTGACAGGTCTGCATGGAAGTCATTGTTTCGCTGCGGTCCGACAGGAGCGGCAAACTGGCTGACTCCGGTAAAGCCATTTGCGACCCCGATGCCGGGCCCCAGGGGCAGGTCATTTTTCGCTGGCGCCGTCTCTGTGAAGTTCAGTGCGGAAAGAAAATCAACGCCGGCGGGTTGATCGAAAATGGTGAACGAAGTCTGCGTGTAGCCGTAACGGACATTGAAAATCGTATTCTGGCTGAAGATATGGGTAAGTCCGGCAGCAAACGTCCGAGAGTAGTTGGACTTACTTCCCACATAGCCCGGGAACCCCTCCGGTGTGGTCACGTTATTGTTTGATCGATTAAACCGGAAGAACACGGTGTTGTTGGTATTGAACTGGTGATCGATGCGCACGCCGACTTGATCGGCCTTTGTCGATGTGTTCCCGTTGAAGGCGAAATTGGGCAGAACAGCTGGTGCGACGTTCAGATTAGGCTCTGGATAAAACTTGTCGAGGATTGCCGCTGCCGCCGAGTTGATCTGGCTTTGCGGAATCACGTTGTTCGGATAAGGGTCACGTATGATCTTCGTCGGATCATTAGGATCCGGCCTGCTCGTGTACGGATCGTAGACTTCATTTGCGAATTCAGGGCGGCCAAGACTGTCAGTACCGATGAGTGTTGTACCGAGAACAGAGGAAAAATCGCCGTTCCTCATTGCGTCGGTGAGCGTGGCTGACAGATAGGATTGGCTCTGCTCTGACCGGAAACCCTCCCAGTAGACAGAGAAGAACGTGTGGTTCTTGATTATCGGGCCTCCGAAGTAAATGCCGTATTGGTTCTGCTTGTATGGATTGTCCGAAGTGGCCGGGTATGTTGTCGCATCCAGAACATTGTTGCGGATGAACTCGTAGGCTGCCCCATGGAACGATTTGGTTCCAGAGCGTGTGACGAGATTGATATTTGCCCCTGAGCTGATCGCGAACTGTGCATCCGTGATGTGGGATTGGACGTTGAACTCCTGAATTGCATCGGGGGGCGGACTTATTGCAAACGTATTGGTAAACAGTGCGTTGTTCAGCACTCCGTCCATCGTGTAATTGTTTTGCTGCGGTCTTTGCCCATCCACGGAAGGACTGACCGAACCAGCGCCGAGCTTTACCGTAAAGAATCCCTGCTGCCCACCCTGGATCAGTGGGACCGCTCCAGGCGAAAGCAGGGTCAGCTGATTGAACTGTCGTCCATTGAGTGGCAGTTCCACAATTGCGTTATGTCCGATGACCTCCGCCTGCGTGGCAGAGGTCGTATTAATCGTCGTGACCTCTGCCTGAACCTCCACGCTCTGCGTGGTAGAAGAGACCGACATCTTGAAATTCAGCGACAGGCTCTGGTTAACCTCAAGGTGAACATTGCTCAGTTTCTGCGTCGCGAATCCTTCCTTCCTGATCGAGACATCGTAGACGCCCGGTTGCAGCTCCGGCACAGAGTAATGTCCGGCGCCGTCTGTTGTCGCCCTTCTTTCCACTCCCGTGCCTTGGTTATTTAATTCGACGCGGACGTCGGGCAGCACCGCTCCAGATGGATCCTCGATTGTGCCCGTGATGAGCCCAGACGTGGTTTGCGCGGGCGCCTCCCCAGCGATCGCAAATGCAACGACTACCACCTGGAGTACGAAAAAGAGAGACTTATTCGCCATGGAATTCCCCTCTCGCGAAATGAGATCGATCAGCACAACCTGCTGCTGGCAAGGCGTTGCCCAAAAGTCATGAGCAACCGCATCTGAGCCCGATAAAACAATGCCTGATTAGTAGCGGGCCAAGTTTAAGCACTTAAACGGTCAAGACCATAGAGCAACCGGTTCTTGGTTGTCAAGAAATATTTAGTAACGTATTTTAAATGAATGGCTGTTTCGAACATTTGTCTCGCCTTGGGAATCCAACGAAACTATAAGTGCTTCTTTTATAGGCGGTTTCTCGAAAATGCGGCACCTTGTTGAATGATCGCGGGCTGGGGGTTGTGAAGGAGTGGATCGGGCTAAAACGAGATTAGGGAAAACACTATGAGAGAAATATTCCACAACAGCCGCGCGATGATAACGCGAGTAAAGCCGGAAGGGGATCGAGACCAGGTTGAAACGCAAGTTTGATCGTCAGTATTCAGTCGAGATGAAAAACCTCTTCCATCTCTGCCCACCACTCCCCCTCCTTCCGGGTTGGTAGAGGATCTTGCATGGGGCCCATAATCGCCCACCATTTCTGAGTTTTCGGGTCTGCAGCCATCTTGGCCCAGTCGTTCTTGATGTCGCTTCCGTGATACTCGAAGTATCCGAACAACACGTTGTCCCTGAAGAAGACCGAGTAGTTGCGAATGTTGCAATCGGTAATCCTGCTTAATACTTCGGGCCAAACTGCTGCATGGTATCGTTTGTATTCAGCCTCGAATCCTGGTTTAAGGCGAATCATTGTGCCAAATCTCTGCATGGCTCCCCTCCCGTAAAAAGCGTTATCCTACATATCGACTACATTCGCGACAACAAAATTAAAGTGCTTATGTTTACATTTTGACCCGGATAAATACCGCTTGACATAGATAAATAGAGGATTTTAAGATTACCAGCCATCGTTAAGCACTTAATTTATGCCTGCTCCTTCCTCCTTAGCGACGGTCGGTCTCGTCAAGAAGACGCTTGCGGAAAAACTACTGGCGGAAATCATGAACGGAAATTTATCTCCGGGCACACGCATCATTGAGGGTCAGTGGGCCAGGCACTTCGGGGTAGCCCAGGGAACGATTCGAGAGGCCATCAACATTCTCGAGCGCGATGGATTCGTGGCCAAGGAATCGGGCCGCAGTGCACGAGTAATTAATCTGACGGAAAAAGATGTCGTCCAGCTTTACCAATTGCGTAGTGCCATCGAAGGGCTTGCGGCAAATCTCGCTACGCAGACACAGCCGGACTTCTCAAATTTGCAATCGATCGTGGATGGGATGCGCCGGGCCGCCAGAGCAACGAGCGCTACGAACCTGCTCGATTGGGATCTGAAGTTCCATCTGGAACTCTGTAACCTCTCAGGCAATATACACCTTGTGGACTACGCCGAACGCATATTGATTCCATTTTTTGCTTTCGTACGGCTGCGAATAGTCAGAGAAGGCAGGGGAGTTTCGGTATGGGGCAAAGACCTGGAGTCGCATCAGCAGATCGTGGACCTGCTGCGTGCAGGCGACGGAGAGGCGGCGGAGCAATTTGTGAAGAAGGCGATGGTGGAATTCGCCAAAACTGCATATGACAACTGGATAGCGCATGAAAAAAGACCTTGAGGGCAAGATAATTCTTCTGACCGGCGGTGCGAGCGGGATCGGCCGCGAATGTGCAATCGCTTATGTGCGCGAGGGAGCCAAGGTAGCAATTCTGGACCGCAACTTTGAAGAGGCCGAGAGAACAGTCAAGGAACTGGGTAGTCAGAGTTGTTCCTATCAAGCGGATGTTTCCGAACCCAAAGGAATCGAAACCGCGGTTGCTGCCATATTGAAGGATTTTGGGCGACTTGACGCCGTCCACAACAATGCCGGAATTGTTGGCCCTTCCTGTCCTCTGCATGAAACCACCGAAGAGCAGTGGGACCAACTGCAGAATACAAATTTGAAATCCGTTTATTGGACCACGAAGTTTGCGTTTCCCGCGCTAGTGGAAAGCAAGGGCGCAATTCTGAATACCGCAAGCATGGTCGGGTTGCTGGGACAGCAGGACCATGCAGCCTACGTTGCCACCAAAGGCGGCATGATCTCGCTGACAAAGGCAATGGCTGCCGACTACGCAAAATATCAAATCAGGGTGAACGCGGTATGCCCCGCCGGCGCATGGACACCTATGCTGGAGCAGTGGGCTGCCGACCAGCCCGATCCTGCCGGCATACGAGAATATCTCGATCACATTCACCTTCTCGGCTATTGTCCGCGGGGTGACGTGATCGCGGATGCAGCTGCTTTTCTGCTTTCATCGAAGGCGCGATTTATCACCGGGTGCATCTTGCCGGTGAGCGGCGGCGCTGAGCTTGGCTACAAACGCTAAGCGGAACGGAGACGATGCCAGACTATACGATTCAATCATTCTCGACCTATGATGCCCGGTTTCCATTGCCCCCAGGTGCCGGAACCGATTCTATCCATGCCACTTCGGAATACTGCTTAGCAGTAACGCTGTTGACGACCCAAGATGGGCCACGCGGAACGGGGTTCGTACTTACGCTCGGTGAAGGCAACCGCCTGATCTGCGCAGCGATCGAGTTGTTGGCTAAGCCACTCGCCGGCTTATCCATTGAAGAGGTGATGTCAGACTTCGGACGGTTTTCCCGACAAATAGCAGATCATCCCGCATTTCGTTGGCTTGGGCCACACAAGGGCGTTGTTCATCTTGCGCTCGCCTCCATCACTAATGCTTGCTTCGATCTTTGGGCGAAGTCCCGCGGTGTGCCCTTGTGGAAGCTCCTTCTCGACTTAACGCTTGAACAGGTCGTCAGCCTTCTGGATCTCAGTTATCTGGAAGAAATCCTGAGCGAGCGGGAGGCACTCTGCTTGTTGCGGAAAGAATTTCCAAGACGTGCCGAACGCGAACTCATCTTGCAAAGAGGGTATCCGGGCTATGACACGTCCGTGGGCTGGATGCAATACGATGACGACAAAGTTCGTGACTTGACTGCCCGTGCAATCGACCAAGGATTCACGGCCTTCAAACTGAAAGTTGGATCGGCGGACGAGAATCGCGATCTGCGCCGTGCTGCGATGTTACGCAAACTCGTCGGTGACTCGGGCACTCTCATGTTTGACGCCAATCAGCACTGGGATCTCCCGGCCGCAGTTCGCATGTGCCGCGAGCTTGCAACGTATCGTCCTTTGTGGATCGAAGAGCCTACGCACCCGGATGACATGCTCGCGCATGTTGCACTAGCTCGCGAGGTTGGCCCGGTAAAAATTGCGGCTGGCGAGCACATACCGAATCGCATCGTATTCAAGACGTTCATGCAGTCACATGCGCTCCACTATGTACAAGTCGACTGCACAAGAGTTGCGGGGGTGAGCGAGTTCTTGACCGTCAGCTTTCTGGCGAAGACATTTGGTCTTCCGGTAGTCCCTCACGTTGGAGACATGGGGCAGTTGCATCAACATCTCGTGTTGTTCAACCACATTGCGCTGGGACACGAAGCGGCCTTCTTGGAACACATTCCCCACCTGCGCAACCACTTTGTACAACCGGCACAAGTCAGGAGTGGTGTCTATGAAACACCACAGGAACCCGGCGCGTCGAGCGATCTGAAGGTGAACGCTAATCCAGGAAAGCACTCAAAAATAGCTTGACCGTATCTTGACTGTAGTGAGGGGGCACCCATCCGCGAGACGCCAGGGTGCTCACTAGAATCGAATTCGGATTCGAGCAAGATCTGAGAATCACGAGGCTATGGTCAACAAATGCATCGACGCACACCATCACCTCTGGCGCTACGTGCCGGCCGAGTATCCGTGGATGACGGATGGGATGGAAGTTCTTCGGCTGGATTTCCTTCTGGGGGATCTGAAAGTAGTGACAGCCATGGCCGGCATTGCAGGGACCGTTGTCGTCGAGGCTGCAAGACGAGTAGAGGAAACGATATGGCTGTCTGGGGTTGCTTCCAGCGATCAACTTATCCGTGGAGTCGTTGGCTGGGCGCCACTCACGGATCCGAAAATTGGATTGGATCTCGAACGACTCGCCCACCTTCCCAAAGTGAAGGGTATGCGCCACGCCATCCATGATGAACCCGATGACCTATTTGTACTGCGCGACGATTTCAATCGCGGGGTAGGGGAGCTAAAACAATTCGGCTTGAGATACGACATTCTGATCTTCGAAAAGCACTTGCCCCAGACCATTGAGTTTGGCGATCGGGAGTCGGACCTAACCTTGCGCG